>Ga0308158_10000153_pt1 | contig 150420 bp, 148 predicted proteins | sample PhyBR2_FD_201038 | JGI IMG/M metagenome (GOLD analysis project Ga0308158, IMG submission 201038) | Phyllosphere microbial communities from UC Gill Tract Community Farm, Albany, California, United States - DLSLB.R2 | ecosystem: Host-associated > Plants > Phyllosphere > Unclassified | place... | reverse complement strand
CGGGCCGACTTGGACTAACCGGGCTTGGAGTCGGGGCCTGAATACCGCAGGTGTCCTGCGTCTCACTCGGATCCGCGCCGACTTTTGGACGCCTCTGACATTCGGCTTGATAAAGCGCTAGCAGGTCGCCATCGCGGGGTCGGGCCGTCACCAGAACGGGCCTTTCGGCCCAGCAGAAGCGGCTTTCTGAATATCAAGCCCGGTATGGGAGCGAGGAGCGCCAGATTTCGAGCCCGTGAGACTGGAAGAAGTCGCTGGCCTCAGGGGCGGCGTCCGCAGACATGGTCGGGCCCATGCCGACGCTGACTATCGCCGACGAACCATCCTGGCGGGCGAGGGGCACATCCACATATCGCGTCGGCCCGAAACGGCCGGCGCGAAGACCCACTGGAAGCGCAGGTGTCTTTTCTCCGCCCGTCCGATTTCCACCAACGTCCTCGAGTGCGCCGTCGCCATTGCGAACTACCCGCATCGCGGCGACGCGGCGCTCTACCTGGCGCATCAGTTCGGGAATTTCGTCGTAATGCTCTACCTCGATTGTCCTCAGTCCGTAGCGGCGAAGGTCCTTGGCCCAGTGCTTATGCTGCGCCGTGCGGGCCCTGAACTCGTCCTCGGAAGAACAGTCCGCCAGGCTGGGCGGCTTCACGATTGCGAAGTGCTCCGGCGGCGCTTCAGTGAAGCTCTCACGAATGAGGGATAGCACGTGCCGGACATTGGGATCGGTCAGGCTGAGCCCGATGAAAAGAACGGACATGCTGCTGAGATGCGCCTGCAGCAGGGGGAGGAAGGCCCCACGCTTGGACCGATAGAGTTCGTAGTCGTCGGTCGAGATGACGATGTCGTCCATTCGGTCGACGGACCCATGCATCTTGTAGAGCCGTGCCGCGCCGGGCCGGGCGCGGAGCGAAAGGTCGGCCGCCCCGGAGACAACATCGACAGGCCGATTGATCACGGCGAAGGCGCGCTCGACCAGACGGTCGTAGTTCGTCGTCCAGATCTGCCGAACGGGGAGGCGCGCCAGCACCTCCAAGGTCGGCGGAACCGGTCGATCTTTGCCGATCTCTTGCCGGATCACGTTGCGGACGCCGGTCGCGGCACCGCTCTCGCTGATGTGCCACTGGGCCAGTGCGGCGAGGTCCTGGATGTCGCTGGAGCGGACACCGAGTTCCTCGCCGATGTCCTTAAGAAGCTCCGCCCAAGTCGGATATCCCGCGGCCTTCGAAACACCGGCGCCGACGAACACTGCGCCAACGCCTTCGTGGAGGGCAGCTGGAAAATCCTTGAGAAAGCGATTTCGGCTTGACGTAGGCATCCTACCGTCCGGCCCGCTTGGCCGCCTCTTCAATCCGAGCCGCCAACCGGGCGTGATCGGCATACTTGTAGACGGGCACCCCGGCCCTCGTAAGAAGAGCCGGGGTAGCGCCGGCAAGATCCGTATTTCCGAGCCTATCCTTGAGCTCGTGAATCTGGATGCCCACTATCCCGTTGCCCCGCGCGATCGATTGGCTGATTTCGTAGTCGATGTACTTGCGGCCCGCTGAGGCCGCGCCGATGCAAACAACCGTAACCGACGTGTTGAGCAGCGCGTCGTCGATCATCTTCTTGATCGCCGTATCGCCCTTCTTTTTGGCTTCTTCCCAGAGCGAGGCGTCATGGAACCCGACCGCCGCGGTGCCCACGATCTCGCCGATGTTGCGAATCTGATTCACACGCCAGATGTCGCGTTGATAGTGAAAACTGAAGAACACCCGACGTGCCATGTTTCCCTCCACGGGTCTGAATCGCCCCTTGCTAACGCTTGGGTTGCGCTCGGCGGTCCTCCGAGTCAACGGCTACGGTTGTCGGATATTCCCGCCACTACGGGTTCGCGATCGGACAGCCAGCCATACGATGTATGTTGGTCCGCCGCCGCGTGCGGACAACTTCGATTTTGTCGAAACATCTAGTTCTCGGCGGCGGACTGATGTCCGCTCTTTGGCGCTTCACCGCAGTCTTATCTGTCCGTAGCCCCAGGGAGGAGGCGATGGTCATCCGCGGGATATCCGGAGGCGTCGCCATTCGGAACCCCGTCGCGGCGCTTGGGTTGGACTCCGATCAACCAAGGAGCCCTCCGATGCAAATCCAACCAATGATCAGCACCCATCCCGACGTGCGCGGAAGCGTCAACGACAGTCTCGTTCGCGCGATCGAAGCGGCTTACGGCTGCGCCGCGGTGTGCCACATCTGCGCCGATGCCTGCCTGGCCGAGGATATGGTGAAGGATCTCACCCAGTGCATCCGCCTCAATCTTGATTGCGCCGACGTCTGCCTGGCCACGGCCGGCCTCGCCGCGCGTCGCGCCGGCAGCCACGAGACACTGATCCAGCGCATGCTCGAGACTTGCGCCGAGGCCTGCGCGGATTGCGCTGTCGAATGTGAGAAACACGCCGAGATGCACGAGCATTGCCGCATCTGCGCCGAGGAATGCCGCCGCTGCGAAAACGCTTGCCGCGAGGCTGCCTCCTCGATCACACCGTCACGCCATTGAGGCCGATCGCCGTCAACGGCACTCGACCGTCAGATGCCCGAGCTCGTGGACCGGCCTCAGCCGGTCGCGAACGGTCGCGACATCCACAGCCCCGGTCACGCTGACGATAGCCGAGTGCGCGTCCGGCCCGATGCGCCAGACGTGCAGATCGGTGATCCGGGCGTCGCCCGGCCCCTCGACGAATTCGCGGACCTCGGCCTCGATGGCGGTGTCCGTTGTGTCGAGCAGCACCGCGGCGGTGTCGCGCATCAGGGACCACGACCACCGGGCGATGACGATCGCGCCGACGATGCCCATCAGCGGGTCTAGCCAGACCCATCCCATATAGCGGCCCGCAAGCAGGGCGATGATCGCCAGCACCGAGGTCAGGGCGTCGGCCAGCACATGGATGTAGGCGGCGCGCAGGTTGTTGTCGCGATGGCCGCCATGACCGTGCTGGTGATCATGGTCGTCGTGATGATCGTGGTCGTGGTGATGGCCATGCCCGTGGCCATGACGACCGTGGTGGTGCCCCCCGCCGGACAGAAGGACGGCGCTGACCAGATTGACCACGAGACCCAGGATGGCGACCAGCGTCGCCTGGCCGAAGGCGACCGAGCGCGGATCGATCAGGCGGCCGATGGACTCTCCCGCGATCCCGAGCGCCACGATGCCCAGAACCAGCGCCGAGGCGAACCCCGCCAGGTCCCCGACCTTGCCGGTCCCGAAGCTGAAGCGCCGGTTGGCGGCATGCCGCTTGGCGTAGGCGTAGGCGCCGGCCGCAACGGCCAGGGCGCCGGCGTGGGTCGCCATGTGAAAGCCGTCGGCCAGCAGGGCCATCGAGCCGTAGACCAGGCCGGCGATGATCTCCCCGACCATCATGACGGCCGTCAGGCCGACCACCCACAGCGTTCGCCGTGCGCTGTCGTCGTGCGAACGGCTGAGGAAATAGTGGTCGTGGGTCAGATAGTCGGTCTCGGACGCGGACATGGCGCGGGCCTTACTTTGAATAGCGGCGAATGATGGCGATCAACTCGTCGGCGCCGCCCTGCCGGGCGTCCTCGCTCAGATCGGGATGAGCGACGTGGTGGCGCAGATGGTCTTCAATCAACTCTTCCAGAAGCCCGCCCATGGCGCCCCGCGCGGCCGCGACCTGCTGCAGGATTTGCGAACACCCGGCTTCAGACTCGATGGCGCGCTCTATTGCGCTGAGCTGACCCGAGATCCTCCGGACCCGCGCGACGAGCTTCTTCTTGTTCGTGGAGGTATGCGCCATGGATACTCCCCTATAGTATCTTGCACCGGCGCGCGACACCTCCTATGAGGCCGCTTCCTGTTGGGGAGTAGCTTCCGGCGTCTGATCGCCGGGGTCGGATCAACACACTCGCGTTTCGGCGCGCGGTCCGACCAGCGGAACCGCCGCCTAGCGAGACCAGCGCGTCCCACCGCCGCACCGGCCGGGGAGGGAAGCGCTGTTCGTTGCCGGGTGGATGCTCGTCATGACTCCTGTCGCCATCGCCGTTCTGTCTCTCAGCATGTCTACCGACGCCTTCGCCGCCGCCGTTGGGCGTGGTGCTTTGCATCGACCGAACCTGGCCGGCGCCGTGAAGGCAGGCCTGGTATTCGGGTGTATCGAGGCCATCACCCCGGTGATTGGCTGGGGGCTCGGCATGGTCGCTGCAGGCCTCGTCGAACGCGTGGATCATTGGATCGCCTTCGGCCTCCTCGCCGCTGTTGGCGGCAAGATGATCTGGGAAGCGACCCGTCCCCTGGCTGAGGATGCCCCACGCCGGTCCGGACCTTGGGCGCTGATCGCCATGGCGGTCGGGACCAGCATCGACGCGGCGGCTGTTGGCGTCGGCCTGGCCTTCATCGGAGCCAATATCTGGGTTATCGCGGCCTCAATCGGCGTCACGACCTTCCTGCTGACCACGATCGGCATGCTGATTGGCCGGGCCGTCGGCCAGCGTTTTGGCAAGATCGCCGAGCTTCTGGGAGGGCTCGCGCTTGTCGCGCTCGGTCTGATGATCCTGCTTGAGCACCTCGGCGTCATCGGCGCGTGATTGCCAGGACCCTACCGGCTCGACAGGGTGCGCAGGTCATCACCTATGCGATCGATCCGAGTTCTGCGATCACCGGACACCGAACCCGCCCGCCTTCGCTGCAGTCCGCGACGGCCTGCTTAAGCACCGTCCGGAGCCGCTCCAGATCCGCGATTTTGGCGTCCACGCTGGCGATGTGGTCCTGGGCCATGTCGCGGACTTCGCAGCAGGCCTGGACGCCCGGCTCACTCAACGCGATCAGCCGCCGAATGGCGTCGATGCCGAATCCCAGTTCGCGGGACCGGCGGATGAAGCGCAGGCGTTGGGCGTGTTCCGGCTCATAGCTCCTGTGTCCGCCCTCGGTGCGGGCCGGGGCGGGCATCAGGCCGATCCGCTCGTAGTAGCGCACCGTTTCCAAGTTCACCCCGGCGCTCTCTGCGAGGCGCCCGATCGTCAAACTTCGTGCGGACATGGCTCTTGATCCCGTAGCGGCTACGGGTTGTAGCCTGTAGCAGAAATCGAACGGGAGGCCCCATGGCCATCGATCAAGACCGGCCCAACATTCCTGAGGTCGCCGTCAGCGCCTCGGCCGCCATCGGCGGTGTGGCCTCGGTGTTCGCCTGGGCCGCGTGCTGTGTACTGCCTCTGGCTCTCTCGGTGGCGGGCGTGTCCTTCGCCGGCGCCGCGGTCATCGCGGGCGCGCGAACCTGGCTGACGCTTCTGGCCGCCGTCATCTTGGCCGCCGGCTGGCTGCTGCATTGGCGTCGCCTGCGGATGTGTCGGAAGGACGCATCCTGCCGCCGGCCCTCGCGTCTGGCGTTCTGGCTGCTGGTGATCGCCAGCCTGCTGATCGTCCTGTCCCTGGCCTGGCAGCCCTACATCGAACCATGGGCCATGCCGCGACTGGCGGCCATGCGATGAGCCCCGCCATCGTTCTGGAATCGACGCTGACCTGCCCGCACTGCGGTCACGTCGCGACCGAGACCATGCCCACCGACGCCTGCATCTGGTTTTACGATTGCCTCGGTTGCGGCGTGAAGCTGAAGCCTCAACCCGGCGATTGCTGCGTGTTCTGCTCCTATGCCGACGTGCCGTGTCCGCCGATCCAGGTGGATGGAAAGGGCTGTTGCGGCTAGGCTTAGGCGGCACTGCTGCATTCCGGAGTTCGCCGTGACCGATCACGCCACGCCCAACCTGCCGTCGCGGGATTTCGAAGCTACGTCCCAGTTCTACACTCGACTGGGCTTCCAGCAGGGCTGGCGCGACGAAGGGTGGATGATCCTGAAACGGGGCGGGCTGACGCTTGAGTTCTTCCCGCACCCGGAACTTGATCCGCTGACCAGCAACCTCAGCTGTTGCCTGCGGCTTGACGATCTCGACGCGTTCTACGCCGTGTGCCTTGGCACCGGACTGCCGGAGACGTGCTGGGGCCAACCCCGATTGCACGCGCCCAAGATCGAGGAGTCGGGCATGCGGATCGGCGCGCTCATCGACCCGGACGGAACCCTGATCCGCCTGATCCAGAACTGAGGCTTCGCGCCTTGCCCCGATGCACGCGTTGCGCGAGACTCGCGTCATGAAGACTTCGATCGATCATCTGCCGCCGCGCAAGCAGGTGGAACTGCGCCGGGTGGTCGAGGTGATCCGCGAGTCGTTCGCCGAAACCGTCTCGACCCGTCGGGCCGAGCGGCTGAAGAACGGCAAGATCCTCAAGATCATCCTCTACGGATCGTATGCGCGCGGCGATTGGGTCCATGATCCGGTCGGACGCTACTTCTCGGATTTCGATCTGTTGATCGTTGTCGATCATGAGGATCTGACCGACGGCGAGTTCTGGCATGACGCCGAGAACAAGCTGATGCCGGGCGAGACCCTGATCCGCACGCCGGTGAGCCTTATCGTGCACAGTCTGGAAGACGTGAACGAGCAGTTGGACCGCGGGCGATACTTCTGGGCCGACATCGTGCGTGAGGGCATCGTTCTCTTCGACACGCCCGGCGCCAAGCTGCGCAAGCCGGCTGACCTGAAAGCTCAGGTTGCCCTTAAGGAAGCGGAGGAGTTCTTCGGAGATTGGACGCAGAGTTCGGCCAGCTTTGCTCGTGGCGCGAAATTCTATATGGGCGAGGGCGCTGATCCTAAGCTCGCCGCGTTCAACCTTCATCAATCGGCTGAACACCTCTACCACTGCGTTTTGCTGGTTGTGACGCTCTACAGCGGCAAGGCGCACAACCTCGCCTTCCTGCGCAAGAAGTGCGAGGCGATCGACGCCCGCCTGGCCGAGGCCTGGCCGCGCGAGACCAAGTTCGAGCGCCGCTGCTTCGAGCTGCTGCGCGAGGCCTATGTGAAGGCTCGTTACTCCAAGCACTACAAGATCAGCGTCGAGGAACTGACCTGGTTGACCCAGCGGGTTGAGGTGCTGCGCGCGCTGGCGACGACTGTGTGCGAGGAACGGCTGGCCCATCTGCGCGAAGCGGCGAGCGATGACCCTTCCGCGTGATTTGATCCCGCCCAGCATGCGCGCGACGCTGGACGCCGCAAGACGGATGGCCGATCCCTTTGAGGACGTCCGCCGACAGCACGATATGCTGCGGGCCAGCGGCGTGCTCGGCATCGCCGAGCGCATGAAGCTGGAGACCCCGCTGGCCTTGGCCGCGATGGGTCGTAACCCGTTCATGGACCGGATGCAGGGCGTCGGCGCCCTGATGAGGGCTCAGACCGACGCGGACCGCGTCTATCGCGCCGCGTTTCCGAATGGCCTGATCGAGCAGGCCGAGCGGATCGCGCAACTGTCCGCCGGCTTCGCCTTGCCGGATGGTCTCGAGCGCTTCAGGACGCCGACGGACAGTTTCGTCGATCGCATCCTCCGACTGTCGGACAGTGGTCTTGGCGCGAGCGCCCTGGCGATCGGGCGACCCGCCCAGATCGAGGCCTTCGCGCGGGCCTCGGCGATGGCCGACATGTTCGCCGAGAGCGACCGGCTGACGCGGGGAGTGCGAGAGGCGGTCGGCGCCTTCTCCATCACGGAGATGCCGCAGTTCGCCAATCTGGCCGGTTATCGCAGTTTCCTCGACGCGGCGGGACTGCGGCTTGCGCACTGGCCGAGACGGCGTCTCCTGACGATGGCGGAGAAGCGCCGTCGCCTGAAGGCCCGCCTTCAGGCCAACTCGGCCCCGCCGCATGTGAAGCGCGCCAAGACTCTGGTTCACCGCTACGAACTGACCTTGAGGGAAATTCTAGATGCCGTGATGGCCGAGACCTACGGTGAGGACTGGGCGGACGAGCGCCTGCCGCTGTGCGACTGCAAGGATTTGCTGGGGAAGTGGAAGAAGCGGGGAGGCGAGGTTTTCGACCATGCCGACTACACCCACTACGCGCGGATCATGAGCCATCCGGAGCATTTCCAGGCGATCTTCGAGGCTGGTTTCGACGACCCAGAGGCGGTGTTCGATCTTCTGAAGCAGGCCGGGAAGCTGCGCGCGGCGTCGCACCATGCGCACCTGTTCACGCCCGAAGATCTGAAGGCGCTCCGCCTGACCTGGAACCAGATCGAAACAGGCTTGATCGCGCTCACTCCGGATTTCGCACTCGAGTGGACGGGTTAAAAGGCGACGAGGTCGGAATCGCCGTCCTCTTAGTGGAGCACTTCCCCGCCGACCGGATCGACCTGACGCAACTGGCCGGCCGCGTCCTGGACAAAGACTTCCACTTGCTCGCCCTTGTCGATCAGCGTCGTCGCCTTCACGAGCGCGGACTCTATGGCGTCGACGCTGAAGTCGAAATGCCCTGAGGGTCGGCCATCGCGAAGCACCCGCCAGTCGCCGTCGCCCCGGATCACCGTGAACTGGATGGTGTCGGACTGCCTCTCCAAGGGATCCCTCCTTCGCTCCAATCCGCGATGCGGATGGCGCCATGAACCTACCGCGACACCGCTTGAGCGTCATAGCATGTAGCCCACATCCGATGCGCCCGTCGGATAGGCGAACATCGTGGTCTTGAGGTCATCCGCAGTCAGTCCATGGCGGATCGCCAAAGCGAAAATATTGATGACCTCGTCCACGTTCGGGCCCACGAGGTGGGCGCCCAACACCCGTTCCGTCCCTTCCTCGACCAAGACCTTGAAGCCGAAGGTGGGTTCGGCCGCTGCGCGTGCTGTGAACCAGTCGGAGGCCTTCTGATTTTTGACTCGGTAGAGCAGACCCTGATCCTTAGCCTCCCTCTCCGTCAGCCCGACCGCCGCGATAGGCGGGATTGTGAAGGCCACGCTCGGGACGCCGCGATAGTTCGGCCTTTCGGAGTTACCGTTCAAAATGTTGGCCGCCACGACCTTGGCGTCGTGGCTGGACACGGGGGTCAGCGGCGGACCGACCTGGGCTGCGTCGCCCGCGGCATAGACGGCTGGATTGGAAACGCTCTGCAGAAATTCGTTGAGCTTCAGGCGGCCTCCTTCATGCTCGACCCCGGCGGCGTCAAGGCCGAGATCGTCGATCGCAGGTCCTCGTCCGGCGGCGTGAATGACCAGATCAGCATGGACATCGACGGCTTTCCCCTTCGTCTGGGCGTGAACCCGAAAGCCTGCGCGCGTCTGCTCGACCGCCTGGACTGTCGTTTCGAGGCGCACGTCAACGCCGAGTTGGCGAAAGCTTTCCATGAGCCAACCGACCACGTCCGGGTCGAACTGGGGAAGCAATCGCTCGCCACGCTGGAGGATTACGACTTCGGCACCAGCCCGCGCGGCGATGTGGGAGAACTCGGCCGCGATATAGCCTCCGCCGACCAGCACAATGCGCTTTGGCATGTCACCCAGCTCGAGGAAGCCCTCGTTGGTGACCAGATGCTCTTCCCCCGGGATGCCGAGTTTCCTGGGTTCGGCTCCGGCGGCGATGAGCAGGTTCGAAAACTCCAGCGTTTCCTCGCCCACCTCAAGGCTGTTGCGGCCGGTGAGGCGCGCCCGTCCATGAAAAGTGTCGATGCCTCTTTCAGAGTACCGCTCTTGGTGCTTTTGGGGAACGGGATCGGTGAAACCCCGCTTGAAGGCCATGAGGTCGGCCCAAGCAATTCGGGCGTCGCCGGCGACACCCCTGCCTCGCATCCGCCATGTATGATCGACGGCGTTGGCCCCGCTGATCAGCATTTTTTTTGGATCGCAGCCCCGGAGCGCGCACGTGCCTCCAAAGGGACGAAAATCGACAACCGCGACGCTGCGACCAGCAGCGCGAACCCGCATGGCTCCGACCATGGCGGCGGTCCCGGTCCCGATCACCACAAGATCATAATGTTTGGTCATCGATGTATGCTCCGCGCTCGCTCTGTAGCGGCTACCTTGGGACGGACGAGGCGGTACAGTGCCTCGGTCACCACCGCGTTGACGGCGCCAAAGAGAAGGTGCCCGGCGACCCCTCTAGCCTGGGTGAGCAGGGGGTTGTCTCGATTGGGAGCACTGTAGCCGAACACAGGCGTCAGACCTTCGTCGATCATCAAGAGCATGGTCGCTCCAGCACTTCCTCTTCCCGTACTTTCGGCGGCTTGATCTGGTAGAGCGCCGTCTGCGCCCTCTCGGTTACCCTCGTGGCCACGAGACCGGCGATGACGCCGAGGGCTGTCTCCGCAGCCAGCGATTTTGATGGAGTTGCGCATTGTTCTGACTCCCGATGAGCACGCTCCGGCCGCCTCATCCGGCTGGCTTACGACACCGCGACTGTCCCTCGAACGGAACGCTCGGAAGGGGAACGAAGCTGGAGTTGCTTCAGGTTCCCTTCATAGCAGGAGACACCTCAGATTCATGCCAGGCGTGGCCGCGCCCGTCGCCATGCCGCGCGTCAGCTGCGACGACGCGGAAGCGGTGAATCCTGGGCACGTCTTTGGTGGCGGAGCGGATGCACCGGCATTGGCGGCACGATCCCTATCTGATGGTCTGGCGAGATCGCGACGGCCACCTGAACCTGGTGCGGGATCCGACCGGAGCGGTGGATGTGGTGTGGTGGCGGCGAGGTCCCGTCACCTTGGTGACCGACTGTCCTCCGCCGGCGCTCGACGCCGTCTTGCCGGACACGCTCGCGATCGACTGGCCACAACTGGGCGCCCTTCTGGCGACGCCTTCGCTTCTGACCGACGGATTGCCCCTCCAAGGTTTGACGCCGGTCGGCGCCGGTTGCTGGAGCCGGCCGGACCAAGACCTTCCCGACGAACCCCTGTGGCGGCCGGCCGACTTCGTCCGTCGGGGCGCCGACGACGCCCCGGACGCTCTCGTGCGGGTCGTCGATCGCACCATCGACCGCACCATGCGCTCGCGTCGCCGGGTGGTCTCCGAACTCTCCGGGGGACTGGACTCGGCCATCGTGGCGGGAAGCCTGAGGGCGACGGGGCACGCCGAGCGCGCGGTCTTCATCAACTACTATGGCGACGACGCCGAAGGCGACGAGCGTCGTTACGCGGAGGCGGCCGCGGCGCTGAGCGGCGTTCCGCTCGAGACCGTTCGCAAGCCGGTCGAGGCGATCTCCGACGCGGACTTCACCACTCTGGCCTCCGGACTCCGTCCCGCCCTCCAAGGGGTGGACCCGGCCTATGATCGGCACGCCGCGGGCCGACTGGCGGCGCTGGGCGCCGACGGCCTGTTGACGGGACAGGGCGGCGACAGCGTCTTCTTCCAGGCCCCGGATCCCCTCGTCGCCGCCGACCGGTTCCGCCGCCAGGGCTTGCGCGCCCTCAATCCGGCCTATCTGGCGGCGGTGGGCCGCTGGACCCGCCACTCCGCCTGGACCGTCGGCCGACTGGCGGTGCGCGGCCGGACGCAGACCGGATCGGGGCCGCGTCACCGGTGGCTCGACGACGCGGCCGAGCTTGCGCCCGCCAAGCGGGGGCAGCTGGAGCGGTTCGTGAACTGTCAGCTGTTCTGGACGGACTGTCTGAGGGCGCGCCAGGCCCCGCTGCTCAATCCCTTCCTCAGTCAGCCGGTCGTCGAACACTGCCTCGGCGTGCCGTCCGACCGGCTGACCCTGGGCGAACGGGACCGGGGCCTGGCCCGCCTGGCCTTCTCGGAGCGCCTGCCGCCCTTGATCGCCGAACGGCGGGACAAGGGCGATCTGAGCCACTTCTACGGCCAGGTCGTACGGGACAGCGCGCCGGCGCTCGCCGCCTTCCTCCTGGAGGGACGACTAGCGGCCCAGGGCGTCCTCGACCGGGCGACGCTCGAGGTTGATCTCGACCCGGCCCGCCTGCTCTGGCGCGAGGGCGCCAACGCCCCGTTGCTGGCCGCCGTCCTGGAGGCCTGGGCGCGCCACTGGGAGGGTCGGATCGCGCGTCGCCGGACCGAGGTAGCGCGCCAGCCAGTCGAGGATGTGGGCGTGTAGGTCGCGCAGGTTGCCGGGGCTGGCGAGCACATGGCCCTCGCCATAGTAGGTCAGCAGAGCCGCGTCCCGGTTTAGTCGGTAGAGGACGCCGAACAACTTGCCCATGCGCGGCCGCTCCAGATCGCTTTCGATCAGCAGGGCCGGCGCCCGCAGGTCCGCCGCCGAGAACAGCGGGCTCATCTCGACATAGCGGGCGGCGTCCGCCGGGAAGGCGCCGATCGCCGCCTGGCCTGTCTCCGCCCAGCCGGACAGCTGGCCGATGGGCACGCCCTCGTCGGGTGCGGAGCGGAAGAAGGGCGGCAGTTCGAAGGCGCTGATCAGGTCGGCGTAGCCGTTGGAGGCGATCAACGCCGCGACCCGGTCGCTGTGGGGCGCCGCGTTGAGCACATTGAAGGCCCCGTAGCTGTGACCGAGCAGGGCGTAGCGGTCGGCCCGGACCCGGCCAGTGGCGCCGGCCGCATCGGCGATGGCGTCGATCTGCGCGGCAAGGGCCGCGCCGGACCAGCGCCCATCCGGCGGGTTCGGCAGGCTGACATAGAGAACCGCATAGCCGCCCCCGGCGATGACCGCCGGATTGTTCTGGAGCATGGCGGAGCGGCGCGTGAGCGGTGACGGCGGACGCGACGAGACGCGGCCGGGGTAGACCTCGACGACCAGCGGCGCCTTGACCCCTTCCGCCAATCCCGGCGGCAGGAGCAGCCAGCTCTTCAGCGCCTGGCCGGCAGGACCGGTGTGCGCAACTTCGATGATTTCGCCCCAGTCGAAGGTCGCGCGATCGAGGTTGATCTCCGCCAGGGTCAGGCCGGCGTCGGCGCGATGGAGCCGGAAACGGGCGGATCCGTCGGCGGAGTCCTGACGGGCGACGACGAAGGCGCCGTCAGGGCTGGAGGCGACGCGGGTTTCATCCGGTTCCAGCGGCGAGACGCAGACCGGCGCCGCGTCGATCGCGGCCTTGGCGCAGCCGTCGCTGATCAGGGTGCGGCCGGGGGTCGCCTCGCGCACATAGGCGGCGCGGAAGCCGGCGTCGCGAGCCTCGCCGAGGTCGCTGATCCGGCCGGCGACGTCCGGGCCTCCGTTCAGGGACAGAAGCCGGTCGCCGCGCTCGATACGGGTCTCGCCGTTCCAGTCGACGAGCCGATCGCCCGTCTGGGCCGGGATCGGCGCGAGACCGCCCGGCACGCGCCATTGGGCGACGCCGGCGTCATCCAGGACCCGGAGCACGGGCGTGTCGCCGAGCCAGCCGCCCAGCGCCACCGGTTCGTCCCACGGGCTTCGCTCCGTCGCCGGCTTGTCCGCGAACCTGGAGACCAAGCCGTCCAGCCCGATCGCGACATAGGCGCCGGACCGCTCGAAGCCGGCTTGGCCCACGTGGCGCGCGAAGGCGAGAAGCCGACGGCTGTCGGGGCTCCACGCCATCAGATAGGGGCCGTAATCGAGAGCGGGGTCGATCCGGGTTTCGGCGCCGGTGTCGATGTCGATCAGGCGCAGGGCGCGTCGGCGGATCGGGTCGCCGACCAGGACCGGGCGATCGGGATCGGGCTGCAGATCCTCGCGGTCCTCCAGCACGGCGATACGGGCGCCGTCCGGCGACAGGGCGAGATCGAAGATCGCACCCGCGGCGAGCGGCGTCTGCGCGCCGCTACGCACATCCAGGCGGAGGAGCGACAACGGTGGGCGATGTTCGCGGGTGTCGCGGGCCGAGCCGCTCGGAATGAAGGTGCCGCCGACGGATCGGCCGGACGCTGTCGCCGCCCAGAGCGCCGCGATACGGTCCTGGGCCTGGAAGCCGGTGCGGGCGATCTCGGGCAGCTGTCCGCCCGGCTGCACGACGACGAGCAGTTCGTCGACGGTTCGCCAGAGCGCCGTCAGCCCGAGCCGCGGGTCTTCCGGCGCGAGCGCGGTCCAACGGACCGCGCCGGTCTCGAGCGACAGGACGCCCAGCCGCCAGCTGTCCGGCGTCAGCTCGTAGACGATCAGCCGGCGACCGTCGGGCGAGAACCGTCCAGCCGTATAGCCGGCGGAATGGTCCGGGGTCTCCAGGGTGCGGACGACCTCGCCAGAGCGCGCGTCCACGATCTGGACGGCGCTGAGGAGGCGGTCGGTGTCCCTGGACAGCTTGTAGGAGGGCGCGCGGTCGTAGCGCGCCCGGCGTTCCAGCGCGATCCAGCGGCCGTCCGGACTGACGCGCGCATCGCCGAGACTCTCCTGACGCAGCAGGGCGTCGATGGTGAAAGGGCCGGAGGACTGGGCGAGCGCGGGACAAGCGAAGGCGAGCCCGGCCGCAAGGCCGAGCATCAGAACTGTGCGGTGCATCACCAGCTCCGGGTCAGCTGGAGCGAGACGTAGCGGCCGATGACGTCCGAGTTCGCCGCGTCATAGGCCACGCCTTCGGGCGCGTCGTAGAAGGGCGGATCACGGTCAAAGAGGTTCTGGATCGTCAGGGCGACGGCCGTCCCGGCGATCGGACCCGTCTCCGGCGCATAGCGCACCTGAAGATCGGCCGTGGTCCAGGAGCCGATGCGACGCCCGGAGGTGTCGGCGTAGTCGGAGACATGATCCACCGCTCCGCCGAGGGTGAGCGGGCCCCTCGTCCAGCTGAGATGGGTGCGACCCCGCAGGCCCACGGGATAGTTCGGTCGATCCAGCTGGGAGACCACGGGGGAGGTGGGCGTGGCCCGGGAGTCGAAGCGCTCCAGCCAGGTCAGGCTGCTGGTCAGATCGAAGGCGTCAGGGCCGACCGCGAAGGCGTAGGCGACCGTGAGGTCGGCGCCCTGGACCTGGACGCTGGCGGTGTTGACGTAGCGGGCGTCGACGATGGCGCCGTAATCGGTGGCCGGGAACAGGTCACGCAGGTTGGTGGTCGGCAAATCGAGGATCGCCTGCATGTCGGCGCGATCCTGGGCGTTGGTGGCCGGATCGATGATCCGAACGAACGGGCTCAGGGTGGTGTCGCTCAGCGCGGTGAGGATGTTCTCCAGAGCCGGTTGGCCGATCCGGTTCTCGAAATCCGTGCGGAAGGCGTTGACGCTGATCCGGAGACCCTGAACCGAGGCGGGCTCGAAATCGCCCCCAACCGTCCAGGTGTCGGCGGTTTCGGGCTCCAGATCCGGATTGCCGCCATACAGGATCATGGTCAGGATCTGGTTGGGTCCGCGGGGCAGGATCGAGGGACTGGCCGTCGCCGCGTCATTCACCTCGCGCAGGGCCGGCGCCCGGAAGGACCGGCCGTAGTTGGCCCGCAGGCGCGCGCCCGCCATGGGTTCCCAGACCAGACCGACCTTGGGGCTCGTCGTCTGACCGACATCGCCATAGTCCTCGAACCGGGCCGCCAGCGACAGTTCGAGCCGTTCCAGTCCCGGACGGCTGTTGCCGGCCCCGAACAGGGGAATCCGCGCCTCCGCATAGACCGCCGCCACGTCGCGCTCGCTGGCGTTCAGCGCGCCCAGGACGGGCGCGATGCCGGAGGTGAAACTGTCCACCTTGCGGTCGAAATTCTCGCGCCGGAGCGCCGCCCCGACCGCGAGTTTCAACGGGCCGCCGGGCAGCTCCAACAGGTCGCCGTCCAGCATCACGTTCGCCGTGGTGATGCGGCTCTCGCTCCACAGATGGGTCCAGCCGCCCGTGATGAAGTCCAGCGCGGCCTGCGGATTGACGTTCCCCGCCCCGAACGGATTGAGAAAGCCGTCCCTGGCGGCGCTGTAGCCCGTGGCCGGATTGTCCGCCAAGGCGCCCAGCGCCTCGCGCAGATAGGTCGATTGCAGCGTGCCCGACGACCCGAAGCCGGCTTCTTCCGCGCCGTAGGCGAGATAGCTCGACAACCGCCACGAGCCGCCCAGGTCGAGATCGGCGCCGATCGTCGCGGACAGGGTCTCGACCTCCCCGGATTGCACCGGGTTGGGCGTCTGACCGGCGAAGGAATAGGCGATCAGGTGCGAATTCGCGCCCGTCGGGGATTCGAAGAAGGGGTTATTGCGGTTGACGGTCAGCAGCGTGGCGATCGGCGACGATCGGGTCTCATAGTCGCGCCGGGCCCAGCGCGCGTCGCCGGACAGGGTCAGCCGGCCGCCGAGATCCTGCCGTCCCGCCAGATAGGCGATATGGCGGGTCTGCCGCGGAAAGACGTTCATGCCGAACCGCTGATTGGTGCGGTTCTCCTGCCCCGGCAGGAAATCGCCCGGAGCCAGGTTGGTCCCGTCCTGACCGCCCGGGATGGCGAAGGCGGAGACATAGGCGCCCGACGCCGGGTCGATCACCATGATGTTGCCGGGGTTGCTGTAGTTCAGTCGGCGATCCGATCCGCCGAAGCGGCGCAGATCGGCGTCACCCGCGCGATCGCGTTCGGCCGCGGGCAGGGCTTCGCGGTCCTGGTATTCGTAGACGCCCATAAGACTGCCGCTGCCCCATCGCCGCCCGATCGTCTGGGCGAACAGGACATCGGAGAAGGCGCCGTCGGCGGCCGTGCCGTAGCGCGCTCTGGTCTCGGCGCCGTCGTAGTCGTCACGCAGGACCACATTGATGACCCCGCCCACGGCGTCGGCGCCGTAGAGAGCCGAGGCTCCGTCGAGCAGGACGTCGATCCGCTCAACGGCGGCCGTCGGAATCGACGAGACGTCGGCGAAATCGCCCTTGGAGCCGGTCCCGGCGATCCGCCGGCCGTTGACCAACACCAGGGTCGCGTCGCTGCCGAGGCCGCGCAGGTTCACCCCATTGGAGTAGTTGGCGTTGGTGCCGCTGCGGTCGCCGCCGTTGCTGAGGGTGGCGTCATTGGCGGTGCCTGCGAAATTCTGCGGCAGCGCCGCCAGGGCTTGAGCGACGGTCGCGTGGCCGTCGCGATCAATCTGGTCGCGGCTGACGACCACCACCGGCGAGGGGCCGTCGAGCACCCCGCGCAGCAGGCTGCCCGTGACGACGACCTCGTCCAGCTGGACGGCTTCCAGCTGTTCGGCCTCGGCGCGTTGCGACGGGTCGATGAGGACGAACACATTGGGCCGGCTCCGTCGATAGGTCAGGCCGGTGTCGCGCAGGAGCAGCGCCAGCGCCGTCTCGACGGAATAGTCGCCCGAAAGTGACGCCGAGGCCCGGTCCGCCACCAGGGCGCTCGGATAGAGGATCTGCTGACCGCTCTGGCGAGCGAAGGCGGGGAGGGTGCGCGCCAGCGGCCCTGCCGGGATGTCGAAGCGACGCGCGGACTCGGCCTGCTGGGCGCAGACCGGCGTCGCCGACGCCATCAGAAGCGCCGCGAGCGCCGTTGAAGTGAAGCCCTGTCTCATGTGTCTCCCCCGGTTTCTTATCCGCATTGATGCGGGACCGGGAGGAGACGACCGGTCGCGGGCCTTACCCTAAGTCCGGGGTCAGATTATTTTTCGATGCGCCCGAAAGCACCACATGACCGTCCTCGGCCCGTTCGGCGGTGAGCGGATAGAGGTCGCGCAGCGCCGCCACGAAACCCTCGACGTCGCCGGCGTCGAACACCCCGCTCACCCGGATGGAGGAAATGTCCCCGGCGCGCAGTTCGATCGGATGACGGGTGTAGCGGTTGACCTCAGCCACGGCGACGCCGATCGGCGTTTCGTGGAAGGTCAGTCGGCCCGCCGCCCAGCTGGTCGCCGCGGGTAGATCGGTCGTGACCACCCGGGGTCGGGGGACGGACGTCACCAGCTGCTGTCCCGGCTGCATCGACCAGCGCCGGTCCGCCTGTTCGCCCTCGCGCACATCGACCCGGCCCTCGACAAGCACCACGCGTGCGCCCGTCCCGAAGCGCCGGACGTCGAAGCTCGTGCCCAAGGCCGTAACCTCGGTGTCGCCGGCCTTGACGACGAACGGCCGGTCCGGGTCGCCCTCAACGTCGAACCGGGCCTGGCCCGTGACGAGGGTGACCAGCCGGCGGCCCCCGGTCAGGCGAACGTCGATCCTGGAGTCCGTGTCGAGCGTGATCGTCGAGCCGTCGGCCAGTTGAACGACGCGGCGTTCGCCGACCTGGGTGAGATAGGGGGTCGGCTGCTGCGCTGACCACAACCACCAGCCCACGGACAGGGCCGCGATCGCGGCGCCGACGGCGCCGACGGGGGCGAGAACACCGAGCAGGCGGGGGCGGGCCCTGCGGCGGGAGGCGGCGCGGGTCCGGGCGTCCGCCGAAAGCGCGGCCATCTCGGGTTGGTCGGCCAGGGTGCGACTCGCGTCCCACATCGCCTGCATGCGGTCGAAACTCTCGGCGTTCCTGGAGTCCCGTCGCCAGGCGCTGAACGCCTTCACGTCCGCCGTGGTGACCTTGCGCTGGTTGAGCCGCGCGAACCAGTCGGCGGTCTCCTTGCGTCTGATGTCGGCGTCAGCCTCGGTCGTCATCAGTCTTCGCCTAAAGGTCCAGCCGCAGCGCGCAGTAGTCGAGCGCCTTGGACATCCGCCACTCCACCGTCTTGACGCTGATCTCGAGCTCCTTGGCGATCTCGGGATACGTCATACCGTCAAAGCGGCTCAAGACGAAGACGTCGCGGTAGAGTTGCGGCATGGATCGTATGATCTGGGCGAGCAGAACCTGATCGAACTGGGGCGCGCCTTCGGATTCGGGGGATTGGAGGTCGGCGTCGCTTGGCCGACGGCGCCTATGTTTGGCGTCATCGCGCACCAGATTGAGGGCGACCCGGAGCAGGAAGGCGCGGGGATGGGCGATCCCGCCGTCGGCGAAGGGCGCGATGCGGATATAGGTTTCCTGCACGACGTCGGCCGCATCGTCCGGACCGATCCGAGCCCGGAGGCGACGGTTCAACCACGCAGCGTAGCGGCGGTACAGGCCGTCCAGGCCGCCGCCGACCTCCGCTTGCAATGGCTTCGCTTCGCTCACCCTGCCTCTCCGACCGCAATTCAGACGGCTGGAATCCGGGGCGCGAACGGACAGCCGGGCGCAGGCGCTCACACGCCTGACACGGTGATCCGGTCAGCGACAGCCACGCCGCGCGTGGGTCGTCGAAGAAGATATCGCACAGGGGATTCCAAGCCCCTGCCGACGCGTAGGTCGGCCTGGCGAGCATGAATCAAACGGAATCCCGACGCAAGCGGGAGGGGTCGGGCGTTGGAATCCTCTGCGAACGAGGCCCGTTACTTCAGCGCGCAGCGCCGCCTCCGTCAGCGACGAACCCCGGCTCCGGCTGTGCGCCTATCTCGCGGCGCCCGACGGCCCCGCTGTAGTCGCGACCTGTCTGCGGTTCAACCGGCGGGGAGGCTTCCGTCCCGCAAGAAACCTGCGGGCGACCCGCAATTCATCGACGTTGCCCGGGCGCGAACCCGCCGTGTACGGAGGGAGTCGGACAACCGGTGGTGTAATATGGAAGCTGTATCCGAAGATCCGGGCCGTGGATCGCACGCGGTCACCCTGAGCCCGCGCGAACAGGAATGTCTGCAATGGGTCTGTCGCGGGAAAAGCTCTTCCGACATCGGAATCATTCTGTCGCTGTCGCCCCGCACCGTGGACAGCTATCTTGAGAAGGCCTGCTCCAAACTCCGGGTCCGGACCCGGATCGAAGCGGTCGCCTCGGCGGTCCGGCAAGGTCTGATCGACCCGGGATGAGGGGAGGGGGCGGGCCAGGAACTTCTGTGATGAAGCCCGGCGTTTCGCCGCCGATCGCCGCCGACGTTTGCACGTCCCCTGGCTCTTGATCGGCGCCTATCGTTCCCGGAACCCGCCGCCGGCGAGTCTAGATCGGCCAGCCCAAGCGCGCCAGCCGGGCTTGACCCCCGGCAGCAGTGGAGCAAGACACCCAGATGGCTAAATACGCGCCGCTCGCAGCCTTTCTCCGACGTCAGAAGAGCGCCGAGGTGGACCTGTCCTTTCGGGACATCGAGCGGATCGCCGGGGGCATTTTGCCCAAGGCGGCGTCGCTGGAGGTTTGGTGGCGCGTGGATACGGCGAGGGCGCCGATGCCCCAGCATCTCGCCTTCGCCGAGGCGGGTTTCGTCGCTGAACCGCGGACGCGGGCCGAGACCGTCCGTTTCATCCGGATTGCGGCAGGCGGCGCCCCAGGGAGCGAGGCGCGGCTCAGCGCGGCGAAGACCGAGAGTTGACGCCTGTCCGCTCCGGGCAGACCTCCGATCAGTCGGAGCGCCTGCCGGAGCGGTTCAGATCGGCCGGTCAGTTATGGTCGGCGTGACCTTGGGGAGCCGGAGCATCCGAGGGCGCCGGCGCGGGCGGCGCGGGTTCGGCGGGCGGCGAAGCGTCAGACTTCATCTTGTCGCAGCAGCTCATGGCGGCGTCAGCGGCCATGTCCTCGCAACAGTCGCAGCCTTCGGCGGCCAGGGCCGCTCCAGCGCTCAGGGCCAGGATCGCGCCGGCGGCGGCCAGCAGGTTGGAAACTCGCATCGTCGTTCTCCTAGTGAACCATGAAGCTGACAGAGCCGGACATCTTGTGGCCGTCCGGACCTTCAGCGGTCCAGGCGGCCGTGTAGGTTCCCGCGGCGAGCCGGGGAAGAGCCACGCTGACGGTCGCGGCGGCCGGCGCGGCGGGGGCGTTCACGACCACCGGGGCCTGTCCCTCGGCGGTCAGGGTCACTGTCTTCAGGACCATCGCGTGCGGGAAGGTGACGCTGAAGCGTTCGGGCGACCCATGGGTCATCGCCCCGTTCGCCGGAACCGTGGTGACGCCCGATTGCGGCGCAGCGGCCTGCGCCGGCATCGTGTGCCCGGCGTGAGGATCCTGAGCGGCGGCGGCGCCGGCGAAGGCCAGGGCGGCCGTGAGGACGAGAGTGCGGATCATGGGGGGTCTCCTTCGGTCAGAACCAGGCCTTGAGGCCGACGACGAGACGGGTGTCGTCAGCCTCGCCGCCTCGGGCTTCGATGTAGTCGGCGGTGTCGCCGAGCGCTCGGCTCCACTCAACGCCGACATAGGGGGCGAACTCCTTGCGGAACTCGTAGCGCAGACGCAGGCCCGCCTCGATCGACGACAAGCCGGAGCCGATCTCCAGCTCCGGAATGTCGCTCGCCGAAGCGTCGATTTCGAGGCGCGGCTGGAGGATCAGGCGCTGGGTGATGCGCTGGTCGTATTCGGCCTCGACGCGGGCGGTCAGGTCGCCTTCGGTGGAGAGGAAGGCGGCCGCGTCGATCTCCCACCAGTAGGGCGCGAGGCCCTGCAGGCCGAGAACAAGGTGCGTCGTATCCTCGCCGTCGGGCCGGAAATCCTGGCGCACGCCGGCCTGCATATCCCAGAACGGCGAGATCGCGCGGCTGTACAGCGCCTGGACCTCGGCCTGCCCCAGCTCGCCGCCAAAGTCGCCTTCGCCTTCGGACTTCCACCAGAAGCGATTGATGTCTCCGCCGCTCCAGCCCTGGACGTCCCAGAGATACGACTCGCCGTCATCGCCGAAGCCGGCTTCCAGACGGTCGATGATGACGGCCGTGGTGCGGACGTCCCCGTTTTCGCGAACCAAGGTCTCACGGGCGGCGGCCATCGCCTCGGCGCCGAAAACCAGATCGGCGGCGTGCGCGGGACCGCTGAGGGCGGCGGCGGGGAGCGGATCCTCCGGAGGCCGGCCGGGATTGTCGGCGCTGGTCGGCACGTCCGGCGGCCCCTTGCTCATGGTCGACATGTCGTGACCGGCATGGGGATCGGCTTGAGCGGAGGGCATGGCGGACATGTCGTGGCCCGCGTGCGGATCGGGCTGCGTCGTTGGCGCCATGGTCGACATGTCGTGACCCGCGTGCGGATCGACGCTCTGGGGATCAGCCGGCATCGGATGACCGGCATGAGGGTCCGGCGCCGGCGGCGTTGGCGCGGGCTGCATGACATGACCGGCATGCGGGTCCTGAGCGGGCGAGGGAGGGGGCGTCTGAGGCCGGACGACCGGTTCAGGCGCGGGTCGCGGCGCCGGGGTCGCCGGCATGACATGGCCCGCGTGTGGGTCCTGCGCCTGGGCGCTAAAGGCGCTGGCGGCGAGGATCAGCGGCGCGAGGGCGACGGCGAAACGGTTCATGACGCGACTCCGTCCAGGGGGCGGACCGTGACGACGTTGAACATGCCCGCGTGCATGTGCATCAGCATATGGCAGTGGAAGGCCCAGTCGCCGGGCGCGTCGGCGGTCAGGTCGAACGTCACCTTGCCGCCGGGCGCGACGTTCACCGTGTGCTTCAGGGGTTGATGTCCGGCGGGGCCACCGGTGACCAGCTCGAAGAAGTGGCCGTGCAGGTGAATGGGGTGGGCCATCATGGTGTCGTTGACCAAGGTCACGCGCACCCGCTCGTCGCGCTCGAAGCGGATCGGCTCGACCAGCTCGCTGAACTTGCGACCGTCGAAGCCCCACATGAACCGCTCCATATTGCCGGTCAGGTGTATTTCCATTGTCCGCGACGGCGGGCGCTGGTCCTTGTTCGGCTGCAGCGACACCAGGTCGGTGTAGACTAGAACGCGGTGGTCGACGTTGTTGAGACCGATCGGCCGCTCGCCCAGGCGATTGGCCGGATCCATGGCGATCGCATCGACGCCGACGCCGACCGCCATGTCCGGAGGCGCGTTCTCGGGATCGCGCATGTTCATGCCCGACATGGACATTTCGCCCATGTCATGCGCCGGTGTCGCGCCTTGCGCCGGGGCGCCATGGTCCATGCCTGCCATCGCACCATGATCCATCCCGGCCATGCTACCGTGGTCCATGCCGCCCATGGCGCCATGGTCCATTCCGCCCATGCCCATGTCGCGCATGGTAAGGTTCGGCACCTCCCGCAGCGGCGGGACTTCGGCCGTCATTCCAAGGCGCGGGGCCAGGGTCGCCCGGCCCATGCCTGACCGGTCGATCGCTTCGGACACGATGGTGTAGGCCCGGTCTTCGGTCGGCCGGACGATAACGTCGTAGGTTTCGGCGACCGAAATCTGGAACTCGTCGGTCTCGACCGGGCGGACGTTCTCGCCGTCGGCCTGCACCACGGTCATCGGCAAGCCAGGGATGCGGACGTTGAAGATCGACATGGCGGAGGCGTTGATGATGCGCAGCCGCACCCGCTCGCCGGGTCGGAACAGGCCGGTCCAATTCTCCTGCGGGCCGTGGCCGTTGATCAGATAGGTGTAGGTCGAGCCGTTGACGTCCAGGATGTCGCGCGGGTCCATCCGCATCTCACCCCACATGCGCCGCTCTTCCAGGCTCATGCGGTCGCTGCCGTCCATGAGGCCGGCCAGGGTGGTGCGCTGCTGGTTGAAATAGCCGGGGCTCTTCTTCAGCTTCTCCAGGATCTCGTGCGGGTGCATGAAGCTCCAGTCCGACAGGACCAGCACATGCTCGCGGTCGTAGCCGACCGGATCGGCGCCCGCCGGATCGATGACGATCGGACCGTAGTGGCCCATCGCCTCCTGGAGATTGGAGTGGCTGTGGTACCAGAAGGTGCCTGACTGCTTGATCGGGAACTCATAGACGAAGGTTTCCCGCGGCTTGATGCCCGGGAAGCTGATGCCCGGGACGCCGTCCATCTGGAATGGCAGCAACAGGCCGTGCCAGTGGATCGAGGTGTCCTCATCCAGGCCGTTGGTCACGGACAGTCGCACGTTCTGTCCCTCGCGCAGGCGCAGCAAGGGCGCCGGAAGCACCCCGTTGATCGTCACGGCATGGCCGGTCCGGCCTCCGACCGTGAAAGGCGAGTGGCCGACCATCAGGTCGATGTTGGGCCCGCTCAGCGTCGGCAGGTCCGCTCTCAGCCCCGCCGATCCGGTCTGCGCCCAGGCCGGCAGAAGGCCCTGCAGGCCAAGCAGCCCGCCGCTTACGGCGGCGCCCCTGAGAAGCATTCGGCGATCGAGACTTGGCATGGGCATAGGCGGGGGGTTCCTCGGACGCGTGTCGGCTTCTGGTAGACATACGCACGTCGGCGACAACGCCCTTGCGGCAGGTCGCCACACCTCGAAATAAACCGCCCTTCGCCGTCCGGCGACACGATGAGGTCAAGCGCCCCCGGGAACGGCCATGTCCTCGGCAAGCCGCTTGCGGGCGCGGGCGATCCGCGTCTCAACGGCCTTGGTCGTGACGCCCATGATCGCCGCGATCTCGCCGTGCGAGCGACCTTCGAGCGTGGCCAGCAGAAGAGGGGCCTTGAGGCCGTCAGGCAGGCGGGTCAGTGCGCGATGAAGCGCCTCGGCCCGGCGGCGATCGTCCAGTTGGGTTTCTGGAGACGGCGTCTCGATCCGAACCGCCGACGCTTCAGGGGCGTCGAGGCCCATCACGCCGCGCACTACCCGACGCACCGCACGCCGACGGCTCCAGTCCCGGCATTTGTTGAGGGCGATCGACCGGAGCCAGACATCGAAGGGCCGCGCCGCATCATACCGCCGCAGCGCGAGCCACGCGGCCGTGTAGGTTTCCTGGAGCAGGTCGTGCGCTTCCGCCTCATCGCCGACATAGCGCCGAACGAACCTGTAGAGATCGCCCTTGGTCGCCGCCATCAAGGCGCTGAAGGCGCCCCTGTCCCCGCCAGCTGCACGCGCTTCAATGCTGTCGCCCTCCACGCGCCGCGCCTAGCCGGCGTCGGCACGCAGGGCGTCCACCACCGCGGCGTCGAAGACCTCAGCCTGCGCCGGGGTGAGCACCGACCGCATCTCGAAGACGTGTGCGATGGTCGCTTTCTGCAGATCGCCCATGGCCGCGTGGAAGTGATCCACCGCCGCCTGCACCTGGGGCGTGTTTCCATCGCTCGCGGCGATGGCGGCGGCGAGCTCGCGGTTGGCGGTCCGCACCTCTGCTTCCAGCGCGGGGCGACGCGCGGCGAAGCGCGCTTCGATCGCGTCCAGACGACGATCCTGTTCGGCGCTCAGGTCCAACTGCTCGTGAACGACGCTATGCAGACTCGGTGGCTGACGCTCTCGCATGACCAAGGTCGCGCTCGCCCAGGTCGCCGCACCGCTGGCGAGCGCCGCCAGCACGGCTGTCAGGGTGACGGATTTCCAGCGCGCTCTCATCCCCGGACATCCAGGGGATCGAGAGGCGACAGGCCCGCGGAGACTGTAAAGATGCGCAACTCAGAGGGCTCTGGCCTGGGCGACGCCAGGAGCAGCAATCCACCGTTGGCCACGCCGAGCACGAGGGCGAGCCCTACGGCGGCGACCCGAACCTGGCCCATCGACGCCGAATCCCTGCGCACGGCGATCCGTGCCCAGACAGCCTCTTCCAGACCCTCCAACCGCCCCGTATCGCCAGGCGCCGCAGCCCCGATCAGTCGCTCGATCTCTTCAGTCATTACGCACCTGCGTCACGCCCCCTTTGCCATACGCGCCGAACCGCCCAGCCCCTCACGAGGGGGAGAGCGGCCCGCCGCGTAGATACCAGAGAACGACCGGGAGGACCCGCTCGTGTCGGGGGAGGCGATGTGAGCGAGAGGTCAGATCCGGCCGCGGGTCCGTTCCCGGACCGGCTCGATCCGCTGACGGGGGTGCGGTTCTTCCTCGCGCTCGGCGTGGTCCTGTTTCACTACCAGTTGCAATGGACGCTGCCCGAGGGCGCGGCCGGACTGTTGAACCGGGCTCGTCTCGCGGTCGACATCTTCTTCATCCTGTCGGGCTTCATCCTCACCCATGTTTACCTGCAGGGTGATCGGCCGGTGAACTACAGGCGGTTCCTCGCGGCGCGGTTCGCCCGCATCTACCCGGCGCACCTGTTCATTCTGGTGGCGATGCTGGCGCTCGTGCTCGTCGCGCCGCTTCTGGACGTCGGCCTGGAGCCCGGGCGGTTCAACGCTGCGGATTTCCTGACCACCTTCTTTCTGATTCAGGCGTGGTTCCCGCGAGACGGGATGGTTCTGTGGAACGGTCCCGCCTGGTCGCTGTCGGCCGAGTGGGCCGTCTATCTCGCCTTTCCGGCCTACGCTGCGGTCGCCCTGCGATTTCGACACAGGCCATGGATGCTCGTGGCGGCGGCGACTGGCCTGTTCATCCTGCTGGACGCGATCTACCGGCAGTGGTTCGGCTCGGTACTGCCCCGCGCGGAAGACAATATGGGCGTCTTGCGCATTGTTCCGGAGTTCCTGCTCGGGATTGGCCTCTACTATCTCGGAGCGCGCTGGGCGCCGTCCCCGCGGACAGCCATCGCGGGCGCCGTCGGAGCCACCGTGGCGCTCTTGCTCGCCATGCAGATCGGCGCCGACGATCGCCTTATCGTCGCTGCGGCGGGACCCTTCGTTCTCGCCCTGGCGCTGCTCGCCAAGGCAGGTGTCAGGACCTTCCTGTCGCACCCGATCACAATCTTCGCCGGTGAGGCCTCGTTCGCCCTCTACCTCGTCCATATTCCGATCCTGATGGTGTGGCGCAATGCCGCCCAGACTCTCGGGGGCTGGCCGGGCGACTATCGGATGGGTCTTCTTGAACTGGCGGCCATGCTGGCGGTCACCCTCGCCGCGGCGGCCGCCATCTATGGTCTGGTCGAGCGACCGAGCCGGAGTTGGCTGAGACGGCGGACCGTCGGCCGGACGCCGGATGCCGAAGCCAGACGCACCATTCACAGCGATCAAGGAGAGCCCTTTTGACCACCTCCCAGCTCCACCGAAGGCTTTTTCTCGGCGCCGCCGTCAGCGTCGCCCTGACCGGAACGGCCTGCGCCCAGAGCCGGTCGACGAGAAACCTCACGGTCTTCAAGACGCCGACCTGTGCGTGCTGCGACGCCTGGATCACGCACATGCGGCAGGCCGGCTTCACCACCACCATCACCGTTCTGCCGAGCCTGCAGTCCGTCCGCAGCAGTCGGGGACTTCCGGACAACCTGGGCTCCTGCCACACCGGATTGATCGATGGCTATTTCGTAGAGGGCCATGTCCCGGCGGGGGACTTGATAAGGCTGCTTGCCGAGCGGCCGACGGCGCTCGGCCTCGCGGTGCCGGCCATGCCTCTCGGTTCGCCCGGCATGGACACACCGCAGGGAGACAAGGATCCCTACGACACGCTGCTGGTGCTTCGCTCCGGCGCGACCCGGGTGTTCGCCCGTCACAATCCGCCGACCTGACCTGACCCTGTCTCACCTGATTTATAAACCGGAGCCCATCATGTCCCCCAAACCTCTCGTTCTCGCCCTCTCTCTCGCCGTCTCGACGGTGACGCCAGCCGTCGCGCAGGACCATTCCCACGGCCACGCCCAGACCGCCGGGTCGATCAGCGCGGAAGCGACGGACGCGGCCGCGACCGTCGATGCCTTCCATGCCGCGCTCAAGGCCGGCGACACCTCTGCCGCCCTGTCGCTTCTGGCCCCCGACGTCATGATCTTTGAAGAGGGCGGAGCGGAGCGCTCGCGCGAGGAATACGCCTCCCACCATCTTGCGTCGGACGCCGCCTTCGCGGCCGCCTCGGACGCTACCGTGAGCCGCAGATCGGGCTGGGCGGACGGTGATGTGGCGTGGATCACCAGCGAAGGCCGCACCACCGGTCAGTTTAACGGGCGCGCCGTGGACCGTCTGACAACGGAAACCATGGTGCTGAAGCGCCATGCCGACGGCTGGCGCATCCATCACATTCACTGGTCGTCGCGCGCTCCGCGGTAGTTCGCGTCTCGGGTCTGAACGGCTCCGTGCGCAAGCGCGTGGCGTTCAGACCGTATTTGTCCGCTTGCCGGGAATCCCGGACGCCCCGAGGGACGGACGTGACAACCTTCCGGCCTCGAAGAACGGAGCCGCGACCGCAGCGGCGCTCGGCTCCGCGGGCCATTTGCTCGCCCGGATCACGTCGCGACCGGCGGGGGGAGGGTGCCCATAAGCGCAACGACGGCAAGGACGACGAGCCCGAGGGTCGTCTCCGTGACGATGCTGCGCCGCAGCCGTCGAACCGCCGAGATCGACTGTCCCGTGTGCTCCAGCTCCCGGCGCAGGGAGGGTGTGAGGCGGAAACGGTTGTCCGCCGCCAGACTCAGCATCAGCACGAAGAGCGCCAGCTTGGCGATCAGCAGCTGTCCGTAAAGGCTGTCGCCAAGGTTCACGAAACGCTCCGGTCCGACGAGGAACCAGCTGTTCGCAAGACCGGTGGCCACGAGCAGGGCTACGGCGAGAGTGCCAAGGCCCGAGAACCCATGCAAGGCGGGGTGGAGGACCCCATCGTCGACCCCGGCGCGGCGTCGCAGCAGGATCGTCAGCGCCACCAGCGCGCCAAGCCAGAGGGCTGCCCCGACGGAATGGACGATGTCAGAGGCGAGGTGGACCAGGCCCCCGGAGCCTTCTGTCGCCGCGCCGTGTCCTGTCCAGGCGAAGCTCGCGACCACGAAGAGCCCAAGGCCTAGCGAGACGCTCCAAGCCGTCTTGCCCGGCTTTATGGCGAGGACCGCGACGACGGCTGCGAGGGCGAGGGCGGCCCGGGCGACCATGGCCTTACCCAAGGCCGTGCCGGTGATCATGAAGGACAGAGACGCAGGCTTGATGGCTTCCGCCAGCGAGCCGGCCATGACCGCCGTCTGGGCGAGGAGAGCCAGGAGCGCGCTGGCGAAGACCACCAAACCTGACCCTATCAGGATCGCGCGCGACCAGGTGAGATCCACGCCATCGCCGCGCCTGAAGGTGTACAGCAGGAATAGCGGCGTCCCGAGAAGGACGACGGCCCCGGCGTACTGGAGCCACCGTAGCGCGACGACCGCGAGCTCGAGCACGGCGTCAGCGCACGGTGAAGGTGTACGAGCCTGTCATGCGGTGACCGTCGCTCGAGGCGATGCGCCAGTCGATGCGATAGGCGCCAGCAGTCAGCGGTCGCGCCAGTGTCCCCGTGAGGGTCTTGCCGTCTTCAGCGATCGAGGTGCGTACCGCGAGCTTTTCGCCGGCCGAGTTGACGACGTCGAAACCAGAGAACGCCGGCACAGACCGCTCGCTGAAGGTCAAAGTCAACGTGCGGGTCGCACCCACCGTGGCGTTCGGCGCGGGCGTGGCGCTCACGAGACGGGCGTGAGCCGCAGCTGGTCCAGCGGCGAGGACGACCGCAGCCGCCAAGGCGACATAGGGAACGGGGTTGAATGCACGCATACTGTGTCTCCTGACGATTTGGCCGGTCCGGCCTTCGACTAGTCTACGCGTCGCGTCGACATTCCCCTCGCCAACGGCGACCGACGCTGGACGGCCTAATTCCGTGGAGCCGTCGACAAACCTCGCGGGGGCGGGCCAATCCGCCTGACGTCGCCTCGAAGAGCAATAGCCGCTCGGCGACCTGCGGAAAGTCTCGTCTGAACGCGGTCAGAGCCGCTCCTGAATGGCCTGCATCTGGCGGATTTCACGCTTCTGAGCCTCGACGATCTCTCCGCAAAGCGCGACCAATTCCGGGTCGCTCAACTTGGCCTTGCCGCACATCAGGATCGCGCCGGAGTGATGGGGGATCATTCCGCGAATGAGTTCCTTGTCGCCGATCGCCGCCTGGGTGCGCATGGCGTAGAAGCTGCCCGCGAAGATGATCATCGCGGTCAGCCCGATGGCGAGGTTGAGACGATTGTTCGGATACATCTCGCGCATCAGAACCAGCATAAGGACGGCCATTGGTGCGACCATCATCAGCGTCATGTAGACGTTGTTGAGATTGAAGTCGAAGTGATCGAGCGTCGCGATCATCGTAAACATCACCAAATACATGATGATGAAGTGGACGATGAGTTCAATCGCCAGGTTGCGATAGCTCTTGTCGTGCATGAGGGACCTCCCGCCGGCGAACCGACGCCGACGATCGACGCCGTCCAAAAGCACATACGCGCGGGCAGACCATTTCCCGCGCGTAATCGTCCCGCATCAGGCTCCGGGCTGCACCGAACCCGCAGCGGGGGCTGTTGCGCTGGATCGATGTTGCGCGACCCACTGCTCCAGCTCCGTGATCTCCTGGCGCTGCATGGTAATCGTCTTTTCGGCCATCTGGCGGAGCGCGGCATCGGGGTTTTCCCGCATCAGGACCTCCGACATAGCGATGGCGCCCCGGTGGTGCTCGATCATCTTCAGGGCATAGGTCTCCTGCGGGTCTGCGCCGTGCGCCTGCATCATGGCCTGATGCATCTGCTGTTCGGACGCGGAATAGGGCGTCTCAGGCCCCGCCATCGGCTGGGCCGCCGGAGCGCTTTGTTCAGTCGCCGAGCCCGCATCGGCCGTCTCGGTTCTATCGGCCTGACCCGCAGGACTGCACGCGGTCAGGAGCACGGACAGGGCGGCGGTCGCCAGACCGGCGTTCAGCTTGATCGACATCTTCGTTCTCCGAAAGTGATGGTCAACGAACAGTTCTGGCTATGGGACGTTCCGGTCCTCACGCTTGCGCGGCTACGCAGTCGGATTGCGTTTTTCCAGGCGGGACGGATGCCGGCCATCCCACCCGTTCGCCAAGACAGGGCACGATTTCAAACCTTTTCACCCTGAAAGGCTGAAATGATCGGACACGGTCCGCTGTCGTTCGCCGCGCAGGCGCTCGCCAGTCGGCGCAACGCCGCTCTCGCCGTCTCAAGATCGGAGATGGTTCGATCGAGCGCTTCCAGCCTCTCCGCCGCCAGCACACGGGCGCGCGTGCGGTCTTCGCCAGCGTCGAGCGACAACAGCTCTTTGATCTGCTCCAGGGTAAAGCCCGCCGTCTGTGCGGAGCGGATGAACCTCAGCCGGCGCACGTCCTCCTCGCCATAACGTCGAACCCCCGCGCCGGCGCCATCGCGAGACCACCTATCGGGCGTCGGAAGCAATCCGCGACGCTGATAAAAGCGAACAGTCTCCACCCCGACGCCGCCGTCTCTCGCCAACCCTGCGATAGTCCGAACGTTCATGCTTGACTCCGTATCACGGTACGGAACTTAAGACCTGCAGCTCAGATTTGAAGATCAAGGAGCCTGCAATGACCAAGACCGCTGTCATCTATCGGATGGTGATGCCCGACCACACCTGTCCGTGGGGGCTCAAGGCCCGGCATCTTCTCAAGAGCCGGGGCTACAAGGTCGAGGACCACTGGCTCACGACCCGCGAGCAGACCGACGCCTTCAAGGCCGAGCACGGCGTCAAGACGACGCCTCAGGTCTTCATCGACGGCCAGCGCGTCGGCGGCCACGACGATCTGCGCCGCTATCTCGGTCTCAAGGTCCGCGATCCCAAGGCGACCACCTACACGCCGGTCCTCGTCGTCTTCCTGACCACCGCCGTGATGGCGACGATGCTCAGCCTGACGATTTTTGGCACGCCGTTCACCGTGCGGGCAGGGGAGTGGTTTATCGCCCTGTCTATGATGGCCCTCGCCATGCTGAAGCTCCAGAACATCGAGAGCTTCTCATCCATGTTCCTGAACTACGACCTGCTGGCCAAGCGGTGGGTGCCATACGGCAAGGTCTATCCGTTCGCCGAGTTCGGGGCAGGCGCGTTGATGGTCGCGGGCGTCCTGACCTGGTTGTCGGTCCCGGTGGCCCTGTTCATCGGCGGCATTGGCGCGGCCTCGGTCTTCAAGGCTGTCTACATCGACAAGCGCGAACTGAAATGCGCCTGCGTCGGTGGAGACAGCAATGTGCCGCTTGGCTTCCTATCCCTGACCGAGAACCTGATGATGATCGCCATGGCGATCTGGATGCTGGTTATGCACTACGCTCTGCCGGCGTCAGCGATGGCGATGTAGGTTCTGTTCATGCTAGTCTAGCGGAGGCAAGTGAACGCGCAAGAATCGATTGTTAATTCGAGTTTGAGATTGTCAATACGTCTCGAAAGATTGCGCGATCACGCGGTTTTTACATCGGTCTATTTATCTAATGTTTTCAGAACCAAGCCGAACGGTCGGGCGGCGAGCCGGTGTTAAAGTAGGTGGGCCGCGAAAAAACCAACTGATTCATGATTTTACCCAGCTTAGAGCAATCGAGTGGGAGTGAGGGGCGGCGGGCATGCGGGTGCGGCCTCTGGCGATTTGGTTGACGCCAGGGCGACATTAGCGGTCGGGTTGGGATAGCGCGAACCCGTAGATCTACGGTGGTGAAGGGTGCCGGAGATGCTCGATCTCTCGTGGGTATTTGGGGTCCGCTTCTGACTCATTGCTGACCTTCCGAAGGTCCGCTTCCGGCGGAATGGAAGTTTGTGTCTAGTGGGACCACACTTTTCGTGTCCCGACCAACACTGAGAAAGAGGGGGATGGGCGGGACGTGGCGATGGCCTTCGCCTCGCAGCTAGATGGTCGCCTTGCACCAGATCGTTTCGATCGAAACTGTACCTACGAGCATCCGATGAATTGGGCACTTGTCGGCGATCTCCAGCAACCGGATCCTCTGTTCCTCCGGTAGCCCAGTCGGCAGAGTGATTGTTCGGGTGAACTGATCCGACGGTGTCGCCCCCAAGTCCCGGGTCAACAAGACCTCGACGGACATGGCGCCCAAGGTCCAGCCTTTCCGGTTGGCGTACAGGCGCAGGGTCTGGGCCGTACAGGAGGCGAGCGCCGCCTGCACCAGCTCGTGAGGGGTCGGACCGAGATCCAGCCCGCCCAGGGCGACGGGTTCGTCGACCACGAAGCGGGCGGGGCCCGCGGTGATCGTCAGTTGTAGGCCGCCGAGACCGGCGTCGGTCGCGATCGAGGGCCGGGAAGCTGCGTCGGTCATGGGAATCCTTCGGCGAAGTTTGGAAAACAGGGACGCCGTCGCCTGCCTTGGCGACGGCGACTACATGAGCATGTTCGACGGCGTCGGATGATCAGGCGTCCGCCAGGACCGCGAGCGCGGCGTCGCGCTCCTCGATCAACTCCTGCACCGAAGCGGCCAGACCGGCGCGCGTGAAGGCGTCGAGCTCCAGACCCGTGACGGGCGCATAGACGCCGTCGCGGCAGGTCGTCGGCACACCGCAGACCAGCCCTTCGGGAATGTCGTACTGGCCGATCGAGGCGACGCCCATCGAAACCCAACGGCCGTTCGAGCCCTGCACCCAGTCGCGCATATGGTTGATGGCGGCGTTGGCGGCCGAGGCCGCCGAGGAGGTGCCGCGGGCTTCCAGCACGGCCGTGCCGCGACGGGCCACCTCAGGGATGAGGGTGTCGCGATACCAGGTCTCGTCGTTGATGAGCCCGGCCAGAGACTGGCCCTCCACGGTCGCATGGCTCCAGTCGGCGAACATGGTCGGGGAGTGATTGCCCCAGACCGCGAGCTTCTCCACGGCATCGACGGGGACGCCCGCGCGGCGCGCGAACTGGGCGGCGGCGCGGTTGTGGTCGAGGCGGATCATCGAGGTGATGGCGCCGGGCGGCAGATCCGGCGCGGACTGGATCGCCACCCAGGCATTGGTGTTCGCCGGATTGCCAACCACCAGAACCTTGACGGAGCGTTTGGCGACCGCGTTCAGGGCCGCGCCCTGGGTCTTGAAGATGGCGGCGTTGGCCGCCAGCAGGTCGCGGCGCTCCATGCCCTTGGCGCGGGGGCGCGACCCGACCAGAAAGGCGGCGTCGATGTCGTCGAAGGCGATAATGGGGTCGTCGGTGGTCTGGATGGAGGTTAGTAGCGGAAAGGCGCAATCGTCCAGCTCCATGACCACGCCCTGGAGCGCCGCCTGAGCCTGAGGCAGGTCGAGGAGGCGAAGATCGATCGGGGTGTCGGGCCCGAACACATCGCCCTGGGCCAGGCGGAACAGCAGGGCGTAGGCGATCTGGCCGGCGGCGCCGGAGACGGCGACCTTGACGGGGGCGTTGGGCATCGGAACCTCAGGATTGCGGGGTTTGAGAAAGGGCTTGGTCGATCGAGGCGGAGACGGCTTCGAGGGTCAGGGCGGTGTCCAGACGTCGGTGCTGGACGAAGAGCGTCGGCGTTCCATTCACCCCGGCGTCGCGGGCACGGGCGACACGGCGCTCCAGGGCCGCGATGGCCTCGGGATCGGTGATGCAGGATTGAAGCCGCGCCTCGCTGATGCCGAACCGCGCCGCGATCCTCAGGAGGGCGTCGCGCGGGCCGCCGCCGTTCGCCCATTCGGACTGGCCGTGCATCAGGGCGTCGATGACCTCGAAATAGCGATCTTCGCCTGCGCACCGCGCCAGCAGAACGCCGGCGGCGGAGAGGTTGGCGGGGCCGGTGATGAATTCGCGATAGATCAGCCGGACCCGCCCGGCGTCGATGTAGCGCCGCCGGAGTTCGGGCAGCACCTCGATGGCGAAGCGGGCGCAGGGGCCGCAGGTGGTCGAGGCGTATTCGATCAGGGTCACGGGCGCGTCAGCCTGGCCCAGCACCATGTCGTCGGCTTCGGCCGCGCGCGGCGCACAGGCGGTGATCAAGGCGCCGACGCCGCCCGCCATGAGGACGCGGCGTGACGGCGTGAAAAGGTCATGAGGCATTGGTGATTCCAGAAAGGACGGAGTGGAGGCGGATCAGCGTGCGCAAGGGATGTCGCGCTTGGCCGCCTCGGCGAGGCAGGGGGCGACGAACAGGTCTCCGCGCCAGGCGCCGCGCACCGTACGGGCGCCGACGATCAGCCACAGCACCAGCAGTGCGGCGACCAGGGCCATGCCGAACAGGTTGAAGGCCGGGATGGGGAGCAGGGTTCCCAGCTTCAGCGTCGCGACAGAGAAGACGCCGAGTGGGAAGGTGTAGCCCCACCAGCCCAGATTGAACGGCAGGCCCTGACGCAAGTAGCGCAGGGTGATCAGCACGGCCATCGCGGCCCACCACAGGCCGTAGGCCCACAGCAGCAGGCCGCCGATCAGGCCGATCCCGCGCGCGGCGTCGCCGTACTGGCCCAGACCGGCGGCGGTGAAGATGGCGGGCGCGGCCTGGCCGAGCACCAGCATGCCGAGCGCGCCCGTGCCGATCGGGCCCAGCGACAGCCAGCTGGAGGCCGCCATACCGGCGTGCGGCAGTTTGTGGATCGCCATGCGGAGCACGAGGATGACCAGGATGCTCATCGCCAGCGGCACGGACAGGGCCCACAGGCCATAGCTGACTACCAGCACCGACAGGGCGGCGTTCGGGTCCGCGAGGTGCGGCGCGATCAGGCCGCCGGTGACGGCCGCGACCTCGGCCGCCACGACCGGCAGCAGCCAGACGGCCGTCATCTGGTCGATGGCGTGCTCCTGGCGGGTGAACATCATGAAGGGGATGCCGATGCCGCAGGCGACGGCAAGGGCCACGTCGATCCACCACAGGGCTTCGGCGACCGGCACGACGCCTTCGCCCCAGCGCGCCAGGCCGAAGGCCATCAGGCCGTTGATGATGGTCGCCAGCCCCATCGGGATGCAGCCGAAGAACATCGACACGACCGAATGGCCGAAGATTCGTCGCGCGCCGTCGAAGAAGAAGATCCAGCGCGCCGCGTAGAGAACGGTGAACAGGGCGAACAGGCCGATGTTGAAAACCCACAGGGCTTCGGCGACGATTTTTACGCCGGGTATGGGGACCGGAAGCTGGTTCAGCGCCAGGGCGAGGATGCCGGTTCCCATGGTGGCGGCGAACCAGTTCGGCGTGAACTGCCGCACGATCTCCCTGGGCGATTGCAGACTCGCCAACGGGCGAAGGCCGAAGGCGACGTCGCGAACGTGAATGTCATGAGCCATGAGAGGTTATCCAGACGAGCGGTCAGCCCGCGGTGAAGCGATAGACGGCGCCGAGCACGACGGCGGTGACCAGAAGGCAGGCGGGCAGGGTCAGCATCTGCAACGCGGCTTCGCGGCCGCTGATCCAGCCCGTGTCGATGATCACGCGACCGGCGAGGCAATCGTTCAAGGAGCGGATGCGCTCGCCCGGCGCAGGCGTATCGGCCAGCAGGCTCATCCCGGTGAGAAGGCCGAAGAACATCAGGCCGAGAACGGTGATGAAGCCCAGGGCGAGCATCGCCTCGCCGTGACCGAACACCAGCCAGAACACGGCCACCATGGCGGCGTAGAGACCCGCGACCGCCTTGACCATTGCGGGGTGAACGCCGGTAAGGCCGACGCCAGGCTGGACCCGGTGCAAGGTCTCGCCGGATTGGGTCGCGGCGATGGGAGAAGGCGGAATGAAAGGCGTCTGCGGTTTTACATTCTCAGGACCGATGGCCTGGCGCCTGGCGACGGACCTGCGGCCTTGGCGCATGGTCGGAGCGGCGAGAAGGGTGGTCATGGCGGCTCTCCTTTCGGAGTGGAGGCCAGTCTTCGGCGCGCTCCTCGACATCCGGGATGCGCCTCTTGGATCATCAGCTCCAACGGATGTTTTAGATAGGTTTGTTCGCTTTGATCGAATGAACGCCCTAGGGGGTGATCAGCGCGGCTGCCCACGCAAAGGCGGCCTGCAGGCCAAGACGATGCTCGGGGGCGGTGTTGATGAACGTCGGGCTCGGGTGTGGCGCGAGACACAGCTCCACTTCAGGCCGCAGGCGGGTCAGCGTCGGAGCCGCCATCGCGGCGACGCGGCCGCACAATACCGCGGCCCTGAGGCGATGAAGCGGGGTGACCAGTCCCTCTAGCGTGGCCAGGCCGGAGGCGATCTCCTGTCTTGTCAGCGGTCGCGCGGACCCCGAGCGAAGCCAGGGGACCGTGTTCCAAAGGACGATGCGGCGGCGGTCGAGCCCCGCTGCTTCCATCGCGCGCTTCAGGTTGCGCGCGGTGCCCGTGGGATTGTCGATGGAGACGAGGCGATCCGCTTGCGGTCCCGGGGCCGGTGTCTCCAGAAGCACAAGGATTTCCGCCTCGTCTCCACCGTCGAGGGGGTCGAACTTCGGCGTACCTTGTTGAGCGCCCACGCCCCTATCCAGAGCTCTCAGGAATCCGTTCAGTCCCTCGAGATGCGTGTGAGGCGGCGCGCTGTCATTCACCAGTGAAGGCCAGACACCGCCTTGACGAGCCGACGCGCTCAATGGCGTGACGCCGTCAGGGACGCCAGGAACACCTCGCCCGCCTTTGAGCGATAGCGCTGCTTGTGCCGCAGGAGCCAGAACGGGCGGTCGGGCAAGGTCAGGGGCAGGGCGGCGAGGATGCCGGCGCGCAGGCGCGCGGCGACGACATTGCGCGACACGACCGTCGCTCCCGCACCGGCCTCGACGGCGGCGGCGACCGCCTCATTCCCGGGCAAGGTCATGGCCACGTCCAGAGCGTCGATGGCCAGCCCGCGCTGATTGAGGGCCGTCTCAAAAGCCGACCGGGTGCCGGAGCCGGGCTCGCGCAACACCCAGGTCATTTGCTTCAGGTCCGGCGGCCCGGCGCCGTCCTGGGCGGCGGGGTGGTCGGCCGCCACGACCAGCACCAGTTCGTCGTGATCCAGAACCGAACGGCTCAACGCCGGCTCGTTCAGTTCGCCCTCGACCAGACCCAGTTCAGCGCAGCCCTCCAGGACAGCGTCGGCCACCTCGCGCGTATTGCCGATCGAGACCTCGATGCGGATGCCGGGATGAGCCTGATGAAACCGGGTCAGTCGGGCGGGAAGCCACCAGCCGGCGATGGTCTGGCTGGCGTGGATCGACAGTCGTCCGCGTTTCAGGCCGCCCAGGTCGTCGAGCGCGTCCTGCGCCGCCTCGACACGGGCGAGGATCGCCTTGGCCTCGACGAGGAAGGTTGCGCCCGCCTCGTTCAGGACGATGTTGCGGCCAACGCGGTCGAACAGGGCGACGCCGTGGCGGCCCTCCAGCGTCGTCACCGCCGAGCTGACCGCCGACTGGGTCAGGTTCAGGGCCTCGGCGGCGCGGGTTACGTGCTGGCGCTCGGCGACGGCGACGAAGATGCGGAGCTGGTCCAGGGTCATGGGACAATCCTAACCCACGAAGCGGCGACTTCGACAGGGAACGTTCGGCGACGGCGAACGTTCCGAGCGGAACATCGCGTTGGTCGTCCGGGACGATCGCCTGCAGGATCGGATCATGACCCACGCCCCACCCTCCCGATGGATCAGAACCGGCGTCCTGGCGCTTGGCTCGGCGACTGCCGGTGCCGCAGTTATGGCCTTCGCACAGATGCCCGGCTCGGACTTCGATGCGGCGATGGCCGAGGCGATGGAGCGGATGCACCGCGACATGGCGGTAGAATCCACCGGCGACCCAGACGTGGACTTCGCCGCCATGATGATCCCGCATCATCAGGGCGCCATCGACATGGCGCGCGTCGAGCTTCTGTACGGGCAGGACGAGACCATGAAGCGTCTGGCCCAGGGGATCATCATTGAACAGACCCAGGAAATCGCCCTGATGCGCGACTACCTGACCCGCCATTCTGATGCGCCGACGCCGACCGGCGGCGCGACCTCGACCCATCACGGACACGGATCATGACCCTGACAGCCCGCGCCATCGCCGCCCTTGTTCTCAGCCTGTCCGCCGGACACGCCTTGGCCGATCAGGTTCCGGGCGCGGCGGCGGCGCCCGCCATCCCGATCAGCAGCCAGGATCGGTTCTATTCGGCCGACCAGTTCTCCAACACCGTCTCGGTGGTCGATCCCTCGACCAACGGCCTGCTGGGGGTGATTTCCCTCGGCGAACCGACTCCGGCCAACCTCAGCCCGCTCTACAAGGGCCAGTTGCTGGTCCACGGCATCGGCGCGGCGCCGGACGGCAAGACGATCGCCGTGGTCTCGATCGGGTCCAACTCGGTCAGCTTCATCGACACGGCCAGCAACACCGTCAAACATACCACCTATGTCGGGCGCTCTCCGCACGAGGCCTTCTTCACGCCGGACGGCCGCGAGGTCTGGGTCACGGTGCGGGGCGAGGCCTATGTTTCGGTGCTGGACGCCGCGACCTATCAGGAGACCGACCGGGTCGAGACGCCCAACGGGCCGGGCATGACCATCTTCTCGCCGGACGGCCGCTACGCCTACATCTGCTCCAGCTTCAGTCCCGAGACGGTGGTAGTCGAGACCGCGACCCGTCAGATCGTCGGTCGGGTGGCCCAGGCCAGTCCGTTCTGCCCCGACATCGCCGCCACGCCCGATGGAAGCCAGGTCTGGATGACGCTGAAGGACGTGGGCAAGACCATGGTTTTCAACGCCCGTCCGCCGTTCGCTGTCCTACAGACGCTCGACACCGGCCCCTTGACCAACCACGTCAACATCGTGCGCAACGCGGCGGGCCAGTTCGCCTATGTGACCGTCGGGACCGAGAACCGGGTCAAGGTCTATCGCACCGACACCTTCACGCTCGTGACGGAGATCGAGGTGGGGTCGCTGCCGCACGGTCTGTGGCCCTCCGGCGACGGCTCGCGGATTTACGTCGGGCTGGAGAATGGCGACGGCGTGGCGGTCATCGACACCCTGGCCAACCGCGTGATCGCCACCGTGCCGATCGGTCAGGGACCGCAAGGGGTCACCTATGTGCCGCGTGCGGTCACTCAGGGTGACGGCAGGGCCAACCTCACGCCCCTGGGCGCAGCTCGCGCCTCGCATCAACTCGTTCTGACGGGCGAGGGCGACACCCGGTCCCAGGCGACCTTGTTCGAGCAGGGGCAGGTCCAGATGCTGCAGATCGCCGCCGCAGGCCTCCAACCCGGCAAGCCCTATGTCCTCGCCTTCGCCAATGCGGCGGACGGATCGGGGACGCTCGAGCCTCTGACGAAGTTCATGACCAATCCGGCTGGGTCTGCGGTCGTCAACGCCGTGGGCCCGATCCGTCAGGTGGTCGCCGCCGACGCCGGCGCACCCCGCCGTTGGCTGGTCATCGCCTCGGGCACGCCCGAGGCGATCGGCGCGGTCGTCCAGAGACAGTCGGAATAGGACCGGCCGCCATGCGGATCGACAAGTTCGTCCATAGCTGCCTGCGCCTGACGATCGGTGCAGATCGACTGCTCTTCGATCCGGGCAAGTTTTCGTTCGTCGACGGACGGGTCGATCCTGCTGTCTTTTCGGATGTCTCGACGATCGTCCTGACGCACGGCCATCCCGACCACATCGACCCTGACGCTCTGGCCAGGATCGTGCAGGCGAGTGGCGCGACACTCGTCGGCAACGGCGAGGTCGCCGACAAGCTCGGCGAGAAGGGGCTGTCGGTCACGGTGTTCGAGGAGGGCGAACGGACCTTCGGCGCGTTCCGGCTGCAGGCTCAGCCGGTCGCGCATGAGCCCATCCTGTCGGACGAGAGCCCGCAACTGACAGCCTTCCTCGTCAACGACGTTTTCCTCAACCCGGGCGACAGTTTCGACAGCCGTCTGGATCGGTTCGCGGGCGTGGAGGTGCTGGCCCTTCCGGTGATGGCGCCTTACCTGACCGAGCTCACTGTCCATGCGTTCGCCAAACGGATGAAGCCAAAATCGGTCGTCCCGGTCCATGACGGCTACGCTCGCGACTATTTCCTCAGGCAGCGTTACGACGTCTACGAGCCCTATCTGGACAAGGCCGGGATCAAACTGCACCGGCCGATGGCGCCCGGAGACGGGTTCGACGTCTCTGACCATGACTGACGCAGTCTGCACCTCCACCGGTTTCGCGCGATTGCGATCGCGATAAAATGGCGGCGGCTCGGCGTGGTAACTCAGGTGAATGTCGCCTTTGCGCGGTGACTGTCATGTCCGCTCATGGCGCGAAGCTGGCTTTGCGCTTCGCTGTGGTGGCAGGAGTGGTCACCGAGGCCCCGACGTGCCACTCGTCCCGGTGGGAAGGCAGGCGGCCATGGGGATCGCAACTTTGGGAGCGGACGGCAGCATCGATGTTCTCGAAGCCAGCACGCCGGAGAAGCGGAGCGCGCCGGGGAATAGTTGTTCAACGCCGACCGAGCGCTCACGCGCTCGGTCGGCGTGCGGCGGCGCGCGACTTTGAAGCCAGGCGGAATGAAAGGGCAGGAGATCTGCCGATAGATGACGATGAGCTCCAGGCCTCGCCTGTTCTTCAAAACGTCAGGCTATGGTATCCGCCTATGCCTAGGTATACCGGTACGATTCCCTCGCGCACCACGCCTGCGGCATTGTCAATACACCCCGAAAGATCTCGTGATCACGCGCTTTTTACATCCGATTATTTCTTCATTGTTTTCAACAGTCCACGATCTATTCGGACTACGATACGGCGCTTTAGGTGACCTCTGGTGCAAAGTCCTTGCCGATCAACGCGCTACCGGCCTTCGTGTAATCGAGTGGGAATAGTCCTGACCCTTCGACAGCATTCGGTATCGCTTCCGAAACGATCGATAAGTCTCTTATAGTATTGTGATTTCTAGAGAGACTGTCCGGAGGATGCCTTTCGTTTTGTTGGACCGGCTCACGAGACGCCGCTCCCCGCCGTCGAAAATCAGAGGGCTAAACGTCGCTTAAAAGGAACTCGCGATTTCGCATAGGTCGCCCCAGGCTGGATGGATCGCGCCTATAGCGGGCAACTCCCGCTACACGAGCCGGCGACATCCTCCACGGAGAGAAGGTCAACAATCCCGCAGACGACGTAAGCTCGGAGTCCACAGCGTCTTTCCGATCGCGCGACCGTTCGCTCAGCCCCACTGAGATCCGGATCATGCTGATCCTGCCTAGGAAGGTGGCGACGCTGCCGACCATCATGCTCGGCCTGAAGTTCATTTGGCTCAGCATGGCTTGGAAGAGCGAACTCCAGGAACAGGGGTAGACCGAGGTGAATTTCGGGCGTGCGGTCTGGTCGATCCTGGCCGCACGCATGAAGCGCTCACGCCCTCACAACGCCTACCCTCTCGACTCAAATACTCAACATACTGGTGACGCTGAAGACCTGCGCCGGCGCCCCGAGATACATCCTGCCGTCGCGTTGCGACGTCGATACGCCGATGTCGCGGGTAAGTTTTAACCCTGTCACGAGCGCCATCGCTGAGAGGGCTGGGAAGGGTGGCCCCCCGCTTGAGCTCTTCACCATGCACGATGTGCGGCGAAAGGCCTCGACCTTCCCGCAAGAGATGCATGGTTTATGGTCAAGCATCGACCGCTGAATTCGGCGGAAATCGGTCGAGATATGGAAGCTCAGCGCTCTCTCCGGTGCTTGGACGCCAACAGGCTTCCGTTGCTTGGCGTGCCCAAGATCTGGGTGTTAGGTTGAGGTGGGCCTTCTGCATGGTCGCTGCCGACCAGAGGCCATAGGAACTCGATCAACGGGTTCTCTAATATCGGACCCGGGCAAAAGGGAGCAGCAGAATTCTTCACGAACGATCGTGACGCCACTCATGAAATGGTCTTTTAATGCAACCGATATTCCGGAGGATGGTTGTGAAGATGCCAAAGCGTGGCTCGATGCGGTTTGACGGACAGGTGGCGATCGTGACGGGGGCCGGGGGCGGCTTGGGGCGAGAACACGCGCTCGCTCTGGCGGCGCGCGGGGCCAAGGTGGTGGTCAACGACCTGGGCGGGGCCCGCGACGGTTCAGGCGGATCCGCCAGCGCGGCTGAGGCGGTCGTGGCCGAAATCGAGGCGGCCGGCGGCGAGGCTATAGCCAACGCAGCCTCGGTGACGGACTATGCCGCAGTCCAGGCCATGGTCGATCAGGCCATGGCCAAGTGGGGCCGGATCGACATCGTGGTGAACAACGCCGGCGTCCTGCGCGACAAGACCTTCGCCAAGATGGAGATCGAAGACTTCCGCTTCGTCGTCGACGTCCACCTGATGGGGGCGGTCAACTGCACCAAGGCGGTGTGGGAGATCATGCGGGGGCAGAACTACGGCCGGATCGTGATGACGACCTCGTCCTCGGGCCTGTACGGCAACTTCGGCCAGTCGAACTATGGCGCGGCCAAGATGGCCCTGGTCGGTCTGATGCAGACCCTGTCGATCGAGGGGGCCAAGAACGACATCCGCGTCAACTGCCTGGCGCCCACCGCCCACACCCGCATGACCGAGGATCTGGGCGCCGCCCTGCCGCTTGAGGCGCTGGCCCCGGCCCTGGTCACGCCCGGCCTGCTTTACCTGGTCAGCCAGGATGCGCCGAGCCGCGCCATCTTGGCCGCCGGCGCCGGCGGGTTCGAGCGCGCCTATGTCACCCTGACGCAAGGCGACTTCGTCACCGGGGAAGATGCACCCGAACAGGTCGCCGCCCGCTTCGACGCCATCTCGGACCGCGCCGGCGAGATAGTGCCGGACATGGGCGCCGCCCAGGGCATGATCGAACTGACCAAGGCCCAGAAGGCCCACGGCGGTTGAAGGGGCAGTGAGCGAATGACAGTTCAGACCGTCGCCATCGACGCTTCTTCGTCCGAGCGGTCCCCCTGCCGTCCCGTCCGGTTCGGAGACGTCGGATTGAATCTTGAGCGGCGCGGAGATGGCGTGCTGCTGTTGTCAGCCGCTCGGGCTCTGATCGACTACGAACCCAATCTTATGGCGACGTTCTGGCGGTGGGGCGACCGCCAGCCGGATGCGCCGTGGGTGGCGCGTCGTCAGGCTCGGGCCGGACAGTGGGAAGTGATGACCTATGGCGAGGGGCGTAAAGCGGCGTCGTCCATCGCTCAATGGCTGCGCCATTCTGCTCCGCGGGGGCGGCCCGTACTGGTGCTTTCGGAAAATTCCCCGGTGCATGCCGCATGGATGTTCGGCGCGATGGCCGCCGGCGTGCCGATCTGTTCGATCAGCACCAACTATGCGCGGCTGGGACCCGAGTTCGACCGCCTGAAGCATGTGGTGGATCTGCTGAACCCAAGTGTCATCTTCGCGGAAAGCGGCGCCGATTATTCGGCTGCGGTCGAGGCGATTGCGACGCCCGATCTACGGTTGGTCGGACCGGACGATCGGTCGCTGCATCCCAAGGCCACGCTCTTGAGTGAGGTCATGGGCGCACCGGATGTCGAAGGCGTTCGACGCTTGATCGAGGCGTTGGATCCGACGGCGCCGGCGCGCTATCTGCTCACGTCAGGCTCGACAGGAACCCCTAAGGCGGCGATTCACACCCAGACAATGATGTCGGCGCACGCCGCGTCGGGCTTTCAGGCGATGGGCGACGCCTTTGCGTGGGATGGCCGGGTGCTGGACTGGCTGCCGTGGAGCCATATCGCGGGATCGTCGCTGCTGACCAATGTGTCGAGCCTGGGCGGGTCGTTGTTCATCGACGACGGGCGGCCGACGGCGTCGGGCTTTTCCGAAACGTTGAAGAACCTGCTTGATTGTCCGCCCAGATTCTACGGCACAATGCCGACGGGTTACGCCCTGTTGGCGGACGCCCTGGAAAAGGACGCGGCCTTGCGCGCAGCCTTCTTCAGTGAGTTGCGCGCCCTATTGTTTGGCGGCGCTGGCCTGCCGCAGGTGCTGCACGACCGCATTCAGGCGCTCGCGCTGGCCACGATCGGGCAAAGGATTGCCTTCGTCTCCGGCTATGGCTCGACCGAGACGGCCTCGGCCGTAAGCTACACCTGGTGGGACAGCGATCGGGTCGGGATGGGCCTGCCGACGCCCGGCGTGACGCTGAAGCTAGTGCCGTGCGACGGCGCCTATGAGGTGCGGGTGAAGGGGCCCAGCGTGACGCCCGGCTATCTGAATGATCCGGTGCGTAGCGCAGCGGCCTTCGACGACGAAGGCTTCTTCAAGATGGAGGATCTGGCGGACTTTCATGATCGTGAACGACCGGAACTGGGGCTGTTCTTCGCCGGCCGGCGTGCAGAACAGTTCAAGATGGGCAATGGCACCTTCGTTCAGGCCGGACAGATCCGCGATTCCCTTTTGGCCGCCTGTCCGGGCCTGCTCCGCGATCTGGTGGTGTGCGGCGAAGGGCGGGACCGGCTGGGCGTCATGGTCTGGCTGGCGCCGGAGGGTGTTCGCGCGCTGACAGGCGACGATCTGTCCCTTGACGCCGCTGCGCGCCATCCCGCAGTGATCGCGACGCTGGCTGACGGGCTGGGCGCATATAATCTGCGCAATCCGCAACAGAGCCGCCGCATCGCGGCGCTGATCATCCTGACCGAGCCGCCCAGCAGCGCCGATTTCGAGATTTCGGACAAGGGTTCGATCAATCGCGCGGCCGTGTTGAAACGGCGCGCCGGCGCGGTCGAGCGGCTCTATGCAGACAGGATCGGCCCCGAGGTGATCGTCGCCGGCTAGGCGCTCGGCGGGGGCCAGAGTCCGTCGTTTGCGATCTGGGTCGCGGTTTCAAGCGACACGACATCCGCATCCCCACCGGTGAGCCCAGGGTCGGTGTCGCGATGCCGCTTCAGCTCGAAGCGGGCGATCTGGTTGCGGTGAACCTCGTCCGGGCCGTCGGCCAGACGCAGCAGGCGGGCATTGGCGAAGGCGGCCGCCAAGAAGTGGTCGTTGCCCGTGCCGCCTCCGCCAAACATCTGCATGGCCCAATCCACGATCTGTTGCGCCATCGCGGGTGCGGCGACCTTGATCATGGCGATCTCGGCACGGGCGGCCTTGGCGCCGTGTCGATCAATCATCCAGGCGGCCTTGAGGGTGAGAAGGCGGGCCTGTTCGATCATGACGCGGGACTGGGCGATACGCTCCAAGGTGACGGTCTGTTCGGACAGCGGCCGACCAAACGGACTGCGCGTTTCGGCGCGGCGGCACAGGCGTTCCAGCACCCGCTCGGCAAGACCGATCAGCCGCATGCAGTGATGGATGCGGCCAGGACCCAGGCGACCCTGGGCGATCTCGAACCCTCGACCTTCTCCTAACAGGATACTGGAGGTGGGCACGCGGACCTTGTCGAAAACTACCTCGGCGGCGCGGTCGGGCACGCCATAGAAGCCGAGCACGGACAGGGCGCGAACGACGCGGACGCCGGGTGTGTCCTTTGGGACCAGAATCATGGACTGCCGACGATAGGGGTCGGGGTCGTCTGGTCGGCTCTTGCCCATGACGATCAAAATTCGGCAGCGGGGGTCGGTCGCGCCGGTCGTGTACCATTTGCGTCCATTGACGACGTAACCGTCTCCATCGGCCAGAATGGTGCTGGAGATGTTGGACGCGTCGGACGAGGCCGTTTCCGCCTCGGTCATTGCAAAGGCGGATCGGATCTCGCCGGCCAGCAGGGGCTCGAGCCACTCCGCCTTCTGCGCCTCGGTCCCGTAGCGCAGCAGGGTTTCCATATTGCCGGTGTCCGGGGCCGACGAGTTGAAAACCTCGGGCGCGAAGAGGGACCGGCCCATGATTTCGCACAGCGGCGCATAGTCCAGGTTGGTCAGGCCGTCTTCGACTTCCGACGCCGGTCGCCAGAGGTTCCATAGGCCCGCCCGACGCGCCAGGGGCTTCAACGCCTCGACGACCGGATAGACCGCCCACGGCCCCAGCCGCTCGGCCTCGAGATAATAGCGCCGCTCGTTGGGGTAGATGTGCTCGGCCATGAAGGCCGTCAGACGCGCGGCCAAGTCGAGGCCGCGGGGAGTGGGGCCGAGATCCATGGTTCGATCCTGTCGTGTCAGCGTGAGTTCGCGGCGCGCGCCTGGGCCCAGCCCAGCGCGGCGAGGGCTGGAAACTGCTCCGCGCGCGTCATGGCCTGGGGCGAGACCGCATTGCCGCGCGCGACCCGCCCTCGAATGCCGTGAATGATGGCGGCGAAGCGGAACAGGTTGAAAGCGATGAAATAGTCGAGGTCCGGAATGCCGTCGCGGCCGGTCGCGCGGCAGTAGGCCTCGACCTGGGCCTGTTCGCTGGGGATGTTCTCGGACGCCAGATCGATGTCGGCCAGGCCGCCAAGAGCGGAGGGCATTCGATAGACCATCAGGTGATAGGCGAAATCCGCCAGCGGGTGGCCGAGGGTGGACAACTCCCAGTCGATGACGGCGGTCAGTTGCGGCGTGTCGGGTGCGAAGATCAGATTGTCGATCCTGAAGTCGCCATGGGCGATGGCGCTCTCATCGGCCGGCGCGGGTCGCGTTCTCAGCCAGTCCAGCAGTTGATCCATGTCGTCGTTTCGGCCGGCGTCGCCGTCCGCGAGATACTGTTGAGACCAGCGGGCGATCTGGCGGGGTATGAAACCCTCAGGGCGACCGTAGCCGCCCAGTCCGATCGCCTCGGGGTCCAGGCTGTGCAGTTGAGCCAGTCCCTCGATCATGGCCTCGAACAGCATCGGGCGCTGCTGGGGCGTGGCGGCGCTGGCGCGCGCATCCCAGAAGATGCGGCCCTCGACCAGAGCCATCACATAGAAGGGTGAGCCGATGACATCAGCGTCCTCGCAGACCCCGAACACCTGTGGAACCGGAAAGCCCTGGCGGCGCAACGCGGTCAGCACCGTCGCCTCGCGCAGCACGTCGTGCGCCCCCTTCAGAAGAAGGCCCGGCGGCTTGCGGCGAAGCACGAACCGTCGTCCGCCAGCGCTTAGTCGGTAGGTAGGATTGGATTGGCCGCCGGTGAACTGCGTCAGTTCGATCGGTCCGCGAAAACCCTCGATGAAGGCAGCGCACCAGTCGCAAAGACGGTCAGTGTCGATCTCGAATCCTGCACGCACAGGTCCTAGGCCGTCGGTCACGCCACCAGCCCCGTCAGGATGTCGTCGTCGGAGGCGACATCTATCCCCCCAATCCGCCGTTTCAGGTTTCGCACATCTGCCAGCCGTTGATCGAGCAGAGCCGACTGGGCGTCCAGAAAGCGAAGTATGCGGCGGTGCGCTTTGGCCGGGTCGTCGAGAACTGCGCGGATTTCGGAAAGGGGCATGTCCAGATCGCGCAGGCGAACAATGATCTGGGCGCGTCGTCGCTGCTCCGGCGGAAAGCTTCGGGTGCCGCCCCTGGACCGGTGCGGCGACAGCAGGCCTTCGTCTTCGTAGTGGCGCAGGGCGCGGGCCGTCGCCCCGGTCAGGGCTGACAGTTCGGCGATGGTGGCGCCGGACGTGAAGCGACCATCAGGCGCGCTACGCCGACGACGCGGCAGGAAGGCGGGTTCGACAACTTGGGTCATGCTCTGTCTCAGATGGCCGTGGCGCCGCCATCCACGGCGAGGATCTGGCCCGTGATGTGCGCGCCGGCGTCGGAGGTCAGCAGAAGCGCCGCGCCCATCAGGTCGCCGGGGCCGCCCAGCCGCCCCAAGGGCGTCTCGTCGATCATTTCCGCCTCGTGCCGCGACACCGTGCCGGCCGACATCCGGGAAGGAAAGAAGCCCGGAGCGATGGCGTTGACGCGTATGCCGCGTGGACCCCACTCGGCCGCTAGGGCGCGGGTCATGTTGATCACGCCGCCCTTGGCCGTGTTGTAAGCGATCGTGCCCATGCGGCTGTGGTGATGACCCCGCAGACCCTCGATAGAAGCGATATTGAGAACGACGCCACGTCCCTGCGGCAGGAAGCAGGCGGAAGCTGCGGCTTGCGTCAGCAGGAACAGGCCGGTCAGACCAAGATCGATGACCTTGTTCCAGCCTTCGACCGGATAGGTCTCGGCCGGCGCGCCCCAGGCGGCGCCTGCGTTGTTGACCAAGATGTCCAACCGGCCAAGGGCGTCCACGACCCGTTTGGGCAAGTCGGCGGCGGCCTCAGCGGAACTGAGGTCTGTCGGAAGTGCCACAGCGTCGATGCCGCGCTCCGCCAGCAGCGAGACCGCGCAGTCCAGCTCCTCGACATTGCGAGCGGCCAGGGCGATGCGCGCGCCGTACTCTCCGAGGACGGCGGCGATCTGAAGGCCCAAGCCCCGCGATCCTCCGGTGACAAGCGCTGCACGGCCGCCGAGATCGAACATCGGCGCGGCGTACGGGATCATGACGGCTGAGACCCGACCAGATTTTGACGGTCGCGTTCGAGGAAGGCGACGATGTCCGCCGGCGTCGTTCGCGTGACCCGCGTCGCGGGGTAGGCGTGGGCCGTGCGAGGTTTCCGATCAAACCAGATCTCGTCCACCACCTCGGTCGGTCGGTTTGCGGCGAGCCAATCGATTGTGTCCGCGCCTTGGTCGGAGTTGCGCAGGATGGGCGCCAGTATGCTCCGAAACTTTGGCAGGGAATGCTTGACGCCCGCCGTGTCGGCCCATCCGGGATGCACGGCATAGGTCTTGACGCCGAGGTCCGCAAAGGCCGCGCGCCAATGTTCGGTCAGAGCCAGCTGGGCGCGCTTGTGAGAGGCGTAGGCCGCAAAGCCGTTGAACCGTTCCTCCGGGATGTTGAGCATGGCTTTGTTCAGGCCGACATTGTAGAGGCCGCCCGATACGACGTTGATAAGGGCGCCGCCGGCCTTCAGTCGCCCAGCCGAACGAAGCTGTTCGATGAGAACATAGTGGCCCAGAAGATTGGTTGCGTAGGAGACTTCGAGACCTTCGCTGGTCTGAGCGAAGTCGCGCATGAGAAGTCCGACGTTGTTGACCACGACATCGAACGCGACCTGGCGCAGAGTGGCGCGGCTCGGCAGTCGGGACACGGCGTCTATGGAAGCCAAGTCGCATTCGACCGGAATAATCCGTCCCGTCCTACCGGCGGCCGCCGCCTCCAGCGCTGCGAGGCCGGTGCGACTGCGGCCGACGGCGTAGACAGTCGCACCCTTGGCGACGGCGCGTAATGCAGCAGCGCGGCCCAATCCACCCGTAGCGCCGGTGATCAGCCAGACTTGTCCGCCGTAGTCTGCGCGGACCGGCTGGAACGGCAGCCCGCGCGACCAGTAGCCGATACGCGTGAAGGAGGGGGCGAAGCGACCATAGAAGCCGACGGATTTCGTCAGCGCCTTCCAGGCGGTGGGCTCGGCCATGGTGATGCTCGTTCCATCGCGCCGTTTCGACGCTTTCGTAAAGATACTAATCTGGTCGATTTCCTCTTGGCAAGTCGCTTGCGTTTCAGAACTTATCTTCTTACGGTTCGGTAACGAAAGTGGAGAAGTCGATGTCCGGACCGCCCATCCGCGTGATCCAGTGGGCGACCGGGTCGATGGGCAAGACCTGTCTGCGGGCGGTACTGGATTCGCCTGGGATGCATCTTGTCGGCCTGTTCGTTTACGGCGAGGAAAAGGAGGGAATCGACGCTGGGGACATCGCCCGCCGCCCTTCGACCGGCGTCAGGGCCACACGCTCCATCGAGGAAATCCTGGCGCTAGACGCGGACGTCGTCCTGCACTGCCCGCGATTGCCAGATCCCTACGATGCCGACGACGAGGACGTCGGGCGGCTGCTTGCGTCGGGCAAGAACGTCATTTCCATAAACAACTACTTCGAGCCCGGAGCGATGGAGACGGCCAGCGCGGTGCTGTTGAACGTCAGCGCGTTGAAGGGCGGGGCGACACTGGCGGGGTCGGGCGTGAACCCTGGTTGGGCGGCGGAGCGGATGGCGGCGAACGCGGCGAGCCTATGTCTGTCCCACCGCAATATCCTGACGCGCGAGATCATCGACTGCATCGGCATTCCAAGCCCCGACTACGTCTTCGGAACGCTCGGCTTCGGTGCTGACCCTGCAAAGGTTGATCTGCGAGACGGACCGCTGGCGCAGACATTCGGCGCGATGTTCAGACAGAGCGTAGCTGGTCTCGCCGCGCGCATCGGTCTGGAGCTGGACAGCTTCGAGACGGATCACGAGCTGCACCTCGCGCGCGCCCGGTTGCCGATCGCGGCCGGCTTCGTAGATCAGGGCCAGGTTGCCGCCACCACATGGCGTGTGCACGGACTGCGCGACGGCGTCCGTCGTATAAGCCATGAGGTCAATTGGATCATGGACCGCGCCGATCCGATCTTCCGCGACAAGCCGCACTGGGAAATCATCATCGATGGGACGCCGGGCCTCAAGCTCGCGATGGATCTGGTCGATACCGCCGGACCGGGCATCCGCACGCGCCCTGAGCAGTTCGCAGTAGCGGCCATGGTGCTGCAGGCTATTCCCAAGGTCGTGTCGGCGCCGCCCGGCCTGCTCCGACTGTGACTGTGCGTTCGCCTTGCCAGCCACCGTCGACCGTGTAACTTTCATTTAAAGACTGTAAGAGCAAGGAGGACGCATTGGCCCATTCCCGAGATCCCGAAATCCAGGCACTTCTCGACAAGAAGGCGATCGAGGAAACGCTGGTCCTGTTCCTGCGCGGCTGCGATCGGGCGGACGAAAGCCTAGTGGAACGGGCCTACTGGCCGGATGGCTGGGAGGATCACGGGGGGACGTTCAATGGACCCGCGTCGGAGTGGGTGGCCATCGTGAAGGGCCGGTTGCCGAAGGCCGGTCTGATGAACCACCTGATGATGAACCTGATGATCGAACTGAAGAGTCCGACATCAGCTCTGGCCGAAGCCTACATCCTGACCGCGTCGCGCTTGAAGGTGAAAGGCGAGTGGTTCGATACCCGGACTCTGGCGCGTTGCGTGGATCAGATGGAGAAGCGCGGCGACGAGTGGCGCATCCTGCGCCGCACCATGTGCTGGGAGTGGAACGAAGAGCACGAGATCAGCGAGACCTGGGCCCGGGGCGCGATCACGGAGGACGCCAGCCAGCTGAGGCGCGGGGCCAAGAAGCCTGACGACATCCTTTATCTGGAAGCCTGAGGCGCCGTCATGGATATCAAGGGGTGTGTGGCTATCGTCAGCGGGGCCAATCGCGGTATCGGCGAAGCGTTCGTCAGGGTTCTGATGCAGCAAGGCGCAGCGAGGGTTTACGCTGGGGCGCGCGATCCCGTCTCGGCGTCGCATCTGCAGCAAGAGTTTTCTGATCGGGTGCAGGCGATCCGTCTGGATGTGTCCGACCCGTCGACTATCGCCGCGGCGGTCGTCGCTTGCCCGGACGTGTCGGTCGTCGTCAACAACGCCGGAGCCTTTACGAACCGACTTTTGATCGGAGCGGAGGACCTCAGCGGTGCGCGCGAGGAGATGGAGGTCAACTATTTCGGACCGGTCAACATGGCCCGCGCCTTTGCGCCGATCCTGAAAACCAATGGCGGTGGGGCGATCCTGAATGTCCTGTCGGTGGGCGGCATTCTGGCGGCCCCGAACATGGGCGGATACAGCCCGTCGAAGTTCGCCATGCGCGCGGCGGGCACGTGTATCCGCGCGGAACTGGCAGGGCAGGGCACCACCGTCACATCGCTGATCGTTGGTTCGGTGGACACGCGCATGGCGGCGCATGTCGATGGGGCCAAGGCGACGCCGGAAGAGATCGCGCGCGCCGCAATGCGAGGCATCACACGCGGCACGGATGAGATCGACACCGACCGTTTCGCCATCGAAAGCCGCGCGGCGATGGCGCGCGATCCCAAGGGTCTGGAGCGTCAGATGGCCAAGACGGTTCACGCGACAAACGTCTCCACCGGCCGCTGAAATCAGAGGAGAGACCCGATGCCGCCCGTTTCGGAAATCGCGACCATCCTAGCGATCAACTTCACCTTTTGCCTTGTATCGTTTGTCATTCTCTGGCGGATCGGTTGCGCCATCAAGGATGTCACCTTCGTCGATGCCTGGTGGGCGTTGGGACTGGCGTCGATGGCGGTTTTGACCTTCATTCAGGCGGATGCCGGTGCGAGAGACCGCAAGCTTCTGCTGCTGACTTTAGCCGTCGCGTGGGGGCTGCGGCTCGGGTTGCATATCCTGTGGCGCTGGCGGTCTCACGGGCCGGATCGGCGCTACGTGAAAATGCTGTCTCGAGCGGAGGAAAAAGGCTGGAGCTATCCCAAGGCCGCCTGGCGGCTGGTGTTCCGGCTTCAGGCGCCGATCCTTTGGGTCGTCAGCCTTCCGGTTCAGCTGGGCCAGCTTTCGTCCAATCCGGCTTCTATTGGCGCTGTAGGGATGACCGGCGCGGCGCTGGCGGCGTTCGGCATCCTGTTCGAAAGCCTGGCCGATGTGCAGCTGACGCGGTTCAAGGCGAACCCGGCCAACGCAGGCAAGGTCTTCGATCAAGGGCTATGGCGCTATACGCGGCATCCCAACTATTTCGGCGATCTGTGTGTCTGGTTCGGGCTGTGGCTCGTCGCCGCCGAAACGACGCTTGGCATTGCTGCGATCCTTGGGCCTCTGCTGCTGCTGGTCATGTTCGTCAGATACAGCGGCGGTCCATCATACGAGAAGCGGCTGACTTACCAGCGGCCGGGCTATGCGGACTATATCGCGCGCACCAGTTCGCTGGTGCCATGGCCGCCTCGGCGCGTCTGAGGCGACGGCCATGCGACGTCCTGCCCGTCCTCGCAGCCTGCTGACGCCCGGCGCGCCGATGTCGGCCCCGCGATCCATGGGCGCCCTGCTGGATATTCAGGCCGAACGCGCGCCGGATCGGGCCGCCCTGACGTTCGAAGGCAAGACCCTGACGCGCGCCGAACTGTCAGCGCGGGTCAATCGCCGGGCAAGAGGCCTGGCCAAGCTCGGCGTGGTCGCCGGCGACTTCGTCAGTGTCGCCTTGCCCAACGGGCCTGCGTTTCTAGAGCTGGCTTTCGCCGCCTGGGCGCTGGGCGCGACGCCCGCGCCGCTGGCCCATACCCTTCCTATGGTCGAGCGACAGGCCATTCTTGATCTGCTGTCTCCCCGCCTGATTGTTGCCGAGACCGCCGCGCCCTGCGGCGTCCACCGCGTCATCGCCGCAGGCGAGACCTATGACGAGAGCGAAGACGCCGCGCCGCTGCCTGAACGTACCGCGCCGCATCTGAAAGCGATCGCCAGCGGCGGCAGCACGGGGCGTCCCAAGGTGATCGTGGACATGGCGCCGGCGCTCGCCGATCCCGACGTCCTGCTGCTGGGCATGATGTCGGACGACGTCATGCTGAACCCAGGGCCGCTGTATCATGCCGCCCCGTTCGGCATGACCTGCTACGCCTTGGCGTGGGGACTGCACGTGGTCCTGATGCGCCGCTTCGATGCCGAAGAGACGCTCAGGCTGATCGACACGGAGAGGGTCAGCTGGCTGTTTCAGGTGCCAACCATGATGCACAGGATATGGACCCTGCCTGATCCGGTGAAGGCGAAATACGACGTGTCATCCCTGGACGCCGTGGTGCACATCGCCGCGGCGTGTCCGCCGTGGCTGAAGCGATGCTGGATCGACTGGATGGGCGCCGAGACCGTCTGGGAAATCTATACCGGGACCGAGGCCTTGGGCGGCACGATGATCGGGGGGCTCGACTGGCTGAAGAAGCCGGGCTCGGTCGGTCGCGTCCTGCCGGGCTTTGCTCTGAACATCCTCGATGAGGCGGGCGAAACTTGCCCGGCTGGAACGGTCGGGGAAATCTACTTCCTGCCAAATAGAGGCCAGGGATCGACCTATCGGTATTTGGGGGCGGACGCCCGGGCGCGCGGCGATTTCGAAACGCTGGGCGACTTGGGCCATGTCGACGAGGATGGCTATCTGTTCCTAGCCGACCGCCGCGTGGACATGATCGTGACCGGCGGAGCCAACGTCTATCCCGCCGAGGTCGAAGCCGTGATCGACGCCTTTCCCGGCGTCGAATGCAGCGTGGTAGTCGGCCTGCCCGACGCCGACCTGGGGCAGCGCGTTCATGCCATCATAGAGGCGAACATCTCGCTCGACCTTGCCGACCTGACGGCGTTTCTGGCTGAACGGATTGTGCGGTACAAACAGCCGCGCACGTTCGAGATTACGCACGAGCGTCTGCGTGACGATGCGGGCAAGGTGAGACGAGGCGCTCTACGCGACGCCCGGATCGGTCAGGTCGGCTGAGCATTCAGACGCCCGATCAGTGGGCGGCCGGATCCTGCATCTGGAAATAGTCCCGCCAGGCGATGATCTTCCCCTCACGAAACTCGATGACGCCCATATAGGGGTGTGAGATCGAAACCCCGGCCGCGTTGACATAGTCTTCTCGACCCTCGGTCAGGATGACGTCTCCGTTCTCCGCCCAGTTTACCAAGACCCACTCGGTTTGGCTGTGGTCTCTCCAGTATTTGGTGATGAAGCGGTCGACCCATTCGACGCCGATGAGAGGGCGCGACCCGACGTGGTAATGGTATTCGATCGCAGGGTCGAAGAAGGCGAGGAAGGCGGCCTTGTCGCGCGCCTTCGACACCGCCATCAACGCACTCAATCGTTCGATCGGCCGTGTCACGCCGACGCCTTGGCCGCATCCGGCTTGGCCGGGGCGTGGACCTGAGCCGTATCGTAGTAGTCGCGCATTCTTGTGATCAGCCCGTCGCGCAGTTCGAAGACCTGGACGAACGGATTGTCCATCCGCGCGCCTGTTGAGCGATCCACCAGCACCTCCTTGCCTTCGACGAACAGAACGTCGCCCGCTTCGGCGGAATGCAGAATGGTCCATTCCTGCTGGTCGAAGCCCTCCTCGTAGTTCGACAGGAACTTTCGCATCTTGTCCTTGCCGACGGCCGGACGCTTCGTGGGGTGCCAATGGTATTCGATGTCGTCGGACAGAGTGGCGATGAAGCCTTCTACGTCCCGGCGCTTCCAGGCGGCCATTAGGGTTTCCACGACTTGCAAATTACGACCCACGACATCTCTCCCTTTGCGATTTCGGAGAACGCTATGTCGTTAAGTCTTCTAATGCAAGGCGGCTTAGCCGGCGCGTCGTCCCGATTTCAGTAGAACGTTGTCCATCGTCAGTCGGCCACGGCAAGCACTGCATTCCACTGACACGTCAAGGTCGGCGCCGCACTTGTGCCGGATCAGGATCGGCGGGCCTGACCGCAGCTTGAGATAGGTCTCAGCCCAGGTCAGAACCGCCAAGGCGTGCGGATAGAGATCGGCCCCCTTCTTCGTCAGGCGATATTCGTATCTGGGCGGCGTGATTTCATAAAGGCGCCGCTCCAGAATGCCGGCCATCTCCAGCGTCCTCAAGCGATCCGCCAGAATGTTGGAGGCGATGCCCAGCATCGACTGGATCTCGTCAAAGCGATGCACGCCGAAATACTGGACGCTGACGACCAGACCCGTCCAGCGATCGCCCAGCAGATCGACCAGTTCCACGCCTTGGGCATCGTCACCTGTGCGCCGGCGATGCATGCGTTGGGTCGGCAGCTTCTCCACTCCCGCGCCCGGACCGGGTTCGAAGGTGCAGCTATGAAGCGTCAAAGGATCGCCGCAGGCGCCGCAGCGGATTTCGGGCAGCATGGCCTTGCCGCATTCGGTGTGTGTGAACAGGGTTGGAGCACGTCGTCCTGCGACGCCCCATCGCACGCCCCAACCCCACATCACCAACATGCTGTCGAACAGCCCGCGTCCCCGCGTCGTCAGATGATAGGCCATGCGCGACCCATTCTCGCGCTGAAGCTTCTTCTGCAGAATCTGGTGGGTTTCTAGCGCCTGAAGGCGGCTGGAGAGCGTGCTGCGCGCACCGCCCAAGCGTTCATGAAATTCCTCGAACCGCGTGGCGCCGAGAAACGCTTCCTGGATCACCAGCAGGCTCCATCGATCGCCCAAGGCGTTCAAGGCGCGGTTCAAGGAGCTCTTTGGGACCGAACGAGTCTTCGGGGCGACGGAGGTCATGCCTTTCCGTAGCGGCTGGCCGCGGTCTTTTTCAAGCCGACATAAGCTTTTGTCTTCGGACCACTATGCCCGCAGCTTCTCTATCAAAGGTAGTGGACGTAACACCTTCGGCGCGTAGGCCGGTTTTCTGCACCTTGTTGGATGGCGTTTTGGGCAGGGCGGGTTCGACGCGAACATAGCGCGGCACCATGAAGTGGGTCATGCGGGGGATCAGGAATTCGATCAGCGCTTGCGGGTCGATCTCAGCGCCCTCCACCGGCGCGACGGCCACCATGACCTCCTGCTCTCCGCCGGGAAGATCGACACCATAGGCCGCGGCCTCTCGCACCAGCGGGTGGGCGGCGACCTCCAGCTCGATCTCCAGCGAGGACATATTCTCGCCTCGTCTCCGGATCGCGTCCTTCTTGCGGTCGATGAAGAAGAAGCAGCCGTCCGTGTCGCGGCGCATCAGGTCGCCGGTGTGGAACCAGCCGTTTCGCCACGCATCCGCCGTCGCCTGCGGATCGCCGAGATAACCCCGCGTCAGCACCCACGGATTATCGGACCGGATCACCAGTTCCCCGGCTTCTCCGTGCGGCAGTTCGTTGTCGAAGGCGTCAACGATGCGGCATTCGATCCCCTCGCGCGCTCTCCCGCAACTCCGCATGACCGGGTCGTTCACCGCGCAGATGAGCGGCCCGGAGGCTTCGGTCATATTGAACCCGGATAGATAGTCGAACCCAAATCGCCGGGCCAAGGCCACCGTGTCCTCATTGATGGGCGAAAGGGTCACCATGCGAAGGGGATTGTCAGCGTCGTCCTCGCGCGGCGGCTCCTTCATCAGGAAGGTTGTCAGGGCGCCGATCAGGCCGCTGCACACCGTGGATTCCGTCTGTCGGATCAGGTCCCAGAAGCGCCGAGTGTCGAAGGATTCGAACAGAGCGATCGATCCTCCACACCGAAGCGCGGCGGTGATGGCGGCGATACCGCCGACATGGAACATCGGCAGGTTCACCAGCATCCGGTCCGACTGAACCATATAGCCATAGGTTACCACAGCCGTGGTCCATTCTTGAACATAGGAAGTGATGACAGCCTTCGACGGCCCGGTGGTGCCCGAGGTGAAGATGATGACGGGCGTATCCCACGGCTGGGAGTCGATCTGCTCATACTGATCGGGATCGCCGATCAGAGCTGTTTCGTCCTCCACGACGACGTCTGGCGGTGTGTAATCCGAGGTCGCCGGTCCGGTCAGGATGATGCGATCGACGGCGCCCAGCGACAGGCCCTTGAGGCGGTCGATCAGTTCGGGGTGCAGGATCAGAATGTTTGCGCCGGTCTTGGCGATGGCGTGTTCGAGCAAAAGGCCCCTGAAGCTGCTGTTGATCGGGGCCAGAGCTGCGCCGGCGTGGTTGGCGCCGAACCACGCACCCAGCAGGGCCGGTCCGTTCGGGGCCCAGGCGGCGACGATGTCGCCTTTACGGACACCGCGCGCCTGCAGCGCGCTGGCTGTGGCGCGCGCGCGTCGACGCGTCTGTTCCCACGTCCAGGTCTCACCACTCTCGAAGAGGGCGAACAGCTTGTCGGGCGTTTCCGTGGCGAAACGCTCGATCAGGCGCGACGTCACGCATTGGTCGGCGGTCGGGGGCGCGGGATCGAACCATGGGATGGTCTGATGGTCGAGCCTGCTGCTCATTTGGAACCGCTCCAGCGTTCGGCCTCGTCCAGGCTGCGGCGGAAGGCCGGTAAGGTAAGGGTCAGGGTCGCGCAGGCGAGAACTAGAGCGATCCCGCTGACGATCGACAGCGACAGGCCGATCTTCTGCGGCCCGCCCAGTACGGCGTCGCTGAAGGCGGCGACGATGGTTGGGCCAAGGCCCAGCGACACCAGATTGCCGATCAGGAAATAGATGGCCGTGACTTGGGCTCTGAATTGGTTGGGCGACACGGCTTGAAGAGACGTCGCAGGCAGGCTGTTCATGACGCCAGCGAAGAAGCTGAACACGGCTAGGCTCGCCAACGCCAGGGACGCGGTGGGCATAAGGGGCGTGGCGATAGCGAAGGGTATGCAGCAGGCCATGGCCAGGATCGCGGCGCGCAAGGGCGCGTCACGCTTGCCACGCGCCGACAGCCAGTCCGACAGCCATCCGCCGACTAGGACGCCGGGCGTCGCGCCGAACAACAGAATGGCGCCATAGGCCACCCCCACCTGAGACGGCTCCCAGCCATGAACGCGGATGAAGACGGCCGGAATCCAGGCCAAATATGAAATCCCGGCGATGCCGAACACCGAGAAGCCCAGGATCATGGCGTAGAAGGTCGAGCGACGCGCCCACAGGAATGGCAGCACCGCCGTCTGGACGCCCGTCTTCACCACCCCGTGTCGGGGCGGTTCGCGCACGACCAGAAACAGCGCGGCGATCAGCAGGCCGGGCGCGCCGACCAGCACGAAGGTCTGCTGCCACGGCGCCATCTGCCCGATGAAGGGAAGGCTCAGGTCCCCCGTCCGCGAGATCAGGTCGATTACGCCGCCGCCGATCATCAACGCCAAGCCTGCGCCGATGTAGGGGCCCATGGAATAGACGGCCAAGGCGCGCGCGCGTTTCGCCGGCGGGAAGTAGTCGGAAATCATCGAATAGGCCGCTGGCGACAGCGCCGCCTCGCCGATGCCTACACCCACTCGGGCCGCAAACAGCGCCCAGAAGCTGGTGGCGAAACCGCAGGCCACGGTCATGACGCTCCAGATGGTGATGCCGATCAAGATGATCAGACGGCGGCTTCCGCGATCCGCCAGCTTGGCCAGCGGCACCCCCATCACAGTATAGAATAGGGAGAAGGCCAAGCCGGCCAGAAGGCTGAACTGAGTGTCGCTGATGACCAGATCGCGACGGATGGGTTCAACCAGAAGGCTCAGGATCTGCCGATCTATGAAACTGCTGGTATAGGCGACCATCAAGGCGGCGACGGCGAACCAGGCCCACGCTGACGAGGGCCAGCTGGCATGGGCTTCGGACGGGGATCGCGCAGGGCGAGAGACGTCAGCAGTCATGATCGCAAACCATCCCAACGATCTTGTGTTGAAAGGAACAATTTTCTCCTGATTGGGAACGGCTCCAATGCCGATAGTCGCATTGTTGCGTCTGCTGCTCTGGAGACGACCTTGACCTCTCAGACAACCAACTGGCGCATAAAGGCGCGTAATAACAATGCATTGAGCTATTCCTCCGCCAAATTGCGCATCGTCTCGTTCAGCTGACGGTGCGTCAAAACCAGCGCCCGGAGGTAAACACAGATTTTGGTCCGATTACAAAAGCTATTTGACAGTCTCGTTCTGCAAGTGAGAAGCTGACCTTCGATACACCTCGGATAAACGAGGGATCTAGGGAGGTAGAGCGTGACCAGGCAAGGTATGACAAGTGTGTATGCGCTTCTGATCGGTGGCGTTCTTGGCGCCTCTCCGGCCATTGCGCAGGAGGCGCCCGCTCCGGCGACCGTCGACGACATCATCGTCACGGCGACAAAGCGCGAAGAGCGATTGATCGATGTTCCTGTCGCCGTGACCGCGATCGGATCCCAGCAACTTGAGAACTCTGGAGTCAGCGATATTCGCGAGCTGACGGGACTGGCGCCCAGCGTGCAGTTCCAGACGCCGGGTGGGGGTTCGGACTCGTCCGTTCGGATTCGCGGCGTCGGCACGACCTCGACCAATCCCGGACTGGAATCTTCTGTAGGCGTCGTGATCGATGGCGTCATCCGGGCGCGAACGGGCGTCGCGCTGTCCGAGCTAGGCGACTTGGAACGGATCGAAGTGCTTCGTGGCCCGCAGGGGACTCTGTTCGGTCGCAACACCTCCTCCGGCATCATCAACGTCGTGACAAAGTCCCCAAACCTTTCGGGTATCGAGGGGCGCGTTGAAGGCACATACGGCAACTTCGATGATCGGCGGATCTCGGCTGCGATAAATCTGCCGCTGGTGGATGATGTCGCGGCGTTGCGCGTGGAGGGCAGCTGGGAGCTACGCGATGGCTTCTATCCCAACACCAACAATGGCACGCGGTTCGATGATCTGGATCGCCAGTTCGTTCGGGCCAAACTGCTGTATCGCCCGTCGGAGACCACGCGTTGGTTGTTCAGCGCGGACTATACGACCCGCGATGAGAACTGTTGCGTCGCCGTGTTGGCCATCGCTGGCCCGACGTACAACACAGTGAATAATCTGGCGGCTGCCAGGGGGCAGATCGGCTACGCGACCTCCGATCCGAGCGCGCGTTCGGCATCCGTCACCAATGGCCGCGTCAATGCGGAGGCCATCCAGGACTATGGCGTCTCGGCCCAAGGCGATTTCGACTTCGGTTGGGGGCAACTGACCTCGATCACGGCCTATCGCAGCTGGGAAGCCTGGCGCTCGCAGGACTTCGATCACTCGGGGGCCGATCTGGGCTTCTTCGCGCCGAAGGGTCTGCATCAGGGCTTTGACGTCTTCACGCAGGAACTGCGTCTGCAAGGGACTCGCGGTCGCCTGGACTGGATGGTGGGCGCCTTCTATTCGGATGAGAAGGTGATGAACGATTCCGCCTTCCGAATGGGCGCGGACTATCCGTTGATCTACGGCGGCGCGGCGACCTTCCAGGCCAGCACCCTGGCGGCCTTCAAGCCTGGAGACGGCGCACGCGGGATCGGACACCAGGACGGATCCGACAAGTCGATCTTCACCCACAACATCTTCCACGTAACAGACCAGCTGAGTGTGACAGCGGGCCTGCGTTATACGCAGAACGAGAAGTCGATTGATTTCCGGGGCGAGAACTTCAACCCCGCCTGCGACAGCGCACGTGCGACGGGGGATGCGCCGGGCGTGACACGCTTTTGCGCGCCCTTCTGGGATACGCGGCTCAATCCGGCGGGCGACACAGACTCCAGAACAGAGGACGCGCTGACCGGCACCTTCAATATCGCCTATCAGTTCACGCCACAGCTCAACACCTATGCGTCCTATTCCAGGGGCTACAAGTCCGGAGGCTACAACTTCGACCGCGCCGGCTTCACCACGCCCGCGACGCCGAACGCCGCCGATCTGGCCTTTAAGGAAGAGACTGTCGACGCCTATGAGATCGGCGTGAAGGGGGAGTTCTTCGATCGGAGGGTGCGCGCGAACTTCGCCGCCTATCATCAGTCGTTCAAGGGCTTCCAACTGATCGAATATACGGGAGTCAACTTCGTCGTCCGCAGTCTGGAGGAAGCCACCACCAGCGGCGCGGAGTTAGAGGTGACATGGCGGCCGACGGATAGCGTGACCCTGACGAACGGGCTCAGCTACACCGACGCCTCCTACACCGACGCCGCAGGCAATCTGACCTACGCCGGCCGGCGGATGGAACAGGCGCCGGAGTGGGTGAACGTGTCCTCGGTCACATGGGAGTTCACGCTCGGCGAGCAGCTGAAGGGCACGGCCTATGCGGACGCTCGCTACAGCTCCGAGTTCTTCACCGGCGGGTTCGATCCCAATCGGGTGCAGGGCGCCTTCACCACGGCCAATGTGCGGCTGTCGGTTCAGGACACGTCCGAAACTTGGCGCGTCGATCTGTGGGCGCGCAATGTGTTCGACGAGTTCTACTATCGCCGCGTGTTGCCGGCGACGTTCCAGGCGGGGTCCTATTCGGCCTTTCTGGGCGATCCGCGCACCTACGGCATCACCCTGAAGCGCACGTTCTGAAGCGAGGACGTCTTCTGTACCAACTGGCCCCGCCGATCATCGGCGGGGCCTTTTTCTTGTCTAGAAGCCGAGTTGTTTGGCGGCGAGATCGCGCAGGATTTCCTCCGAGCCGCCGCCGATCACGAAGATGCGGGCCTCGCGATAGATGCGTTCGACCCTGTTTTCGCCTGTGTAGGCGCGGCCGCCCAGAACCTGCAGGCTTTCGCGTGCGCAGTGCTCCAGCGTATTGGTCGCCTGAACCTTCATCAGGGCCAGTTCCGCGATCGGCGCCTCGCCGTTTTCGAACCGCCATACCAGCATGTCGAGGTAGGCGTAGGCCACCTTCAGGCGCTGGATCATGTCGACGATCTTGTGGCGTATGACTTGGTGGTCGATCAGACGCTTTCCGAAGGTCTGGCGTTCGCGGGCGAAGGCGATAGCTTCGGCCACGCAGGTGCGCGTCATGGCCAGAGTGGCGGCGATGCCGCTGAAGCGTTCAATGTTGAACTGGCGCGCAAGGCCGGCGAAACCCTTGTTTTCGACCCCGATCAGATTGGCGGCCGGAACCTCGACATTCTCGAACTTCAGCCAGCCGTTGTTTCGGTTGTACCACTCCAGACCCGGCGTCGACCCACGGGTTACGCCCGCACGGTCCGCCTCTATCAACAACATCGACAGACCACCGATGCCGGGTCCGCCCGTGCGCACGGCTGTCAGGAGGAAGTCGGCCTTCATCGCGCCGGAAATCAGGGCCTTGGCGCCATTGACGACAAAGACGTCGCCGCGTCGTTCGGCGGTGGTGGTGAAGCCGGATACGTCCGACCCGCCGCCCGGTTCGGTAACAGCAAATGCGATCTTGCGATCACCTGCCAGCACGGGCTTAGCGATGCGGTCGAGCATCTCCGGCGTGCCGCCCGAAATGATCGGGGGCAGGGCGATCCAGGGGGTGGCCAGGTCGGCGAAGACGACGCCAGACCCCAGCCTGAAGAACTCCTCCGCGAAGAGGATGCGGTCATACAGGCTGACGTCCTCGCCCGTCCCACCCAGGTCTTCGCGGAACCCCATGCCGGAAATGCCTTCCTGCGCAGCGGTTCGGTAGAGGACGTCGGGAAAATCGGAGACGGCATCCCATTCCGCCAAGTGCGGCGCCACTTGCCGGTCGATGAACCCTCTCAACTTGCCCCGCCAGGCGTCGTGTTCCGCAGTGAGAAACGGGGAGGGCGGTCGCAGGCCGTCGAAGTCCAGTGCGTGCGGCGCATCTGTGGGGCGGCTATCGGGCATCGTTTCTCTCCATCGGGCCGTTCGGCGGCCTCGCTTTCGAATTGATACTAAAACCACTCGCCTTCATCGGCAATAATGGTATTCTAACGCAACCGACTATCTTCGTGGATCGTCCAAAGGAGGCCGCTGTGGCGTTTTCTCAGACTGATGTCGCTGATCATCCAACCGCCGATGGCTTGTCGGAGCCCCCTTTGAAGGTCACGCTTCAGCCCGGCGACCACCCCTATATGACGGGGGCCTGGACGCCGCAGCATGAGGAGTACACGGCCGAGGACATGGTCGTGATCGGCGCGATCCCGTTCGATATTGACGGGATCTATGTCCGCAATACGGAAAACCCGATTCAGCAGCCGATCGGCCGATACCATCCCTTCGATGGCGACGGCATGATCCACGCCATCAGCCTTAAGGACGGCAAGGCCGCCTATCGCAACCGGTTCGTCCGCACCAAGGGCTTCCAGGCCGAACAGGAGGCCGGTCGCGCCCTTTGGGCCGGACTGGCCGAGCATCCTTCACAGTCCGAACGCCCCGGCTGGGGCGCGCACGGTGGGCTTAAGGACTCGTCGTCGACGGACGTCATCATTCACGCGGGGGCGATCCTGTCGACCTTCTATCAGTGCGGGGAGGCCTATCGTCTGGATCCCTACACGCTGGAGCCGTTGGGAACGGATGACTGGTGCCCGCCAGAGGGCGTTTCGGCTCACCCCAAAGTCGATGAAAAGACCGGAGAGCTGCTGTTCTTCAACTATTCCAAGACCGCACCGCACATGCACTACGGCGTGGTGGGGGCGGACAATCGGCTGAAGCATCTGACGCCGGTGCCTCTGCCCGGCGCGCGCCTGCCGCACGACATGGCCTTCACCACCAACTACGCCATCCTGAACGACTTCCCGTTGTTCTGGGAAGAGCATCTGCTGCCCAAGGGCTATCACGTTGCGCGTTTCCACCCCGACATGAAGTCTCGCTTCGGCGTCATCCCGCGGATGGGATCGGCCGAGGACGTGCGGTGGTTTGAAGCAGAGGCCACTTACGTGCTGCACTTCCTGAACGCGTGGGAAGACGGCGACACAATCGTCATGGACGGCTATTTTCAGGACAATCCGGTGCCAGAGACCAGCCCGGACGCCCTGCCGGGCTATGAACGCATCATGACGTTCCTGGACCAGAACATGCTGCAGCCCAAGCTGCATCGCTGGCGGTTCAATCTCGTCACCGGCGAAACGACGGAAGAACGGCTGGACGACCGGGTGCTGGAGTTCGGCGTCATCAACAACCAGTTCGCCGGGGTGAAATACCGCTACGCCTATAGCGCCGTGTCCAAGCCGGGCTGGTTCCTGTTCACCGGATTGGTCAAGCACGACATGGAGACCGGCGAAAGCTGGGCGATCGACTTCGGGCCTGAACGCTACGGGTCCGAGCCGGGCTTCGCGCCCCGCGTCGGCGCGACCGAGGAAGATGACGGCTATTTGATCACCTATGTCACCGACATGATCGAGGATCGGTCGGAGTGCGTCATCTATGATGCGCGCAAGCTGGACGAAGGGCCGGTGGCGCGGATCATCCTGCCGGGGCGGATTTCCAGCGGCACCCATGCGACCTGGTCCCAAGGCGAGACGATCCGGGCGGCCAGGAGGGCTGCCTGATGGCCGATCGCAGCGCGGTCTACATTCTCGGCGGATGGCAGTCAGACTTCTCGCGGAACTGGGCTCGTGAGGGTCTGGAGATCGCCGACGGGTTCGGAGAAGCCGTGCGCGAGGGCCTTGACGCCGTCGATCTGGAGCCGGGTGACATCGAGGTTGGGCACGTCGGGAACTTCGTGGGCGATCTGTTCGCCGGTCAGGGTTTGCTGGGCGGCTTCTTCGCCATGACGGACGATCGTTTCGACGGCCTGCCGACCAGTCGTCATGAGGCGGCCTGCGCATCCGGCAGCCTGGCGTTGCTGGCCGCCTGTGCAGACATCGAGGCGGGTCGCTATGGCACGGCTGCCGTTCTCGGGCTTGAGCTGATGCGCAACGTGCCAGGCAAGACCGCCGCCGAGCATCTGGGCGCGGCCGCCTGGCATGGCCACGAATATGGGGACGCGACCTATGTCTGGCCGCGCGCCTTTTCGGACCTGACGGACGAATACGACCGCCGCTACGGCATCGACGAACGCCACCTGCGCCGGATTTCCGAGATCAACTTCGCCAACGGTCGACGTAATCCGAACGCACAGACGCGGAAATGGGCCTTCGACAATCTCAGTTTCAGCGACGACGACACGGCCAATCCGCCTATCGAAGGCCGCACGCGCAAGTCGGACTGCGGCCAAGTGACCGACGGGGCCGCGATGGTGGTTCTGGCGTCAGAGGAGCGCGCGGCCGACTATGCGCGCAAGCGTGGCGTCGATCTGGGCACCCTGCCTAGAGTGAAGGGGTGGGGTCATCGGTCTTCGCCGATCAGTTATGCGCGCAAGATCTCCAACAGCGCCGACGCGCCCTATGTCTTCCCGCAGGTGAAGCGCGCGATTGACGATGCGCGCGAGCGGGCTGGTATCGGGCTGGACCAGGTGGACGTGGTCGAAACCCACGACTGTTTCTCGATGACCGAGTATATGGCCATCGATCACCTGGGGCTGACGTCGCCCGGCGAGAGCTGGAAGGCGGTCGAGGCGGGAGATATCGAGATCGGCGGACGGCTGCCCATCAATCCGTCAGGGGGGCTGATCGGTTGCGGGCATCCGGTCGGGGCAACGGGCGTTCGCATGGCGCTGGACGCCTTCAAGCAGACGACCGGGACGGCTGGCGATTACCAAATCGAAGGCGCCCGAAACGTCCAGACGTTGAACATCGGCGGATCGACGACGACGACGGTCAGCCTGGTGATCGGGGTCTGATCTCAAACCTGGTTTGGGCGGATCGCGAGGCCGACAACGCCACGCGCGACGTCCAGGCCAGCGTCGGTTGTGACCATGACATCGACCACGGCCTTGCGTGTATCTTGATAGGTGACGACGCCCCTGGCCTCTAGCGCGGAGCAATCCTGTGGGGAGCCGTTCAGATAACGAACGGCCAGATCGGTGGTCAGTACGATCTCGCCCGGCGCCAGTCGGCTCATCATGGCGCCGCCCGCCATATCGATCAGGGCTGCGGTCAGGCCGCCGTGCACCAGGCCGATGAAGTTGGCGTGGCCCTCATCGATCTCGCACCGGATGACGACCTCGCCGTCTGCATAGGCCTCGACGCGGGCGCCGATGAGGGAAAAGAAGCCGCCAAGGGACGCGCCGCGATTCTGCCATTGGCGCAGCAGGTCCAGGCCTGTGTCGCCTTCGTGGATGTGAAGCGCCGAGGCGGTGGAGGTCATGCCGGCGATAGGCCCAGCGCTTTGAACCGTTGGCTGGCGGCTCGATACTCTTGAGTGAGCTGTTCCACGACCTGCGACACCGGCTCGATCCGGCGAACGGCGTCGATACCCTGGCCGGCCGCCCAGAGATCCTTCCAGCGCTTCTGGTTTCCACCGCTGGTATAGTTGCGGTCGACGGGACCGCCCAGATTGTCGGGGTCCAGTCCGGCGGCGATCAGGCTGGGGCGCAGCCATGAGGCAGCTGTCCCTGTGATGGCTGGCGAGACGATCAGGTCGTCAGGCCCGGACTGAACGACCATCTGCTTGTAGTCTTCCTGCGCCAGGCTCTCCTGCGTCGCCAGGAACCGCGTGCCCATATAGACGAAGTCCGCACCCGCAGCGACGGCGCCCGCGACGCCGGCGCCGTCACCGACGCCGCCGCCCACCGCGACATAGCCATCGAAGAAATCCCGCACCGCCGAGATGAAGGCGAAGGGGGACAGGTGTCCCGTGTGCCCGCCGGCACCCGCGCTGACGCACGCCAAGCCATCGACGCCTGCCTCGGCCGCCTTGCGCGCCAGCTTCATGCTGACGACATCGGCGAATACCAAGCCGCCGTAGCTCTTGACGGTCTCCATCACCGGGCGGGGTGATCCGAGCGCTGTGATGACCACAGGCGGCTTGTACTGGGCGATCAGCCGCAGGTCCTCTGACAGCCGCGTGTTGGTGGAATGGGTGATCATATTGGCGATCCACGGCGCATCGCCGGGCAGGCGAGCGCTGACGATCCGATCCATCCACTGGTCCAAATCTTCGATGGTGCGGCAGTTGGGCGTCGGGAATGCCCCGGCGACCCCGGCGCGACAAGCTGCGATGACCAGTTCCGGTCCGCTGATCAGAAACATAGGCGCCGCGAACACGGGCAGGCGCAGGGTGTCGAACGGAGGCTTCATTCGGACTCTTCGGTTTTCAGCAGGTGGCGCAGGTCGCGTTTCAGCACCTTGCCCACTGGGTTTCGGGGGAGGTGATCGAGGACGTGCAGTCGCTCGATCTGTTTGAAGACGGCGATCTTCCGCTCGATCGTCAGGAAGACATTGATGTCCGACAGCGTCGCGGTTCGGCCCGGCTTGAAGCAGACAAAGGCCGCCAGACGTTCGCCCAGCCTCTGATCGGGCGCGCCCACCACAGCGGCTTCGGCGATCGCCGGGTGGGCGATCAGATGATTTTCGATCTCCTCGGACGAGATGTTGGCCCCGCCCCGGATGACTATGTCCTTGAGGCGTCCGACGAACTTTAGATGCTGTGCGTCTTCGCCCGCGTATTCGAACAGGTCGCCGGTGCGGAACCAGCCGTCGTCGTCGAATGCGCGCGCGTTGATGTCGGGCGCCCGCCAATAACCGGAAAACACCGTCGCGCCCTTGATACGCAGCTCGCCCGGCATCCCTTTGTTGGAGATTTCCACGCCCGTCTTGGGATCGACCAGACGCGTGACGACGCGATCATGCAGTTTGGCCTTCCAAACGAAACCGGGCGCGAAACGGGGGAACATGGTCGCGCGGTCAGCCGCCGCCGGCATGTCCTTCATGGCGCTGGCGAACGAGGCGCCTTCGTTCGAGCCGAAGTAGTTGACGATCTGGACGCCGTATTTCTCGTGGAACGTGCGGACCATCCATTCGGACAGCGGCGCCGAACCCGAGCCTATGGATTTCAGCCTGCCGAAATCGATGCCGTCCAAAAGCCCTTCGCTGTGCAGCAGGGTGTTCAGAACAGCGGGCGGGGCGACCGTATAGTCGATCGCCTCGTCGCGGATTTGGGCGAGCATGACGTTAAGATCGAAGGGGTGGTGCTGGACCACCACGCCCCCCGTCAGCAGCCAGCCGACCAGGGCGGTGGAGATGCCCGCCATATTGACCATGGGAAAGGGGTTCAGCACGCGCGTTTCCACCGAGAGGTCGGCGGCGTCCACCACGCCGTCGCCCATGACAATCCACTCGTTATGGCTGCGCGGGACGCCCTTGGGTTCGGCCTCCGTGCCGGATGTCCAGCAGATCGTGACGACGTCGTCGGCGGTGATCCCCGCGGCCTTGGCGGCGGCGTGGGCTGCGGCGATTTCAGCAGGACCGACCTGATGCAATGCGCCGTCCAGATCGATGGCGCCGTCTGGCGCCCCGCCCAACACGAACACAGCACTCAGGCAGGCGCATCGGGTCTTGAGCGCGGTCAGCATCTCGCCATGCGCGTGTTTGCCGATCCGGGCGGCGGTAATGGCGGCGACGGCATCGGTTCGTACGGCGATATGGGCGAGTTCGCTCTCGCGATACTGCGCCGGGGCGGGCGTCACGACAACGCCCAGGCGTGCGCAGGCCAGATAGACACTGGTCAACTCACCGATGTTGGGCAATTGCACGACGACCACATCGTCACGCTTGATGCCTGCGGCGTGAAGGACGGCGGCCATGCGGTCGACTTCGTCCGCGATCTGGCCCCAGGTCAGCCTGCGCGGCGCGCGACCGACCACCTCCATGGCATTGACGGGATCGACCAGGGCCAGGGAGTTGGAACGGCGGGCGACTTGGGCGGTGAACAGGTCCTCGAAGGTGGCCTCCCCCCACCAGCCACGCGCCTTCATGGCGTGGGCGCGTGCCTCCGGTATCAGGATCATCGCGCGAGGCGCTCCACCACCATGGCGGCCCCGACGCCCTGCGCGCCCGCTGCGACCACAAGCCCATAGCGCCCCTGACAGTCATCCAGCGCGTCCAGCAGGGAGGACAGCAGAATGGCCCCTGTTGCGCCCATGGGATGGCCCTTGGCCAGATGCCCTCCGCCCACGTTGACCTTGTCCACATCGACATCCCGTTCGCGCAGGAATTTGACGATGGTGACCGCGAACGCCTCCATGAACTCGACTCTGTCCATGGCCTTCAGGTCCAGCCCTGCCTTGGCTAAGGCCGCGTCCATGGCGGTGAAGCCGGCCGTCAGCGACGCGTGCGGGTCGCCCCCCGTCTCGACATAGGCCACGATGCGCGCCCTCGCGTCTTTTCCATTCGACGACACGAGGGCCAAGCCCGCGCCGTCGCACATGGGCGGTGCATGCGCGACTGTGTGGCGGTGGTCGATTTTGCGCCCGCCGAGCGCATCGGCGTATTGGGCTCCGAGAGGCCCGAAAGCGGCGGGCATGGCTGCCAGAGTTTCGGCCGTGGTCGATGCGCGCGCCGGCTCCTCCACATCCAAGCCGTTCACGACGATGCGCGAGGCTGTTAGCGCCGTGCCTTCCGCGGCGGCCGTCCTTTGCTGCGACCGCAGCGCGGCGCAATCCATCTCCTGGCGCGTGACGCCGACGTCTTCGGCCAAACGATCAGCCGCTACGACCACAGGAATGTAGCGCGTTCTCAGAGGGAAGCTGGCGTCCTCGTAATAGTCGGCCTTGTCGCCCATGAAGGGGACCCGAGACATCATCTCAACCCCGCCTGCGAGGAGACGTTGGGCGCCCGCATTGGCGATCATGTTGGCGGCCTGCCCGATGGTGGTCAGGCCTGATACGCAATAGTTGTTCACGCTTAGAGCGAAGGCGCTGTCCGGCAAGCCGGCGTACATTTTGCTCACCAGGGCGACATGGGCGCCCTGGGCGCCGACCTGACCCACCGCGCCGAGGAACAAGCCGTCAGCGTTTCGGGCTTGACCATTTGTGCGGACATCCAACGCGTCGACTAGGGCGGCGACCAGGGCGTGGGGGGTTAAGGCAGCCAAGCCCCCATCGGGTCGCGCCTTGCCGCGCGGCGTACGGACCGCATCGACGATATACGCGGCTCGGCCGCCCACGTCAGCGATGGCGACATCTTCGTCCAAGACAATCTCCAAACAGTCCAGAAATGCAATGTAGGTCCCTTAGGTTTCCTAATGCAAGTCACTGAACGTTGGATATGATCTTTCAAGATCGCTGGGTTCGTTCGCACCGCCGAAGTGCGCGCAGTATGACAGGCTGGTGTTGGCATGTTGGGGCGAGCGTCAAGCCTTAGCCCGTCTGGACATTGGTGTCCTCGACCTCCCACCGGATCCGACGGGCGTCGAGCGCGACGCCCGTCGCTTCGTCACAAACGACAGGAGTGATCCGGGTCTTCGTCTCCTTGTCGATCAGATGCAGGGGAGAGCCCGTCGGGCAAAGCCAACGTTCGCTCCACCCATGCATGGCTATGATCATCGGAAAGAGATCGCGACCCGCCTGCGTCAGGCGATATTCAAATCGAGGGGGAGTCTTCTGATAGAGATCTTTTCGAAGAATCCCGTGCAACACCAGATGATTGAGCCGATCCGCCAAAATATTGGTCGCGACGCCGAGCGCCCCGTGGATCTCGTCAAACCGTCGTAGTCTGAAGAAGGCCGCGGCCAAAACCGCCCAGGTCCAATAGTCTCCCATGACGTCCGTCGATCGGTCGATCATCGGACGATCTGTCTCTATAGGTTGAGTTCTTCGCCGGCGCGACGTCGGCGCCGGGATGGCTTCCAAACCCTCGAGAGCGACCCAACCAATCCGTCGCGGATCGATGGGATGACCGCCCACGTGATCGAATACGGCGGGTTTGATCCGTTGGTCGGTGTGTCGATCGTAAAAGGTCAGAGCATAGCGGTCCTGAAGGGGCGAGCTTGCCCACTGCCGTTCCCACTGCCCTTGAATGACGGCGACGCCGAACAGGTCCAAGCCCATTTCAGTGAGATGGTATTCCGTGCGTATGCTGCCCCCGCCGACGCCGCGTTCTTCGAGAACGCCAACCTCGACGAGGCGCCGCAGGCGGTCTGTCAGGACGCTGCGCTGAATGTTTAAGCGGTCCCTCCAAACGGAAAAGCGGCGCGCGCCGTAGAAGGCTTCGCGGAGGATCAACTGTGTCCAGGCGTCGCCGATAATGGCGAAAGCTCTGGCTACGGGATTGCCCATGATCAGCGCTTGCACAGGAGGAGCCTGTGCAGGGGCCTCGTCGAGATTGTTCATGGCCGAGCCTGTACCATCTGCCTTGCGCATGTGCTCCTGCATAACCGACAGGACCGATATGTATCAAATATGACGACGCCGCCGTCCGTGGCCAACGGTGCCGACCAATGTCAGCGTCAGCTTCCAAGCCTAAATTGACATCACAACCGCACCGGCCTGCGGCCGTCTGGCTAGGACGCGTCGCCAAACGCATGGGCTTTGGGATTGGCGCCTCATCAGCAGGAGCCGACTTCGTTATCCGTCATTCCTCGCAGGGCTATGAGATCGATGGTCAGACCTATTTGACGATCCGTTCCTTGGACAAAGCTCTCACCCATCGATGAGGATAGGGCGCTCACAAAGTCGCCTGTCGGAATTGATCGACAGCACCGCTCTATCCCGGCTCAATGTAGCTGCTGAGGCCTTTGGCGCGATAAGACCGAAGCTCGGTCCGGCGCACGAGCCTCATCAGTCACGCGATGATCGCTATTGAAACCTGCCTAGGAACCGTTCCACCGGGCCACGAAATCGGCGGCCTGAAGACCGACCTGTTCCGGCGTCTGCCCTGGCTTGAAAACGGCCGAGCCGATGCCGAAGCCGGAGGCGCCGGCTGAGCGCCAGGCGGACATGCTGTCGGGATCGACGCCGCCGACAGGATAGATGCGGGTTTCGGCGGGCAGGACGGCGCGGACGGCTTTCAGGCCCTTGGGTCCGGCGATCTCGGCGGGGAAGAGCTTCAGCGCGTCGGCGCCGGCGTCCAGGGCGGCGAAAGCCTCGGACGGGGTGCAGAAGCCGGGCAGGGACAGCAAGCTCAGGGTCTTGGTCTCGGCGATCACCTCGACGTTCGTATTGGGCGAGATGATCAGCTGGCCGCCGGCCTCTGCGACTTCGCGCGCTGCTGCGACGTTCAGCACAGTGCCGGCGCCGACCAAGGCGCGGCCGTCCAAGGCCTGGCGCAGGCGGCGGATGCTTTCCAGCGGCTCGGGCGAATTCAGCGGCACTTCCAGGCAGCGAAAACCGGCGGCGACGATGGCCTCGCCGATGTCGACCGCCTCGTCCGGTTTCAGGCCGCGCAGGATGGCGATCAGCGGCAGGGCGTCCAGGCTTTCAATGGAAACAGGGATCATCGGTGTGCGGCCTCGTGAATGCGCCACAGACCCTTGGCCGTGGCGGCGGCGCCGTCCGCGATACGGACGTCTTGGAAACCGCCCTGCGCCAAGGCGGCGGCGTAGCGGCGGCTCAGGGCCTCGGCGCCGAGCAGGATGACGGGGCGGTGGTTGGCGTCGGCCTGGGCCGCGACCTCGGCCCCGATCAACAGGCCGGACAAATAGTCGGCAGAGGACGTCGGCGAGAGGCGGCCGGCCAGCCCCTCGACCCGCACAGAAAACAGGGCGGCGGTGACGGCGGGATCGCGCAGGGATCGCTGGACACCAGCGGCGAAGGCCTCGTCGTCCACGCCCGGCTTGCCCATCTCGGCGCCCAGAATGGTGCCCTTGCGGATGGCGGCGAACAGTTCGCCGGTCATGAAGGTTCGGAAATCGGTGATCCGTCCGCCAGCGGTGCGGATCCATTTGCTGTGGGTGCCGGGGGCGACCACGACCGCATCGTCGGGTGCGTCCAGGCCGAAGACCTGGGTCTCCTCACCGCGGATCACGTCCTGAAGACGGCTGTCTTCGAACACGGCGACACCGGGCACGATGGAGACGTGGGGCGCATCGTCAGGGCTGGCGACGGCGCTGGCCAGTTCGGCGACGCCGGCGGGGCAGGGCAGATAGGCCATTTCACGCCACCGGCCCCGCGCCCCGGCCATGCCGCTGATCAGGACGGGCATGCCGTCGTCCAGCCAGCCGCGCGCGACCTCGGTCAGCACGCCGTGGAACTCGTTCGGCGCAAGGCCGCCGGCGCCGCGCGGGTCGGAGCGGCTGTCCAGCACCGCGCCGCCCTGGGCGATCCGCATGACGCGCAGATTGCTGGTGCCCCAATCGACCCCGATCAGTCCGGTCGCTGAACTCACCTCACCACCAGATCGAATAGACCAGGATCAGGAAGGCGATCACGCCGACCGCCGCCAGGTTGAAGCCCAGCGAGGTCTTGTAGCTGATCTGGTCCAGCTTGATCTTCATGGCGTCAGGCTTGGCCGGGACCAGCAGGGACACGATCACCGCTGCGATCAGCGAGACGACGAAGACGACGCCGACCCGGTTCATGAAGGGGAAGATGAACTGACCGGTCTCCTGCAGCCACCAGAAGATGGCCGACAGGACGACAGAGCCGATGGCGGCGGTCAGTGCGCCGGCTTCGGAAGCCCGCTTCCAGAACAGGCCCAGCATGAAGATGACCACGATGCCGGGAGTGAAGAAGCCGGTGAATTCCTGGATGAACTGGAACGCCTGATCGAAGCCGCCCAGCAGAGGGCGGGCGGTCAGAATGCCAATGACGACGGCGGCGACGGCGGCGATACGGCCGACCGTGACCAGCTGATGCTCGCGCGTGTCCTTCTTGATCTTGGCATAGAGATCCAGGGTGAAGATGGTCGAGATCGAGTTCACCTTGGAGGCCAGCGAGGCGATGATGGCGGCGATCAGGGCGGCGAAGACCAGTCCCTTCAGGCCCACCGGCAGCAGGTTCATCATCGTCGGATAGGCCTGATCCGGCGCTGACAGGTTCGGGGCCAGGATCAGCGCCGCCATGCCCGGCAGCACCACGATCACCGGCATCAGCAGCTTCAGATAGGCGGCGAAGGCGATGCCCTTCTGCGCTTCCGGTAGCGACTTGGCGGCCAGGGCGCGCTGGATGATGTACTGGTTGAAGCCCCAGTAGCTGATGTTCATGACCCACAGCCCGCCCAAAAGCACGGCGATGCCCGGCAGCTCCTGATAGTGGGGGTTGTCCTTGGACAGGATCATGTCGAACTTGTCCGGGAACTCGGTCAGCAGGGTGTGGAAGCCGGCGACCGCGCCGCCCGCGCCGCCGATGGTCGACAGGGCGATGAAGCCGATGATCAGGCCGCCGCAGACCAGCAGGGCCACCTGCACGATGTCGGTCAAGGCCACGGCCTTCAGACCGCCCCACAGCTGATAGGCCAAGGCGAAGACGCCGATGGCGACGATGGCGTAATCCTGGTTGAAGCCGGTGACGGTGTGGACGGCGATGGCGCCCAGCCACAGGATCGAGGTCACGTTCACGAAGACGTAGAGCAGCAGCCAGAAGACGGCCATCACATTGCGGATCGTCGGCCCGTACCGCTGCTGCAGGAATTGCGGCATGGTCACGATCTCGTTGCGCAGGAAGATCGGCAGGAAGAACTTGCCCACGATTAGCAAGGTCAGCGCCGCCATCCATTCATAGGAGGCGATGCCCAGGCCGATCACATAGCCCGATCCGCTCATGCCGATGATCTGTTCGGCCGAGATGTTGGCCGCTATCAGCGAGGCGCCGATGGCCCACCAGGGCAGGCTCTTGGACGCCATGAAATAGTCGGTGGAGGTCTTCTGCTCGCCCGCCTTGCTGCGCGACACCCACTGGGCCAGGCCGAAGATGAAGATGGCGTAGATCGCCAGAATCGCCAGATCGATGCCTGCGAGCGACATGGTGCACTTCCCCCAATGCAGCTCCTTAGCCGAGCTTGGACCAAACCCTAGTCGAGGCGTCAGACTGTCGCAATGTGTTTTTATATGTGCGTAGAGATTTCACCCGCAGTAATGTAACGTCATTGCCGTCGATTGATTCACCGTGCTGCGCGCCACCCTTATTTGGGGCGTTCATCAGAGGACCTTCATGACCGACCAAGACGCCGTCGACGACCGCAAGTACCGCGCTCCGGCTCTGGAAAAGGGTCTGGACGTGCTGGAACTTCTCTCGTCCCAAGGCGAGGCGATGACGCCGTCTCAGATGTCTGTGACCCTCGGGCGCTCGGTCAGCGAACTGTTTCGCATGATCCAGGTATTGGAGTTTCGCGGCTATATCGAACAGTCGTCCGAAGGCTATCGTCTGACCAATCGGCTGTTCACCTTGGGCATGACCCAGGCTCCGATAAAGTCACTGGTCGATGTGGCGATGCCGGCGATGCGAGACCTCGCGTCGAACACGCTGCAATCTTGTCACCTTGTCGTGCCGTCCGGCGACCAGATCGTGGTCATCGCCCGCATCGAGAGCCCCGGCGACCTCGGCTATTCCGTCCGGATCGGCTATCGGCGCAGCATCCTGCACGCCACATCCGGTCTGATGTTCTATTCGCGCGCCAACGAGCGAGCGCGGATGCAACTGCACGCCGTCCTCGCCGCGCAGTTCGGACCCTCAGAAGTCGATGATTTCGCCCACCGCGCGGTGGCGATGACGCAAGGCGATCACGTCGAGCGCGCCAGCGATTTCGTGAAGGGGGTTACGGACCTGGTGGCGCCGATCATGGGGTCCGACGGCATTATCGCCACCCTGATCACCCCCTTCATCGAGCAGGCGGCGTCCTCGAGCAGCAAGGAGGAGGCTGCGGCGTTGCTGGTTCAAACCGCGGCGGCGATCTCGGATCAAATGAGCGCCGTCTCCCAAGCTTGATTTTTGTTGACGGCAACGACTTTCATTTGTGAAAAGACCTGATGGCCGTCCAGACGGTCGTCCGTCGAGAAAGCGTCGTCTATGGCCGCCATCTATTCCGATCTGAAGGGCAAGATCGCCATCGTCACCGGCGGCGCCGGCGGCATCGGCGAAAGCATCGTCCGCGCCTTCCATGCCCAAGGCGCCAAGGTTGGCTTTCTGGACATCGACGCCGAACGTGGGACCAAGTTGCAATCGGAGCTGGGGCGGGATGCGCTGTTCGTCGCCTGTGATCTGACAGACATTTCGGCCCTGAAGGCCGCCATAGGCACGATGCGTGACGCCTTTGGCCCCATCGACATTCTGGTCAACAACGCCGCCCATGACGAACGCCACGCCACGCTGGAGGTGACCGAAGAGTATTGGGACGGCCGGATGGCGGTGAACCTGAAGCACCAGTTTTTCGCCGCCCAAGCTGTGCTGCCTGACATGAAGGCGACGGGCAAGGGTGCGATCGTCAATCTGGGCTCGACCTCTTGGGTCATCGGCCAGGGGGGCATGGCCGCCTATACGGCCTGCAAGTCGGCGGTGATCGGACTTACCCGTTCGCTGGCCCGCGATTTCGGCGAGTTCGGCGTGCGGGTGAACGCCGTCGCCCCCGGCTGGATCATGACCGAGCGCCAGCTGGAGCTCTGGGTTACGCCGGAAACCGAAAAAGATATCTACGCCAACCAGTGCCTCAAGCGCCGTCTCGTGCCGGACGACATCGCTCGCGTCGTCGTCTTCATGTGCTCGGACGAGGCGGGGGCGATCACCAATCAACACTATGTCGTCGATGGCGGCTGGACCTGAATGACCGACACCTCAAAGCCCAAGAAGCCGCTCCGCAGCCGCGCCTGGTTCGATAATCCGGAGAACCCGGACATGACGGCGCTGTATCTTGAGCGCTATCTGAACTACGGCCTGACGCGCAGGGAGTTGCAGTCGGACAAGCCGATCATCGGCATTGCCCAGACCGGCTCGGACCTGTCGCCCTGCAATCGCCACCACCTGGTCCTGGCCGAGCGCGTCCGCGAAGGCATCCGCGAGGCGGGCGGCATCGCCATGGAGTTCCCGGTTCATCCGATCCAGGAAACCGGCAAGCGCCCGACTGCCGGTCTGGATCGCAACCTTGCCTATCTGGGGCTGGTCGAGAGCCTGTACGGCTATCCGCTGGACGGCGTCGTTCTCACCATCGGCTGCGACAAGACCACGCCCGCCTGCTTGATGGCCGCCGCCACTGTGGACATCCCCGCCATCGCCCTGTCGGTCGGCCCGATGCTGAACGGCTGGCACAAGGGCGAACGCACGGGGTCCGGCACCATCATCTGGAAGGCGCGTCAAATGATGGCGGCCGGAGAGATCGACTATGACGGCTTCATCGAACTAGTGGCGTCGTCGGCGCCGTCGGTGGGCTATTGCAACACCATGGGCACGGCGACGACGATGAACTCTCTGGCCGAGGCGCTGGGCATGTCGCTGCCCGGCTCGGCCGCCATTCCGGCGCCGTACCGCGAACGCGCCCAGGTCGCCTATGAGACCGGACTGCGCATCGTGGAGATGGTGCGTGAGGACCTGAAGCCGTCGGACATCCTGACCAAGGAAGCCTTCCACAACGCCATCGTTGTCAACTCGGCCATCGGCGGTTCGACGAACGCCCCGATCCACCTGACGGCTCTGGCCCGCCACGCCCATGTCGATGTGCCGTTGCAGGACTGGCAGACTGAGGGGCTTCACGTGCCCCTGCTGGTCAACCTCCAGCCCGCCGGCGAATATCTGGGCGAGGACTATTTCCATGCCGGCGGCGTCCCCGCCGTCGTCTCCGAACTGATGAAGCAGGGGCTGATCAACGAGCACGCCCTGACCGTCACCGGCAAATCCATCGGCGAAAACTGCAAGAGCGCCGAGATCCAACTGCCCGACGTCATCAAGACCTTCGACGCCCCGATGAAGACCGACGCCGGCTTCGTCGTCTTCACCGGCAATCTGTTCAGCTCGGCCATCATGAAGCTGAGCGTGATCTCGGACGAGTTCCGCGAACGCTACCTGTCCAACCCCGATGACCTGAACGCCTTCGAAGGCCCGGCCGTCGTGTTCGACGGGCCCGAGGACTATCACCACCGCATCGACAACGAGAGCCTAGGCATCACCGAACAGACCCTGCTGTTCATGCGCGGCGCCGGCCCCATCGGCTATCCGGGCGCGGCCGAGGTCGTGAACATGCGGCCCCCCGCCTACCTGATCAAGAAGGGCGTCAGCGCTCTGGCCTGCATCGGCGACGGTCGCCAGTCCGGCACCTCCGGCTCACCCTCGATCCTGAACGCCTCTCCGGAAGCGGCGGCGGGCGGAAACATCGCCCTGCTGAAGACCGGCGACCGGGTCCGCATCGACCTGAACACCGGCCGCGCCGACATCCTGATTTCGGACGAGGAACTGTCCGAGCGTCGCCAGGCGTTCGAGGCGGCAGGCGGCTACAAATACCCCGCCTCCCAGACCCCTTGGCAGGAAATGCAGCGCGACGTGGTCGGTCAGCTGGAAACCGGCGCCGTGCTGGAGCCCGCCGTCAAATACCACCGCATCGTCGACACCATCGGCCTGCCGCGCGACAACCACTGACGGCCCTAGAGCGTGATCGCTTGAGGTTGGATCGCTTCGCGATTCCGCTGACGCCGCGCATCAGGCTCCGGGATTTCGTTCTAGGCGTCGCCGCCTCACTGCAGCGGCGGCGCCTTGCAGTTGGCGGCGATGAAGGCCTCGTGGGTCGGCATCCGCGCGACGCCCTGCTGGATCATCGCCTTCATCTTCTGCAACCATTGCTGGACCTGCTCCAGAGGAATGGTCTCCGTGATCGGATCGTGTCGCTCGGGGATGACGCCCTGGCCGAGCAGCACGGCGATCCAGCTCGTCTCCTGAAACAGCTCGTCCTCATAGCGGAAGATGCGGCCCCGGCTGCGGAACTGATCCATCTTCTGCTTCAGCGTCTCGGGAATCGGCATGGTCCGCACGTGGCGCCACAGAGGCGAGTCGTCGCGCGCCGTGGCGTGATAGTGCAAGATGATGAAGTCGCGGATGCGCTCGGTCTCCAGCCGCATCATGCGGTTGTAGTTGTCGATATCGGCTTGGGCGAAGCCGGTGTCGGGGAAGTGCAGCAGCAACTTGGATATGCCCGACTGCACCAGATGGATGGAGGTCGATTCCAGCGGTTCCAGGAAGCCCGACGCCAGGCCCAAAGCCAGACAGTTCTTGTTCCAGGTCTTCTTTCGGCGACCGGTCGTGAACCGCAGGAAGTTGGGTTCGGCCATCGCCTCGCCGTCCAGGGAGGCGCGCAGCTTGGCTTGAGCCTCGTCGTCCGAGATGAAGGGGCTGCAATAGACATAGCCGTTGCCGGTGCGGTGCTGCAGCGGAATGCGCCAGCGCCATCCCGCCTCAAGGGCCGTCGATTGGGTATAGGGCGTCGGATCGCCGACCCGGGTGCAGGGCATGGCCACAGCACGATCCGCTGGCAGCCAGTGGGTCCAGTCCTCGTAGCCCGTCTTCAGCGCCCCTTCGATCAGCAGGCCGCGGAAGCCCGAACAGTCGATGAAGAAGTCCGCCCCAAGTTCGCGTCCGTCATCCAGTCGCACCGACTGGATAAAGCCGTCGCCGTCGCGCAGGCGCACGTCGGCGATCTTGCCCTCATGCCGCACCACGCCATTCGCCTCGGCGCGCTGACGCAGGAACCTGGCGTACAGGCCGGCGTCGAAATGGAAGGCGTAGGTCATCTGCGAGGCGGCGCCGCGCGGGTCGGTGTCAGGCCGGGTGAACCGGCCCATGCGCGCCGCCATCGTCGTGACGGAATAGGCGTCCAGGTTGTCGTCCAGCCCCGCCTTGTTCAGCCTCAGCCAATATTGGTGGAAGGAGGCGGCGTCGATGCGCGTGCCATAGGTTCCGAACGGGTGGAAATAGCTCCGCCCCTTCTGGAACCAGTCGTTGAACTGAATACCCAGTTTGTAGGTAGCCTGGGTGGCGCGAATGAATTCGTTTTCGTCGATGCCCAGCAGCTGGTTGAACAGCAGGATCGGCGGAATGGTGGCCTCGCCGACGCCGACCGTGCCGATAACCTCGGACTCGATCAACTCGACCTTCACCGTGCCGCGCGTGACGTGCGCTAGTGCGGCGGCCGCCATCCAGCCGGCCGTGCCACCCCCGACGATCAGAATGCGTTTCAGCGGAGCAGGAGTCATCGGGCGTAACAGGTGGAGGAAGTGGAATGGTTCTATAGTCGGATCGACACACCCTATTCCGAGAGTTGATTCGTGGGCAAAGCTGAACTGATCTGGGACGTGCAGGCGGAACTGGGCGAAGGCCCCGTCTGGGACGCCGCGCGCGGCGCGGTGTGGTTCGTCGATATCAAGGGTCGAAAGCTGCACCGCTACACTCCCGCGATTGGCGAGAAACGGTCATGGGACACTCCCGATCAGACCGGTTTCGCCCTGCCGGCCGAGGACGGCTCACTGATCTGCGGCGTGCGCGGTGGCTTGTATCGTTTCGACCCGGAGGAGGGCGACTTCTCGCGCTTTCAGCCGGTCGAGGATGACCGTCCGCAAAACCGTCTGAACGACGGTTTCGTCGCGCCGGATGGCTCGCTGTGGTTCGGTTCGATGGACGACAGCGAACAGGTCGAGACCGGCGCCCTTTATCGCTGGTTCCGGGGCGAGCTGACGCGGCACGACGACGGTTACGGCGTCACCAACGGCCCCTGCCTCAGCCCGGACGGCCGTACCCTTTATCACCACGACACGCTGAAGAAGACGGTCTTGGCCTTCGATCACGCGGACGGCGCGATCTCGAACCGGCGCGTCTTCGCCGTCACCGAGGACGGCTATGCCGACGGGCCCAGCATGGATGCGGCGGGCGTGTTGCACGTCGGCCTGTTCAACGGTTGGGGCGTCGCCCGCTTCGCCCCGGATGGCACGCGGATCGGCAAGATCGACGTGCCGGTCCAGACGGTGACCAAGGCGGCCTTCGGCGGCCCGGACCTGCGCGATCTCTATATGACCACGGCATGGCTGGGGAACGCCGACAAGCGGGCTGAGCAACCGACGCTGGGGGGGCTTTATCGTGTGCGCGTCGAGACGCCGGGTCTGCCGCAGAACCGGATCAAGCTGTGATCGCTCTAAGGGCCGGCGACTGGCGCGCGACCGTGGAACCAGAGCTGGGTGGGTCTGTCCTGAGCCTAGACTGGCGCGGTCAGCCGGTGTTCCGCCCCACACCAGACGGGACCACCGACATTTTGGAGACGGCCTGTTTTCCGCTGGTTCCTTACGCTAATCGGATCGCCGACGGTCGCTTCGTCTTCGAAGGGCGCTCGGTTCAGCTGCCAGTGCTCGATCGGTTCGCGCCCCATGCGATCCATGGCGAGGGCTGGCTGCGGTCTTGGACGGTCGAAAGCCAATCCGCCGATACAGTCGCAATGACGTTGGACTGGGCCGGCGAGCTCGACGGCTGGCCGTGGCCGTGGTTCGCGCGGCAAAGCGTATGCCTGTCCAGCAAGGGATTGCAGATCGGCCTGTCCGTCACGAACACGGGCGAGGCCAACATACCGGCAGGTCTGGGGCTGCACCCCTATTTCCGCCGCCATCCAGACAGCCGGCTCACGCTTCCAGCCGAGGCGGTATGGATGACCGACGCCCGTCAAATTCCGGAACGGCTGGCGCCGGCCGCCGAGGTTGTGGACTGGTCGAACGGCGTAAATCTCGCCGATACCCCCTTCGTCGATCACGCCTACGCTGGCTGGAGCGGAGAGGCGTTCCTGAACGGCGGCGGTCGTCGCGTGACCTTGACCGCCGACGCGGCCGCGCGCTGGAGCCAGGTCTACATGCCTGTCGACGCTGATTTCTGTTGCGTCGAACCCGTCACTCACCGCCCGGACGCTCACCACGCTCCGGCTGGCGAGGATGATGGTCTGGTTGGCCTGAAGCCCGGCCGAACCCTGTCGCTCACCGTTATGATCGGCGCAGTGTCGTCAAGTTGACGACTATGGCGCCCCCAAGGTTGAGCGGCTGCTTGCGCGGCTACAACGCGTCGTCGCGGATGGAGAGCGACTGAGCCAGTGAGCCCGTCGGCAGACGTTAAGCTCGGAACCGCAGGGACCGTCATCCGCTTTGGAAGCTGAGCTTGAGCAGGGGCAGCTAGCGGTGCAAGATCCGACGATGACGTCAGGTGGGACATGGCGGCCCTATTGCGGACCCGCGCCGGCTTTCGGCGAGTGGCGCTGGAACCTTGATCCGATCTTGCTGGCCGTCCTCGTTGCAGCTGCGGGCGTGGTCCTTTGGCGGTTGGAAGGGCGGCGGCGCGGCTATGGTCTGGCGGCTGTCGCTGTTTTAGCCGTTGGATTTGTCTCCCCGCTGTGCGCCCTCAGTTCGGCGCTGTTCTCGGCGCGGACGGTGCATCATGTGCTGTTGGTCGGCCTCGCCGCGCCCTTGCTGGCGGCGGCCTTGCCGATAAGACGATATGGGTCGCTGATCCTGGCCACGGCGGTGCAGGCGGTGGTGTTCTGGGCCTGGCACGCGCCTGACGCCTATGGCGCCGCCCTGTCGAACGATGCGGTCTATTGGGTGATGCAGATCAGTCTGCTGGCGAGCGCCGTCTGGTTCTGGTGCGCGGCGCGGTCGGCGTCTGCACCGGCGGCGGTCATCGCCCTGTTGGCGGCCATGCTGGCGATGGGGCTGCTTGGGGCGGTGCTGACCTTTGCGGGGCAGGCGGTCTATGCGCCCCATGCCTATTCGACCCTGTCCTGGGGCCTGACGCCGCTGGAGGATCAGCAGGCGGCCGGGCTGATCATGTGGGCGCCGGCGGCGGCGCTGTATCTGTTCGCCGCCCTGTGGCGGCTGGGTCGGATGATCGGCCCGGACGCCGAGGCGCATCCGGCATGATCGAAAGACTGTTCAGGCAGCTGCTGGAATGGGCGGCGGGTCACCATGACGAGGGTCGCTACTCGCCCGTCGGCATCGGCTTCCATTGGGTGATGGCGGGGCTGGTGATCTTCCAGCTTGGTTGGGGCTGGTGGATGGGACGACAGCCGGTGGGCGGGGCCATGATGGCCGCCTACGACCTGCATTTTGCGATCGGCGTGCTGATGCTGATCCTGGTGATCGGCCGGCTGTCATGGCGTTTGCTGGCGCCAGACCTGATCAATGATGCGGACAAGCCAGGTTGGGAGAGCATGGCCGCCCATGTGACCCATTATGTCTTCTACATCTGCCTGTTCGGCCTGCCGCTGTCGGGCTGGGCCATGATCTCGGCGACGGATCGGACGCGTCAGCTGGAGACGTTGGGCTTCATCAAATGGCCGCTGCTGCCGCTGCAGGATCTGTCGAACACCCAGCTATGGGCGATCGAGGCGGCGGCGGAATGGATGCACTGGGGACTGGTCATCACCCTGCTGCTGATGATCCCGATCCACGCCGGCGCGGCGCTCAAGCACCATCTGATCGATAGGGACGACGTGTTTCACGCGATGCTGCCGGTCGTGCCGCTGCTTCGACCGAAGCGGACCCGGTGGCAGCGGCGCTGGCGCGCGCTGGAGAAGCGGGTTGCGTCGACAGCCAGGACGCTATGGCGCGGGCTTCTGGGTCCGAAAGCGATTTGACGGCGGCGGCCATGACCCCGCGCGGGTCGTTGCGGCGTTTGCCCGCTTTCCAGCGGTCGATCTGTTCCAGCGTGTAGGCGGCGGGCTGACCGGCGATCTGCGGATTGCCGCCTTGGCCCGAGCCTTGCCCGCGGTCGCCGTGACATGAGGCGCAGGCGACGATGCCGCGCGAAGGGTCGCCGTTCAGATAGATGGCGGGCGCGGGCGCCATCGACACGGGCGTTTGCGATGCCGGCGCGGGCAGGGCGGCGTAGTAGGCGGCGACCTCGCGTCGGCCTTGGTGGTCCAAGGCCTTGGCGATGCGGGTCATGGCGTCGTCGGGACGAAGGCCCGATGCATAATCTTCCAACTGTTTTTGCAGATAACCGGCGTCCAGGCCCGCAAGCCGCGGGGCGGCGACCCCGTCCCCGCCGCCGTCCAGGCCGTGACAGGTAAAGCAGGCGTTTGCCGCCCCGCCGGCGCCGCCGCTCATGGCGATGACCTGACCATTCGCCGTGAAGGTGCGATCCGTCTGGCCCGGCGTGGAGTCGCAGGCGGCGAGGCCGGTCAGCAGAACAAGGACGGAAAGGGAGGCGCGCACGGCGGTGCAACACCTGCTTATGGCGAAGGTTCCTTGTGGCGATGCGTCGAGGCTCCATGTCGCAGTCGGGAACCTCCTTCCGACAAGAGGATTGCTCTGGCGAAGCTTTGGGGGGCGGATGGGTTTTCGGACAGCGGGCGAGGCAATGGGACGACGGGCGACGGCCTGCGCGCTGGCGCTCGCCCTGTGCGCCTGCGTGGACAAGTCCGACCTGCCCCGGCCGGTGGTTCAGGCCGATGCGGCCGCCGGACTGGCGGTGATCAAGGAAGTCGGTTGCGCGGCCTGTCACCGGATACCCGGCGTCGCCTGGCCCGAGGGCCGGTCCGGCTCGAACCTAGCGGGGTTCGGCGCGCGTCCCCTGATCGCCGGACGTCTGCCGAACCAGCCCGATACCCTGATCCGCTGGCTGATCGACGCGCCGTCGATGGATCCCGGAACCGCCATGCCGCCCATGCCCCTGACGCAAGACCAAGCCCGCGACGTTGCGGCCTATCTGTACACGCTCGATGAAGACTGACGCCCCTCCCGGAATCGCCGGCTGGCCGCCGCCCGTGCTGGATCCGGCCGGCCCGTTCGCCGGACCGATCCAGACCGTGGCCTGGGTGCTGTTCATCATGGCGGCGGTGGTCATGGTCGTGGTGGCCGTGGCGCTCGGCATCGCCCTGTTCGGGCCGCGCAAGTGGAAGCGCCGGGTCGGCGGCGAACGCCTGATCTGGATTGCGGGACTGGTCTTCCCGGTGGTCGTTCTGACCGGACTGCTGGTCTATGGGCTGACCACGACCGCGCGGGTGGCCGATGCGCCCAAGCCCGGCGAAATGCGGGTGCGCGTCACTGGCGAAATGTGGTGGTGGCGCGTCGCCTATCTGGACGGTCAGGGGCGAGAAGTCGTCCAGGACGCCAACGAGGTCCACATCCCGGCCGGCCAGCCTGTCGTGTTCGAGCTGGAAAGCGCGGACGTGATCCACAGCTTCTGGGTGCCGCGCCTGGGCGGAAAGACCGACATGATCCCCGGCCGCCGCAACTTCATGCGGCTGCAGGCCGATGCGCCTGGCACCTACGGCGGCCAATGCGCCGAATATTGCGGCGGCCCTCACGCCCTGATGGGGCTGGTGGTCGTGGCCCATGCGCCGGACGACTATGCCGCCTGGTTGGCGCGTCAGTCGCGGCCGGCGGCCGTCGTGCCCTCGGCTCAGGGGCCGCTCGCCTTGATCGAACAGGGGCGCAACGTCTTCGCCGCCTCGGGCTGCGCCGCCTGTCACACCATTCGCGGGACCGAGGCGAACGGTCTGGCGGGACCGGACCTGACCCACGTCGGCTCGCGCCAGACGCTGGGCGCCGGTATCCTGCCGAACAATCAGGGGACGATGGCCGGCTGGATTTCGGACAGCCAGAGCCTGAAGCCCGGCAACCGGATGCCGTCCTATGCGGTCCTGTCGGGCCAGGACGTGCGCGCCGTCGCCGCCTATCTGGAAAGCCTGAAATGAGTTCGGAAACCGGGTTCGATCCCGAACTCTACAAACGCTTCCCCACCACCGAAGCCCGGCCCGAGGGCGAGCTGGAGCAGCTCGACGAGGTCTGGTGCGGCCCGCGGCGGCCGTGGGAGTGGATCACCGCGATCAACAACAACTACATCGGCGTCTATTACGTCGGCGCGGCCATGCTGTTCTTTGTGTTGGCAGGCGTCCTGGCGCTGTTGATGCGCACGCAGCTGGCCCTGCCGATGACCGGCTTCCTGGCGCAGGAGACCTACAACCAGATCTTCACCATGCACGGCACGGTGATGATGTTCCTGTTCGCAGTGCCAGCGGTCGAGGCGTTGGGCGTGCTGTTGCTGCCGCAGATGCTGGGGGCGCGCGATCTGCCGTTCCCGAGGCTGAGCGCCTACGCCTTCTGGGCCTATCTGGTCGGCGGGCTGTGCTTCTTCGCCTCGCTGTTCTTCGGTCTGGCGCCGAATGGCGGCTGGTTCATGTATCCGCCGCTGACGTCGACAACTTACTCGCCGGGGATCAACGCCGACTTCTGGCTGCTGGGCATCGGCTTCATCGAGATTTCGGCCATCGCCGGCGCCATCGAGATCATCGTCGGGGTGCTGAAGACGCGGGCGCCGGGCATGACGCTGGACAAGCTGCCGATCTTCGCCTGGGCCATGCTGATCTTCGCCTGCATGATCATTATCGCCTTTCCGTCGATCATTCTTTCGACCCTGCTGCTGGAGCTGGAACGCGCGCTGGGCTGGCCCTTCTTCGATGCGGCCAAGGGCGGCGACCCCATGCTGTGGCAACACCTGTTCTGGTTCTTCGGCCACCCCGAGGTCTACATCATCTTCCTGCCGGCGGCGGGGGCGATGTCGACCCTGATCCCGGCTGTCGCCCAGACCAAGCTGGTCGGCTATCGACTGGTGGTCCTGGCTATGCTGGCGACCGGGTTCATCAGCTTCGGCGTCTGGGCGCACCACATGTTCACCACGGGCATGCCGCAGATCTCGATCAACTATTTCAGCGCCGCCTCCATGGCCGTCAGCGTGCCGGCGGGGGTGCAGGTCTTTGCATGGATCGCCACCCTGGCGGCGGGCAAGATGCGGTTCAACACGCCGGGCCTGTTTGCGGTCGGGGGGCTGGTGATCTTCGTCATGGGCGGGCTGACCGGGGTGATGGTCGCCATGGTGCCGTTCGACTGGCAGGCCCACGACAGCTATTTCATCGTCGCCCACCTGCATTACGTCCTGATTGGCGGGATGGTCTTCCCGCTCTTCGCCGCCATCTACTACTGGACGCCGATGTCCAGCAGCCGGCCGCTCAGCGAACGGTGGGGTAAGTGGATCTTCTGGCTGATGTTCGTCGGCCATAACGTCACCTTCATGCCCATGCACCTGACCGGGCTGATGGGTATGCCGCGCCGGGTCTACACCTATCTGCCGGATCGGGGCTGGGACCTGCCCAATATGATCTCGACCGTCGGCTCCTTCATGTTCGGCCTGGCGGTGGTGTTGTGGATGATCGACATGATCCGCAACTTCCGGCCCTTCGGAGAGAAGGACGCGGGCAATGTCTTTGGCGGGCCGGGGCTGGAGTGGCTGCCCGCCGGTCGATACTCGCTGCGGTCCGTCCCGGTGATCAAGAGCCTGTATCCGGTGTGGGACCAGCCGAACCTGGCGCGCGATGTCGAGGCCGGCCGCTACTTCCTGCCCGGCGCCCCGCGCGGCGAGCGAGAAACCATGATCACCAGCCCGATCAACGCCGAGCCTCAATATCTCCAGCGGATGCCCCGGCCGTCCAGCTGGTATGTCTGGGGCGCGATCTTCACCGCCGGCTTCTTTTTGATCCTGACGATCCAGGCCTACGTCGCCTCCTTGGTCAGCGGCGTCCTGGCTGTCTACTGCATCCTCAAATGGTGCTGGGGACTGGATCGGCCTAGCGGTCCTGCGACGGTGGACGTCGGCGGCGGCGTGCGACTGCCGACCTATGTGTCCGGCCCCAGCAGTCACGGCTGGTGGGCGATGGTCATCACCCTGATCGTGTCGGGCATGGTCGCGATCATGGCCTGCTTCTCCTACGTCTTCCTATGGAGCCGGCGGCCGGACCTGTGGCAGGCGCCGCCTGAGATCGGCTCGCTGCCATTGACCCTGGGTCTGCTGGCGGCCGCCGGAATCGGCGCCTGGGCGTCTCAAGGCGCGCTGAAGCTGGACCGGCCGCGCAGCGCCGGCATCGCCGCCATTCTGATGCTGGTCGCCACCGTGGCGGCGGGCGGCGCCTTTGCGACCGAGGCCTCGGCCTGGTGGAACTCGGGCCTGCGCCCCGACGCCTCCAGCCAGGGCGCGACCGTCTATGCGCTGTTGGCCTGGCAGGGGACATTCGTCGGCATCTCGCTATTGATGGGGCCGTTCGTCGTGCTGCGCTGGCTTTGCGGCCTGGTGTCGTCCCGCTATCCGGCGACGTTCGAGGTGGTCGCCCTGTTCGTGGCCTTCACAGCGGTTCAGGGCGCGGCGACGACCCTTCTGATCCGCCTGTTCCCGGGCGTCGGCGCATGAGATTCTGGCTGCTGATACTGGGCGGCCTCCTGATCTGGACCGCCCATTTCCTGGGCCTGTATCTGCTGTCCAGCGCCGCCGACGTGGCGCGTGAGGATGCCGGCGCCTGGAACGGCGCGGGTCTGATCTTCAGCCTGATCTGTCTGATGGTGATCGCCTTTTTGTGCTGGCGCTGCATCGTCTGGCTGAGAACGAAGCCCAGCGACGAGACTCGCGCCTTTGGTCTTCGGCTTGCGGTCGCCGGTGGTCTGCTCGGCGGGATCGGAGTCGCATTTCAGACCTTGGTGCTTCTCGCGCCGGTCTGATCGACCCTTGAGCGCAAATGACGCGGCGCCGATACGTCAAGCCGGTGAACCTTTTTCCGATCCGACGGTTAGCCAAGCCTGACTTTACGGAGAGGGCTGGCATGAGCACCCATGGACTGAAGGATACGGTCGTTCGACCGTTGCATTGGCTATTGCTGGCGTTTCCGATCTCGCTGTTCACCTTCGCCCTGTTCACCGACATCGCCTATCTGAAGACGGCCGAGGTCCAATGGACCAACTTCTCGGCCTGGCTGATCACCGGAGCGCTGGTGTTCGGCGGTGTCGCTGGCCTGTTTTCGATCTTTGATTTCGTCGTCGGCCTGCGCCACGGGCGGTCACGGCGGGCGACGGTGCATCTGGTCGCGCTTGCGCTGGCCTGGGTGCTGGGGCTGGTGAACGCCTTCAAACACAGCCAGGACGCCTGGAGCTCCGTCGGAGCCTTCGGTCTGATCCTGTCCATCCTCTGCACAATCCTGGTCCTGGTCGCCGGCTGGACCGCCTATGCCGCGCGGGAGAGCGTCCGATGAACAAGAATCTGCTCGCCGCAAGCGCCGCCACCCTGGCCATGGCCCTGACGGTCGCATCCTGCGGCAACGCCAGCGATCCGAAACTGAACCAGACCGGCGCGACGCCCGACCTGCCCAAGGTCAACGAGACGCTGGTGCCGCCGATGAAAATCAGCCCGCCGGCAGGCTGGAACGGCGAGACGCCGACGGTGCCGCAAGGCTTTACGATCAGCGCCTTCGCCACCGATCTCAAAATCCCGCGTCAGATGCTGGTCCTGCCTAACGGCGACGTGCTGATCGCAGAAGGGCGCGGCGGCCATGCGCCCGCCATGCGGCCCAAGGATGTGATCGCCGGCGTCATCAAGAAGCAGGGCAACACCAAGATCAAAGGCGGCAACCGCATCACCTTGGTGCGTGACGCGAACAACGACGGCACGCCCGAACTGCGGACAGTTCTGGTGGACAACCTCGATGCGCCCTACGGCTTGGCCTATGTCGACGGCTATCTCTATGTCGCCGAACAGGGGGCGCTGGTTCGGTTCGCCTTCCAGCCGGGCCAGACCGGTATCGCCACGCCCGCCGAGCGGGTGACGGAACTGCCCTCGCGCATCAACCACCACTGGACCAAGTCCCTGACCGCCAGCGCGGACGGGTCGAAGCTGTATGTCGGCACCGGCTCGAACTCCAACATCGGCGAGCGCGGCATGGCGGTCGAGGAAGAGCGCGCTACCGTGTGGGAGATCGACCGGGCGACCGGCGCACGGCGCACGATCGCCACCGGCATTCGCAATCCAACGGCCCTGGCCATCGAGCCCACGACCAATCTGTTGTGGTCTGTGGTCAATGAGCGGGACGAACTGGGGCCGCAACTGGTCCCGGACTATCTGACCCAGGTGCGGGACGGGGCCTTCTACGGCTGGCCCTACAGCTATTGGGGTGAGAACCGGGATCCGCGCGTGATGCCGCAGAACCCCGAGATGGTCGCCAAGGCCATCCGGCCGGACTACGCCCTGGGATCGCACGTCGCCGCCCTGGGCTTGGACTTCGCCCGGAATGGCGGCTTTGGCGGGCCGTTCGCCAACGGCGCCTTCATCGGCATGCACGGCAGTTGGAACCGTCAGGACCCGTCCGGCTATAAGGTCGTCTGGGTGCCCTTCAACGCTGGCCGTCCGGCGGGACAACCCGTCGACTTCGCCACAGGCTTCTTGAAGGACGGCAAGGCGCGCGGGCGCCCGGTCGGCGTCGCGTTCGATGGCAACAAACGTGTGCTGTTCGTCGCCGACGACTTGTCGAACACGGTGTGGCGCATCGCGCCTGCGCGATAGGCTGGCTTTTCCCTCCCCCGGCAAGGGCGAGGGAAGTCGCTATTGTCCTCGACAAATAGCCGAATAAGAAAAATCCCCGGCTGCGAGCAACCGGGGACCTTTCAAACTGGCTGAGCTGTGGCCTACGGCGTGAAGTCGATGGTGCGTTCGAAGGGAGCATCGACAGCACGGCCACGATCCATGATCGGCGTGACTTCGGCGCCGTTCATCAAGGCCAACGCGGCTTCGCCAAAACCCATGCCCGGACGGCTTTCTTCCAGCACGACGCAGTCGGTGACGTGGCCCGACGCGAGGGCGGTGCAGCGAAGCCGCACGCTGAAGCGGTCAGTGCTCTCGGCCTTCGGCGCGACGGCGCGTTCGATGGCGGGTTGAGGCGCGCTGTACAGGGCCGCATCCTTGAGCAGCGGTCCAGTCGGGGCGCCCAGCAGGGCCGTCATCAATGTCAGGCTGAAGGTCAGTGTCATGGCAGGCCTCGTTCGTCTTCTATTAAGATTTGAACGAGACCTCCGTTCCCCGAACTTTCAAAAACGGGTGGGTGTGTGCGACGCACCACACTTCGATTTCTCTGCTGACGTCAGAATGGCCTCAAGCTGGACTGTTGTTCTTGGCACAGGGTCTTCAGCCACGAACGCACGGTGCGCAGACGCGCGGTGTCGTGGACATCGCGGTGGGTCGCCAGCCAGAACCGGCGCTCGATCAGGGTCGACGGCAGCACGCGCACCAGACCCTCGGCCAGGAAGCACGGCAAGACGCCGACGCCGCCCCCGGCGGCGATGATCTCACGCTGCGCCCGGATCGACGATGAGGCGACGTGGGGCGCGAGGCCTGGCTGGACCTCGTCAAGATAGCGGAGCTCGGGCGCGTAGATCAGATCGTCGATATAGCCGACGATGTCGAAGCGGCTCAGGTCTTCGACGGTGTTCGGAACGCCGTTGCGGTGAAGGTGATCGGGCGAGGCGTAGAGGGCCAGCTGATACGGCGTCAGCGGCTCGACGATCAGGCGTGTGGCATGCGGCGCGGCCAAGGTGATCGCCATGTCGACCTCTCGGCGCGTCGGCGACAGGAAGCCGGAGGTGGCCGCCAGTTCGATCCTTAGACCCGGATGGGCCAGACGCAGCGCGGGCAGGGCGGGGGCCATCAGCGTGACGCCAAACCCCTCGGACGCGCTGACGCGCACCACACCGGCGGGCGCGTCGGGCTGGGTCACGCGGCCGGCGGCCTCCATCGCGCTTTCGGCCTCCAGACCGATATCGAGCAGCTGGGCGCCGGCGGCGGTCAGCTGAAGCCCGGTGGTCGAGCGGACAACCAGGGTGGATTTCAGCGCGCTTTCCAGTCGGGCGACCCGACGCCCGACCGTGGCGGCGTCGACGCCCAACCGCTGCGCCGCACCGCCCAGCGAGCCTGCGCGCGCCGCGGCGATGAAGATGCGCAGATCGTCCCAGTCGTACATGGCCGTCTAGCTATCTTGCAAAAACGCAGAATGCTGCCTGCAACTTTGCATTATCGACCGGCGCGCTGGGGTGATAGCCATAGCCGCAACAAAAGAACCAAAAGGGACACCCAGGCCATGCGCGACATTCGCCACTTCATCGACGGTGCGGCTTTCGACGGCGCGTCCGGACGCTTCAGCGACGTGTTCAATCCCAACACCGGGGATGTGCAGGCTCGCGTGCAACTGGCGACAACGGGCGAGGTCGATCGTGCGGTTCAGGCGGCACAAAACGCCTTTGACGGCTGGGCTTCGACCAATCCTCAACGTCGCGCTCGCGTCATGTTCGACTTCAAACGCCTGGTCGAGGCGCGGATGGACGAACTGGCCGAGCTGCTGTCCAGCGAGCACGGCAAGGTCATCGCCGACTCCAAGGGCGACATTCAACGCGGGCTGGAGGTGATCGAGTTCGCCTGCGGCATACCGCACGCGCTGAAGGGCGAATACACCCAAGGCGCCGGCCCCGGCATCGACGTCTATTCGATGCGCCAGCCGCTGGGCGTGGTGGCGGGCATCACCCCGTTCAACTTCCCGGCCATGATCCCGATGTGGATGTTCGGCGTGGCCATCGCGGTGGGCAACACCTTCGTGCTGAAGCCGTCCGAGCGCGATCCGTCTGTGCCGGTGCGTCTGGCCGAACTGATGCTGGAAGCCGGAGCGCCGAACGGCGTGCTGAACGTGGTGCACGGCGACAAGACGGCGGTCGACGCCATCCTGACCCATCCGCTGGTCCATGCCGTCAGCTTCGTCGGTTCGTCCGACATCGCCCACTATGTCTATCAGACGGGCGCCGCCAACCATAAGCGCGTCCAGGCGATGGGCGGCGCCAAGAACCACGGCATCGTCCTGCCCGACGCCGACATGGATCAGGTCATCAAGGATCTGTCGGGCGCGGCCTATGGTTCGGCGGGCGAACGCTGCATGGCGCTGCCGGTCGTGGTGCCGGTCGGCAAGAAGACCGCCGACGAACTGCGCGAGCGGATGGTCGCAGAAATCCCCTCGATGCGGGTCGGCGTCTCGACCGATGCGGGCGCCCACTATGGCCCCGTCGTCACGGCTCAGCACCGCGAGCGTGTCGCGGGTTGGATCGAAAAGGGCGTGCAGGAAGGCGCTGAACTGGTCGTCGACGGCCGCGACTTCAGCCTGCAAGGTCACGAGAAGGGCTATTTCATCGGCCCGTCGCTGTTCGACCATGTGAAGCCCGAGATGTCGTCCTATCAGGAGGAAATCTTCGGTCCGGTGCTGCAGATCGTGCGGGCCGAGACGTTCGAGGAGGCGCTGGCCCTGCCGTCGAACCACCAATACGGCAACGGCGTCGCCATCTTCACCCAGAACGGCCGCGCGGCGCGCGACTTCGCCGCCCGGGTCAATGTCGGCATGGTCGGGATCAACGTGCCGATCCCGGTGCCGGTCGCCTATCATACCTTCGGCGGGTGGAAGCGTTCGGCCTTTGGCGACATCAACCAGCACGGCATGGAGGGCGTCCGCTTCTGGACCAAGACCAAGACCGTGACGGCCCGCTGGCCGGACTCGGCGCTGGAGCATTCGGACAGCTCGTTCGTCATTCCGACGATGCGCTGAGGCCGTCATGGATTTCGCTCTCAATGACGATCAGCGCGCCATTCAGGACGCCGCCCGCGCCTTCGCCGAGGCAGAACTGGCGCCCCATTCGGCCCGCTGGGACGAGGATAAGTATTTCCCCGTCGAGGTGATGAAACAGGCGGCCGAGATGGGCTTCTGCGGCATCTACACCAGCGAGGAGCACGGCGGCATGGCCTTGGGCCGGGTCGAGGCGGCGGTGATCTTCGAGGAGTTGTCGCGCGGCGACGTGGCGACGGCGGCCTTCATCTCGATCCACAACATGGCGACATGGATGATCGATCGCTTCGGGTCGGACGATCTGCGCGGCCGGTTCGTGCCGTCGCTGGTCGGGATGGACAAGATCGCCAGCTACTGCCTGACCGAACCGGGATCGGGGTCGGATGCGGCGGCGCTGCGGACCACGGCCGTGCGCGACGGCAACTACTATGTGCTGAACGGGTCCAAGGCCTTCATCTCCGGCGCAGGCACGTCTGACGTCTATGTCGTCATGGTCCGCACGGGCGGCGAGGGGGCAAAGGGCGTTAGCGCGATCGTGGTCGAGGCCGGCACACCCGGCCTGTCGTTCGGCGCGCAGGAAAAGAAAATGGGCTGGAACGCCCAGCCGACCGCCATCGTCCAGTTCGACGACTGTCGCGTGCCGGTCGCCAATCTGCTGGGCGAAGAGGGGGCGGGCTTCCGCTACGCCATGGCCGGTCTGGACGGCGGTCGCCTGAACATCGCCGCCTGTTCGCTGGGCGGGGCGCGGCTGGCGCTGGAGACGGCGCAGGACTACGTCGCCACCCGCAAACAGTTCGGCCGACCGATCGGCGAGTTCCAGGCGCTGCAGTTCCGGCTCGCCGATATGGCGACCGACCTTGAGGCGGCGCGCCTTATGGTGTTGCGCGGCGCCTGGGCCATCGACACCGACCACCCGGAAAAGACCAAATGGTGCGCCATGGCCAAGCGCCAGGCCACGGATGCCTGTTTCCAGATCGCTGACGAGGCCCTGCAACTGCACGGCGGCTATGGCTATCTGAAGGACTATCCGCTGGAACGGATCGTGCGCGACCTGCGGGTCCACCGCATCCTTGAAGGTACGAACGAGATCATGCGGGTGATCATCGCGCGGGAGATGACCAAGTGAGCGAGGCCGAGGTCATTACCCGGATCGAAAACGGCATCGGTCGCATCACTCTGAACCGACCCAAGGCGATCCATGCGCTGAACCGAGCGATGTGCGAGGCGATGACGGAGGCGCTGCTGGCCTGGCGTTCGAATCCCTCCGTCTCCTCCATACTTATAGACCACGCCGGCGAGCGGGGTTTTTGCGCGGGCGGCGACATTCGCATGATCGCCGAAAGCGGTGCGGGCGATGCCTCGGAGGCCAAGGCCTTCTTCCTGGCCGAGTATAGGTTGAACCACCTGATGTTCGACTATCCCAAGCCGATCATCGCCATCGTGGACGGCATCGTCATGGGCGGCGGGGTTGGCATTTCCGAGCCGGCCGACATTCGTGTGGCGACCGAGCGCACCACCTACGCCATGCCCGAGACCGGGATTGGCCTGTTCCCAGACGTGGGCGGTGGCTGGTTCCTGCCGCGCCTGCCGGGCCAGACCGGCGTCTGGCTGGCGCTGACAGGCGCGCGGCTGAAGGCGACGGATACGGTGGCCCTGGGCATCCATACTCACTTCGTGCCCGCAGATCGTGTCGAGGCGCTAAAGGCCGATTTGATGGGCGAGGCCGCCGATCCATCGTCGGTCGTGGCGCGCCACGCCGGGGACGCGGGGCCTGCGCCGCTGTCGGCTCACCGCGAGGCCATCGACCGGCTGTTCGCCTTCGACACGGTTGAGGAGATTTTCCAGGCGCTTGAGGCGGACGGGTCGGAGTGGGCGCTGAAGCAGTTGGAAACCCTGAAGACCAAGTCGCCACAGTCGCTGAAGGTCTCGCTGCGCCAGATCCGCACGGGCGCAACGCTGAACAGCTTCGCCGACAATATGGCGATGGAATACGCCCTGGGCGGCCGCGTCGTGCGCACCCACGATTTCCAGGAAGGCGTGCGAGCCGTGATCGTGGACAAGGACAATGCGCCGAAATGGTCCCCAGCGGACCTGTCGGGCGTTACCGACGAGACGCTGGATGCGCTGTTCGCGCCTTCGCCGGACAATGAAAAATGGACGCCGCTGGCCTGACCACGGCGCCGACAAAGGGAGAGACACCATGACCAAGATCGCCTTCATCGGCCTGGGTAATATGGGCGGCGGCATGGCCGCGAACCAGGCCAAGGCAGGCCATGCGGTCGCCGCCTTCGATCTGTCGACGCAGGCGCTGGAACGGGCGGGAGCGGCGGGTTGCGTCGCGGCCGGATCGGTCGCCGAGGCGGTCAAGAACGCCGAGGTGGTCATCACCATGCTGCCGGCCGGGCCGCACGTGCTGAAGGTCTATTCCGAACAGATCATCGGCGCGGCTCCGTCGACCGCCCTGCTGCTTGACTGTTCGACCATCGATGTTGAAACCGCGCGCAAGGTCGCCGGTCTTGCCAAATCGGCCGGCTACGCCTTTGCCGACGCGCCCGTGTCAGGCGGCACCGCAGCGGCGGATGCGGGCACGCTGGCCTTCATGGTCGGCTGCGACGAGGGCGACTTCGCCCGCGTCGAGGCGGCGCTGGAGCCTATGAGCCGCATTACCATCCGCGCCGGCGATCATGGCGCGGGGCAGGCGGCCAAGATCTGCAACAACATGCTGCTCGGCATATCCATGCTGGGCACCTGCGAGGCCGTCGCCTTGGCCGAAAAACTGGGGCTGGACCCCGAACGGTTCTTCGAGATCGCGTCCAAGTCTTCAGGTCAGTGCTGGAGCGTGACCAGCTACTATCCCTGGCCGGGTCCGGTGCCGACAGCGCCGTCGAACCGCGACTATCAGGGCGGGTTCGCCACGGCCATGATGTTGAAGGACCTGAAGCTGGCCCAGGACGCGGCGGCGAAATCCGGCGCCTCGACGCCGTTGGGCGCACAGGCCGAGGCGCTTTACGCCCTGTTCGACGGGATCGGGCACGGCGGCCGCGATTTCTCCGCCATGCTGCAGATGCTGCGCGGCAAGCTGGATGAGCTTAACCCGGCATAGATTCGTCTTTCGCATTGTGATTGCGGCCCGTGCAGCTTCGGCGGCGCGGGCCTTTTTGTATGCGGCCGCGGCCGCGACGCTGATCGCTACGGCTGGTGCGACCAAGGCGCGCGCCTGCCGTGTTCGCCTTATTCCGTTCGCCGGAATGAGCCTGAGAAGAGTGAAGTCAAAGCAGTAACTTAGCTCTCGCTGACCGTTGAGGCGGCTCTAGCAAAGATCGAAAATCGCCTGAAATGCGGCTGAACGGTGCTTGCGGCGCACATTGCTCCTGTGTCATGTAACCGCTTACATCGCTTATCGACGGATCTTCGAAAAGGGGCCGGGACGATAGGGAGCAGGGAGAATTCGATTGGACATGGCCGCGCCTAGCGCTGCGTCTGCACGGCAGGAGGGCCAGCCCTTCGCCAAGGCCGCCACCATGCGCGACGTGGCCGAACGCGCCAATGTGTCGGTTGCTTCTGTCTCTCGTGTCTTGAACGGCTTGGGCGTGACCTCGGACGCGACGCGCCAGCGCGTGCTCGATGCGGTCGAGGACCTTCGCTATGTCCCGCACTTCGGCGCCCGCAGCCTGTCGACCAGCAAGAACGACACGATCGGCGTCATCCTGCCCGACCTGTTCGGCGAGTTTTTCTCCGAGTTGATCCGGGGCATGGATCTGGCCGCCCGCGCCCATGGCAAGCACCTGATCGTCTCCAGTTCGCATGACGGCGCCGAGGACACCCTGGCGGCCGTGCGTTCGATGCGCGGGCGGGTCGACGGCATGATCGTGCTGTCGCCGCATCTGGGCGCGGCGAACCTGTCGTCCGAATTCGCCGGTCGGATGCCGGTCCTGTTGATGAACGGCGGCGCGGCAGAGCCCGGCCGGGCGTCCATCATGATCGACAACCACGGCGGCGCCGTCGGCGCGGTCCAGCATCTACTGTCCACCGGCCGCAGGCGGATCGCCCACATTCGCGGCGCCGCCGGCAACATCGAGGCGGACACGCGCGCGGCCGGATACACGGCCGCGCTGGACGGCCATGATCCGATCATCGTCGAGGGCGACTTTTCTCAGGCCTCGGGCCATCGCGCCGCGACCCAGCTTTTAGCCATGACGGAGCGGCCCGACGCCGTCTTCGCCGCCAATGACATGATGGCCGTCGGCGCCCTGCTGGCCTTCCAGGAGGCGGGCGTGCGCTGCCCCGAAGACATCGCCGTCGTCGGCTTCGACGACGTGCCCATCGCCGCCCTGATGCGGCCCGCGCTGACCACCATGCGCGTCAATATCGCGGAAATCGGCCGAAGGGGCGTCGAACGCCTGATCGGTTTGGTCCAGTCCGGCCAGAGCGCCGACGCCACGGACACCGCTTGCGAAATCGTTCGGCCGATCCTGGTCGAACGCCAGTCCACCGCGGCGGCTACGTCCGCCAGGTTCAACAAAGGGTAGGCCAGCCATGTCGCTGAAAACCGATCCCATCAGGAGGGGAGAGCTCAGGATGACCCAGTTCAACACGCGTAAGGCCGCGACACGTCAGGTCGCCTTGGCCGCCGCATCGGCGCTTGCGATCAGCATGGCAGTGGTCGGCGGCGCTCAGGCGCAGACGTCCAGTTCCAGTCTTCGCGGGGCTGTGACAGAATCTGGCCAGCCCGCGCCAGGCGCAGTGGTGACAGCAGTCGATGTGGGGTCGGGTTTCTCGGCCAGGGCGACCGTTCGTGCCGACGGCACCTATGTGATTTCGGGCCTTCGTCCTGGTAGTTACCGGGTTACCGTGACAACCCCGGATGGCGAGACCAGCACCGAGACTGTCAATATCGCTGTCGCCGCGACCAACCGCCTTGATCTTCAGGTCGACGCAGCGCCGACGGCGGCTCCCACAAACGAGGCTGCTGAACTGGGTGACATCGTCGTCACCGGGCGTCGTCTAACCGAGGTCACGACCTCGGAAGTTTCGACGAACGTGTCTCAAGTTCAGCTCAACAGTCTTCCGCAGACCGATCGTAACTTTATGTCATTCGCACGGCTGGCGCCGGGCGTTCGCTACAATGATGGCGAAAACAGCCGAACCTTCCAATCTGGCGCTTCAACAGCGTCGGGCGTCAATGTCTTCATCGACGGTGCTAGCCTTAAAAGCCAGGTGTTGCCCAATGGCGTCGCCGGTCAGGACTCAAGTCGAGGCAACCCGTTCGCCCAACTGGCGGTGCAGGAATTCAAGGTTCTGACTCAGAATTACAAGGCGGAGTATGAGCAGGCCTCGGCCGCTATCATCACCGCCGTCACGCGGTCCGGCACCAATGAGTTTCACGGCGAGATCTTCGGCGCCTATCAAGATAGGAGCATGATCGAGGATAACTACTTCGACGAACAGGCTGGACGCGAAAAACCGGAATACAAGCGTCAGCAGTACGGCGCCGCACTAGGTGGTCCGATCATTCAAGACCGTCTGCACTTCTTCGTCGCTTACGAAGGTAACGATCAAGACCGGGCTAGTTCTGTGACCCTGGGAAATCGCTCAGCCGCCAATCTCGCTCGTTTCGGCCAGTACGAAGGCAACTTCGTAAGCCCGTTCCGGCAAGATACCTACTTCGGCAAACTGAGCTTCTCGCCTGATGACCTGCAAGTTTTCGACCTGAGCTACAGCCGTCGACGTGAGACCGACATCTCCGGCTTTGGCGGCACGACGGCATATACGGCCGCTGAAAACAAGATCGGCACGACTGACGAATACAATCTGCGTCATACCTATCGCGGCGCGAATTTCCTGAACGAAGCCTCGATCAGCTATCTCGATAGCGTTTTCAATCCAACCTCGCTTTCCCCCGGGGAGACGACGGAGGTGTATCGCGGAATAATAACAATTGGCGGAAAAAACTCTTCGCAATACATACAACAGAAGGGCTTCACTCTTCGTAACGACCTGACCCTGACGTCATTCAACAATCACACTGTCAAGATGGGTGTGAAATATAGTGATCAGGACTACACGTTCCGAAAGTTGTTCTACACGGTGCCAGAATTTACCTATCTCAGCGACATCGATCCGACCTTCAGCTATCCGCAGGAGGCGCGCCTCGGTTTGGGAAATCCGAACATTGGCGGCAGCAATAAGATTTTTGGCGCCTACATCCAGGATGACTGGCAGCTGACGCCCAAGTTGGAACTGAATCTCGGCCTTCGTTGGGATTACGAAACCAACATGAACAACAACAAATACGTGACGCCGACGAATGCCGCGAACGCCCTGCGCGCCAACGCTGCGGCCGGTCAATACAACGCGGATGACTTCATTACCGATGGCAGCGACCGTCCCACCTTCAAAAGCGCCTTCCAGCCGCGCATCGGTTTTTCCTACGACCTGTTCGAGGACCAACGCTCGGTGATCTTCGGAGGCTACGGTCGCTATTACGATCGGATCATTTTCAACGATCTATTGGATGAAAGTTTCCGACTTCAGTATGCCATCGGGACTTTCTATTTCTCGCGTGATGGCTTGCCGAACCGGGACGGAAACCCGACTGTCATCTGGAACGAAAGCTATCGTACTGCTGAAGGTCTAGCGGCGCTGCGCGCTTCCGCACAAACCGGCCGGCCGGAACTGTTCGCGCACACCAACAAGGCTAAGCCGCCTTCAACCGACCAATTCAGCTTGGGCTTCCGCCAAAAGCTGGGCGAAGATTGGCAAGCCAGCGTCACGGCGACCTACATCCGTGGTCAGAACGGCTTCACACATATCTTCGGCACGCTGAATGCAGACGGAGGTTGCTGCAACACGGCAACGGCGAACTCCTTCGGCTACGCCAACATCCTGTTGGGCGTTGATGAACTGGAGACGCGTTACAAGGCGCTCTACTTCACGCTGGACAAGAATTACACGGCCGACTCCGGCTGGGGCGTGAATCTCGCCTACACGCTGGCTGACGCCCGTCAGAACGGCAACGACCTGTTCAGCCTTGATGCCCGCCGCCCTGCCGATTACGGCTTCTATCGCAAGCCCGGATCGGAACGCCATCGCATCGTCCTGTCGGGTATCAAGGACCTGCCTTACGGGTTCCGCATATCCTCCATCGCCGAGCTCGGGTCGGGCGCCTATTACAACATTGACGATTTCTCGCGGGGCTTCGGCGTCAACGAGAGAAACTTCCGTCGCGGTGAAGGCGAACCTGATACCGATTGCCTGAGCTTCTTCGCCACCTGCAACGTCGATGTGAAGCTGGAGAAGGAACTGTCGGTCTTCGGTAACCAGAAGGTTGGGCTGCAGCTCGACATTCTGAACCTCTTTAACAACCGCAACTTCGGTGGCTACAACGCCTTCATTCCGCCTACCCCTGAAGTCAACGCCGGTTTCGGCCAGCCTACAAACCTGATCACCCGTCCGCGGAGCATTCAGGTCGGCCTGCGCTACTCCTTCTAAACTCCCGAGCTTGGGCCGTCTTTCGCTTGTCGAAAGGCGGCCCTTCTTTTTCGATAACCAGTGAGCGTGCCCATGAATCGTCGAAACTTCCTGATGCGGACCACCACAGGCGCGGCGGCTCTGGCCGTTGGATTTCCGGTGATGGCGGCGGCGCAGCAGGCGGCGACGACGGGCGCGGTCAATGGGACGCAGAGACGGCCGATGCGGCTGGATCAAGAGATTGATGAACTTCAAGAGCGGACGTTCCGCTGGTTCGAGAAGGTCACGGATCGCAAGACTGGTCTGACGCCGGATCGCTGGCCGACGCCGTCCTTCTGTTCGGTGGCGGCGGTCGGGTTCGCCCTGACCTGCTGGCCGGTGGGCGTCGAGCGCGGCTGGATGAGCCGTGCCGAGGCGCGCGAGCGGACCCTGACGACGCTGCGCTTCTTCCATGATTTGCCGCAGGGTCCAGAGGCCAGCGGCACGGCGGGGTACAAGGGCTTCTTCTACCACTTCCTGGATATGGAGACGGGGCTTCGCTACCGGACCAACGAACTGTCCACCGTCGATACAGCCCTGCTGATCGGCGGCATATTGTTCGCCGCCCGCTACTTCGACGGCCGTCATGCTGACGAGGCGGAAATCCGTCAGAAGGCGCAAGCCATCTACGAACGGATTGAATGGCCGTGGGCCGTTATCCGCGACAACCGCATCACCATGGGCTGGCACCCCGAAAGCGGCTTCATACCGTCCGACTGGCACGTCTATAACGAGGGCATGCTGGTGCTGCTGCTGGCCATCGGCAGCCCGACCCATCCGGTGTCGGTCAATGTGTGGCACGAATGGGCGGCCAGCTATGACGAGAGCTGGACCGATCGCTGGGGCAGCTGGCACCTGAACTTCGCCCCTATCTTCGGGCACCAGTACAGCCATATGTTCATCGACTTCCGCGGCATTCAGGACGCCTGGATGCGCGGGCAGTCTGCCCAACTGGGCGAACACCTCGACTATTTCGAAAACAGCCGCCGCGCCGTCTACGCGCAGCAGAAATACGCCCACGACAACCCCGGCGGCTGGGCCGGCTATTCGTCTGATGTCTGGGGCCTGACGGCCTGCGACGGGCCGGGCGATTTCAAACAGATCATCGACGGCAAGGAGCGCGAGTTCTTCAGCTATTCCGCGCGCGGTCCGGGCGAGCGCGACGACGGCACCATCGCGCCGACGGCGGCGGCCAGCTCCATCGCCTTCGCGCCCGAGATCGTCGTGCCCTGCGTCAAGGCGATGAAGGCGCGCTATGGTGCGGGCGTCTATACCGAGTGGGGTTTCCTCGACAGCTTCAATCCGACACTGACGGTGCGCGACGGACCGCTGCAGCACGGCAAGATCTTGGACGGCGTGGGTTGGGTGGACGGCGACTATCTGGGCATCGACCAGGGGCCGATCGTCATCATGACCGAGAACCACAGGTCCGAGTTCGTCTGGCGCTATATGCGCGGCGAGCCCAATATCCGCCGCGCGCTCGACATCGCGGGCTTCACCGGCGGCTGGATGAACGGATGAGTTTGACGGCGCCCAGGTCCCATCTTGATAGACGTGGCGCGCTGGCCCTGATGGCGGGCGGGGCGGCTGCGGCCTGTACCCCGCGCCGTGATGGCGAGACCGTGCTGCGCTTCTGGGCCATGGGCAATGAGGGTGGGACGGTGGGCCAGTTGATGCCCGAGTTCGAGCGCCGCAATCCGGGCGTCCGCGTCTCGGTCCAGCCCCTGCCGTGGACAGCCGCGCACGAAAAGCTGCTGACCGCCTATGCCGGGGCCTCGCTGCCGGACGTCAGCCAGATCGGCAATACCTGGGTGGCGGAGCTGACCGCCATCGGCGCCCTGTCGCCGACCCCGACCGAGGCTGCGAACCTGCTGACCGACCAGTTTCCGGCCGTGCTGGAAACCAATGAAATCGCCGGCCGCGCAATGACGACGCCTTGGTATGTCGATACGCGGCTGTTGTTCTATCGCAAGGATCTGCTGGCGCGGGCCGGCTTCGACGCCCCGCCCGAAGACTGGGCCGAATGGAAGCGGGCCATGCATGCGATCAAGCGTGTGGCGGGCGGCGATAACTACGCCATCCTGCTGCCGTTGAACGAGTTCGAGCAGCTTCTGACCTTCGGGCTTCAAATCGATGAGCCGCTGCTGAGGGATCGGGATACGCGCGGAAACTTCTCCAACCCCGGCTTCGTCGCAGCCCTGGCCTTCTATCGCAGCCTGTTCGCCGAGCAGTTGGCGCCGTTGGCCTCGTCGACGCAGATTTCCAACGTCTGGACCGAGTTCGCCAGGGGCTATTTCAGCTTCTACTTCTCCGGCCCGTGGAGCGTGGGCGATTTCCGCAGCAAGCTGCCCGCGTCGTTCCAGCCGAACTGGGCCACCGCGGGCGTGCCGGGCCCGAACGGCCTGGGCGCCTCGGCGCCGGGCGGGTCCAGCCTGGCGGTATTCAAATCCTCCCCGCATCAGGAGGCGGCCTGGGCCCTGGTCCGCTATCTGTCGGAGCCGTCGGTGCAGGCCCAGTTCAACACCATCGTCGGCGATCTGCCCGCACGTCAGAGCGCCTGGGACATCGCGGGCGTAGAGCGCGACCCGATGCTGGCGCCGTTCCGGGGCCAACTGGCGCGCGCCAAGGCCGTGCCCAAGGTGCCGGAATGGGAGCGGATTGTGACAGAGATGCAGATCGTCGCCGAACGGATGGTGCGCGGCGAATACACGCCCGAGGCCGCCGCCGCCGAGATCGACCGCCGCGCCGACCGCCTGCTGGAGAAGCGTCGCTGGATGATGGAACAGGGCAGGGCCGTATGACCGTCGCCGATCCGACACTGGCCAGAGTAAAGCCATCGCGCGGACGCGGCGCGCGTGAGCGGGCGGCCTGGGCTTTCGTCGCCCCGGCCATGCTCGCCATCGGCCTGTTCTTCGCCATTCCGGTGATCGCGGCCTTGCTGCTCAGCCTGACCGACTTCGACATCTATGCCCTGGCGAACCTGGACAATCTGCGTTTCGTCGGTCTGCAGAACTATGAGCGGCTTCTGACCAATCCCCTGTTCTGGGGGGCGATGAAGAACACCCTGACCTTCGCCGTCCTCGGCGTGCCCCTGTCCATCGCGGCGTCCCTGGCGGCGGCGGTGATCCTGAACGCGCGGGTCGTGAAGTGGCGGCCGATCTGGCGGGTGATGTTCTTTGCCCCCTATGTCACGACCCTGGTCGCGACAGCGGTGGTCTGGCGCTATCTGCTGCACACCCGATACGGCGTCATCAACTGGGGGTTGGAAAGCATTGGCCTGCCGGCCGTGGACTGGCTGGGCGATCCCTCGACCTCGATCCCCGCCATCCTGATGTTCGTGGTCTGGAAGATCTTCGGCTACAACATGTTGATCTTCCTGGCGGTGCTTCAGACCGTGCCGGACGACCTGTATGAGGCCGCGCGCATTGACGGCGCCGGGCCGTGGAAGCAGTTCCGCCATGTGACGCTGCCGGCCATCGCGCCGACCATGCTGCTGGTCTCGATCATCTCAGTCGCCAGCTTCTTCCAGCTGTTCGCCGAACCCTATGTGATGACCCAAGGCGGCCCGGCCCAGAGCACGGTGACGGTCCTCTACTTCATGTACGAAGAGGGCTTCAAATGGTGGAACCTGGGGTCGGCCAGCGCCGTCGCCTTTGTCCTGTTCCTGTGCATCCTGGCGATCACCCTGGTCCAGTTGGCGGTCGCCAAGCGCGTAGGGGCGTATCAATGAAAATCCGCGCCATCCTGCTGAACCTTGCCGTCGCCCTCATCGCGCTGGTCGTTCTGTTCCCGCTGGTCTGGATGGTGTCGGTCAGCTTCATGGCGACCGGCGAAGCGGCCGTCTTCCCGCCGCCGCTGCTGCCTTCGCATTGGACGCTGGAGCATTATCGGGATCTGTTCCTGAATCAGGGTATGGGGCGGTATCTGTGGAACAGCTTCGCCCTTGCGACCTTGGCGACGATCCTGGCGCTGGGGTTCACGGTTCCGGCCGGCTACGCCTTCGCCAAGCTGAAGTTCGCCGGGCGCGAGCGGTTGTTCCAGTTCCTGGTCGCCGCCCTGGTGGTGCCCGCCCAGATCGGCACCCTGCCGCTGTTCCTGATGCTGAAGTCGATGGGCCTGGTGAATACCTACGCCGGCGCCCTGGTGCCGTGGCTGGCGTCCATCTTCGGCCTGTTCCTGGTGCGCCAGTATGCGCTGAGCATTCCCGATGAGATGCTGGAGGCGGCCCGTATCGACGGGGCCAGCGAGGGCCAGATCTTCCGCCGCGTCGTCCTGCCGACCTTGCAGCCGATCATCGTGACCCTGGGCCTGTTCGTCTTCCTGGGCAGTTGGAACGACTTCCTGTGGCCGCTGATCATCCTGACGGACCAGTCGAACTACACCCTGCCGGTCGCCTTGGCGGCCCTGTCGCGCGAGCATGTGCAGGACATCGAACTGATGATGGCCGGCGCCGTCGTCACGGTCGCGCCCGTGCTGATCCTCTTCCTCGCCCTGCAACGCTACTACATCCGCGGCATGCTCGCGGGCAGCGTGAAGGGCTGACCAGAACTGCGAGTTTCGATGCGTAACCTCCTGCTGGCCGCCGCCTCGGTCCTGACCCTCGCTCTGGCCGCGCCCGCCGTCGCCCAGGAAACGCGCGTTCTCGACAGTATGGACGACGCGGCGCGGTGGGAGGCCAGCGCCTCGACCGACGTTCACGCCGCCGTCTCCGCCGTCGCGGGGCATGACGGCCGGGCGGTGCGGCTCGACTACGACTTCGACGGCAAGGCCGGTTATGCGGTGCTCAGCCGGCCGTTGCCGTTCGACCTGCCCGACAACTACGAGATCAGTTTCTGGGTGCGGGGCGCCGGGCCGATCAACACCTTTGAGGTCAAGCTGACCGACGCCTCGGCGGACAATGTCTGGTGGAAGCAGACGGCGCGCTACGACTTCCCCGACGGCTGGACCCGGTTCGTCATCAAGCGTCGCCAGGTCTCCAAGGCCTGGGGGCCTAGTCCCGAGACGATCCTGCGCCGTGCCGAGCGGGTCGAGTTCGTCGTGGTCGCGGCCGAGGGCGGCAAGGGATCGGTCGAGATCGATCAACTGACACTGCGCGCCCTTCCGGTCGATCCGCCTGTCCCGCCTCAACCGGTCGCCAGCGATGGGCAGACGAACTCGACCGCCGCCAACGCCGTCGATCTCGACCCGAAAACCGCCTGGACCCCGCCGGTGGGCGGGGCGTCGGCCCTGACATTGGACCTGGGCTACGAGCGCGAGTTCGGCGGCCTGACCCTGCGCTGGGGCGAGCGGGGCGCGGCGAGCGACTATCGCGTTTCGGCCTCCCTGGATGGGCGCGAGTGGCGGCCGCTGACGACTATCACGGGCGGCAATGGCGGCGTCGATTGGCTGCGCACGCCCGAGGCGACGGCGCGCTGGCTGAGGCTGGAGCCGCTGAAGCCCGTTCCCGCCTCCGACGTCGTCGGTTCGTCCGGCGCAGGCCAGCGGCTGGGGGCGGCCCAGGCCACGACCTATGCGCTGAACGAGATCGCGGTCGAACCGCTGACGTTCGGCGCGGACCCCACGGTTTTTCTGGAAGCTGTCACCAAGGAAAACCGCCGCGGCCTTTATCCGCGCGGCTTCTCCGGCGAGCAATCCTACTGGACCCTGGTCGGTGTCGATGGAGGCGGGGAGAGCGGCCTGATCGGCGAGGATGGCGCCATCGAGCTTCGCCGCGCCGGACCCAGTATCGAACCCTTCGTCGTCGACAACGGCCGGCTGATCACCTGGGCCGACGTCAATATCGAACAGGGGCTGAAGAACGGCGACCTGCCGATCCCGTCGGTGACCTGGACCGCCTACGACTGGACGCTGAAGATCACCAGCTTCGCCGACGGGCAGGCGGATCAGGCACAGCTGTGGGGCCGTTACGACCTGACCAACACCTCCAGCCGGCCGCGCACCCTGACGCTGGCCCTGGCGGCGCGCCCGATGCAGGTGAATGCGCCGCGTCAGTTCTTGGCCATTCCAGGCGGGGTCAGTCCGGTGGAGACGATCGGCTGGGACGGCGCCGAACTGAAGCTGAACGACACGGTGCGGGTGCAGCCGTTGGCGGCCCCGGATCAGGTCGCGCTAGCGACCTTCGACGCCGGCAGCGATCCGCAGTCTTTGGTTCTGCCGTCCGCGCGGCGGCCGGCCGCCGAGGTCATGGCGACGACAGACGCCACGGGTCTGGCCGCTGGCGCCTTGACCTATGAGCTGACGCTGCAACCCGGCGAGACGCGCACGGTCGGCTGGGTCTCACAGCTGTCCGGCGACGCGCTGGCGCCCGAACCCGTGGGGCAGGCGAAGGCTGTGCTGGGTGCGGTCGAGACGCGACTGGCGGCTGAATGGCGCACGAAACTGGATCGGGTGGAGCTGACCCTGCCGCCCGCCGCCCAGCGGATCGAGGACGCGCTGAAATCCTCGCTGGCCCATATGCTGATGTCGCGTCAGGGGCCAATACTTCAACCCGGCACACGCAGCTACAACCGCTCGTGGATTCGCGACGGGGCCATGATGGCCGAGGGGCTGAACCGGCTGGGCATGGCCGAGCATTCCGCCGACTATCTGCGCTGGTACGCCCCTTATGTGTTCGAGAACGGCAAGGTCCCGTGCTGCGTCGATACGCGCGGCGCCGATCCGGTGCCCGAGAACGACAGCCACGGCGAGTTCGTCTTCCTGGCCGCCGAGACCTATCGCTACACCAAGGACGAGGCCCTGCTGCGCCAGGTCTGGCCGCAGGTGCAAAAGGCGATCGCCTATATGGACGAGCTGCGCGCCTCGACCCGGACGGCGGCCTTCCAGGCGCCGGACCAGCGTCACCTATATGGCCTGCTACCGCCGACGATCAGCCACGAGGGCTATTCGGACAAGGCGGCCTATTCCTACTGGGACGATTTCTGGGGCCTGCTGGGCTACAAGGACGCGGCCTTCATCGCCGAAACCCTGGACGATGCGGACGCCGCCGCCCGCTATGCGGCGGCGCGGGATCAGTTCGCCGCCGACATCCGCGCGTCGATCACGGCGACGGCGGCTCATCATGGAATCGACTGGATCGCTGGCGCTGCGGACCGGGGCGATTTCGACGCCACCTCGACCACCATCGCCCTGTCGCCGGCGGGCGAACAGGATAATCTTCCGCCTGAGCTTATGGCGCGAACCTTCGATCGCTACTGGGAAAACTTCCAGAACCGTCTGACTAACCGCACGGCGTGGAAGGACTACACCCCCTATGAATGGCGGCTGGTCGGCGCTTATGTGCGGCTGGGTCAGAAGGACCGAGCGCTGGATGTGCTGGACTTCCTGATGGCCGACCGCAGGCCCGAGGCCTGGAACGGCTGGGCCGAGGTGGTGGGGCGCGAAAAGCGCGAGCCGCGCTTCATCGGCGACATGCCGCACGCCTGGATCAGCTCCGACTATATCCGCTCGGCGCTGGATCTGTTCGCGTATGAGCGGGACCGCGATCACGCCCTGGTGCTGGCGGCCGGCGTGCCGGAGGCGTGGCTGGACACCGCCGAGGGGGTCGGTGTGCGGGATCTGCGCACCGCCTATGGACCGCTGACCTACGCCTATCGCAAGGAACGGCGCGGCTATGTGCTCACCCTGGGCGACGGCGCGACGCCGCCGGGCGGCTTCGTCCTGCAATGGCCGGCGAGGCAGGGGCGGCCGGAGCGCGTCCGGATCGACGGCCGTGCAGCGACGTGGTCGGGCGACGAGCTGGTCATTCCGGCAGGGGCGCGGCGGGTGGCACTGCGCTGACCACCTGCGTCCCTTCTCCCATTGGGAGAAGGTGGCCCGAAGGGCCGGATGAGGGGCGGACGGTAGGCTAGGTCGCACCATCCGACCCTCACCCTTTCGCGCGAAGGACGATCGCTAACGCTCTCGTGCGCTCAAGCCCTCTCCCAATGGGAGAGGGGTCAGAGCCTCTGGAACGCCTTACCGGCCGCGTCGAACAGATGCGCTTGTTTCGCGGGCACGTGCAGGATCAGTCGCTCGCCCGCCTTGGCCCGCAGTTCGCCCGTCAACTGAACCGTCAGCGTGTCTTCGGACGCTGGATGCTTCAGGTGCGCCATGGTCGTCGCACCCAGGGTTTCCACGAACATGACCTCGGCGGTCAGCGCATCGCCGCCGCCGGTCGTGGTCAGATGCTCGGGACGGACGCCCAGGGTGACGGCATCGCCGGGCTTGGCTGAGGCGGCGTCCACGGCGATCCGGATCGTCTCGCCGGCCGTCGTCTTCACCGTCGCGCCGGTGGCAGACGCCTCGACGATTTCTACTTTTAGCAGGTTCATCTTGGGGCTGCCGATGAAGCCGGCGACGAACAGATTGGCAGGGTGTTCGTACAGGTCCATCGGCGCACCGACCTGCTCGATCCGGCCGCCGTTCAGCACCACGATGCGGTCCGCCAGGGTCATAGCCTCGACCTGGTCGTGGGTGACGTAGATCATGGTGGTCTTCAGCTCGGCGTGCAGCCGCGCGAACTCGTAGCGCATCCGAACGCGCAGGGCGGCGTCCAGGTTCGACAGTGGCTCGTCGAACAGGAAGACCTCAGGCTCGCGCACGATGGCGCGGCCGATGGCGACGCGCTGGCGCTGGCCGCCCGACATGGCCTTGGGCTTGCGATCCAGATAGTCGGTGATGCTGAGCGCCTCGGCGGCGGCGCGGACGCGTCGGTCGATCTCGCCCTTGTCCGTCTTGGCCAGCTTCAGGCCGAAGGCCATGTTCTCATAGGCCGTCATGTGCGGGTAGAGGGCATAGGACTGGAACACCATGGCGATGCCGCGGTCGGAGGGCGACAGATCGTTGACAACGCGGTCGCCGATCAGAACCTGGCCCGTCGTCGCCTCTTCCAGACCGGCGATGGTGCGCAACAGGGTGGACTTGCCGCAGCCCGACGGGCCGACGAAGACCACGAACTCGCCGTCGGCAATCTCGAGATCGACGCCCTTCAGCACCTCGACGGTGCCGAACGCCTTTTTCACGTCGACCAGACGGACGTTCGCCATGCTTCCTGCTTTCCTGACCGTTTCTGTTTTGCCGCACCGTAACCGGTTACATCACGGGATCAATGGCGCACGATGTCTTGCCGCCAACTGAAATTGCAAAACTGCAAAATTGGGCTTTCGCAAAATCGAAGCGCTGGATAGAAGCCGCTGCCAATCGCGGGGGAGTATCCGAATGACGCAACGCAACTTCTTGATGGCGACAGCCTCGATCGTCTGGCTGGCGACGGCTGCGGCCGCCCAGGCCCAGGAGGCGTCGCGCGTAGACGATGTGGTGGTCACCGGCTCTCGGATCGCGGGCGGCGAGCGGATTGCCCCGGTAGAGACTGTGGCCCGCGAAACCATCGCCGCCGCCGGCATCGCCGATGCCTCTCAGCTGGTCCGGCTGGTCACGGCCAACTCGGGCTCGGAGGCCCAGGTCGATCAGCTGAACCAGCCGCAGAGTTCGGGCACGGCCCAGTTCAACCTGCGCAATCTCGGCCTCGGCTCGACCCTGGTTCTAGTGGACGGCCAGCGCTGGACAAATAGCGCCGTGGTGGCGACGGACGGCTCGGGCTTCGTCGATATCAACTCGCTGGTTCCGATGATCGCGCTTCAGCGGGTCGAGGTGGTCAAGGACGGCGCCTCGGCGGTCTATGGCTCCGACGCGGTGGCGGGCGTGGTCAACTTCATCACCCGGCGGGGCGTGGACCGTCCCGAGATCAGCGCCAAATACGCCGTCGCCGACGGGTCGGAAGAGAGCGTGATCGAGGCGCTCGGCGGGTTCGGCCTGCTGGGCGGCGACCTGACGCTGGCGGCCTCGCATTTCCATCGCTCGGCCCTTGGGTCGGACGAGCGGGACTTCACCCAGGCCGAACGCTATGGCCGCGCCGCCTGGACGGCTGTCACCAGCTATGGCCAGCCGGGTTCCTACTTCCGACCTAGCCGCAATGGGTTTTCGCCCGATCCGGCGTGCGGCAATCCGGCGTTCGGCAGCGCCTATCTAAACTCGCCCACGGACGCCTTCTGCCGGCTGGACTATTCGGACTTCTTCGATCTGGTCCCGGAGGAGACGCGCACGCAGCTGTTCGCGGACTACCGGCGTCCGGTGGGGGACATGACCCTGTCGCTGCAAGGGGCGTGGTCGGCGACGAACACCATCGCGCGCCAGTCGCCGTCGCTGCCGATCCTGGCGCGGTCGCTGACGGTGCCGGCGAGCCATCCCGACAATCCGTTTGGCGAGGGGGTCCTGTTCCGGGGGCGGCTGCTGGGGGCGGAGGCCGGCGCGTCGCAGGCCGAGTTCGACTATCGCACCTGGCGGCTGGCGGCCGGGCTGGATGGGCGCTTCGGCAATGGCTGGACCTGGAACCTGTCGGCGACCAGCAGCCGTCAGCATGTCGCCTATGACAAGCCCGACACCATCGGCAGCGCCTTGCAGAATGCGCTGAATGGCCTGGGCGGGGCGGGCTGCAATCCCGCGACCGGAACGCCCGGCGTCGGGGGCTGCCAGTATTTCAACCCGTTCGGCAGCGCCTATCTGGGGACCGGGACGACGAACAGCGTCGCCCTGATCGACAGCCTGATCGGCTCGACCGGCCTGCGGGGCGCGGCGACCCTGACGACGGCGGACGCCTCGACCGGCGGCGAGGCCCTGGCCTGGGCCGGCGGGTCGGTCGATGTCGCCGTGGGCGTCCAGTATCGCCGCAGCGGCTTCCGTCACGACTGGAGCGATCTGGTGAACCGGGGCGATCTGCTGACGGCGGGCGTGTCGCCGGATTTCGAGGGCGATCAGGAAGCCTTGGCCGCCTTCGCCGAAGCCCGCCTCCATCTGGGCGACCGGATCGAGGCGCAGTTGGCCGGGCGCTACGAATCCTACGACGGCAACGAGGGCCGGTTCAGCCCCAAGGCCGCGATCCGGTGGGACGTCACCGACGCCCTGGCCCTGCGCGCGTCGTGGGGGCAGGGGTTTCGGGCGCCGTCGGTCTATGCCCAGTCTGGGGCGCAGGCATCGCAGCCGTCGGTGTTCGACCGGGGGGCGTTCGTCTTCGTCAACACCCTGACCTCGGGCCGGGCCGACCTGAAGCCCGAAAAGTCCGAGAGCCTGAACCTAGGCGCAGTCTGGACGCCGATCGACGGGCTGGAACTGGGCGTGGACGCCTGGCGGTCCGACTATGCCGATCAGGTGGTCAAGGAGTCGGCCCAGGCCATCATCAATCAGGCGGCGGCCGATACGGCGGCGGGGCGGACCGGCACGGAGGCGCAGAGCCGCATCACCCGCTCGGCCAGCGGCGCCCTGACCTTCGTCCAGCTTTATTTCATCAACGCCTCGTCCATCGAGACCCAAGGGATCGACCTGTCGGCCCGCTATCGGCGCGGCCTGTGGGGAGGGCAGGCGACGGCCTCGGCGACCTGGACCTATGTGGACGCTTATGACATCCGGCTGGACGCGTCGGCCGCCAAGGTGTCGGGCGTCGGTTCGACCAACCTGAACAACATCGGCCGGTCCCTGCCGCGCAATCGCGGGGAGTTCGCCCTGGGCTGGAGCGGCGGGGCGAACGCGGTGACGGCCCTGGTCCACTATACCGACGGCTACGCCAATGACCGCAGCGGCATCACCGACGCCAGCATCGCCAGCCAGACGACGCTCGATCTGCTCTACAGCCGCACGATCGGCGCCGACCTGGATCTGTCGGTCGGGGTGGTCAATGTCGCGGACAAGGCGCCGCCGCTGGCGCAGTTCGCCCTGGGCTATGACCCGGTCGTAGCCGATCCGCGCGGGCGGGTGGTCAGCATCGGCCTGAGCAAGCGGTTCTGATCGGCGGTTGCGCGGTCAACCCGGCGGTGTATGCATCCCCCAGGGGAGAATCCGATGACCGACGGCGAGACGACGCGCAAGCAGGCGTTCAAGGACCTGTCCGAGGACGCGCTGGGCTTCGGTGGCGCAGAGGTGCGGACGGCGCGCGACCTGCTGGTGCGGCCCCGACTCGTGCTACAGGCCTGGATGATCGAGGGGCCGACAGGGGGCGGGCGTTACGCAAAGCCGTTGAAGCTGTATCTGGCGCTGAACGCGATCCTGATGCTGATCGTCTTCCTGCGCGGGGGCTTGAGCTTATACCTGGAAGGCATGCCGGCCGAAGTGCTGAACCCCCTGCTTCAGGAAGCGGGCAAGTCGCGCGACGCCTTCATGTCGGACGCGGACGGCTGGATGTCGCTGGTGGCCGTGCCGATCATGGCGCCCCTCTACGCCCTGGCGGCCATGCCGCTGTTTCGCCTGTGGGACGCCGAGGACCTGGGCCTGAGATGCGGGTTCCGCGCGGCCTTCGCCTATCTGAACGCCTGGACCGTGCCGTTGCTGCCGCTGGCCTGGTTCATGTTCAGCCCCGGCCCGCTGGCCGCGGCGTGCAGCCTTTTGATGCTGGCGCTGGGCATCGTGGCCTTCATGCGAATGGGGCGGGGACGGTGGTATCGGGGCGTGGTCCCCGGCCTGGCCAAGGGCCTGATCGTGATGTCGGCCATTGGTCTGTCCAGCGTCGTTGCGACCTTCATCGTGATGGTCATCGGCGTCTTCGCCGGGTTCGCGGCCTAGACGGTCGCCTGACAAAAACACAGTCTAATTCGTCTGAAATCAGCGACCGAGCGAAATTACACGGCGTCCGGAAAAGGCGTGCAAAGTGCAAGGTGGTGCAATTCGTGAGCGCTGCTGTTTTCAAAGACCCGTCGACATCATAGTCCCATTCGGGGACACGTAAGGTCGATTGACGAAGGCCGTCTCTAAGCGCCCGACACTAAAGGGGATTTGTCGGCGAACAATGACGGCAAGGCTGCGCCTTTGTGCGTGGATCGGTCGTCGGCCCGCATCTGTCCCGAAACCTCATTTTCGGTAGTTGCTTTGTCGACAGGGGCGCGAGCGAGGGCGACAGTGTTCGTCGAAGCCTCAAACGGTCCGCCAATGTCTCTGCGTTTACAGGCCGCTCAGGTCGCTTGGCTGAATACGAAGCTGACCCTCGATTTCATCGCCGCATCCCGCACCTGGATCGACGAGGACCTGATATCCGCGCTCCTGACCGCGGGCGTCGTGGATGCAAACGTCAGAGGCGCCGATGACGAAGGTGCGGCACGCGACCCTTCCATTGGAGCCGGCATTATGCCGAACGCCCTGCGGCGGCCTGTGAATGCCATCAGCATCGCCATGTCCCTGGGCGTGCCGCGCGAGAGCGCGCGCACAAAACTGGCGGGCCTGGTGGAGCGGGGCGTGCTGGTGCGGACCGACGGCGGCTTCGTGTTGCGCGCCGAGGTGTCGCAGTCGAAACCGTTCAAGTCTGCGATGGAAGCCTTCCTTCTGGCCACGGTGGAGTTCGTCGATGGGCTGGCGATGCTGAATGCATGCGGCGCCCGCGACGGCGACCGGGTCGTCACGCCAGCCTGGCCAGTCGCAGGCCTGGCGACGCGGCTGATGACGGCGCACGTCCTGAAAGGCATCCAGCACGCCCGGTCGCTGAAGCCCGAAATCAGTCTGACGACGCACTACGTCCTGCTCTGGCTGTCGCATCTCACCGGAAGCGCCTTGCGGGTTGTTCAGGAGCGGGACGCCGGCCGTCTTGGCCCCTTGAACCCGCCGTTCGGGCCGGTGAGCGTGATCGAGGTCGCCAAGGCCGCCAGAATGGACGACGAAACGGTTCGCAGGCACCTGGGTCAGCTTGAAAGGGCAGGCTTGGTCATCCGGGTCGCGGGCAAGAGAGACGTCAATCTGCCGGATCAGACCCTGGTCACGAACTGGCTCGATTTCCAAAGCCGGACCATCCTCGGCACGCAGCAGCTGGTGCGCAAACTCTATGTCGCGGGCGTGATCGTCGATCGGCCGAGCGACACCATTCGATTGTTCTGAACGACGATGATGAGGTTCGCATCACAGATGGATGCTGGGGCTGCATTCGTCGGTTGCTCGTCGAATGCCGTCATCAACAGGGGCCGCACCGATGCCAGCCCTTATTGATGCGTTCGACTGGGCGACGACGCCCCTTGGGCCAAAGCGCGATTGGTCGCCCGCGCTGAGCATTACCTATGACATGATGATGGGAATGGGTTTCGCGGCCAGCGTCATGTGGGGCCCGGAGCGCACCTTGCTCTACAACGGCGCCTACATTCCGCTGCTCGGACAAAAGCATCCGAGCGCTCTGGGCCGTCCTCTGGACCAGGTCTGGCATGAGGTGTGGAACGATTTGCGCCCTCTGACGGAGCGCGCGCTGGCAGGCGAAACCGTTTTTCAGGAAGACCTGCCGCTGACGATGGTTCGAAACGGCTATTCGGAAGACACCTGCTGGGTGCTGTCCTACAGCCCCGTGCGGGATGCCGACGCGATCGTCGGCATTCTCAATATCGCCATCGAAACGACCGAGCGGGTGCGGGGCGAGCAACACCGACAGATGCTGGTCGACGAATGCGGCCACCGGGTGAAGAACACGCTCGCGCTGGTTCAAGCGGTCGCCCGCAGCACCTTGTCAGGCGTCGATCGCGATGTGCTGCAGCGTTTTGACGAGCGGCTGAACGCCATCGCCCGGACCCAGCAGACGCTGGATGAAAAGGCGTGGAATGGCGGCGACCTCGGTGAGATCGTTCGCGACGCGGTGGGTAATCTGGTGCGAAGGCCGGTTTCCATCTCGGGGCCGTCGGTGCACCTGTCGCCGCGTGTGGCGCAGACGGTCGCCTTGATCATCCACGAACTGACGACGAACGCGTTCAAGCATGGCGCCCTCGCCAAGCCCGGCGGCCGGGTCTCGGTCGATTGGCGGTTTGATGAGGGTGAACTTGTCCTGACGTGGATCGAAGGCGGGGGCGCGCCGGCCCATCCGCCGCTCAAGACCGGCTTTGGCGTCAAACTGCTCGCGAGAGGCCTGCTGGGGTGCGGCGGCGCGGATCTTCGTTACGGCGTAGAGGGGTTCTCGGCGACGTTCACAGCGCCGGCGTCGCGTCTGACCGACAGTTGACGATGCTCGGCGAGGTGGCGAAAGCGGCTGCATCCGCTTGATCCACGACCTCCGAGAGACCCATGACCTACACCCTCTATGGCATTCCCAACTGTGACACGGTCAAGAAGGCGCGGGTCTGGCTGGAGCAGCAGGGGGTGGATTACGTCTTCCACGACTACAAGAAGGCCGGGGTCGATGCGGGGCGGCTGGGCCAGTGGGTCGACGAGCACGGTTGGGAGACAGTGCTGAACCGGGCCGGGACGACGTTCAAGAAGCTGCCCGAAGCCGACAAGGCGGACATCGACAAGAAGAAGGCGATCGCGCTGATGACGGCCCAGCCGTCGATGATCAAACGGCCGGTGCTGGATATGGGGGATCGGCGGCTGGTGGGGTTCAAGCCCGAGACCTACGCCTTAGCACTTACCTAAGGCGGACGGTCGCGACGACGCCGAAGTGGTCGGAAGGATATTCGCCGTTGGTCGGCGTATCGCCGAAGCGGCGGGCCTCGCCGGGGATGAAGGTGGCCTGTTCGACGAAGATGTGGTCGATGACGCGCTCGGGGTGACCCTTGGCCGGGTTCAGGGTGGTCGTGACCGCGCCGCGGGGCAGGGCGCTGAAGAAGCGGGGGCCCTTCAGGGTCGCCAGGCCGGCATCCTCTTGCGTCGCATTAAAGTCGCCCATGACGATCAGGGGCGTGCCGTCCTGCGGCAGCCAGCCGAGCAGGGATGCGATCTGGCGGGCGCGCACCGGGCCGGCGTCCTGTTGCCACGCCAGATGGGTGACGACGACATCGACCGGGCGACCCTGGACCGCGACGCGAATGCGAAGCGCGGTGCGGAAATCGTCGAGCGGCTCAAGCTTGGTAGAGGCCTCGGCCAGAACCGGCAGTCGGGTCAGCAGGGCGTTGCCGTAACGGCGCGGGGCGCCCTCGGCGTCGGTCGAAACGAAGGCGACATGATAGCCGCCCAGCTCGCGCGCCAGCATCCGGGCCTGGTTCTCCAGCCCGACATTGGCGTCCTCCAGCACCTCCTGGAGGGCGATGACGTCGGCGTCCTGGGCCTTCAGCGCAGCGACCAGCAACGGGCGGCGGGCGGCCCAGTCGCCCATATTGTGCCAGATGTTGAAGGTGACGAGCTTCAGCTCGGTGGGCGTCTTTGCCTTTGGGGCCGTGGCGCAACCTGCCAGCGGCGCGAGGGCGGCAGCGGCCAGCAGGGTGCGACGGGGGATCATCTCGGCCTCAGCCCTCGACGTCCGTCGAGGGGCGGTCGTGGCCGTCGGCGCTCTCGGTGACCCATTCGCCGGCGGCGGTCTCATATTCGATGGCGGCGGTCTGGTCGGGCACGCGCTGTTCGCGCGCGACGCGCACGGCGGCGGCCTTGGCGTCGTCGTGGGTGGCGAAGGTCTCGGAATAGGTGTCGCCGGACTTGTAGGCCCAGCCGCCGTCATGCTCGACGATGCGATAGGTGATATGGGCCATGGGACGCGCTCCTGAGATTGATGGAAACCGGACCCTAGACCGAACCGGCGGCGGCCGAAACGGCGACCTTACGAAGATTTCACGCAACGACGCGCATCCGTTGAGGCGTCGGCCAGCCTCTTGTGATCAGAAGGCCGCCGCATCAGGCTGCTGCAACGGTTCAAGGGATACTCGACATGGAAGACTTCATTCCGATCTTCGCCATCTTCGCCGTCTTCGGCACGATTACGGCCATCGTCTTCGGCCCCACCTTCCTGAAGTACCGCGAAAAGCGCGACATGCAGGAGACCGTGCGTCTCGCCGTCGATAAGGGTCAGGAACTGCCGCCCGAACTGCTCGATGTGATGACGAAGGATGTGCAGAAGGGCCTACCGTCGCGCAGCAAGGACATTCGCAAGGGCGTTCTCAGCCTGGCGAGCGGCATCGGCATCGCCGGGTTCGGCATCGTGGTTCAGGGCACGACCCACGTCTGGGGCGGCAATGGCCAGGGCGCGTTGCTGGGCATCGCCTGTATTCCCGCAGCCATCGGCGTCGCCTTCATCATCCTGGGCTTCTTCAACCCGAACAAAGACTGACGTCCGCCGGAAGGGGGCAACGTCATGGTCAAATCATTGAGAGACTTCCACGATGTGGAGCTGGCCGCCCAGGCGGCGGCCGGCGGTCGGCGGGAGTATGGCGAGTTGGTGCGTCGGCACGGGTCGGCGGTGCGGGGGCTGCTGCGCCGGATGGGGGCGACGCCGTCCCTGTCCGACGACGTGGCGCAGGACGCCTTTCTGCAAGGGTTTCAGCGGTGCGCGGAGTTTCGCGGGCAGGGGACATTTGCGGGCTGGATCAAGAAGATCGCCGCACGACTCTATCTGAAGCGGGTGGCCAAGGAGGCGCGCTACGTCGCCGAGATTGAGGCCGACCAGGCGGATGTGGTCGTCGATCGCGGCGGTCTGATGGACCTGGACGAGGCGTTGAAGACGCTCAGCGAAACAGAGCGTGTCTGCGTCTCCCTGTGCCACGGCGCGGGGATGTCGCATCCGGAAATCGCGGCAGCCATGAATTTGCCGCTTGGCACGGTGAAATCGCATGTCAAACGTGGTCTGGATAAACTCCGTGCGCGGCTACAACCGGCGCACGGCTCAGGCGGGAGGTCGGTCCATGTCGGCTGACGAATTCGATCCGATGATCGAAAGGCTGTTCGCCCAGGCGCCGAGCCTGCCGGACGAGGCCCTGTTCCTGGCTACGGTCCAGGCACGCATGGAGACGCGGTCGCGCTGGCGCGCCCTGACCCTGACGGCGGCAGGACTGATCGGCGGCGTGCTGGCGGTGCGTGAGGGGGTGAACATCAACTTCACCGCCGACGGCGATACGACCCTGGCGCAAGGCCTCAGGGCCGCAGCCGCCACGGCGCAGGGCGCAGCGCAATCGGGCCTGGACGGATTAGGCCTCCAAGGTCTCGGCGTCGGGTCTCTGGATTTGATGAACGGCTCGGGCATGATGGCCTTTTGGATCGTCGCCGGGGCCCTGGTCGCCCTGATGGCGGCGGGCGTGGCGAAGCTGTCGCAGGACGTGTGAGCGCGGCTGCAAGGGTGACACCGGCGGGGCAGGGGCCTATCTGACCCCTTCACGTCAGGAGGCCCGGCGATGTCCGTCCACACCCAAGAGAGCGTCAAACGCATCACCGTGCCCGATATCGCGGGGCGCAAGGGCGGCGAGCCCATCGTCTGCCTGACGGCCTATGACGCGCCGATGGCGGCCCTGCTGGATCCGCACTGCGACGTGCTGCTGGTCGGCGACAGCCTGGGGATGGCGGTTCACGGCCTGCCCAATACCGTGGGCGTCACGCTGGAAATGATGATCCTGCATGGGCAGGCCGTCATGCGCGGCGCCAGACGGGCCATGGTGGTGGTGGACATGCCGTTCGGCTCCTACGAGGGCGGCAAGGAGGTCGCCTACGCCAACTGCGTGCGGGTGATGAAGGAGACGGGCGCCCAGGCGGTGAAGCTGGAAACGAGCATCGAAATGGCCGAGATCGTCGCCTTCCTGGTCAAGCGCGGCATTCCGGTCATGGGTCATGTCGGCCTGCGCCCCCAGGCGATCCTGGCCGAGGGCGGGTTCAAGGCCAAGGGCCGGACCGAGAGCGAGCGCGACCGGGTGCTGGCCGAGGCCAAGGCCGTCGCCGAGGCCGGCGCCTTCTGCATCGTCATCGAGGGCGTCGCCGAATCGCTGGCGCGCGAGATCACCGAGACGATCGACGCGCCCACCATCGGCATCGGCGCCTCGGCCGCCTGCGACGGTCAGGTGCTGGTGGTCAACGATATGCTGGGCATGTTCGACTGGACCCCGAAGTTCGTGCGCAAATACGCCGATCTGCGCACCGAGATCGACCGCGCCGCCTCTGCTTTCGCCAGCGATGTGAAAACCCGCCGTTTTCCTGCCGAAGTCGAGACCTACTTCTCGAAAAAGCCGGCTTCGCAGTAACGGACGACGTTGCGGGCGGGGAGCCGACCTTCTAGGGTCCGCGCCGGTTTGCATTTCGCGATTTTGGGGCGACGTTTCAGTGGTTGATGTCTTCGAGCAGGTCGAGGAGGAGCTTCGCTCCGACAAGTTGAAGCGCCTGGCCAAGACCTGGCTGCCCGTTTTCGGCGTGGTGCTGGTCGTCGCCCTGATCGGCGCCCTGGGCTGGTGGGGCTGGGACAGCCTGAACTCCAACAAGGCCGCCAAGGCCGCCGAAGCCTATGATCGCGGCATGGAGGCCCTGCGCGCCGACAAGCCGATGGACGCCCGCGCTGCCTTCGAGGAAGCGATCAAGGAAGGCAACGGCGCCTACAAGGTCCTTGCCCTGCAGCAGCAGGCCGGCCTGGCCGTCAGCGCCAACAAGTTCCAGGACGCGGTTCGCCTGTTCGACGAAGCCGCCAAGGCGTCCAGCGATCCGATCCTGTCGGACCCGCCCGCCCTTAAGGCCGCCTTCCTGATTATGGACACCGCGCCGCTGGCCGAGATCGAAACGCGCCTGACGCCGCTGGCCGAAGACAAGCGCCCGCTGCACGCCTTCGCTCAGGAGGCCCTGGCCCTGGCGCGCCTGCAACACGGCAAGACCAAGGAAGCGCGCGAGGCCTTCGTGCTGCTGCAACTGGGTCAGGACGTGCCGGACTCGATCCGTCAGCGCGCCCAGATCGCCGTAGAATCCATCGACGCCGGCACCGCAGCCGCCATCAAGCCCATCATCGACGCCGCCGCCCAGGCGACGCCGCCGGCCGCCGGCGCTGCGAACGCGATGACGCCCTCGGCCGCCCAGGCTGCACCGGCTCAGGCTGCTCCGGCCCAGGCTGCCCCAGCTCAGGCGGCTCCCGCCGCCGCGCCGGCCGCCCAATAGTGACGACCCCTTACAGGACGCCCCCGATGAACCGAGTTCTGAAAGTCGCGCTGATCTGCGGCGTCGCCGCAACGATGGCGTCCTGCGGCACCGTGCGCCGCAACCTGCCGTTCGGTCTGGGCGGCGGCAAGGAAGACGCCGGCGCGACCGCCTCGGCCGGCCAGCGCATCTCGGTGCTGGAGTTCGAACAGAGCCTGTCGCCGTCGGCCGCCCTGTCGGGTCGCGACTTCTTCCTGCCGGGTCCGCAGGCCGTGACGGCCTGGACGCAGCCGGGCGGCACGTCCGAGAACCTGGTCGAGCACGTCATCGCCGCGCCGAACTTCCAGATCGCCTGGAAGCGGGGCGTCGGCTCGGGATCGGCCCACGTCGGCAACGTCATGGCCCCGATCGTGGCCGCCGACGGCAAGATCTTCGTGCTGGACGGCGAATCGACCGTCTCGGCGGTTTCAGCCGACACCGGCGCCATCCTGTGGAAGGCCAACGTCAAGAACGCCGATCGTGACCGCAACGGCGGCTTCGGCGGCGGCGTCGCCGTGGGCGGCGGCAAGGTCTTCGTCTCGTCCGGCTATCGCTCGATGACGGCGCTGGACGCCAACACCGGCGCGGTGGTCTGGACCCAGCAGGTGGACGCCCCGATCCACGGCGCCCCGACCGTCTCGGGCAATCGGGTCTTCGTCGTGGACGTGGACAGCCAGCTGTTCGCCTTTGACGCCAACACCGGCGCCCAGGACTGGACCTATCGCGGCATCGCCGAGCCGGCGCGCGTCATGCGCGCCTCCAGCCCCGCCGTCAGCGGCACGACCGTCGTCGCCCCGTTCGCCTCCGGCCAGCTGGTCGCGCTGAGCGCCCTGAACGGCCAGGCGGTGTGGGAAGAGACCCTGTCGCGCACCAGCCGCACCAGCGCCCTGTCTGAAGTCCGCGACGTGGCGGGCCGTCCCGTCATCAGCCGCGGCATGGTCTATGGCGTCAGCCATTCGGGCGTGATGTCGGCGCTGGACCTGCGTTCGGGCCAGCCCAAGTGGCAGCTGCCGGTGACGGGCGTGAACGCGCCTCTGCCGGTCGGAGACGCCGTCTTCGTGGTGTCCAAGTCGGGTCAGCTGATCACGGCCAACCGTGACACGGGCCAGATCTACTGGACGCGCGAACTGAACGAGGGCCGCGAGCGCCGCGAGGGCGGTTTCCTGACCTTCGGCCGTCGCACCATCCGCCCGCAATGGTCGGGACCGCTGCTGGCCTCCAACCGTCTGGTGATGGTCAACTCGTTCGGCGAGGCCGTCGCCTTCGATCCGAAGACCGGCGCGGCGCAGACGACGCTGAAGCTGGGCGCGCCGGCCTATATCGCGCCGGCCGCCTATAACGGCGCGCTCTATGTGCTGACCGACAACGGCCAACTGATCTGCATCCGCTGATTTTCAGCCCAAACTAAGCTAGAAGGCCGACATGGCTCTGAAGGTCGCCATCGTCGGCCGCCCCAATGTGGGCAAATCGACACTGTTCAACCGCCTCGTCGGCAAGCGCCTGGCGCTCGTCGACGATCGCCCCGGCGTGACCCGCGACCGGCGCTACGCCGACGGCAACATCGGCGACATGGACCTGACGCTGATCGACACGGCGGGATACGAGGACGTCACCGACGACAGCCTGGAAGCCCGGATGCGCGAGCAGACCGAGGCCGCGCTGGACGACGCCGAACTGGTCATGTTCATGATGGACGCCCGCGAGGGCGTGACCTCGCTGGACCGGATCTTCGCCGAGCGCCTGCGCCGGGTGCACAAGCCGATCATCCTGTTGGCCAACAAGTCCGAGAGCCGCGAAAGCGGCGGCGGCGTCGGCGAGGCGCACGCCCTGGGCTTCGGCGAACCCGTCGCCATCTCGGCCGAGCACGGAGAGGGGATGGCCGATCTGTACGCCGCCATCGTTGCGGCCTCGCAGGACATCTTCGTCGAGGAGATCGACGAGCCGGACAAGCCGATCCGCATCGCCGTCATCGGCCGGCCCAACGCCGGCAAGTCCACCCTGATCAACCGCCTGATCGGCGACGACCGCTTGTTGACCGGGCCGGAAGCGGGCATCACCCGCGATTCAATTTCGGTCGACTGGCAGTTCGAGGGCAAGAACATCCGTCTGGTCGATACGGCCGGCATGCGTCGCAAGGCGCGGGTGCAGGAGAAGCTGGAGAAGCTGTCGGTCGCCGACACCATCCGGGCCATCACCTTCGCCGAAGTCGTCATCCTGATGATGGACAAGGACGACGCCTTCGACACCCAGGACCTGCAGCTGGCCGATCTGGTCGAGCGCGAGGGCCGCGCCCTGGTCTATGTCGCGTCGAAGTGGGACCTGGAGGACGAGCCCCAGTCCCGCATGGCCAAGCTGAAGGGCATGGCCGAGGACAAGCTGCCGCAGCTGAAGGGTTCGCCCTTCGTGGCCCTGTCGTCGCACAGCGGGCGCGGCGTCGAACGGCTGATGCCGGCGGTGCTTCAGGCCTATGACACCTGGTCGGTCAAGGTGAAGACCAAGGACCTGAATACCTGGCTGTCCATGGCGACCCAGCGTCACCCGCCCCCCGCCGTGGACGGCAAGCGGATCAAGCCGAAATACATCGCCCAGACCAAGGCCCGCCCGCCGACCTTCGTGCTGATGGCCAACCGCGCCGAGTCGATGCCGGAGCATTACAAACGCTATCTGGTCAACTCGATCCGAGAGAGTTTCGACCTGCCGGGCACGCCGATCCGCCTGAACGTCAAGTCCAGCGGCGTGAACCCCTATGCCGAGGGCGGCGCCAAGTCCGGGCCGGAACGCTACAAGGGCGACGCCAAGACCGCGCCGCGCCGCGTCAAGAAGGCCGAGAAGGAAGAGGCCCTGTCCAAACTGCCCGGCAAGGCGCTGGAGCAGAAGAAGACGCGCAAGGCCCAGCCCAAGATCCTGGGCGGGTTGAAGTCCAGCGCGTCGAAGAAGGCCGGTTCGTCCGTGGCGGTCCAGAAGGGCGCGCGCGGCGGCGCCCGCCAGGTGTCGCGCTCGGGCCGGATCCGCACGGGCCAAAAGGGCGGCGCCAAGAAGTGACGGCGTGAACGAGGCCGAGCGCGCGCTTCCCGCCCGGCCCACCTCGCGTTGGCTGATCCTGGACGGGCAGGGGCGGGTGCTGCTGTTCCACTTCGTGTTTTCCGAAGGACCGCTCGCCGGCGCGGCCTTCTGGGCGACGCCCGGCGGCGGGTGCGAGACTGGCGAGACCTTCGAGGACGCCGCGCGCCGCGAACTGTTCGAAGAGACCGGGCTGGTCGTCGAAGACCCCGGCCCGCAGGTCGCTCAGGTCCGCGTCAGCTTCCGCCTGCCCGACGGCAGGATGGCGGATGTGGATCAGAGATTCTTCCTGCTGCGCACCGAGGCGTTCGACCTGTCTTCCGCAGGCTGGACCGTGGAAGAACAGGGGGTTCTGGTCGATCACCGCTGGTGGAGCGTCGCGGACATCCGCGCCTCGGCCGAGACGATCTGGCCGGCTGAACTGGCGGATATCCTCGATACGCTCTGAAGCTCAGCCCATCATCAGGCTTTCGCGCATGCGGGCCGCGTCGCGGCCGGGCGGCAGGCCGAACTGGCGGGCGTATTCGCGACTGAACTGGGACGGGCTGTCATAGCCGACGGCGAAGCCGGTCTCGGCCGCGCCCTCGACGCCCGTCAACAGCCGGGCGCGGGCTTCGCGCAGCCGCAACTGCTTGTGGAACTGCAAGGGGCTCATGGTCGTCACGGTCCGGAAATGTCGGTGGAACGTCGACAGGCTCATGCCCGCCATGTCCGCCAGAGTCTCTAGCCTGACCGGTTCGGCGTAGTGAGCGCGGAGCCAGTTGATGGCGCGACTGACGCCTGACAGGCGGCTTTCGGCCGAGCCGATCTGGCGCACGGTGGCGGCGTGCCGGCTGTGGAGCAGGCGCCAGATCAGTTCGCGTTCGATCATCGGCGTCATGACGGCGATTTCCTCGGGCCGGTCCAGAAGGCGCAGCAGGCGCGCCATGAGCTCCAGCAGGTCGTCCTCCAGCGTTGTGACATGGATGCCGGTCGGCGGCGGCTGATCCGAGGGGGCTGGCACGTCGATCTCCAGCATCAGGCCGGCGATGGCGGCGGGGTCGAGGTCGAAGCTGAGGGCGCGATACGGCGCCTCGATGATGCTGCCGCACACCGGCAGTTCGGCCGAAACCACCAGACAATCGCCGGCCTGATAGGAATAAACGGTCTCGCCCAGGATCGTCTGTTTGGCGCCGCACACCACCAGGCAGAGCATGGGATCATAGGCGACGGGGACCAGCCGGGTCTGCGCGTTGCTGCCATACAGACGCAGCCGCGGCACGGCCGATCGCGACAGATCAGGCGGCGCGTGACGCGCAACGATTTCGCTCATTTCGGGCAAGAGGCTCATGACGGCATTCAGCGCCGGTCACCGGCTATTCGCAAGCGGGCGAGGGCGGTTTGACAGGATCGTGCAAGCCTTCGCCCGGATCGCCCTAACGTCGTCGACCTGAAACCGCGTCTTCTGCATCCGGTCAGGCAGAGGAGATTTCCCATGACAACAACCAACCAAAAGACCTGGCTCATCACCGGTGCGGCGCGTGGCCTTGGCGCCGGGATCGCACGCGCGGCGCTGGACGCGGGCGACCGCGTCGTCGTCGCAGGTCGAAACCGCGACGCCCTGATCAAGGCCTTCGGACCGGATAGCGACGCGGTGCTGAGCCTGACGTTGGACGTCACCGACACGGCCGCCATCGCCGCCGCCGTCGAGGCCGTCATGGCGCGGTTCGGCCGCATCGACGTTCTGGTGAATAACGCCGGCTATGGCCATCTCGGCATCTTCGAGGAGACCAGCGCACAGGATGCGCGCACCCAGTTCGACACCAATGTCTTCGGTCTGTTCGACATGACGCGCGCGGTGCTGCCGATCATGCGCGCGCAGAGGTCGGGTCATGTCATCAACATCTCGTCCATCGGCGGCCTGATGGGCGGTGAGAGCGGCGCGATCTATTGCGCGTCCAAGTTCGCGGTCGAAGGCTTCAGTGAATCCGTCGCGCAAGAGGTGCGTCCGTTCGGCATACATCTGACCATCGTCGAGCCGGGCTTCTTCCGCACCGACTTCCTCGACGCCTCGTCGATCCGATACGGCGACAACCCCATCGCTGACTACGCCGAAGCATCGCGCGCCATCCGCGCCTTCTATGACGCGCGCAGCCATAATCAGGCGGGCGATCCTGCGAAGCTGGGTCAGGCCCTTGTCGTCTTGGCGAATGCGGAAAACCCGCCTGTGCGATGGTCAGCGGGCACGGACGCCATCGGCGTGGTCGAGATGAAGGCGGACAGCCTGAAGGCCGAACTGGAAGCCTGGCGCGAACTTTCAGCCTCAACCGACGGCGATTTCACCTTCCGCGAAGAGCCAAGGCTAGGCGGCGCCTGGGGATGATCCCAGCCTAGACCAGCGCGTCGGTCGTCGGTCCGGCCGCCCAATCGCGGAAGCGGATCGCCAGCGGGGGCGTGGCGTCGGGGCGGGCCAGATCGACCACCAGGGGGCCGATTTCGGAGGGGTGGGGCAGAACGGACGGGTCTTCGCCCGGATAGGCCTGGGCGCGCATGGCGGTGCGCATGCGGCCGGGATCGACGATGCTGACGCGGACGGGCGTGCTCTCGATCTCGTCGGCCCAAGCCTTCACCAACGCCTCGGCGCCCGCCTTGGTCGCGGCGTACATGCCCCAAAAGGCCTTGGGCGCGCTGGCGACGCTGGTGGTGAAGTGGATGGCGCGGCCTGCGTCCGAGGCGCGCAGCAGCGGCTCCAGCGAGCGGATCAGACGGTAGACGGCGGTAAAGTTGGTCTTTTCGACCTTGGCGAACTCGCGCGGGTCGGCGTGCGACACCGGCGTCAGGCCCGAGGGGCCCATGGTGGCGGCGCAGTGGACCCAGATGTCCAGCTTCTTGAACCGTTCGAAGATGGCGCCGCCCAGCCGGTCGATGGCCCTGCCATCCACCAGATCGAACGGAATCAGGGTCGCATGGCGGCCAGTGGCGGCGAAGATGGCGTCGTCCAGCTCTTCCAGACCGCCCTGGGTGCGCGCCGTCGCAATGACGTGGGCGCCGGCCTTGGCCAGCGCCAGGGCGCTCTCATAACCGATGCCGCGCGAGGCGCCGACGACGAGGGCGATACGGTCGTTCAGGGGAAGTTCGGACATGGCCGCTGATAGCGCGGCCTTGACCCCCAAGCCAAGGCCCGCGCGCTCAGGTTTCGCCCTAGGCGCTGACCAGCAAGGACAGCTGTTTGGCGCCGAACTCGCGTCCACCTTCCTCGATCTCGCGATCCAAGAGGCGGGTGGGATAGTCGCCGGTGAAGTAGTGGTCGGTGAACTGCGGGGCGGCGGCGTTGCGGCCGGTCTCGCCCATGGCGCGATAGAGGCCGTCGATGGACAGGAAGCCGAGCGAATCGACCTCCAGCATGTCGCGCATCTCTTCCAGCGTCTTGTTGGCGGCCAGCAACTGCGCGCGCTCGGGCATATCGATGCCGTAGAAGTCGGGGAACAGGATTTGCGGGCTGGCCGAACGCAGGTGGACCTCGGTGGCGCCGGCGGCGCGCACGGCGCGGACCAGTTTCAGCGAGGTGGTGCCCCGCACGATGGAATCGTCGATCAGCACGACGCGCTTGCCAGCCAGGGCCGACTTGTTGGGGCTGTGCTTCATGCGCACGCCCTTTTGACGGGCGCCCTGGCTGGGCTGGATGAAGGTGCGGCCCAAATAGTGGCTGCGGATGATGCCCATTTCATAGGGGATGCCGCTTTCCTGGGCGTAGCCGAGGGCCGCGGGAACGCCGGAATCGGGCACGGGCACGACGATGTCGGCCTCGACGCCCAGTTCGCGGGCGAGGCCGCGACCCATTTCCTTGCGGACCTCATAGACGGAGCGGCCGTTCACGACCGAATCCGGGCGCGAGAAATAGACGTATTCGAACAGGCAGGGACGCGCCGCGCGGGCGGGGAAGGGCTTGAGCGAGCGCAGGCCGCTGTCGTCGATGACGACGATCTCGCCGTGTTCGACATCGCGCACGAAGGTGGCGCCCATCATGTCCAAGGCGCAGGTCTCGGAGGCCAGAACCCAGCCGTCGCCCAACTGGCCCAGGACCAGCGGGCGGATGCCCAGCGGGTCGCGGGCGCCGATCATCTTGGTGCGGGTCTGGGCCACCAGGGCGTAACCGCCCTCGATCCGGGCCAGGGCGTCGGTGAAGCGATCGACGATCTTGGCTTTGCGGCTGCGCGCGATCAGGTGGAGGATGACTTCGGAATCCGAGGTCGACTGGAAGATGGCGCCTTCGCTGACCAGCTGAGCATGCAGGAATTTGAAGTTGGTCAGGTTGCCGTTGTGGGCGATGGCGATGCCGCCCTGGTCCAGATCGGCGAACATCGGCTGGATGTTGCGCAGGAAGCTGCCGCCGGCGGTCGAATAGCGGGTGTGGCCCACGGCCGCGCGGCCGGGCATCCGCGTCATCAGGTCGGCGCCGCCGAAGGCCTCGCCCACCAGGCCCTGGTGGCGTTCGGTGTAGAAGCGCTCGTCCTTGACGCTGGCGATGCCGCAGGCTTCCTGGCCGCGATGCTGAAGGGCGTGAAGGCCCAGGGCGACGACGGAAGAGCCCTCGTCCTCGTCCGCGCCCCAGACGCCGCAGACGCCGCATTCCAGACGGAGCTGGTCATCCTCCGGCTCGCGCCAGTGCTCGCAGTGAACGACGGGATCGGCAATATGGTGGCGCATCGTGGGGCTCCGATGACCGGGGAAACTTAAGGGGCGGCTTCGCGGCGCGAGTTAGGCTCTGATTGCGTCGGGGGCAAGGCTTCGTCGTCCGAAAAGCCCCGGCGTACGGACGAATCCACGACCGGCGTGATGGCGTCGGCGCCACGCCCGATGCTGGGCAGCACGATCTGGATCATCCGCGCGCCCATGGCGCTGACCGGATAGAGTGCCGCCTTCCCAAGCCACAGCGGCGTGCGCTCGCCCGGCAGAGCTGCGACGATGACCAGATGCACCGCGCCGATCAGGACCAGCGCACGGATGCCGCCGATGAACAGGCCGAAGATGCGGTCGATGACGCCGAGGTGCGGATGGTCCTTGGCGCTCTTGGACATTATCGAGCCGACCAGGCGCAGGCCGAAATAGACGACGAAGAAGGTCAGGACGGCGGCCAGGATCGACCCGGCCCATTCGGGATCGACGAAGGCGCGAGTGACGCCGGCGGTCCAGGGCAGGGCGATCAGGGCGACCAGGGCCGCCAGGGTCGCGCTGAGCAGGGTGATGACCTCGCGCACCCCGCCGCGCACCCAGCCGGCGGCGACGGAAAACAGGATCACCACGATGGCGAAGACGTCGTATCCGGTCACGCGTGCGGGATCCTGCGGTTGCTACCAGGGTCTAATAGCGGTTCTGCGAGATTCGTTCGACCACATCCGTCAGGCGCGTGACGGATGTCACCTTCACCCCCTTGGTTTTGGCGGTCAAAGTCGGGCTAAGAACCTGATCGAAGCCCAGTTTTTGCGCTTCGCGCAGCCGGGCCTCGGCGCGGCCGACGCTGCGGACCTCGCCCGACAGGCCGATTTCGCCGAAGACGACGCAGCCCTGGGGCAGGGACACGCCGGTCGCCGAGCTGATCAGCGCCGCCGCCGCCGCGAGGTCCGCCGCCGGTTCGTTGATGCGTAAGCCCCCGGCGACATTCAGATAGACGTCCTGATCGCCAAAGCCGAAGCCGCAGCGAGCCTCCAGCACGGCCAGCACCATGGCCAGACGTCCTGTCTCCCAGCCGATCACGGCGCGGCGCGGGGTGCCGTAGGCGGACTTGGACACCAGGGCCTGCATCTCGACCAGGACGGGGCGCGAGCCTTCGATCCCGGCGAAGACGGCGGCGCCCGGCGCGCGCTCCTTGCCCTCGCCGAGGAACAGAGCGGAGGGATTGGCGACCTCGCGCAGACCGGCGTCGCCCATTTCGAACACGCCGATCTCGTCGGTGGCGCCGAAGCGGTTCTTGCCGGCGCGCAGGATGCGGAACGGATAGCCGCGCTCGCCCTCGAAGGTCATGACGGCGTCGACCAGGTGTTCGACGACGCGGGGACCGGCGACCTGGCCGTCCTTGGTGACGTGGCCGACCAGGACCACCGCGACGCCCTGCGACTTTGCCAGACGCACCATCTCGCCGGCGCAGGCCCGGACCTGGGTGATCGAGCCGGGGCCGCTCTCGTGCACGTCGGACCACAGAGTCTGGATCGAATCGACGATGACGATGTCGAACTGTTCGCGCTTCAGCGTGCCCAGAATGTCACGCAGCGCCGTCGCCGCCGCCAGATTGACCGGCGCGTCCGCCAGACCCATCCGCTTGGCGCGGGCGCGGATCTGCTCGACGGCTTCTTCGCCCGAGATATAGGCCACGCGCGATCCGCGCAGCGCCGCTTTGGCCGCGACCTCCAGCAACAGGGTGGACTTGCCGACGCCGGGGTCGCCGCTGAGCAGGATGGCCGAGCCGGGCACCACGCCGCCGCCGCAGACCCGGTCGAACTCGGCCACGCCCGTCGTGATGCGCGGCGGCTCTGGCGTGTCGGACTGAAGGGTTTCGAATTGAATGCCGCGCGTACGGGCCGAAGCCGCCGCCGACGGCTTGATCGCACCCGGCGGAGCCGAGCGGCTTTCTTCGCTCAAGGTATTCCACTGACCGCAGGAGCCACACTGGCCCGACCACTTGCTGTGGACCGAGCCGCAGGACTGACAGACGTAGAGGGCGGAATCGCGAGCCATGGGCTTCCTTAGCAGATCGAACGGTCGCGCCGGACATGGCCTTGGCTCACGACAGTTTCGGTCGCAGGCGCAACCTTTGCCATACTGAAGGATTGAGAATGTGTCGCACACCCTTGCTTCTTGAAGCGACGCAACGTCAACATCCGCCCATCTTCTCTCGCCGAGGCCTGTCATGACCGATCCGACGACCCACTCCCAACCCGCTGTCGATCCGGCCCTTGTCGCGCGGGTGAAGGGCATACTGCTGCAACCCAAGTCTGAATGGCTCAAGATCGACGGCGAGTTCGCCACGACCAAAAGCCTGTTCACTCGCTATGCGATGATCCTGGCGGCGATCGGCCCGGTCTGTTCGCTGCTCGGCGGTCAGTTGATGCCGATCATGGGCGTGAAGCTGTCGATCGTGGGCGCGATCGTCGTGGCGCTCGTCAGCTACGGCATGTCCTTGCTGGGGGTCTTCCTGCTGGGACTGATCATCAATGCGCTGGCGCCGAACTTCGGCGGGACGGCCAACAAGGTTCAGGCCATGAAGCTGGCCGTCTATTCCTGGACCGCCGCCTGGCTGGCGGGCGTCTTCGGCCTGATCCCGATGCTGGGCATCCTGGCCATCCTGGGCCTCTACAGCTTCTATCTGCTGTTCGTCGGCCTGCCGATCCTGATGAAGGTGCCGGAAGACAAGAAGGTCGGCTATTTCATCGTGACGGTGATCGCCGGCGTCGTGATGTATTTCATCATCTCGGCGATCGTCGGAGCCATTTCGATGAGCTTCGTCGCCGCGTCGGTCGGCATGGCCGGGCTCGCGGGAATGGGCGCCGGCTACTGAGAATAGACGCGCGGCACGCGGGGGGTGATCGAGGTCAGCAGCTCATAGCTGATGGTCCCCGCTGCGGTCGCGGCGTCGTCCAACGGGCGGTTTGGGCCGAACAGCTCGACCGGATCGCCGACCGCGACATCCAGGCCGGTGATGTCCACCGCGCAGACATCCATCGAGACTCGACCCAGCAGAGGGCGGGTCTCGTTGGCGATCCAGACGGCACCCTTGGGCGAATAGGATCGCAGCAATCCATCCGCATAACCGGCCGCCACGGTGGCGACCTTGATAGGGCGTTCGGCGATATAGCCGCGCGAATAGCCGACGCTCTCGCCGGCGGGCACGTCGCGAACCTGGAGCACCTCGGCCGTCAGGGTCGCCACGGGTGCGATCCGGGGATCGGGCCGCCCCTCCGGTCCGCCGCCGTAAAGACAAATGCCCGGCCGAACGGTGTCGAAGGCGAAGTCCGGGCCCAGGAAACAGCCGCTGGAGTTGGCGAACGACCGGATCACGCCCGGATAGCGATCCAGCACGCCTGCGAAGGCGTCACGCTGGCGCCGGTTCATCGGATTGGCCGGTTCGTCGGCGCAGGCGAGGTGGGTCAGGACCAGGGCCAGGCCGTCGAAAGCGTCAGGTGCGTCCTCGGGCCGAATACCCAACCGGTTCATGCCGGTGTCGATCTGCAGGCCGCAGGTCCCGCCGCCCGCCGCCCTCCAGGCCTGGATCTGCGCCGGATGGTTCAGCACGGGCCGCAGGTCCGACGCCTTGAGCATCGCCGCATCGTCGCCGTGGCAGCCGTCGAGCACATAGATGGCGGGGCCGTCGGCGCCCAAGGCCGCGCGCAGCCGCACCCCCTCGGCCGCCCGCGCCACGAAGAAGGTCCGCGCCCCCTCGGCCATCAGCCGCGTCGCCACAGCTTGTGCGCCCATTCCATAGCCATCCGCCTTGACCACCGGATGCACCGGCTGGCCGCTGACGGCCTCCAGCGTGTGATAGTTGCGCGCCAGGGCGTTCAGATCGACGGAGAGGACGGCGGGGGTCGATGCGGTCATGGCGTCCTTATGCGCCAACACCGCGCCGATGGAAGAGGCTACTCGTAGCTGACTTCCTCATAGCCGTGCGCCAGGTTGCCGAAGCGGACGGTGTCGGCGTCGAAGGCTAGTTTGACGATGCCGATCGGGCCGTGGCGCTGCTTGCCGATGACGACCTCGGCCTGACCTTGCAGACGGTCCATGTCCTGCTGCCATTGCAGGTGTTCCTCGGTCCCCTCACGAGGCTCGGCCCGGCCCAGGTAGTAGCTTTCGCGATAGACGAACATCACGCAGTCGGCGTCCTGCTCGATCGAGCCGGATTCACGAAGGTCGGACAGTTGCGGGCGTTTGTCGTCGCGCTGCTCGACCTGACGCGACAGCTGCGACAGGGCGATGATCGGCACCGACAGTTCCTTGGCCAGGGCCTTCAGCCCGCCGGTGATTTCGGACACCTCCTGCACGCGGTTCTTCTGGCCGCCGCTGTTGCCGGTCGTGACCAGTTGCAGATAGTCGACGATGATCAGGTCCAGCCCATGTTCCATGCGCTTCAGGCGGCGCGCGCGGGCCGCCAGCTTGGAGATGGACAGGCCGCCGGTGGCGTCGATGTAGAGGGGGCTTTCGCCGATCTCGACCGCCGCGTCGCGCAACTTGCCGAAGTCGGTGGCGTCGATCTCGCCCTTGCGCAGCTTGTCCGAGGACACGCCTGACGCGTCGGCCAGAATACGCATCGCCAGCTGTTCGGCGCTCATTTCCAGCGAATAGAAGGCGACGACGCCGCCGTTGACCGTCTTGCGGCCCTCCGGTGTCGGCTCCCACTGATAGGCGCGCGCCACGTTGAAGGCCATGTTGGTCGCAAGCGCCGTCTTGCCCATCGACGGACGGCCGGCGAGGATCAGCAGGTCGGACGGGTGCAGGCCGCCCAGTTTGCGGTCCAGATCGTTCAGGCCGGTGGCCAGACCGGCCAGCTTTCCTTCGCGCTGATACGCTTCGGCCGCCATCTGAACGGCGCCGGACAAGGCGTTGGAGAAGCTGACGAAACCGGACGAGGGCTTGCCCGTCTCGGCCAGCGAATACAGGGTCTGTTCGGCCTGTTCGATCTGCTCGTCGGCGGGCGTCTCCGGATTGGGCGCCTCCTTGATCATGTCGCCGCCGATGCGGATCAGGTCGCGGCGCAGGGCCAGGTCATAGACGACGCGGGCGTAGTCGGGCGCGTTGGCGGCGGGCGGCGCGCGGTCGACCAGATCGGCGAGATAGCGCAGGCCCCCGAACTCCTGGAACGCCGGATCTTGCTTAAACCGCTCCATCAGAATGGTGGGCTCGGCCAGCAGCCCCTGGCGGATATGATCCTCGATCGCGTCGAACAGCCGCTGATGGAAGGGTTCGTAGAAGTGCGAGCCGCGCAGCCGGTCGTTCAGCCGCTCGAAGACGGCGTTGTCGAACATCAGCGAGCCCAGCAGCGCCTGCTCGGCCTCCAGATTGTGCGGCATCGAAGTGACGCCGCCGGAGTCCAGCGGAGACGACGAGAAGGGCATGGGGGCGAAGGCGTTCATCGATTAACGCTTTAGCCCTCTCACGCCCCTGCGTCAGACGCGGACGCCGCCTGGACCGTGGACAGATCGCGCCGCCTTGGGGACGAACCGGAATTCCTCAATCGGCGCGGGTCAGGCGCAGGGATAGTCGTGCGCCATCCATTCGCGGAAGGCTTGTGTCACGCTGATGTTGCGACGGCTTTGCGGAATGGCGTTGAAACGGCTCAGGATGGCGTTGGGTGAGACACTGACCTTGTCGGGCATGCAGGTCGCAGGCTGACGGCCGGCCGCCTTGGCCTGGCTCTGTTCGGCGCGGACGGTGCGAACGGCGCCCCGGAACTCGGCCATCAGGCGTCGGGTGTCGGAGCGCAGCAGGGCGGTGGGGTTCTGAGGAATGGCGTTGGCGGTCGTCAGGAATTCCTGAACCGTCATGGCGCTGGCGGCGCCGGCGAAAAGCGACAGCGCCAGGACGCCGGTTGCGATCAATCTGGTCTTCATCTGGTCCCCTCCAAAGCCCCCTCCGGCCACGCTCAGGTTGAACGGCGATATGTGTCGCAACTGGGGCGAAGCGGAACGGTCAAGCTGAAGGTTTCGTAATGCAAACAAGCTAAAGGGCGCTCCGAAGAGCGCCCCAGCCTAGCTAGCGATCAGCCCGACCTCACCACTTCAGGCTGAGTCGCGCATAGCCGTAGCGACCGTTGAAACCGAAGGGCGAATAGTAGGGGAAGCCCAGAACGCCGTTGGAGTTCAGCGACGCCGGGACGAAGTCCGGATATTCGTCGAACACATTGTCCACGCCGATCGCCACGCCTACGCGCTCGGTCAACTGGAACCGGCCTTCCAGATCCACGACCGTCTTGGTCCCGGTGCTGTAGTCGTTCGCCGCCGTCGATCCGGGTTGCAGCACGTCTCCATAGTAGGTGGCGCGAACCGTGGCGCCCCACTTGTCCCGGCTCCAGTCCGCCGATGCGGAGACCTTGGTGTCGGGCGTGCCGTCTTCGATGGTCAGGATGCGTTGGCGGGCGAACAGGGTCGGCGCGAGCGCTGTGTTCAGAGACACATCATTGATGTTTGCGGCGACCGTGAAGTCAAAGTTGCCTGCTTGGTCAGTAGGCAGTCGGTAGCGGCCGACAATGTCTAAGCCTGTGGTGGATGTCGAAACGCCGTTGAGGAAGAAGCGAGCCGCCTGCACGCGGAGAGGGTCGAGGATCGGAGAACGGATCAGTTCGGACAGAACGATCTGATCGTCGATGTCGATCTTGTAGGCGTCGACCGTCAGGTCGAACCGGCCCAGTCGCACCACAGCGCCCACCGAGTAGTTGGTCGAGGTCTCAGCCTTCAGCGGACGCGCGCCAAGAGCCGTCGCGACCGCGCTAGTGGCCGGGAATGTGCCGGTTTCGACGACGGCGCCGTTCTGGATCACCGAGGCGGTGGAGGTGAAATACGACTGCTGCAAGGACGGTGCGCGGAAGGCGGTCGAGACCGAACCGCGCAGGGCGAAGCTGGGGGTGAAGTCATAGCGGGCCGACAGCTTGCCCGTCTGGGTGTCGCCAAAATCGGAATAGTCCTCGAACCGCACGGCGCCCTCGACGCGCAGCTTGTCGGTCAGGGGAATTTCAACGTCGGCGTATGCGGCGAAGTTGTCGCGGTCGACGTCGACGGCGTTCGAGGGCTGGAAGCCGACGAAGCCCTGGGCGCCGCCGGTCAGGGCGGTGTTGGCGCCCAACGGCCCGCGGTTGTAGCTTTCAGGCTGGCCGGCCTCGATCTTGTAGTTTTCCCAGCGCTGCTCCAGGCCCCAGGCGAAGTTCAGTGGGCCGCCGGACAGACCGACCTCGAACTCACGGCTGAAGTCGGCGCCCAGCACCAACTGGTCATAGATCAGGCTGCCGGAATCGAAGCTGGTCGGCGAAGTCGCGCCGTAGGTGGAGTTCAGCGAATCCTCGGTGCGGAAGTCCAGAGCATTGCGGCCATAGGTCAGGCTGATGTCTGTGTTCCAGCCCGCCAGTTCGCCGCGCAGGCCGCCGGCTAGCGAGGCGTCTTTCGAATTGATGGCGACCTTCGGCAGGAAGCCGTTCGGGTAGATGGAGGCGACATTGTTGACGTTGTCGGACAGGCGAGGGAAGGCGGCGCCTTCGCTGTCGCGGTCCTGATAGCCAGCCCAGCCATAGGCCTCCCAACCGTTGCCCAGGCCCTTGCCGGCGTTGGCGAAGACAGTCCACTGCTCCACATCCGGGTCGCCGAACCGGGCGGTGATCGCGCCGTTCGCCGCCGCGCGGGGGTCATAGTCCGAACGGTTGGTCGACTCGCGGTTCAGATACTCCGCCGACAGGGTCAGAAAGCCGTCGTCGCCCAGTGAAAACCCTTGCCAGGCCGAGGCCGTGACGGTGCCGCCGTCGGTCTCGTCGCGTTCGCCGCGCGCGGTCTTCACCGTCGTGAAATACTGGCCGTAGGTCACGCTGGCGCCGCCGCCGCTGGAGGCCTCCTTCAGGCGGAGGTTCACCACGCCGGCGATAGCGTCCGAGCCATATTGCGCCGAGGCGCCGTCGCGCAGCACCTCAACCCGGTCCAGAGCGCCGGTCGGAATGGTGTTCAGATCGACGGCAGCCGACCCGCGCCCCACCACGCCGTTGACGTTGACCAGGGCCGAGGCATGGCGACGCGTGCCGTTGACCAGCACCAGCGTCTGGTCCGGCGACAGGCCGCGCAAGGTGATCGGGCGGATCGAGTCCGAGCCATCGTTGGCCGACGGCCGCTGGAAGGTCAGCGAGGGTACGGCCTGGGCCAGGGCGGTGGCGAACTCGGTCGTGCCGCGTGTCTGCAACGCCTCGGACGTCACGACATCGACGGGCGCCAGGGTGTCGAGGCGCGACCGATTCTGGACCCGCGTGCCGGTCACGACAATGTCGTCCACCTGCGCCGCCTCACCGGCGACGGGCTCGACGCTTTGAGCAAAGGCCGGGGCGGCGGTCAGCAGGGCGAAGGTCGAGACGGTGGCGAGCAGGGCCGGTGCGGCGGCTCGTTGAGAAAGAGAGCGCATTGAGAGATTTCCTAAAGTCTGTTTTTGGCGCGAGCGCGCATCGCCGCCGCTAACCGCGACGGGCTTTTTATGATCGGCTTGGGATTGGGTATGGCGTGCGGTCTCAGCCGCAACATCGCGCGACGACGCGCCGAACAGCCTCTGAATCTGACAATATCATTATCACCATCTCCGACCGCAGGGCGGGGAGGCCCAGCGGTCATGGCGATATCAGGGCGAAGATGCGGCGGGTCAATCGCGCGCCGCCGCCATGTTTTCTGTGTGGGAGCTATAGAAATTCTACGGGCCGGTGTCCCATGCGGGTGGCGACCGTCTGCCGCGCAGCAAAAAGGGCGCGTCCCTTGCGAGACGCGCCCTTGATGTCGTTTGGGATCCGGTCGGATCAGGCTTCGTCGCCGAAGCCTTCCTGTTGACCGGCGCCGCCTTCGATCAGTTCCTGGGCCGATTGCTCGGCGGCCTGGCGCTCATCGTCGAACTGGCTGCGGATCACGTCCTCGCCCTTGGCTTGGCGCTCGGCCTCGTCCATCGAACGGGCGATGTTGATCTTGACCGTGGCGCGGACCTCGGCGTGCAGGCGAACCGGCACTTCGTGGACGCCCAGGCTCTTGATCGCCGTGTTCAGGACGACCTGCGAGCGCTCGACCTTGCCGCCTTCGGCCTGGATGGCCTCGGCGACGTCGCGACCGGCGACCGAACCGTACAGGTGACCGGTTTCACCGGCCTGACGGATCATGACGTAGGTCTGGCCGTCGATCTTGTCGGCGACCTTCTGTGCGTCGGCCTTGTTCTTCTCGTTGCGCTGCTCGATGGCGGCGCGGTCGAGTTCGAACGCCTTCAGGTTGGCGGCGGTGGCCCGGCGGGCCTTGTCGCGCGGCAGAAGGAAGTTACGGGCGAAGCCGTCCTTGACGGACACGACGTCGCCGATGGCGCCGAGATTCTCGACGCGTTCAAGCAGAACGACCTTCATCTCACTTCACCACGTAAGGCAGGAGGGCCAGATAGCGAGCGCGCTTGATGGCCTTGGCCAGTTCACGCTGCTTCTTCTGGGAGACGGCGGTGATGCGCGAAGGCACGATCTTGCCGCGTTCGGAGACGTAACGCTGCAGCAGCTTGACGTCCTTGTAGTCGATCTTCGGCGCATTGGCGCCCGAGAACGGGCAGACCTTGCGGCGACGATAGAAGGGGCGGCGGCCGGCGGCGCCGGAGCCCGCCGGTGCGCCCGGGGTCGGGGCGGTGGTATCGGTCATGTTCCGGGTTCCTTATTCGGCGTCGGCGGCGGCGTCGTCGCGCGGGGTGCGCTCGCGCTCACGCTCGCGTTCACGCTCGCGGCGGGCCAGCAGCGGCGACAGTTCCAGGTCGAGTTCCTCGACGCGGACGGTCAGCCAGCGCAGCACGTCTTCGTTGATCGACAGCTGACGCTCGACTTCGGCCATGGCGGCCGGAGGGGCGTCGACGGCCAGCAGCGAATAGTGAGCCTTGCGGTTCTTCTTCACGCGGTAGGTCAGGTTGCGCAGACCCCAGTATTCGATCTTGGCGACCGAGCCGCCACCGGCGACGATCAGATCCTTGATGGTGTCATTCAGCGCTTCGGCCTGTTGCGCCGAGATATCCTGGCGCGTCATGACCGTGTGCTCGTAAAGAGCCATGCGGTAGTCTCCCTTGTGGGCGTCGGCGCGGAAACGACCGGGTAAGTCGGTCTCCACGATGGCTCCTGGCGCGGCGGCCGGACCGAACGTCCAACCCTTTGGTGCTCCGCGACAGGACCGAAGCCCTGGAAAGGCGGGGCCTATAGGCGAAAAGGGGCGAGGAAGCAAGGATGGCGGCAGACGCTTGTGGCGCCCCTCGACCCCGCCTAAACCAGCCCCATGCCGAAGCTGACGTCCGCGGTCGATCCGCAAAGCCAAAAATACAAGTCCCTGCACGCGCACAACAGCGCCCTGGTCGCCGAGTTGCGCGACCATGTGGCCAAGGCCGCGCGCGGCGGGTCTGACAAGTCCCGCGAGCGTCACGTCGCTCGCGGCAAGCTGTTGCCGCGCGACCGCGTCGAGCGCCTGCTGGATCCCGGCTCGCCCTTCCTGGAGATCGGGCAACTGGCTGCGCATGACATGTATGACGGCGAGGCCCCGGCGGCGGGCGTCATCGCCGGCATCGGTCGGGTCTCGGGCCGCGAGGTCATGATCGTCTGCAACGACCCGACGGTGAAGGGCGGCGCCTATTTCCCCATGACGGTGAAGAAGCACCTGCGCGCCCAGGAAGTGGCCGAGCAGAACCGCCTGCCGTGCGTCTATCTGGTCGATAGCGGCGGAGCCAATCTGCCGCACCAGGCCGAGGTGTTTCCCGACCGCGACCATTTCGGCCGCATCTTCTTCAACCAGGCCCGGATGAGCGCCAAGGGCATCGCCCAGATCGCCTGCGTCATGGGCCTGTCCACCGCCGGAGGGGCCTATGTGCCGGCCATGTCGGACGAGACGATCATCGTCAGGAACCAGGGCGCCATCTTCCTGGCCGGGCCGCCGTTGGTGAAGGCGGCGACAGGCGAGGTCATCTCGGCGGAGGAGCTGGGCGGGGCGGAGACCCACGGTCGTCGCTCGGGCGTGGTCGATCATGTTGCCGAGAACGATGAGCACGCGCTGGAGATCGTGCGCTCCATCGTCGCCAATCTGAACACGACCAAGGCCGTCGAGATGGATGTGCGCGAACCGCGCGCGCCGGCCTTCGACGCAGAGGAGCTGTACGGCCTGATCCCGGACGACGTGCGCGCCCCCTATGACGTGCGTGAGGTCATCGCCAGGCTGGTGGACGGGTCGGAGTTCGACGAGTTCAAGAGCCTGTACGGCTCGACCCTGGTGTGCGGGTTCGCGCGCATCTGGGGTTATCCGGTCGCCATCCTGGCCAACAACGGCGTCATCTTTTCCGAGAGCGCCCAGAAGGGCGCGCACTTCATCGAACTGGCCTGCAAGCGCAAGATTCCGCTGCTGTTCCTGCAGAACATCTCGGGCTTCATGGTCGGCGGCAAATATGAGGCGGGCGGCATCGCCAAGGACGGCGCCAAGCTGGTGACGGCCGTGGCCTCGGCTGAGGTGCCCAAGTTCACCGTCCTGATCGGCGGCAGTTTCGGCGCGGGGAACTATGGCATGTGCGGCCGGGCCTATTCGCCGCGCTTCCTGTTCACCTGGCCCAACAGCCGGATCGGGGTCATGGGCGGCGAGCAGGCCGCCAGCGTGCTGGCCACCGTGCACCGCGACGCCGAGACCTGGAGCGCGGACGACGCCGAGGCCTTCAAGGCGCCCATCCGCCAAAAGTATGAGGACGAGGGCAATCCCTATTACGCCACCGCCCGCCTGTGGGACGACGGCGTCATCGACCCGGCCCAGACCCGCGATGTGCTGGGCCTAGCCATCAGCGCCAGCCTGAACGCCCCGATCCCGGAGACGACGTTCGGCCTGTTCCGGATGTAACCTATTGGTCCGCGCCTCGTTGTGAGCGGACACGCAGTTTGGAGACCCCCCATGGCCGATCAACCGACCGAAGCCGACCTCAACGCCCTGGACGTCACCGACTCCGAGGCGGCCGAGATCAACAGTATCGCCCAGCCGCTGGTGCCCGATGCCGCGCCGGACGCCGACGACGATCTGGTGCAGATCGATTCGACCACCGACGGGGTCGTCTTCGTCACCATCAACCGGCCGGCCAAGAAGAACGCCTTCGACGCCGCGACCATCGCAGCCCTGCATGAGGCGTTCGAGACGCTGCATGGCGCGGACCGGGTGCGAGCCGTCTTTATTCGGGGGGCGGGCGGCACCTTCAGCGCCGGGGCCGATCTGAACTGGATGCGCGACGCCGCCGGCTGGTCCGAGAGCGACAACCGCGACGACGCCATGGGCCTCGCGAAAATGCTGAAGGCCCTGCACGACATTCCCGCCCTGACGGTGGCGGTGGTCGAGGGCAACGCCATGGGCGGCGGAGCGGGCATCGTCGCCGCCTGCGACATGGCCGTGGCGGTCGAGGGGGCGCGCTTCGCCTTCTCCGAGGTCAAGCTGGGTCTGATCCCGGCGACCATCGCCCCCTATGTGATCGAGGCCGTCGGCGCGCGCCGCGCCCGCCAGTTGTTCCTGACCGCCAACGCCTTCGACGCCGACTACGCCGCCCATGCCGGCCTGATCGACCTCGTGCTGCCCGAAGGATCGGTGGACGAGTTCATCTCGATGCTGAGCGACAGCCTGACCAACAATGCGCCGGGCGCGATGGGTGAGGCCAAGCGTCTGGTCAACGACATCGCCCACCACAAGATCGACAACGGTCTGATGGACGAAACCGCCAAACGCATCGCCCGCGCCCGCGTATCGGACGAAGGCCGCGAGGGCGTCGCCGCCTTCCTGGAAAAGCGCAAGGCCAGCTGGACGGTCTGATTGCGCTGATCGGCCGCCGGAAACGGCCGCCGATTTCACGCGTAGTTGAAGCTGATCGAAATCCGGTCGGCCTTGGCCAGGTTGGTCGGCACCTCGTGCCGCAGCCAGCTTTCCCACATCAGCACCGTGCCTGCCTGAGGCTGCAGATAGACGAATGGTCGCTCGGCCTCGCTCGCGTCATCGGTCACCGACGGTCGGGCCATCATGAAGGGCAGGCGGGGGTCTTCCAGCTTCAGCGATGAGGCGCCGTCTGGCACGTCGATATAGACGGTGCCCGACAGGAAGGCGTGCGGGTGAATGTGACCCGTATGGCCGCCGCCGGGCTTCAAGATGTTGACCCACAGATTGTCGAGGCGGGGTTTGCGGGCTAGGTCGAAGTTCAGCGCCTTGGCGTAGGCGACGGCATGGCGATCCAGATGGCGCTTCAGCTCCGCGAACTCGGGGAACCGCTGGGGCAGGTCGTTCAGCGATCCGTAGGAGGTGTAGCCGCGATAGGCGTTGGCCTTGCACCACCGGCGGCCGGCCTCGTCCTCCTCGGCCATCATCCGGATGACGTCGATCAGCTGTGCGTTGAAGTCGGACCAGCCACGCCCTTCGGCGAGGGAGGCTTCATAGACCTGGGTGACGAAGAGGGGGCGCAGGGACATCGGAGGGGCTTAACGCCTGCCGCGTCGCGTGAGAAGGGTCGTGCTCTGCCTCTCGCCTGATGCGCACGATCCGGCTAAGACCGCTTCATGTTCAAGTCCGTCCTTGTCGCCAATCGCGGCGAAATCGCCTGCCGTGTCTTCCGCACCGCCAAGCGGATGGGGATTCGCACCATCGCCGTCTATTCCGAGGCGGATGCAAACGCCCTGCATGTGCGCGAGGCCGACGAGGCGGTGCTGATCGGACCGGCGGCGGCGCGCGAATCCTATCTGGACGGCGCCAAGGTGCTGGCGGCGGCCAAGGCGACCGGCGCAGAGGCGATCCACCCCGGATATGGCTTCCTGAGCGAGAACGCCGACTTCGCCGAGGCCGTCGCGGCGGCGGGCCTGATCTGGATCGGGCCGGACCCGTCCTCGATTCGCGCCATGGGCCTGAAGGACGCGGCCAAAGAACTGATGATCCAGGCCGGGGTGCCGGTGACGCCGGGCTATCAGGGCGCGGACCAGTCGGAGGAAACCCTTACGGCCGAGGCGGCGCGGATCGGCTATCCGGTGCTGATCAAGGCGGTCGCGGGCGGCGGCGGCAAGGGGATGAAACGGGTCGATGATCCGGCCGATTTCGCCGCCGGTCTGGCCAGCGCCAAGCGCGAGGGGGCTGCGGCCTTCGGCGACGACCGGGTTTTGATCGAACGCTACATCACCCGCCCACGCCACATCGAGGTGCAGGTGTTTGGCGACAAGCACGGCGAGGTCGTCCACCTGTACGAACGCGACTGTTCGCTGCAACGCCGCCACCAGAAGGTGATCGAAGAGGCCCCGGCGCCGGGCATGAGCGATGACGTGCGCGCTGCCGTGACCGGGGCTGCTATCAAGGCGGCCAAGGCGGTCAACTACGTCGGGGCCGGCACGATCGAGTTCATCGCCGACGCCTCTGACGGGCTGAAGGCGGACGGCGTCTGGTTCATGGAGATGAACACCCGGCTGCAGGTCGAGCATCCCGTGACCGAGAGCGTGACGGGCGTCGACCTGGTCGAATGGCAGTTCCGCGTCGCGGCGGGCGAGCCGCTGCCGCTGAAGCAGGATGAGATCGAGCTGAACGGCTGGGCCATGGAGGCGCGGCTGTATGCCGAGGATCCGGCCAACGGATTCCTGCCCTCCATCGGCAAGCTGGAGCATTTCGTCATGCCTGAAGGCATCCGCGTCGATACCGGCGTGGAGCAGGGCGGCGAGGTCAGCCAGTTCTATGATCCCATGATCGCCAAGCTGATCGTCCATGAGGACACGCGAGAGGCGGCGGCGGCGCGGCTGGCCGAGGCGGCGGGCGAGGTTGAGGTGTGGCCGGTCAAGTCCAACGCCGGCTTCCTGAAACGCTGTCTGGAGCATCCGCGCTTCATCGCAGGCGATGTGGACACGGGCTTCATCGCGGCGGAGGAGGCGGCGTTGCAGCCGCAGCCGTCCGACGAAGCAACGCTGGCGGCCCTGACCCTGATTGCGGAAGCGGCGGCGGATGCGGTCGAGGCGCGCTCGGACCGGTTCAGCCCCTGGGGCGGCCAGCCGGGTCTGTCCTATGGGGTGCGCCTGAATGCGCCGGCGCAGACAACTGTTTGGGCCCATGTCGATGGTCAGGGCGTGTCCGCTGCGGTGACGCCCATCGAAACGGGCTGGCGCGGTTCGCAGGGCGAACTGGCCCACGTCGGGTTCGATCAGGTGCAGGCCGGGGATCGCCTCTTCGGCTATCAGGCCGTCGACGACGGTTTCGTCCTGTTCGTCGATGGCGAGGCGCGTCGCGTCACGTCCTACCGCGCCGCCGTGGGTTCAGGCGCGGGCGCGGTGTCGGACGGCTCCCTGCGCGCGCCCATGCCGGGCAAGATCGTGGCTACGCCGGTCAAGGCCGGCGATGCGGTGACGAAGGGCCAGCCGGTCGTGGTGCTGGAAGCCATGAAGATGGAGCATGCCCTGACCGCGCCCTTCGACGGCGTTGTGGAAAGCGTCGCGTCTCTTGGCGACCAAGTCGTCGAGGCGGCCGTGCTGGCGGTGGTGAAGGCGGGCTAAAGCCCCACGCCGCCGATGGGGCGGGTGAAGACGGTGTCGCCGAAGGTTGCGATCAGCGCCAAGGCGGGTCGCATGACGCCTGTTTCCCGGATGCTGGCTGACCAGGCGTCGTGCGTCGCCTTGCTCATCCACACCTCGGTGACCCACAGGGCGTCGGCATCCTTCGGATCTTGCGCCAGGACATAGCTGTGGCAGCCCGGTCGCTTCACATTCGGATCCAGCAGGCAGAGGCCCAGTTCGTCGCGGCGGCCGGCATGGGCCGTCAGGCGGGTAATCAATCCGTACATACTGGTCCTAAGCGCGCTAGGCGAAGTGAACTGCGCCGGAGAATGGTTAGGGGCCTAAGATTAAGAATCTGGCCAATGCGCCTAAGGGGCACTACGTGGGCGCCATGCCGCTTCACATGATCAAGCTGGGCGTCGGGGTGCCGGACGTCGAATGGCTGGAGGCCCGCGCCGCCCGGAGCGGACCGCTCGTCGTCCACACACGCATGACGCCGAAACGGGCGACCGAGATCGAGGACGGCGGCTCGCTTTACTGGGTGGTGAAGGGGACGATCGTCTGTCGTCAACCGGTGCTGGACATCGCCACCTTGGGCGAGGGCAAGCAGAGCCGATGCGAGATCACGCTCGAACCCAAGGTCATCCGCACGGCGCCCATGGCCCGGCGCCCCTTCCAGGGCTGGCGCTACTTCGAGCCCAAGGATGCGCCGGTCGATCTGACCGACCTCGACGCTGGCGAGGCACCGGAGGAACTGGTGCGGCAGCTTCGCGAACTGGGCGCCTGGTAGGCCGAGCCCTCAAAGTTTTTGGGAGTTGACCCCGGCGGGTCGGCGTGGCCTGTGCCGCGTCCGATGATCGCGCTCAGCTCCCAGACCCGTACCGCCTTCCGCGACCTGCTGAACCTGGCATGGCCGGTGATCCTGGCGCGTATCGGCATCATGACCATGGGGCTGACCGACGCCATCGTGGTGGGCAACTATTCCAGCCGGGAACTGGCGTTCCATTCGCTGGCTTGGGCGCCGACGTCCATCGTGGTGACGACGGCGGTGGGCCTGATGCTGGGCGTGCAGGTGATGACGGCGCGGATGCTGGGCGAGGGGCGTCGGCATGCGGTCGGCTCGGTGCTGCGTCGCGGCCTGACCTATTCGTTGCAGATCGGCGTGGTGTCGATGACCGCCCTGATCGCCATCGGCCCGTGGGGGCTGGGTAAGCTGGGGCTGGAGGATGGTCTGGCGGAGGGCGCCGGGCCGGCGCTGATCGTCTTTGCGTTGTCCATGCCCTTCTATCTGATCTCGGTGACGGGCCAGTTCTTCCTGGAGGCTCTGGGCCGGCCCAAGCCCGGCATGGTCGCCATGTGGGTGGCGAACGGGGTCAATCTGGTGCTGAACATCGTGCTGGTGCCGGACCTGCTGGGTTTCGGCTTCGACGGCGCCTTCGCCTCGGCCTGGGCGACGTTTGGGGCGCGGGCGGCGCTGGCGATCTTCCTGGTGATCTACATCCTGCGTCTGGCCGAGGCGCGGGCGCTGGGCATCTTCGACAAGCCCGAGCGCGATCCCGAGGCCGCGCGCGAACAGGTCAAGGTCGGCCTGGGCGCCGGGGCCTCCTATTTCATCGAGGTCGGCGCCTTTTCAGGCTTCACCTTCTTCGCCGGTCAGATCGGCACGGCCGAGACGGCGGCCTGGGCGGTGGTGCTCAACGTCTCGGCCATCGTCTTCATGCTGCCGATGGGGCTGTCGTCGGCGACGGCGGTGCTGGTGGGCCGCAGCTATGGCGCCGGCGATGGTCGAGGGGTGATGCGCGCCGGGCTGGTGGGGCTGGGCGTCGTGACGGCCCTGACATTGGTGGTCGCCCTGCTGGTTTGGCCCAGCGCCCATCTGATCGTCGGCGCCTATAATCGCGATCCGGCCCTGCTGGCCATCGCGGCGCCGGCCCTGGTGCTGGCGACGCTGTTCTTCGTGGCGGACGGCATTCAGGTCGTGGCGGCCCAGGCCAACCGTGCGGCGGGCGATGTCTGGTGGCCTACGATCATGCATTTCGCCGCCTACGGCGCGGTGATGATGCCGCTGGGCTGGGTTTTGGCGCACCAGATGGGCGTCAACGGCCTGGTCTGGGCGGTGGTGATCGCCAGCCTGGCGTCCTCGACCCTGCTGACGGGGCGTTTCATCCGTATTGCGCGCCGTCTGCCGCAAGGCGTTTGAGGAAACCGCGCCGCCGCTCTATATCCCTGCGCTTCCCCGAACACCTGGACGATCATGGCCCGCATCCTCATCACCTCGGCGCTGCCCTACATCAATGGCATCAAGCACCTGGGGAATCTGGCGGGCTCGATGTTGCCGGCCGACGTCTGGGCGCGGTTCAAGCGGGCGCAGGGTCATGAGGTCCTCTATATCTGCGCCACCGACGAGCACGGCACCCCGGCCGAGCTGGCCGCCGCCGCTGCTGGCCAGGACGTGCGCACCTATTGCGACGAGCAGCACGAAATTCAGAAGGCCGCGGGTCAGGCCTTCGGCCTCAGTTACGATTGGTTCGGCCGGTCGTCGAACCCGCAGAACCATCGGTTGACCCAGCATTTCGCCGAGGCGCTGGAGAAGAACGGCCTGATCGAGGAGCGGGTGGATCGGATGATCTATTCGATCGACGACGCCCGCTTCCTGCCTGACCGCTATGTCGAGGGAACCTGCCCTCACTGCGGACATGTCGGCGCGCGCGGCGATCAGTGCGACAACTGCGGCCGCCTGCTGGACCCAACCGACCTGATCGATCCCTATTCGTCGGTGTCGGGCTCCAAGAATCTGGAGGTGCGCGATACGCGTCACCTCTATCTGCTTCAGACCAAGATCGAGCCCCAGATCCGCGCCTGGGTCGACGGCAAGACGGGCTGGCAACAGCTGGCCAAGTCCATCGCCTACAAACATCTGGACGAGGGGCTGATCGACCGGGGCATCACCCGGGACCTGGCCTGGGGCGTGCCGGTGACAAAGGACGGCTTCCCGCGCCCGGGCATGGAGGACAAGGTCTTCTACGTCTGGTTCGACGCCCCCATCGAATACATCGCCGCGACCGAGGAATGGGCTGAGGCGACGGGCGGGTCATGGCGTGACTGGTGGCGTCTGGACGAGGGGGCTGAGGACGTTCGCTATGTCCAGTTCATGGGCAAGGACAACGTCGCCTTCCACACCGTCAGCTTCCCAGCGACCATCATCGGCTCGGGCGAGCCGTGGAAGACGGTGGATCAGCTGAAGGCCTTCAACTGGCTGAACTGGTACGGGGGCAAGTTCTCCACCAGCCAGAAGCGCGGCGTCTTCATGGATCAGGCGCTGGAGCTGCTGCCGGCCGACTACTGGCGCTGGCGACTGACGGCCTATGGGCCCGAGCACGCGGATTCGGCCTTCACCTGGGAGGACTTCCAGGCTTCGACCAACAAGGACCTGGCCGATGTGCTGGGGAACTTCGTCAACCGCATCGTCAAGTTCGCCGAGTCGAAGTTCGACGGCGTCGTGCCGGAGGGCGGCGAACCCGGTCCGGTGGAGATCCAGCTGGAGGCCGACATCAAGGCCGCCGTCGCCGAGGCGACCGAACAGCTGGAGGCGATGGAGTTCAGAAAGGCCGCCGTCGCCATCCGCGCCGCTTGGGTGCTGGGCAACGAGTATCTGCAGGTCGCCGCGCCCTGGACGGCGCTGAAGACCGATCGCGACCGCGCGGCGGTGGGGGTGCGCACGGGTCTGAATCTGGTGGCCCTGTTTGCGCGTCTGGCTGCGCCGATCCTGCCCTTCACCGCGCCCAGGATCGCGGCCTCGGTTGGGGTGGACGACTTGAGCTGGCCTGGCGCCGACGAGGAGTTGCTGAACCGTCTGCCTGTGGGCGGCAAGGTGGAAGCTCAGGGCGTCTTGTTCGCCAAGATCGAGGACGCCCAGGTCGCGGAGTGGTCCGAACGCTTCGGCGGCGCGTACGCCTGATCCACCCCAGGTGTGTGGCAAAGAAAGAGCCGCGCTCGGGATCGAGCGCGGCTTTTGTCCGTGCGGCCTCTGATCAGTCCTGTTCGGCGAACACGACCGGAAGCCCCGCCGCGTTCCAGGCCTGGATGCCACCGGTCAGGTTGAACAACGGCTGGCCGTCGGGGCCGGTCGGGCCGACGAAGGCGCAGACCTGGTGGCTGCGGCCGCCTTTGAGGCATTGGACGATGATCTTCTTGTCGGCCGGAAGGTCCAGCGCCTCCCAGGCGGCGGGCATCTGGCTGAGCGGGGCCAGGATCGCGCCTTCGATGCGGGCGGCGGCGAACTCGTCCGGCTCGCGCACATCGATCAGCACGGCTTCGCCCGCCTGCAGCCAGGCGGCGGCGTCTTCGACGGTGACCGTGGCGACGGTCATGGCGCGACCGTCGGTTCGGCGGGCGCCGGCGTCGGGCTGTCCTCGGTGCGCTTCTGACCCAGATGTTTAGCCGCTTCCTCGGGACCGATCTCAAGGAAGGCCGGGGCCGAGGCGTTGAACTCGTCCATATGGCCGGTGCGGACCACCACCTGACGGGCGCCGTCCCAGATCATGTGCAGGGCGACATAAAGGACGACGACCAGACCGATATAGCCGATCCAGCTGAAGCGGTGCAGAAGCTTGGCGATATAGGTGGCGGCGACACCCATCAGGGCGATCGACAGGACCAGGCCGAAGACCATGATCCAGGGGTGTTCGTGCGCCGCGCCGGCGACGGCCAGCACATTGTCCAGCGACATGGTGATGTCGGCGACCATGATCTGAAGCAGGGCGGCGCCGAAGCTCTTGCGCTTGATACCCAGTTCCTCGGGCGACGGACCAGAGCCGTGCTCGATGCTCATAGCCAGTTCGAGTTCCTTCTCAGCCTCGGCCTGGTCGTGGGTCGCCTGCTCGCGCAGTTCGCGCCACATCTTCCAGCACACCCACAGCAGCAGCAGGCCGCCGGCCAGCAGCAGGCCGACCAGGGCCAGCAGCTGCACAGTGATCAGCGCAAAGCCGATTCGCATGACGACGGCGGCGGCCAGGCCGATCAGAATGGCCTTCTTGCGCTGGTCCTGGGGCAGGGCGGCGGCGGCCAGGCCCACGGCGACGGCGTTGTCGCCGGCCAGGACAAGATCCATCAGCAGGACCTGGCCGAGGGCCGTGGCCTGGCTGGCGAGTTCGGGAGACGAGAGGAATTCCATTTCCGCTCCTTAGCCTCGGTGCGGCGTTCTGTCAGCCGCGTTGCGCGCGCGCCGCTTCATAAAGCGCGACCGCCGCCGCATTGGACACGTTCAGGCTCTCGAATCCGCCCGGCATGGGGATCTTGGCCAAGACGTCGCAATGTTCGGCGACCAGGCGACGGATGCCGTCGCCTTCGGACCCCATGACCAGAACGGTCGGCTGATGATCAAGCGCCTCCTCCAGCGTCTGTTCGCCCGTTCCGTCCAGGCCGACCGCGCGCCAGCCCAGATCGGCCAGCCGCTCCAGCGCACGGGACAGATTCGTGACGCGCGCATGGGGCAGGCGTTCGGTGGCGCCGACGGCCGCCTTGGCCAGGGCGCCGGCGAGGGACGGAGCGTGACGGTCCTGAACGATGATTCCCCGCGCGCCGAACGCCAGGGCAGAGCGGAAGATGGCGCCGACGTTCTGGGGGTCTGTCAGCTGATCCAACATGACGATGACGCCCTCAGCCGGATCGGCCAGCTCTTCCAGCGACACGCCTTCCAGCGGCTGGACCTTGAAGGCCAGCCCCTGATGCACGGCGCCGGGGGGCAGCATCCGGGTCAGGGCCTGGATATCGACCACCTCGATCTTATGGCCGTTTGCGAGAGCATTGTTCTCGATCTCGGCGGCGCGTTCGGCCGTGGCCAGCAGACGACCCATGCCGCGACGGGCGGGATTCGCCAGAGCGGCCAAAACCGGATGTCGGCCCCACAGAAAATTATCGGCGTCCGACTTGCCCCGCTCGGGCGAACGGGGCTGGCGAGGAGTTTCCTCGCGCCGGCCAAACCCTTTCGCAGCGGGCTTTTGGCCCTTGTCGCGGGGGCCATCGGGACGGTTTCCGAAGACCGGTTTTTTACCGCTTTTACGGTCGTTGCGTTCTGATTTCGACGACACTATAAGACGCCCTCCGATTTGGAGCCCCAAGGGCTTTCGGGTCTGGGCGCCCCCTCTATCCTAGAGGAGGCGACAAGCCGAAGGCTTTTGTTTCGTCCCGCTTCTTTATGGGCGGAAACGAGGGGTCCGACGGTTCGACAAGGCGCGCTGGGGGAATGTCCCGAGTGGCAAAGGGGGGGGACTGTAAATCCCCTGCGTAAGCTTCGAAGGTTCGAGTCCTTCTTCCCCCACCACGCGCCTTGACGGATACGACGGATCAGGACGACGGAGAGGAACCGGCTGCGGCGTTCCGAAAGAACTTCCGCAGTCTCCGCGCGGGTATAGCACAATGGTAGTGCAGCAGCCTTCCAAGCTGAGGATGTCGGTTCGATCCCGTCTACCCGCTCCAGGTTTTTAAAAGATCAGCATCGCGCCCCTCCGCTGACGGACCCGGGCCATCAGGAGTTTGGCCATGGCCAAGGAAAAGTTCGAACGGACGAAGCCGCACTGCAACATCGGCACGATTGGTCACGTTGACCACGGCAAGACGACGTTGACGGCTGCGATCACGATGACGCT
>Ga0308158_10000151_pt1 | contig 152863 bp, 129 predicted proteins | sample PhyBR2_FD_201038 | JGI IMG/M metagenome (GOLD analysis project Ga0308158, IMG submission 201038) | Phyllosphere microbial communities from UC Gill Tract Community Farm, Albany, California, United States - DLSLB.R2 | ecosystem: Host-associated > Plants > Phyllosphere > Unclassified | place... | reverse complement strand
AGGCGTTGGCGGAACACCCTACGGCCCTCAGCACGGTCGGCACGTCCGCCGCAGCGCAGGCACTGGCGCAGGAACGGTACGGCTTCATCGTCCTGGCGCTGGAACGACCCGGCGATGGCCTGCTGCAGCATTGCCTGGCGAACCGGGGCGATGCTGCGGTGATGGTACTGCTGGCCGACGACGACCGGCTGGCGCGCATCGCTGCGCTGCGCGCCGGTGCCGATGCGTGCCTGGCGCAACCGGTGGCCCCTGCCGAGGTGCTGGCACGCCTGCAGGCCTTGGCTCGGCCGCGTCCCCGGGCGGCGGCGCTACCGCCATCGCGTCTGTGGCTGTCGCCTTCACGGCTGATGGTTGGGCGGGGCAAACGTCAACAGAGCCTGACGGTCAGCGAGCATCGCTTGCTGGCCATGCTGGCGAGCACCCCCGGCGCGGTCAGCCGGGAGTCCATCGAGCAGCAGCTATGGGGCACGGGCCTCGAGCCCAGGACCGCACTGATCGAGCGCCACGTGTGCAACCTGCGCCGCAAGCTCGCACAGCTGGACTGCCCGCAGGCGTTGCAGACCCTGCGCGGTTTCGGCTACAACCTGGCCGAACCCCTGGTACTGCGCGCGGATTGAGCATGCCGATCAGGCTCAGCGTGCGCGGGCCATGCAGCTGGTGTAGCGCTCGTCGACGCGCTGGGCGAACCAGGCGGTGGTCAGGTTGCGGGTGATCTTCGGACTCTGCAGCTTGATGCCGGGCAGGATCGCGCGTGGTATCGGTTTGCCAGCGGCCTTGTCGGCCAGGGCAAAGGTACGCTGGTAAAGCGTGGTCTTCTCGAAATCCAAGGTCTCCCCCTCTTCCAGAGCACGGCGAATGTCGCGGTCGCTCATGTTCAAGCGGTTGCCCAGCCCCCGCACGGCCAGCTCGGTATTGCTCGCGGCGCTGGAGTCGTAGCGGATCAGGTCACCGTCGAGCGCCAGGCGGCTGGCGGACAGCTGGTTCACGGCGTTCTGGAACGCGGCGTTGCGGCTGGCGTACCAGCCGGCGTTGAAGTCGGCGAAGCGATACAGCGGTCGTTCATAGCTGGCCGGGTAGCCGAGCAGATGGGCAATGCCGAAGTACATGCCGCCGCGTCGGGTGAACACTTCGCGGCGTATCGAGCCGTCCACCGTGTAGGGGTAGCCCGCCCGGTGTTTCTCGGCGAAGTCGATGCTGACCTGCATCGGCCCGCCGGTACGCACCGGGTTGAAGGTGCCGAACAGCTGTCGGCCCAGGGGCACCATGCCGGTGAAGTCATCGAAGATTTCGCTGAGCTGTTTCTCCGAGCGCGCGGCTTCCAGTCGCTGCGCATAGGTTTTACCGTCGCCCGAGCGGATGCCCAGGGCAGTGTCGACGAGAAAACCGGGCACATGCACGCGCCCTGCGCGGCGGTCGATTTCCTGGCGGGCGATCTTGCCCAGGCCCGGTACGCTGGGGTCGACCTGAAAGGTGGACTCCTGCTCGGCTACCGCCAGTATTGCGCAGAGGTTGTCGTCGGTGCCGGCGATGTCCTGCACCTTCAGGGCGGTTTCGATATCGGCGGCCCAGCCCTCACGGTCGGCGACCTTGCCGGGCAACAGCTGCACGAGCTTGGCGCGCACCTGCTCGGACGAAGGTGCCGGGGGTTGGCCGGCGCGCTGGGTGGAACAGGCGGCGAGCAGTACAAGGAGGATGCTCAGTGCGCCATGGCGCACGGCGAGCCGACTTCTGGACATGTAAGGCCTTGGGAACGGATGAATTCGCGCCAGTATGGACGAGCACCCGGCCTGTCGACAGCCCCTGTGCAAATCACCTGCACCATGGCTATGCTGCGGGTCATGAACATGGCCCCTGTCGCTCGCCAACCCTGCCCGCCCGGCGCTTGCATCTGCGAGCGCGAACGGCTGCACGCGTTACCCGACGCCGACTTGCGCATCCTGCGCCTGACTCGCGAGGAAGAGAAACGCCTGCTCGAACGCCTGGAGAACGTGGAAAGCCTGGAGGAGCTGCAGCGCCTGCAGCAACGCATCTTCGAGCAGCTGGGGCTGCGCGTGGAAGTCACGCCAGGCGCGAGCACCGTGCGCAGCATGCGCGGCATCGCCATTCACATCGAGGCGTTGCCGGGACTGTGTCGCAAGACGCGGCAGTCGATTCCGGCGGCCATCCGTCGCGGCCTGGAAAAGAACCCTCAAGTGGCTTACAGACTGCTGGACGCCCATGACCTGCTCGGTGGCTGAAGCCCGCTGGCACGGAATCTGCTCTCTCCCCTCTCACTGATGACGAAGCGCCACGTTTTCGTCACTCATCCAGTTCAGACGGGGTTTGCATGGACACACGTTTTTCTTGCACCGGGTGCGGCAAATGCTGCAGCGACCACCACGTACCGCTGACCCTGACCGAGGCGCGGCGCTGGGCGGAGGATGGCGGTCAGTTGATCGTGTTGCTCGAAGCCTTCCTGGAAAACGGCCCCGGCCTGCACAGCCTCAACCTCAGCCACGCCCAGCAGGAACATGCCCGCCGTCGCTCGCTGCCAGTGCTGTGCGGCAGCGCGCCCGCCTACGTCTCGATCACCTTCGCAGCCTACAACCTGGGCCCCTGCCGGAATCTGAATGCCGACAACCGCTGCGGTATCTATGCCGAGCGGCCGCTGGTGTGTCGCATCTATCCGATGGAGATCAATCCGCACATCCCGCTGCGTCCGGACATGAAGGACTGCCCCAGCGAAGCCTGGGCCACGGGCCCTGCGCTGATTACCGGCGGGCAGTTGGTGGACGCGCCGCTGGCGGCGCTGATTGAACAATCGCGCCAGGCCGACCGTGACGACATCGCTGCCAAGGCACAGGTCTGCGCGCAGTTGGGCATTCATACGGCGGCGCTCAAGGGCGACGGCTTCACCACTTACCTGCCCCAGCCCGCCGCGTTCCTTGCCGCGCTGCGCGAAGTCGACGATATGCCGATGCTGGAAGACAACTCGACGCGCTGGGACCTGCACATTCCGGACGAGGACCTGGCCCGGCGCCTGGCCGAAACCGGTGCGATGATCGCCGCCATCCTGGCCGACGACGCCATGTTCATCTCGCTGCGTCGCGCGGCCTGAACACCCTTTGTGGGTGGGTTCAGAGGTTACGCAACAGTACCCAGTAGCCCAGGGTCATCAAGACCCACCCCAGCAAGGGATGAAAGATCAGGCGCCATGCCCAGGCACGCGGGTCGAAGCCGACCCCGTGCACGTATCCGGTGGCAATGCCCCACATCATCAGGCTCAGCAGGCCATGGCTGTAATGTCCCTGGGCATCGAGCAAGGCCACCGGGTGCAGCAGCAACACCAGGCTGATCGGTCCGGCGAGCAGCAATGACAGCCAGCGCCAGCCGGGCGTGCGCAGCGCGGGCGCCACCTCAGCGTTCATCCGCAGGGTCCTCGTCCAGGGCGTTGGAGGCTTCCAGCCACAGGGCGTTGATGATGCCCAGGCTGCACGCCAGCAGCACTCCCAGAATCCAGGCGAAATACCACATAGTCAGGCTCCTTCAGTAAAGACTGTGCGCGTTCTGCTCGATCTGAGCGGTGGTGACCCGGCCCCACATGCGGCGGTAGCACCACAGGGTGTAGCAAAGGATCAAGGGCACGAAGATGCCGGCGGCGACCAGCATGATCAGCAGGGTCTTGTGGCTGGACACCGCGTCCCACACGGTCAGACTCGACGCCGGATCCAGGCTGGAGGGCATGACGAACGGGAACAGCGCAAAGCCTGCGGTGCACAGTGTGCCGACGATCGCCAGGCTGCTGCCGGCGAAGGCCAGCGACGCGCGCCGGCCTGCGGCGGCCAACAGCGCCAGCACACCACCAAGCATGCCCAGCACCGGCGCGATGGCCGTCAGCGGATGGCGCACGTAATTGCCCATCCAGCCTGGGTTGCCGCTGACGACCGTCTTGGCCAAGGGGTTAAGCGCCAGTTGCGGGTCCAGATTCGAACTGATCACCAGGCCTTGCACATGACCGGTCGCCAGCCAGGCACCGGCGCCGCCGAAGGCCAGCACGAACAGCACCGCCATGGCCACGGCGGCCTGCCGGGCGCGTCCGGCGATCGCGCCTTCGGTGCGCATCATCAGCCAGGTCCCGCCGTGCAAGCTCAGCAGACTCAGGCTGACCACGCCGGCGAGCACGCCGAAGGGGCTGAGCAGTTGCCAGAACGAGCCGTGGTAGCTGGAACGCAAGGTGTCGTCGAAACGGAACGGCAGGCCCAGCAGCAGGTTGCCGAAGGCGACGCCGAACACCAGCGCCGGTACCACGCCGCCCACGAACAGGCCCCAATCCCAGCTCTGCCGCCAGCGCGTGTTGGCCAGTTTGCTGCGGTAATCGAAGCCCACCGGACGCACGAACAGGGCGAACAGCACCAGCAGCAAGGCCCAGTAAAGGCCGGAGAAGGCTGCGGCGTAGACCAGTGGCCAGGCTGCGAACAAGGCGCCACCGGCCGTGATCAGCCAGACCTGATTGCCATCCCAGTGCGGTGCGATGGTGTTGATCACCACACGGCGCTCGTTGTCATTGCGGCCGACGAAGGGCATCAGCACGGCGGCGCCCAGGTCGAACCCGTCGGTCAGGGCAAAGCCGATCAGCAGCACGCCGACCAACACCCACCAGATCAACTTGAGATTCTCGTAATCGAACATCAGATGGCTCCCTGTAGCGGACCGTGGGGCAACGCCGCCCCGCGTTCGAAGTGATAGCGACCGGTGTGCAGGCTGCTCGGGCCCTGTCGGGTGAACTTGATCATCAGGTACATCTCGATCACCAGCAGCACGGTGTAGAACGCCGCCAGGGCCAGCAGCGATCCCCAGACGTCACCCGTGGAAAGACTCGACGCCGACAGATGGGTGGGCAGCACTTCACCGATCGACCAGGGCTGGCGGCCGTGTTCGGCGACGTACCAGCCGGTCTGGGTCGCGACCCACGGCAACGGCAGGTTGAACAGCGCCCACTTGAGCAGCCAGGGTTTGCGTGTTTCGTTGCGGCGGATCGAGGCCCAGAAGGCGCAGATGAACAGCCCCAGCATCAGCACGCCGCTGAGCACCATGAGGCGGAAGGTCCAGAAGATCGACGCCACACCGGGGATCGAGTCCAGCGCGGCGGCCTCGATCTGCGCGTCGCTGGCGTCGACCACGGTGTCGGTGTACTTCTTCAGCAGCAAACCATAGCCCAGGTCCTTCTTGACCTGATTGAAGGCGCTCAGGGTCTGTTCGCTGAGGTCGCCGCCACGCAGTTGCCCCAGCAGTGCGTAGGCCTGCATGCCATTGCGGATGCGTGCCTGGTGCTCGATCACCAGGTCCTTGATGCCGGTGACCTGCTTGTCCACCGAGCGGGTGGCGATGATGCCCATGACGTAGGGGATCTTCACCGCGTAGTCGGTGCGTTGTTCAGCCTGGTTGGGCAGGCCGAACAAGGTAAAGGCGGCTGGCGCCGGTTCGGTCTCCCATTCGGCTTCGATGGCGGCCAGTTTGGTTTTCTGCACGTCGCCGATCTCGTAACCGGACTCATCGCCCAGCACGATCACCGAGAGGATCGACGCCATGCCGAACGCGGCGGCGATGGCGAACGAGCGCCGGGCGAAAGCGATGTCGCGGCCCTTGAGCAGGTACCAGCTGGAGATCGCCAGGATGAAGACCGCGCCGGTGACGTAGCCGGCGGCCACGGTGTGGACGAACTTGACCTGGGCCACCGGGTTGAACAGCAGGTCGCTGAAGCTGGTCAGCTCCATGCGCATGGTGACGAAGTTGAACTCGGCGCCCACCGGGTTCTGCATCCAGCCGTTGGCGATCAGGATCCACAACGCGGAAAGGTTCGAGCCCAGCGCCACCAGCCAGGTCACCGCCAAGTGCTGCTTGCGTGAAAGGCGGTCCCAGCCGAAGAAGAACAAGCCGATGAAGGTCGATTCGAGGAAGAACGCCATCAGCCCTTCGATGGCCAGCGGCGCACCGAAGATATCGCCCACGTAGTGGCTGTAATAGCCCCAGTTGGTGCCGAACTGGAATTCCATGGTCAGCCCGGTGGTCACGCCCAGGGCGAAGTTGATGCCGAACAGCTTGCCCCAGAACTGGGTCATGTCCTTGTACACCTGCTTGCCGGTCATGACGTAGACCGATTCCATGATGGCGAGCAGGAACGCCATGCCGATGGTCAGGGGCACGAACAGAAAGTGATAGAGCGCGGTCATGGCGAACTGCAGCCGAGAGAGGTCGACGACTGATTCGGAGATCATTTCAAGTTCTTCTCGAGAGGTGGGGAAGCGGAGCCGAGCACATGCTGGCCGACGGTGGTGCCGTCATCCTTGACGTCTACGCCCGCGTCGAACCACAGGCTGCGAATGCCCAGCAGCAGGACCAGCTTGATCAGCACAATCACGGCGATTTCCCGGGCGAGCGGTTTCTTGAGGAAGTCGAAGTGTCCGGACATGGGTGGCACTCGGTGTCGGGCGGGTCGGTAGGTGGGCGGATTTTCTGCCCGCACCGCCAGACGGCCATTGATCCAGATCAATGATTCTCAAGCACCGACCTGCGACCAAGCGCCACATCGGTTGACTCAGGAAGGAACACCCGCTTCCAGAGGATGTAGAAAAGAGATAGGCAGCGGCGCAATTCATTACGTTATAATATAACTACAATCACCAATGGACTGCTGCACATGCGCTCACCTCGCTTCGCCCCCCTGGCCGGCTTCGCCTTCAGCGTGCTGGGCTTGCCCACCTATGCCGAAACCCCGCCCGAGACCCTTGAACTGGAAGCCATCAGCGTCACCGCTGGCGGCGAAATGGAGACGGCCAATGGCCCGGTCACCGGCTACCGCGCCACGCGCTCGGGCAGCGCGACCAAGACCGACGCTGCGATCAAGGACATCCCCCAGGCCGTGAGCGTGGTCCCGGTACAGGTTCTTCAGGACCTGGGCAGCACCAACGTGGAACGGGCCCTGCAATACGCAGGTGGGGTGTCCCAGCAGAACAACTTCGGCGGGCTGACCCTGTATGAATACAGCGTGCGCGGCTTCACCACCTCGGAGTTCTACCGCGACGGTTTCAGCGCCAACCGGGGCTACCCCGCTACACCGGACGTGTCCAGCATCGAGCGCATCGAGGTGCTCAAAGGACCGGCCGCCAGCCTGTACGGGCGGGGCGACCCCGGTGGGACGGTCAACATCGTCAGCAAGAAACCGCAGGCCGACTCCTTCGCTCGCCTGTACGGCAGTGCCGGCTCATGGGATCGCTACCGCACCAGCCTGGACCTGAACACCCCGCTCGATGACGAAGGTCAGGTGCTCAGCCGCGTCAACCTGGCGGTGGAGGACAACCACAGCTTTCGTGACCATGTGCAGAGCAAGCGGTTGTACGTGGCGCCGTCGTTGAGCTGGCAACTGGATCCGGACACTTCATTGCTGGTGGAGACCGAACTGGTGCGGCATCAGTCGGTGTTCGACCGCGGTGTGGTGGCACCTGGCAACGGCTGGGGTGGCGGCTCGCGGCGGACCTTTCTCGGCGAGCCCAACGACGGTTTCATCGACAACGACAACAACCGTATCCAGGCCACGCTGGAGCACCGCCTCAGCGACGACTGGCAACTGCGCGTGGCCAGCCACTACAAACAGGGCGAGCTGAGCGGCGATGCCAGCGAGGCCCGCTCGCTCAACGCCGACGGACGCACCGTCAACCGCCGCTATCGCGAGCGCGACATGGATTGGCACGACAGCATCAGCCAGGTCGAGCTGCGCGGCTTTCTCGACACCGCCAGCGTGCAGCATGAACTGTTGATCGGCACCGAGTACGAGGATTACCGCAAGAACGAACGGGTGACCAACACAGCCGGTGCCTATCCCATCGACATCTTCAATCCGGTATATGGCCAGGCCAAACCCACCGGCGCGCGCTCGGGCACCGACTTCCGCGAGCATGTGCGCAGCCACGCGCTGAACCTGCAGGATCAACTGGTCTTCAGTGAAAAGCTGCGCGGCATGCTCGGGGTTCGCTACGAGCATTTCGACCAGCGCATCGCCGACTACACCACTAACAACCGCAGTACCCAGCGCCAGGATGCCGTCACCCAGCGCGCCGGCCTGCTCTACCAGCTCACGCCGCAATGGGGTGTGTTCGCCAATGCGTCCACCTCGTTCAAGCCCAATAACGGCCTGGATGCCAGTGGCAAGTCATTCGACCCGGAAGAAGGCATCGGCTACGAAGCCGGTTTCAAGGCCGAACTGTTCGACGAACGCCTGAGCGCCACCTTGGCAGCCTTCCACATCGACAAGGAGAACGTGCTGGCGCTGGACCCGACGAGCAACCTCAACCGGGCCATCGGCAAGGCACGCAGCCAGGGCGTCGACCTGCAGTTCAGCGGCCAGTTGAGCGACGCGCTGCGTGTGATCGGCGCCTACGCCTGGATCGATGCCGAGGTGACCGAGGGCGACGCCAGCGTGCCCAAGGGCAGCCGCCTGCTCGGTGTGGCACGCAACAGCGCCAGCCTGCTGGGCGTCTATGAGTTTCAGGATGGTCGGCTGCGCGGTTCCGATATCGGTGCCGCGTTCACCTACGTGGGCGACCGGTCCGGGGAGTCGGGGGGCAATTTCGAGCTGCCCGCCTACCACACGGTCGATCTGCTGGCGCACTACAAGGCCAGCGACAAGGTCACCTTGGGCGTCAACCTGAACAACCTGTTCGACGAGAAGTACTTCGAGCGTTCCTACAGCAACTACTGGGCGATGCCCGGCGAGCCGCGCAACCTGACCTTCAGCGTGGCGATGGATCTGTAGCCTGACGCGGCTCCTTCCCTGGAGGCCGTCGTGCCGGCGCAGGCCGGGTGATCAGATGCGGAAACTGCCGACCAGTTGCTTGAGGCGCAACGCCTGCTGTTCGAGGTCGGCGCACGCGCGCAGAGTGGATTGCAGGTTCTCCACACCCTCTTGATTGAGGGTGTTGATCTCGGTGATATCGACGTTGATCGATTCCACCACCGAGGTCTGCTCTTCGGTGGCTGCGGCCACCGACTGGTTCATGCCGTCGATCTCGCCGATGCGCTGGGTCACGCTGACCAGACGTTCGCCGGCCTGGTTGGCGATGGTGACACTGGATTCGCTCTGGCCCTGGCTTTCGTTCATCAGGATGACGGCCTGGCGCGCACCCACCTGCAACTGCTCAATCATGCCCTGCACCTGCTGGGCCGATTCCTGGGTACGGTGCGCCAGATTGCGCACTTCGTCGGCGACCACGGCGAAGCCGCGCCCTGCTTCGCCAGCCCGCGCCGCTTCGATGGCGGCATTGAGCGCGAGCAGGTTGGTCTGCTGGGAAATGCTGGTGATCACTTCCAGGATCTGACCGATGTTCACCGTGCTGGCATTGAGGCTTTCGATGTTGCCGCACGAGCCGCTGATTTTCTGCGACAGCAGGTTCATGGCGCTGATGGTCTGGCCAACCACGGCCTGGCCATCGGCGGCCAGATTGCGCGCGGCACTGGAGTGCTGCGACGCCAGGGCGGCGTTCTGGGCGATTTCCTGCGCGGCGGCGCCCAGTTCGTTGATGGCCGCCGCCACGCTGCTGGTGCGATTGGCCTGCTGATCGGAGTTGAGCATCGAAGAGTTCGAGGCGCTGACCACCCGCTGAGCCACTTCGTTGACCTGGCCGGTGGCCGAGGACACTTCGCGGATCGAGTCGTGGATACGCTCCACGAAACGGTTGAAGGACAGGGCCAGGGTGCCGAATTCATCGGCGCTGTGGATGCTCAGGCGACGGGTCAGATCACCCTCGCCTTCGGCGATGTCGTGCATGGCCCGGCCCATGGTATGAAGCGGCTGCATCAGCAGGCGAATCAGCATGCCGAGCAAGGCGATGATCAGGACCACGGCGACGATCGTGGCGATCACCGCCGAGCTGCGGAATTGGCTGAGCATGGCGTAGGCCTTGGCCTTGTCCATGCTCAGACCGATGTACCAGTCCACCGAAGGCAGGCCCTCGACCTTGGCGAAGGTGACGATGGAGACGCGGCCATCGCGTTCGACTTCGGTCACGTCATCGCCGATGCGCGGGGTGTGCTGCGGGTACACGTCCTTGAGTGATTTCATGACCAGCTGGCTGTCGGGATGAACCAGGATCTTGCCATCGCCGCTGACCAGAAAGGCGTAGCCACCGCCGTCGAAATCCAGCGAGTTGATGGTCTTGACCAGGGTGTCCAGGCTCAGGTCGCCACCCACGACGCCGACCGGCTGGCCGTTGCTGCTCATGGCGGGGGTAGCGATGGTGAGGATGGTCTTGCCGTTGGCGGCATCGATGTAGGGCTCGGTGAGAACGGTCCGACGCGCACTCATGGCATCGGTGTACCAGGGCCGCGTGCGTGCATCGTAGCCTTCGGGCATGGTGTCCGGTGGCTCCAGAAAGTAGTTGCCGGAGACGTCGCCCAGGTAGGCGAAATCAAAGTTGGCCAGCAGGGTTTTCTGCTTGAGCAACGCGCCCACGGCCTCGGCACTAGGGTTCAGGGCGACGCTCTCGGCCAGGGTTTCGGCCAGCAGAATGCGACCCGAGAGCCAGTGCTGGATGTTGGTGGACGTGGCGCTGCCCATTTCGTGAAGGTAGCTTTCCAGGTCGTCGCGAATGGCGTTGCGCTGCAGATAATCGTTGTACAAAGTGAACAGCGCGAAGGCTGCAGTCACGATGAGCGAGGCGGCCAGGAGAATCTTGTGGCTGAATTTCAGGGTTTTTTGCATGGCCGATAGGTCCGCTGTGTAGTTGCAGGGGCTATCGGCACCGACTTGCCGCTATTGAATGAAATGAAACAGAAACATGAATCGATTCATCTTTTCCGACTGGCGGTTATAGGGTCATCGGACAATACCTGCCTGACCGTTACGCCGTTCCCACCCTGGCGATGACGGACATACTATGACCGGGCGGGTGCAGCCGGTTGGCACGCCGACATCGAGATACGTCCGCCAGGTGCGGCACTTGAGGAAGTGAGAGGATGGTGATCGAACGCTACAACGGCTTCGCCCAGGCATTGCACTGGCTGACGGTCGCCGCGCTGTGCCTGGTACTGCCCTGTGTCTGGGTCGCGGAGAACTTCCCACCGGGCCCGGTGCGGGTGCTCTGGTACCTGGCCCACGAATCCATGGGCATCAGCGTCGGCCTGCTGGTGCTGATCCGGCTGACCTGGCGCTGGCGGCACCCAGCTCCGGCCTATCGTTCGGACATTGGCGCGTGCACCCGGATGCTCGCCCATTTGAACCATGGCCTGTTGTACGCCGTACTGCTGGCCATGCCGGTGACCGGCTACCTGATGGCGGGTAATGGCCAGGACGTGCCGTTCTTCGGCCTGGTATCGCTGCCTGGATTCGCCAAGAACGAGGACCTGGGCAAACTGGCCAACACCGTCCATGTGTGGGGCCAGTTTGCGGTGTACGGCCTGATCGTCATGCACGTGGCCGCCACGGTATGGCACGTGGCGGTGCGGCGCGACGGCATGCTCGAACGCATGCTGCCGCCGCAGCGCGACTGACGCTTGCGGCACCCCTGCCCTCAGCGCTGCCCCATGACGCCGACCTGGCCGAGCATCTGGGCGAATTGCTGCAGCGGCATCTTCTGACCGTTGAAATCCACCACGGCATCGCTGTAGCGCAGGGTAGCGCGCAAGTGTTCGCCTTCATCCTTGACCAGGCCCAGCATCTGCCCCAAGCCGGCAATGGTTGCAGTCAGATCACGTCCGGCCTGGGCCACCCGCGCCGGGTCGCTCTGCCCTTGCAAGCTGGCTTGCAGACTGCCCACGTCGGCCAGCATCGGCTTGGACACTTGCAGATCGGCCTGCAGACTGGCGATCAGCGCAGGCCAATAGGCAGGAGAGCCTGGTTGCGTCGGCGCCGGATTGGCCAGTTGCGCCGTCATGCTCAAATGGCTCTCACCGTGTTCGGTGGCCAGGCTCAACCGCTCCAGTTGCAAGCGGGGCTTGGCATCGAGCAGCTTGCCGATGACCGCGTCCAGTCGTTGGCGCTGTGCCTGGGTCAAGCGCAGGGGCGGTAAGGTGCCATCAGGCAGAGGTGTCTGCCACTGCGGGGCGATGACGGTTCGGTACAGATCGCCGAATTCGCGGCTGGCGGCGATGTCGAGGTTGGCCAGCTTGACGCTCATCTGCAGCGCGCCGACCGGGCGGCTGGCATAGTTCAAGGCGCCGACGCTGTAGCTGGCCTGGACATCCAGGTTGCCTTCGACTTCCTGCATCAGGCCGGAAGCGGAAAGATTTTCCACCCGTACGGGCGCAACATCGGCGCCTTGCAGGCTGGCCTGGGCCAGCTTGAGATCGGAGTGCCCCAGGTACAGGCCGGAGGCGCCCAGGGTGCCACCGGTGTCGAAACTCAGGCCTTTGAACTGCGCCTGGAGACGTCCGGCCTGGCCTTCGATATCGGCGAGCAGTTCATCGCTCTGACCGGTCAGGCTGTAGCGGCTGGCGTCGGCGTTCAGCGTCAGGTGTGCATTCAAGCCGGAAAACCGGACGGTGTCATTGCCTTCGCGGGCGTCGAGCGGCAATAGTTGCAGGCGGGTATCGCTGGCACCGTCGTAGCCAAGGCTGACCTGACCGCGCAACGGCGACTGATTCCGGCTCATGGCGAACCAGGCCTGGGTATCGGCGTTACGCTCGAGCTCGAAGTTGCTGGCCGCCATCACCGGCATGAGCCTGAAGGCCTTGAGGTGCGACCATGGCAGTGGCCCGTGTTCGATGTGATCGACCAGCAACAGCTCGCGGCTTTCAGGTCCACTGTCGCCCTGCAGGTTGTTGAGTCTGATGCGGTAGAGCGCCGTGCTGGTGAAGAAACGTCGGTCCAGCGACAGCAGTTCGATCTGCATGCCGGGTTGGCCGTCGACGTTGAAGGACGCCGCCAATTCCCGGTTGGCTTGCGTGATGGCAGTGCTCAGGACCGGCTCCAGCTGAGTGCCGGTGTACCAGGCCCCACCCACGGTGGCGGCTGCGGCCACGACGACGATGCCAGCGAGGATGCCTGTTGCTTTGTTCATGATCGGACTCGTTCGAAAGGGTGCCGAGCCAACGGGGCTCTGGCGCAAGACAGTGGCGCGCTCGGCATGAGGTTAGCACCTGCGCTTGGTGATCAGCCAGCCAGCGAGGTGAGCGCTGCGAAGGCAAAGGATACCGCCGGTGACTTTATTCGACATCGTCGATTTGGGCTGAATCTCTTTGCATATCCGTTACTTGTACGCAACAGTTTATGCCCTTTCGTCAGTCTTTTTTTCTTGGCACAGAACCCTTTCAAGTTGTATCAGTCGACTGTGTAGCCGCTTATGCATCTTTGAAGGTACGCCCCATGCCCACCGCCTCCATTCTGGTCCTCGAAGACGAAGATCTTATCCGTGATCTGCTGACGACGGTACTTGAAGATGCAGGCTTCAAGGTCACGGCATTTCAGACGGCCGACCAAGGTTGCGACTTTCTGGAAACCCATCCAGGCGAGGTCAACATGGTGGTCAGCGACATTCGCATGCCCGGAAAAATGGACGGCTACGATCTGAGCATGTTGGCCGCCGAGCGCTGGCCTGCCCTGCCGATCCTGCTCACTTCCGGTTTCTCCGGTCGCGACCTGGTGTTGGGGCCGAACGTCGAGTTCTTGCCCAAGCCTTGGACGAGCGAGCGGTTGCTGAACAAGGTCAACAAATCGCTGCATATTCATTGATGTGAGCGGTGCGCGAGCGTCTTGAATTCGAAACGGTGACCGATCAGTGGCACCGCGGGGGTTGACGACGCGGCTTGCGCCGCTGCTACAGGGGGATGGGGCAACCGGTCAGATTTGTGAGTCCCTGGCGAATGTGGCGGCCTGGCGGGTCATGTGATCGAGTTGCCGGTCGCGCTTTCTTTCGGCGTCGAGCATGGCCTTGCGACCGTGCTGATTGAGCAGATACGCGTGAATCTGCCGTACTTCCAATGACGCATAGATGGGCGCCACGTCCAGTACTGCAATGGGCTGATCGGTCGCTTCACCGTCACTGCTGAGCTTGACCTGCGGTCCTTGCGCGCCGATCACCTGAAACCCCATGTTTTCGAACCACGACACCTTGCTCACCACGCAGGCCAGTTCGACGTGGGCATGACGCTGCTCGATCACATCGAGCAAGGCCCGCGCCACGCCCCTGCGACGTTTCGACGCGCGTACTGCCATGTAGGCCACGGTGCACACCGACGGGTCGTGCTCGGCGCGCAGGAACAAGGCGAACCCGTCCAGCGTTTCCGGCTGCGCTTCGTCCAATGCCAGGACCAGTTCCGGTCGCACCTCACGACCGCCCGACATCGCCTCTAGATACTGATGCACTTCGTAGCCGACACCGTACTGGTAAAGCTGATAGAGCGGATTGCTCGGGGTGATGCCCAGACTGCTGATGTCGGTGAGATAGTCGACGACCATCTGCAGCAGCTGACTCTTGATGTCCTCGGACGGCGCGGAACTGGAGTGGTGGATCAGTGACATCGGTGGCAGGGCTCCGGCAGGATGCTCGCAAGTGAAAGAGCGCCATGATAAACCCTGATCCGCGCCGATCGACAGCGCAGCAAGAGCGCGCGAATCGCGAGGAGGCGTTTCAGCCTCGCCCCACGAACGGCATATTGGTGGCCATCACGGTCATGTTCAACACGTTCGCCGACAGCGGCAGCTTGGCGATGTAACGAACTGCATCGACCACATGCTCCATGTCGACCATGGGTTCGACGGCGATGTCGCCATTGGCCTGGCGTACACCCTTGGTCATGCGTGCCGACAATTCGGTCAGGGCATTGCCGATATCGATCTGGCTGCAGGCGATGTTGAATTCGCGGCCGTCGAGCGCCAGGCTTTTGGTGATGCCGAGCACGGCATGCTTGCTGGCGGTATAGGGCATGCTGAAACTGCGCGGCGTGTGCGCCGAAATCGAACCATTGTTGATGATCCGTCCGCCTTGCGGTTGCTGGCGGCGCATCAGCCCGAACGCGGCGCGGCAGCATAGAAATACGCCGGTGACGTTGGTCTGCAGAACGTCGGCCCACTTGGCCACGTCCAGCTCGTCGATCGGCACCGCAGGGGCGCCAATGCCCGCATTGTTGAAAATCACATCGAGGCGTCCGTACGTCTGCTCGACCTTGGCGAACAGAGCGTCGACGCTGCCGCTGTCGCGGACGTCTGCCGCCACCGCCAGGGCTTCACCGCCCTGCTCTGCGATCTGCTGCGCCACCGCCTGCACGGCGTCCAGGCGTCTGCCCGCCAGCACCACACAGAAACCATCGGCCGCCAGCCCCAGGGCGGTCGCCCGGCCGATGCCGCTGCCGGCGCCTGTCACCAACGCTATTTTCTTCGACATGCTTGTTCCTCTGGTTTGGGGTCAGTTGCTGTCCGCGGCCCGCCCCTTGCGTTCTTCGATCATCTGCGCACCGCTCTGCTGGCGCTGCTGTTGCAAGGTGTCGGTCGTGTCCGAAGGTGAGGAGGACGTGGGCTCTTGGATCGTACTCGAACTTCGGGTGGCCGGGGCGCGATTCATGCTGCTGGACGGGTTGCGTGTGGTATTGGCCTGAGGCTGCGCAGTGTTGGCTGCCGGGGCCGTATTCACGGTCGAACCGCCCCCGCCACCCGCCGCAGGACTCGAGGCGCTGAGCCCGGTTGCGGCACCGACGCCGCATGAGGCCGACAAGAGCATGCCGATCACCCCGCTGTATTTCAGGGCACGAAAAAGCGTGTTCATGGGTATCTACCTTTGGCTGTGACGCGGTGGCTTTCCTGTTGTAGCTGAGCCCGTGGCTCATCCGTAGTTCCCCAAGCCCGATGGCGGTTGTTGGCCTGAGGGCGGCTGGCTGGGTTACCCTTGTCCCGTCACACGTACTTATCAAGATGTTTCCACAAGGATCGAACAATGTCCGAGCCGGCGAAAAATCGCGCCACTCATCAGACCCATTGCAAGGACTGCAGCCTGGCGCCCCTGTGCCTGCCCCTGTCGCTGGAACTGGCCGACATGGATGCGCTGGACGATATCGTCAAGCGCGGCCGCCCGCTGAAGAAAGGCGAGTTCCTGTTTCGCCAGGGCGAAGCCTTTGGTGCCGTTTACGCGGTGCGTTCAGGTGCGTTGAAGACGTTCAGCCTGAGTGACAACGGTGAAGAGCAGATTACCGGTTTTCATCTGCCCAGCGAACTGCTGGGACTGTCCGGGGTGGACAGCCAGACGTACCCGGTGACCGCGCAGGCTCAGGAAACCACTTCGGTGTGCGAGATTCCCTTCGAGCGTCTGGACGAGCTGTCGGTGCAACTGCCGCAGTTGCGTCGCCAACTGATGCGGGTGATGAGCCGCGAGATCCGCGACGATCAACAGATGATGCTGCTGCTGTCGAAGAAGACCGCCGACGAGCGCATCGCCACCTTTCTGGTCAACCTGTCGGCTCGGCATACCGCCCGCGGCTACTCGGCCGTGCAGTTTCGCCTGAGCATGTCGCGCAACGAAATCGGCAACTTTCTCGGCCTGGCGGTGGAAACCGTGTCGCGGGTGTTCACCCGTTTCCAGCAGAACGGCCTGCTTGAAGCGCAAGGCAAGGAAGTGCGTATCCTGGATGCGCAGCAACTATGCGCGGTGGCCGGTGGCACCCTAGGGTCTGTGTGAAAAGTCTTGAGACGAAGGTCAGGCAAGGCGAAAACAGCCGAGGAAGCGGAGTTTACGGGTTGTAAATGAGCATTCCGAGGCTGTTTTCAACGCAGCATCCCCGAGTATCAAGGCTTCTTACACAGAGCCTAGTCAAATGACCGCAGCCGGCGGGGCAGTACTGGCCGGCGGTGAAGGTTATACTGCGCCATCCCTGCCCTTCCAGAGCTATGACCGATGGTTTTCGACGAACACAGCTTCAAGTCCCTGATCCGCCCCGTACCGGATTTCCCCAAGCCCGGCGTGGTGTTTCGCGACATCACCCCGTTGTTTCAATCACCCAAGGCCCTGCGCCTGGTGATCGACAGTTTCGTGCACCGCTACATCGACGCTCAGTTCAGCCACATCGGCGCGATGGATGCGCGCGGTTTTCTGATCGGCTCCATCGTCGCCCATGAGCTGAACAAGCCGCTGATCCTGTTCCGCAAGCAAGGCAAGCTGCCGGCGGACGTGCTGTGCGAGGGTTATCAGACCGAATACGGCGAAGCGTTTCTGGAAGTGCACGCCGACAGCCTGTGCGAAGGGGACTCGCTAGTGCTGTTCGATGACCTGATCGCTACCGGCGGCACACTGATCGCGGCGGCCAATCTGGTTCGGCGGATGGGCGCGGAGGTGTTCGAGGCGGCGGCCATCATCGACCTGCCCCAACTGCAAGGCTCGCAGCGTCTTCAGGATGCTGGGGTCGGCACCTTCTGCCTGACCCGCTTCGCCCTCGACGAGCGCTAGGCGCTCTGCGCAGCCACGCTGCGACGTCCCACCACACGTAATTCGATGCAGTCCCCTGCGGGATGTTGCGGTCCAACGCCACAGCATCCACTCAAAACGGGAGACAACATGACTCATTCTGCATTGGTGGTAGGCGCCAGCGGCATCGTTGGCAGCGCGACTTCGCGGCTGCTGCTCGATCAGGGTTGGCAGGTCGCCGGCTTGGCGCGCAAGCCAGCCGTGGCCGAGGGTGTCACCCCGGTCCAGGCTGACCTGATGGACCCGGCGTCGCTGGCCACGGCGCTGGCCGAGCTCAAGCCCACCCACGTCTTTTTGACCACCTGGGCCCGCCAGGACACCGAAGCGGAGAACATCCGCGTCAACGCCGCCATGGTGCGCAATGTGCTCGACGCCTTGCGCGCGGCTGGAAGCGTCAAGCACGTGGCCTTGGTTACCGGTCTCAAGCACTACCTGGGCCCGTTCGAAAACTACGGCAAGGGCAGCCTGCCGCAGACCCCGTTTCGTGAGGAGCAGGGCCGCCTGGACGTCGAGAACTTCTATTACGCCCAGGAAGATGAAGTGTTCGCCGCCGCCGAGCGCGATGGTTTCACCTGGAGCGTGCATCGCCCTCACACCATCACTGGTGTGGCTGTAGGCAACGCCATGAACATGGCGACTACCTTGGCGGTGTATGCCTCCATCTGCAAAGCCACCGGCCGCCCGTTCGTGTTCCCCGGCTCGCGCGTGCAGTGGGACAGCCTGACCGACATGACCGACGCCCGTTTGCTGGCCAAGCAGTTGCTCTGGGCCAGTACGACTCCCGCGGCGGCCAATCAGGCTTTCAACGTGACCAACGGTGACGTATTCCGTTGGAGCTGGATGTGGCAGCAGATTGCCGACTGGTTCGGTGTCGAGGCAGCGCCCTATCCGCAGCAGATCACGCCCCTGGCAGAGCAAATGACCGACGACGCCGACGTATGGCAACAGTTAGCTCAGAAGCATGGCCTGCGCGAAGCGGATATCGATCGGCTGGTTTCACCCTGGCACACCGATGCCGATCTGGGCCGTCCGATCGAGGTGGTCACTGATGTGTCCAAGAGCCGTCGACTGGGCTTCACGGAGTTTCAGGCCAGCGATCAGGCATTCTTCGACGTGTTCGAGAAGCTGCGCAGCGAACGCCTGATTCCTTGAACCCTGTAGCATCGGAGCGAGCCGCGTCGTGTAGCAGCAGCGCGAGCCGCATCGGCGACAGCTGGGGTATGCGCAGATAGTGCAGCATGAAAAAGCCCCCCGCAGCCTGGCTGCGGGGGGCTTTTTTTGCGCCTGATCCGTACAGCGATCAGAGCATAGTGCCTTACGCCTTGCCCGAGCCCAGATCGGCCCCGGTGACTGGGTCCGCATCCGGATCGGACTCGGTACGCAGCTTCATGGCTTCCAGTACATCCGCATCGTCTGCAGACAAGGTTACCGAAGCGCTGCCATCACCGCCATCGACCGCAGGCTCGGGTGATTCGACGAACTCCCACTCTTCACCCTGATTCCACGGCCCACGTACGTTCGGCTCACCCGACATATTGAAATACTTGTTGGTGAATTCCGGCATGCCCGGCAACTTGCCCTGGGGGAAGTTGGGCTGAATGGAGTGCAAGGCTTTTTCGAATGACAATTGATGCGCTATTTCACGCGTCATCAAAAAGCCCAGCGCTTCTTTCACGCCTGGATCATCGGTCACATTCATCAACCGCTCGTAGACAATCTTCGCCCGCGACTCGGCGGCGATATTGGAGCGCATATCGGCAGTGGGTTCACCAATGGTATCGATATAGGCGGCCGTCCACGGCACACCGGCCGAGTTGACCAAGGGCGCACCGGCACCATAAAGCAGGCTGGTGATATGAGAGTCATTGCCAGCACCGTTAATGGCACGGTACAACTCGCCCTCTTCCTGCACGCCTTCGGCCAGTTGGCCTTTGGCGCCCTTGTTGAGCATGACGATGATCGAACCGACGATTTCCAGGTGGCTCAGCTCTTCGGTGGCGATGGACATCAGCAGGTCCTTGCGGCCCGGATCATCCTCGGCCAGAGCCTGGGTGAAGTAGCGTGCCGCGGCAGCCAGTTCGCCCTGTGCGCCACCGAATTGTTCCAGCAACAGGTTAGCCAGTCCGGGATTGGGTGCGGCAACGCGCACGGTGTATTGCAAACGCTTGTTGTGCAAGAACATTGTCAAATCCTCAGGCTATCTAGTTATGCGAGCAAGTCATGGAGCGGCACACGGAAACTCCCGATAAACGAGAGCCACTGAAACAACGCCGTCCTAAGTAGGAAGATAGTTCGCCGAATTAATGCCATTTATATCAGGCAGCCGGACGAAAGGTTATTTATAAAAGAATGACTACTGGCACATTAGCATGGGTTTATCGTTTCAATAATTGCGCAATGATAGTTATTCAGCCAGGCACACACGTATTTAACGAACTCTTTAAATAAGGCATTCATCCACCGGCGTGAACTATCGAGAAGTAGCGGACGTCATCCGCTTGAGTGTCGCGATAAACCTGTGCTCGGCAAGCTGTGCTTTGTGCCCTGTGCTCATTCCAATGATGGGAGAAAGGCAATGGATACGACGCAACGACCTGCCAGCGACAAGGCTGGTGCCAATACGTCCGCAGGCAGCACGCCGCAAGAGCACCTGCAGGTTCTGGCCGACGAGGCTGGCGCTGCATTGAGCGACGCCAAGCAGCAGGGCGCCGAACAGTACGAACACCTGCGCGACCTGGCCACCGATCGAATCGATACCCTGGTGGACAGCGCGCAATCGGCTGCTTCTGCGCTGGAGGGCAAGGACACCCTGGGTTTGTCGCAATACCTAGGTCAACTGGCATCGGGGCTTGGCACCTTTGCCGACCAGGTTCGCGACAAGAGCGCCGAAGAGCTTCTGCACAAGGGCGCGCAGTTGGCACGGGACAATCCGGCCGTGTTCCTGGCCGGCAGCGTGGCGATAGGCTTCGCGCTGTCGCGGTTCCTGCGCGCCAGCGCCAGCGCGCCGTCCACGCCAGGTTCGAGCTCGCCTGCGCCTTCCGACCTACCGCAATACCAGACCTCCGTGCCGCCATTGTCGGCCGATCCTGCCGCGGCCAGCGTCCCGGAACCGGCCACCCAGGCCCCCGTCAGTCCGCCGCTGGGCGGGACCACGCTGTACTCGACGCCCACGCCGCCACGGGAGGCTCTGTGATGAACAACGATCCGTTCGACACACCCCAGGAACGTATGGACTCGGTCCGCCAGGACGATGCCTCCATCGGCGGCCTGCTGCGGCAGTTGACGCGCGAGGTGCCGGAGCTGTTCACCAAAGAGCTGGCGCTGGCCAAGGCCGAAATGCAGCAGAGCCTGACCACGCTGAAGGCGGGCATTGCCGCCGTGGCGGGCGGTGCGATCGTGCTACTGGCCGGTTTCATCATCCTGCTGATGGCGGCCGTGTATGGCCTGGGTAACGTGATGCAGCTGTGGCTCGCCGCGCTGATCGTGGGCGGTATCACCGTGATCGTCGGTTTCATCATGCTGCAGTCGGGCAAGAAGCAGTTCGAAGCGTCGCACTTCACGCCGGACCGGACCCTGCACGCGATGCAACAGGACAAGGAAGCATTGAAGAGGAAAGTCTCATGAGCAGCTCATTGAATAGCGATCTGGACAAAAGCCCGGAAGACCTGGAACGCGAGATCGACGCCAAGCGTGCCAGCATCAGCAATCTGGTCGATTCCCTGGAAAGCCGGTTCACGCCGGGCCAGTTGTTCGACCAGGCCCTTTCGTACACCAAGGGCAACGGCGGTGAGTTCTTCCAGAACCTGGGCACGACGTTGAAGAACAATCCGGTGCCCACGGTGCTCACCGGGGTCGGTCTGGCCTGGTTGGCGATGAATCAGAACAAGCCATTTCAGCCCGGTTCGACGTCGAGTGGGTCGGCGTTGGGCGGCAAGGTCAGTCAAGTGGTGGATCAGGTCAGCCAGGCGTTCTCGGGTGCGGGTGATCGCCTGCATGGCGCGGCCGATACCGCTCGTGACCATGGCCAGAGCCTGCGCTCCAAGGCGGGTGATCTGTCTGAGCGCGCTACTGATTCTTTCGACGCTACGGCAAGCCAACTCACCGACAAGGCTCATGACGTCGGTCAACGCGTGCAGAGGCAGGCCAGCGAGGTGAAAGGTCAGTTCGAGCAACTGCTCAAAGAGCAACCGTTGGTGCTCGCGGCCATCGGCCTTGCTCTGGGAGCGGCGCTGGGCGCGGCATTGCCATCGACGCGCAAGGAAGATGAGTTGATGGGACAGACGCGAGATGACCTGGCCGATACGCTCAAGTCCAAGGGGCAGGAAGCCTATGCGGTGGCCAAGGATACGGTGAAGCAGGCGACCGACAAGGCACCCGAACCGTCCGCCGCCCCGTCCCCGGTCACGCCCGCCATGGCGAGCGAGGGTACGGACCTGTCCTCAGGGCTGGGCATGAAGCCCTGAACCCGGCAGAACACCAAGCAAACCCTGACGCGGCACCTGTAGCAGCGGCGCGAGCCGCGTCGGCGGTACATGCGGTATGACTGTAGGACCGCGTCGTGGCCGGACGCGGCTTGCGCCGCTGCTACAGGGCTAGGATTTGCCGAAGAGCTTTTTGCCAAGGGTGACAACGGCCAGGACCACGGCGCCGGTAAGGATACCGGTCAGCGCGTCCACCAAGGTGCTGGCCACCGTGCCCATCACGCCACCACCGGCCAACGCCACCGCTGCTTCGCTGATGTGATGCACGAATGGCAGGCCGTGGGCGATGATGCCGCCACCCACCAGAAACATGGCGATGGTGCCCAGAATCGATAACACCTTCATCAACACAGGCGCCAGCCACAGCAGACCATTGCCCAACGCCTGGCTGGCCGATCCGGTTTTCTGCTTGAGGTAAAGCCCCATATCGTCCAGCTTGACGATGCCGGCCACCAGCCCATAGACACCGACGGTAATCAGCACCGCCGTGATCACCAGCACGCCGACCTGGTCCAGGAAGGGCCGCGTGGACACCACCCCCAAGGCCAGCACGATGATTTCCGCCGAGAGGATGAAATCGGTGCGCACCGCGCCTTTGATCTTGTCCTTCTCGAACGCGACCATATCGACCTTGGCATCGGCCATGGCAGCCTTGCGCTGCTCAAGGTCAGCAGCCGAGTCCTTGTGCAGGAACTTGTGCACCACCTTTTCGAAACCTTCGAAACACAGATAGGCACCGCCGATCATCAACAGCGGTGTGATCAGCCACGGCGCGAACGCGCTGATCAACAGCGCCGCCGGCACCAGGATCGCCTTGTTCAGCAAGGAGCCCTTCGCCACTGCCCAGACCACCGGCAGTTCGCGATCCGCCTTGACCCCGGTGACCTGTTGGGCGTTGAGCGCCAGATCGTCGCCAAGCACCCCAGCGGTTTTCTTCGCGGCCAGGGAAACGTCGTCGAGCAGGGTCGCGATATCGTCGAGAAGCGTCAGCAAATTGCCTGCGGCCACGGGGAGCATCCTTATGGGTGAGTTAGGTGGCTGACGCATGGGACCCCGGCTTAGTTCCCCGGCGGGCCGTTGTTGAGCGCTCGGCAAGGCCGGTGCTACCATCGCAGACCCTCCGGCGCGGCCGGATGCCACTGCGCAGAAACAAGGATCTTTGCCCACCATGAGCAGTATTCGCGAGCGCAACAAGGCCCTCATCCTGCGTGCGGCGAGCGAAGAATTCGCCGACAAGGGTTTCGCCGCCGCCAAGACCCAGGACATCGCCAGCAAGGCCGGCGTGCCCAAGCCCAACGTCTACTACTACTTCAAGTCCAAGGAAAACCTCTACCGCGAGGTGCTGGAAAGCATCATCACGCCAATCCTGCAGGCCTCCACGCCGTTCGACACGGCCGGCGAGCCGCAAGCGGTGCTGCGCGCCTATATCCGCTCCAAGATCCACATCTCCCGCGCCCTGCCCTTCGCCTCGAAAGTGTTCGCCAGCGAAATCATGCACGGAGCGCCGCACCTGAGCGCCGATCAGGTCGAGCAGCTCAACGCCCAGGCGTTGCACAACATCCAGTGTCTGCAGACCTGGATTGATCGTGGGCAGATTGCCCCAGTAGACCCTCATCATCTGATGTTCAGCATCTGGGCCGCGACGCAGACCTACGCCGACTTCGACTGGCAGATCGCCTCGATCACCGGCAAGGCCAAGCTCGACGACAGTGATTACGAAGCAGCCATCGACACCATCACGCGACTGGTGCTCAAGGGCTGCGCGCCGGAATAGCGCCACCTCGCCAGACCCGCTGACGACGTCGGCGCACAGCCTTGCACCGACGCGGCAAAGCTCCTACGCTGTGCGCCTTCTTGGGAACCCCTTTGCCATGACCACTCTGCGTGATCGCCTGTACGTCGTCGTCTTCCAGAGCGACACCCCTGCCGGACGCCGCTTCGACAAGACCTTGTTGTTGATCATCCTCGCCAGCCTGCTGGTGGTGATCATCGACAGCGTCGAGACGGTGCACAGCCAATACGCCGACCTGTTCGCCTGGATCGAATGGGGCTTCACGTTCATTTTCGCCGTGGAGTACCTGCTGCGCCTGTACTGCTCGCCCAAGCCGCTGCGCTATGCGTTCAGCTTCTACGGCCTGATCGACCTGCTGGCGATCGTCCCCGGCATCCTGGCCATCTACTACAGCGACGCCCAGTACCTGATGATCGTGCGCGTGGTGCGCATGCTGCGGATCTTCCGCGTGCTCAAGCTCAGCCCGTACCTGAAGCAGGCCAACTACCTGCTGGCGGCCCTGCGTGGCAGTCGGCAGAAGATCATCGTCTTCCTGGTGAGCGTCAGCACCCTGGTCACGGTGTTCGGCACGCTGATGTACGTGGTCGAGGGCCCTCAGAACGGTTTCGCCAACATTCCCACGGGCATCTACTGGGCCATCGTCACGCTGACCACGGTCGGCTATGGCGATATCGTGCCGACCACGCCGATCGGCCAGGTGCTCTCGGCGATGGTGATGATCACCGGTTATTCGATCATCGCCGTGCCCACCGGCATCTTCACTGCCGAACTGGCCAACGCCATGCGCAGCGAAGGCCTGCAGCACGAGTGCGGGGTGTGCCACAAACACAGCCACGAACAGACAGCCTCGTTCTGCTCCCAGTGTGGCAATGCGCTGTTCAAGAAAGCGCTATAAGCACCGCCCTTTTTGATCTAATCGCCCCCATAACGCCTGGCCGCAGGGCGCAGGCATAATGCCGCCTATTTCCAAGAACGCTCGAAGAGGGAACTGCAGTGAAAAAATTGATCGGTGCCTCGCTGTTGGCGGCAGGCTTGGGCCTGACCAGCCTGGCCCAGGCCGCGCCCAGCCTGCTCAACGTCTCGTACGACGTGATGCGCGACTTCTACAAGGACTACAACAGTGCGTTCCAGAAGCACTGGCAAGCCGAACACAACGAAGCCATCACCGTGCAGATGTCCTTCGGCGGTTCGAGCAAGCAGGCGCGTTCGGTCATCGACGGCCTGCCGGCGGACGTCATCACCATGAACATGGCCACCGACATCAATGCCCTGGCCGACAACGGCAAGTTGGTGCCCGACGACTGGGTCACGCGCCTGCCGAACAACAGCGCACCGTTCACCTCGGCGACCGTGTTCATCGTACGCAAGGGCAACCCGAAGGCGCTGAAGGACTGGCCTGATCTGCTCAAGGATGGCGTGCAGGTCATCGTCCCCAACCCCAAGACCTCCGGCAACGGCCGCTACACCTATCTGTCGGCCTGGGGCTATGTGCTCAAGAACGGTGGCGATGAAAACAAGGCCCGCGACTTCGTCGGCAAGCTGTTCAAGCAGGCACCGGTCCTGGACACCGGCGGACGCGGCGCGACCACCACGTTCATGACCAACCAGATCGGCGATGTGCTGATCACCTTCGAGAACGAAGCCGAAATGATCGCCCGCGAGTTCGGCCGCGATCAGTTCGAAGTGGTCTACCCCAGCGTTTCAGCCGAGGCCGAGCCGCCCGTCAGCGTGGTCGACAAGGTCGTCGACAGGAAGGGCACGCGTGCCGCCGCCGACGAATACCTGAAGTACCTGTGGTCGCCGGAAGGCCAGGAAATCGCCGCCAACAACTACCTGCGTCCGCGTGATCCAGCGGTGCTGGCCAAATTCACCGATCGTTTCCCGAAAGTCGAATTCCTCTCGGTGGAGAAAACCTTCGGCGACTGGCGCAGCGTGCAGAAGACCCACTTCAACGACGGCGGCGTGTTCGACCAGATCTATACCGGCCAGTAACCGCCGCGGTCAAAGCTCAGGGATGCTTGCGCCCCAAGCCAGCCGGCACGCCGGTGGTGTCGGTGGCTTCCCATGGGCCTTTGGGGCTGGTGGCCCAGCTCCAGCCGTCGTTCCAGCGGTAGTAGGTGCGCTGGCGATAGTAGGTGTCAGGCTGGTCTTCGAGCACGTAGACGCCCAGGCTCGGGTCCCAATGACTGGCACCGCCCGGAGGCGGGGCGAAGCTGGCCGAGGTCCGCGGCATCGGCTTGGGCGCGGGTGGCGTGGGCGTCGCAGGCGGGGCTGGAGTGGGCGCGGTGCTCGGTCCTGTCGGTGGCAGGGTCTGCACCGGTGGCTGCGGCGCAGGTTCGGACGGGCGCTGCACGGCGCAGGCACTCATGCCCAGGGCCAGGCCGATGACGGCCATTCGAGCTAAACGGTTCATGGCATCTCTCTACAGGTCAGGGCTGTCGATCATCAATTGCTGCACGGCGGCGCTGTCGCTGGCGATCGGCGCACCTCGCGCCAGCCATTCGCCCTGCGTGGGCTGGCCGGCCCTGGATATCCGGGCGATGAGTTGGACTTCGGGAAAGTTCGACAGTTTCAGCTGCGGCATCATCGCATCGCTGTCCGCCAGTTCAACCTGGGCCGGCAGGTCGGCGACCGTCAGGCGCTTGACCGCCAGTGGCATGGGCGGCCCGGACACCGCACGGGCAAACACGAACACGCTGTCTCCGGGCTGCACCTTGGCCGCCACACCGGGTGCCAAGGCTACCTGCACTTTCAATACGGCGCGTGCCGGAGCAGGCTCGGCGACAGGCAACTTGCCAGCGGCGGCCAGTTGGCCACGAGCCCGTTCGATTCCGCCCTGCAATGCCGTGCGCGCGGGGTCTTTGTCCGGGAGGGTGGCCTGCAGGCGCTCCCAGTAAGCGATGGCCTTGTCGAAATCGCGCCCTTCGAACGCGGCAATGCCGAGCAAGCCCAAACTGGTGGCTTCCTTCGGATCACCCAGCAGGGCTTCGTCAGTGAGTGCCTGGATCTGCTCGGACCATTTCTTGCCTGCAGCGAAATACAACGCCTGCGCCCATTGCCCCAGCACCTCTGGCTGACGACTGCTGAGTTTTGCGGCGCGCTCGAACAATTCGGCTGCCTGCGCCGGCCGGTTCTGCGCCATGTAGGTCCGACCCAGGATGTACACCCCCTCGACAGCTTCGGGCTGCATCTGCACCGTCTGTTCCAGGCGCGCCGTCATTTGCGCCATGGAGGTGGGCGGTACGGCGAACTCGCGGCTCAACTCGACCTGGTCGCTGGCGCCATAGTGCAGGTACAACACGAGCCCCAGCACCGGCACCAGAACCGCAGCCACCAGCGGTATCGAGCGGCCCAGACGGGTGTCAGCGACCACTTCCCCGCCCTCGGTATCGGCCAGCAACTCGCGGGCGGCTTCGGCCTGGCCGCTTTCCAACTGAGCGGCTGTCAATACGCCTGCAGCCTGTTGCGTATTCAGTTCGGCCAGGCGCTCTTGGTACAGCGCCACGTTGAGGGCGGTGCGGTCCTGCTCGGGCTGGCTGCCACGGGCACGCAGCAACGGTATCAGCAGGAAACTCAGGGCGAGCAGCAGCAAGAGGCCGGCAGCGAGCCAGAAATCGATCATGGGCGGTCTTCATCCAACGGTTTTTGAGCGAGCAACGCGGCCAAACGGGCGCGTTCGGCGGGGTCGAGATCCCGCGGGCTGGTGGCGGGTTGCCTGCGCCGACGTCGCAAGGTCAGCGCGATCACGCCCACGCCGACCACCAACAAAACTGCCGGGCCGAACCAGAGCAATCCGGTACGCGCGGTTAGCGCTGGCTTGTAACGGACGAACTCACCGTAGCGATCGACCATGAACTCGATGATCTGCCCGTCATCCTTGCCCTCGGTCAACAGCCGATGGATCTCGCGGCGCAGGTCACTGGCGATGGGCGCATTGGAATCGGCGATGTCCTGGTTCTGGCACTTGGGGCAGCGCAGTTGCTGGGTCAATTGGTGAAAGCGCTCGCGCATCTGGTCGTTGGCGAACTGATAGGTATCGATGGCAGCCCGTGCCACGCCGGACAGGCTCAACAGCAGTGTCGACAGCAGCAGCCAGCGCTTCATGGCCGAGCCTCGTCGAGCAGCGCCTGGTACAACGGCGCCAGTTGCTCGCGCCAAACGGTCTGGTCGATGACCCCGACCCACTTGTGGCGAATCACGCCCCTGGCGTCGATAAGGAAGGTCTCCGGTGCGCCGTACACACCCAGGTTCAAGCCCAGGCTGCCGTCCTTGTCGTTGATGTCCAGCGTGTAGGGATTGTGATAATCGGCCAGCCAGCGCCGTGCTGCCACGTTGTCATCCTTGTAGTTGATGCCATAGATCAGCACGCCCTGCTCGGCCAGCGTGTTGAGCACGGGATGTTCGACGCGGCAGGCCACGCACCAGGTCCCCCAGACATTGACCAAGGCCGGCTTGCCCAGCAGATCGGCTCGAGTCAGCGTTCGTTGGCCCTGAGTGTCAGGCAGGCTGAACTCGGGAAACGGCTTGCCGATCAGGGCCGACGGCAACTGCGCGGGGTCAAGATAGAGCCCGCGGTAGAGCAGCACGGCCAGCACCAGAAAAGCCCCCAGCGGCACCGCCAACAGCCAACGCTTCATGCCACGGCCCCTTTGCCCAATACGTCACGCACACGCGCCTTGACCTTGATGCGATAGCGCCGGTCCAGTGCGGCGAGGAAGCCGCCCAGACCGGTCATCAGCCCACCCAGCCAGATCCAGCGCACGAATGGCTTGACGTGGATCCGCACCGCCCACGCGCCGTTTTCCAGCGGTTCGCCCAGCGCGACATAGAGGTCGCGGGTGAAGCCGGCATCGATGCCGGCCTCGGTCATCACCGATTGCTGCACGCTGTACAAGCGTTTTTCCGGATGCAGCAGGCTCACTTGCAGGCCATTGCGCAGGACTTGAACACTGCCCCGCTGGGCGCTGAAATTCGGTCCCCGGTAAGGCTCGGCGCCCTGGAAGATGAACTGATAGCCACCCAGATCGACCGCATCGCCCGGCGCCATGCGCAGATCGCGTTGGGCAGTGTTGTGGCTCGACAACACCACGCCCAGGGCACAGACGACAATGCCCAGGTGAGCCAGCTGCATGCCCCAGTAGCTGCGCGGCAAGCCGGCAATGCCGCGGGGCAGGCCCTTGTGACGGGTCTTGTCGTGCAGGTCGCGCACCCCGGCCAGCACCACCCAGGCCGCCAGGGCGAACGTGCTCAGCACCTGCCAGGCGAAATCCCCCAGGCACCAGGCGGCCAGCGGCGCCAGCACGGCACTGCCGAGCAGTACCGGCACCAGCATGCTACGCAGCCAGGCGGTCGGCGTGTGTTTCCAGCGCACCAGCACGCCAACGGCCATGGCCAGCATCAGCAACGCCATGAGGGGCACGAACAGCGCATTGAAATAGGGTGGACCGACCGACAGCTTGGCGCCGGTCAGGGCATCCAGCGCCAACGGGTACAGGGTGCCCAGCAGAATCATCGAAGCGGCCACCACCAGGATCAGGTTGTTGCCCAGCAGCAGGGTCTCCCGCGACCACAGGCCAAAGCCCACATGACTCTTGACCACCGGCGCGCGCAGCGCGAACAGCGTCAACGAGCCGCCCACCACGAACAACAGGAAGATCAGGATGAACACCCCGCGAGTCGGATCCGAGGCGAACGCGTGCACCGAAGTGAGCACGCCGGAGCGCACCAAAAAAGTCCCCAGCAGGCTCAGGGAAAACGCGGCGATGGCCAACAGTACCGTCCAGCTCTTGAACACGCCGCGCTTCTCGGTGACCGCGAGCGAATGGATCAGCGCGGTGCCGACCAGCCAGGGCATGAACGAGGCATTTTCAACCGGGTCCCAGAACCACCAGCCGCCCCAGCCCAGTTCGTAGTACGCCCACCACGAACCCAGGGTGATGCCGATGCCCAGGAAGCTCCAGGCCACCATGGTCCAAGGGCGCGACCAACGCGCCCAGGCGGCGTCCAGCTTGCCGCCCAGCAGCGCGGCGATGGCGAAGGCGAAGGCGACCGAAAAACCCACGTAGCCCATGTACAGCATCGGCGGATGGACGATCAGACCGATGTCCTGCAGCAACGGGTTGAGGTCGCGACCGTTGGCCGGAATCTGCGGCAGCACGCGGGTAAAGGGGTTGGAGGTGAGAATCAGGAACAACAGGAAGCCGACGCTGATCATGCCCATCACCGCCAGCACCCGGGCCAGCATGACCTGGGGCAATTGCCGCGAGCCGATCGACACGGCAAAGGTCCAGCCGCCCAGGATCAGCGCCCACAGCAGCAACGAGCCCTCGTGGGCACCCCATACGGCGCTGAACTTGTAGTACCAGGGCAATGCGCTGTTGGAGTTTTCGGCCACGTAGCGCACGGAAAAATCGTCGCTCAAAAAGCTCGCGGCCAGGCACGCGAACGCCAGTACCAGGAAGGTGAACTGGCCCCAGGCGGCCGGCCGGGCCAGGCTCATCCACAGTCGATCGCCACGCCATGCGCCCACCAAGGGCACGCTGGCCTGGACCAGGGCCAGACACAGCGCCAGGATCATCGCCAAGTGGCCCAACTCGGGCACCAGCAGAACACCGATCATTGCGAAGCTCCCATTCGGCCGGAATCCTTCAAGGCCTTGGTGACCTCCGGCGGCATGTATTTTTCATCGTGCTTGGCCAACACCTCGTTTGCTTCCACAACGCCGTCGGCGTTCAAGGTGCCCAGGGCGACGATGCCCTGCCCTTCGCGAAACAGATCGGGAAGGATCCCGCGGTAGGTGATCGTGACGCTGTGCTGGAAGTCGGTGACCACGAAGCGCACATCCAGCGAGTCGCCGGAGCGTTGCAGCGAGCCCTTTTCGACCATGCCACCGGCGCGAATGCGCGTGCCCGTCGGCGCCTCGCCATTGGCGATCTGCGTGGGCGTGTAGAACAGGTTGATGTTCTGCTGCAATGCGCCAAGGGCCAGTCCGACGGCCAGGGCGACGCCGGCCACCAGGGCGAGGATCAGCGTCAGGCGTTTGCGCCGTTGCGGTTTCACGGTCGGCCCTCCCGGCGCAGACGTCGCGCCTCTTCCTGGAGGTAGCGTCGCCGGGCCAGCAACGGCCCGGCCACGTTCACGATCAGCACCAGCAGGCACAGGCCATAGGCCGTCCAGACATAGACGCCATGGCGGCCCATGCTCAGAAACTCGGCGAACGAAGTGAAGCTCATGGGCCGACCCTCGGTTTCAGTTCACCGGCCAGGTATTCCTGAACCCAGCGGCTGCGGGCCTCGCGCCGCAGCACTTCCAGGCGCATGCGCAGCAGCAGTACTGCACCGAAGAAACAATAGAAACCCAGGACCGTGAGCAACAGCGGCAGCCACATCTGCGCGGGCATTGCCGGTTTTTCGGTCAGGCTGAAGGTGGCGCCCTGGTGCAGGGTGTTCCACCACTGCACCGAGTACTTGATGATCGGAATGTTGACCACGCCGACGATCGCCAGCACTGCGCAGGCCTTGGCCGCGTTCTCGCGATTGCCGATGGCCTGGCCCAGGGCAATGAGCCCCAGGTAGAGAAACAGCAGGATGAGCATGGACGTCAGGCGCGCATCCCAGACCCACCAACTGCCCCAGGTCGGCTTGCCCCAGATGGCGCCGGTGGCCAGCGCCAGCACGGTCATCCAGGCGCCCACGGGCGCGGCGCATTGCAGTGCGACGTCGGCGATCTTCATCTTCCAGACCAACCCGACCACACCGGCCAGGGCCATCATCACGTAGCAGGACTGGGCAAGCATGGCCGCGGGCACGTGGATGTAGATGATGCGAAAGCTGTTGCCCTGCTGGTAATCCGGCGGAGCGAAGGCCAGGCCCCACACCACGCCTGCACCGATGAGCAGCGCCGCCGCCATGCCCAGCCAGGGCAGCACCCGCCCGCTCAGGGCATGGAACGCCTTGGGCGAGCCGAGCTTGTGAAACCACGTCCAGTTCATCACCTTGTTCTTCATGACCCCGTATTCAAAAGCATGAGCCGGTCGCACACCCGGCCTCGTCCGTTCATTCGCCGACACTGATCTTGAGCCCGGCCGCGATCGCGAAGGGCGCCAGGGTCACGGCCAGTGCCGTCAGGCTGCCCAGCCACAACAGGTACCCAGCGCTCGGCAGTTGCTGCAACGACGCCTGCAGCGCGCCACTGCCCAGAATCAGCACCGGGATGTACAGCGGCAGCGTCAACAAGGCCAACAGCAGGCCGCCGCGCTTGAGCCCGACGGTCAGCGCCGCCCCCACTGCGCCCAGCAAGCTGAGCACCGGCGTGCCGAGCAGCAACGAGGCCAGCAGCACCGGCAGGCACCGTTCGGGCAAGCCGAGCATCAGGGCCAGCAGCGGTGAAACCAGCACCAGCGCCAGCCCGGAGAACGCCCAATGCATCAGCACCTTGGCCAGCACCAGCACTGGCAAGGGGTGCTCGGACAGTACCCATTGCTCGAGCGAGCCGTCTTCCAGGTCGCTGCGAAACAAGCCGTCGAGCGACAGCAACACCGCCAGCAACGCGGCCACCCACACCAGGCCTGGGGAAAGGCTTTGCAGCAGCTGCATCTGCGGCCCGACGGCCAGCGGGAACAGCGCAACCACGATGGCGAAAAACACCAGAGGATTGGCCAGCTCTGCGGGTCGCCGACACAGCAGTCGCGCCTCGCGCTTGAGCAACAGGACGAAGACACTCATGCCGCGTTCGCATCCAGTTCCAGTCGCCGGTAGCGATTCGGCGTCTGCCCCAGCACATGGTGTGTGGTCAGCACCACCATGCCGCCTCGCTCGCAGTGGTCCACCAGGTGCCGCTCCAGCTGCTCGACCGCCTGAGCATCGAGCGCGGTGAAGGGCTCGTCGAGAATCCACAACGGCGGGCCGGGCAGATACAGACGGGCCAGCGCCACGCGGCGCTGCTGACCGGCCGAGAGCCGTTGGCACGGCACGTCTTCGAAGCCGCGCAGACCGATGGCCGCCAAGGCCGCCCAGATACGCTCGCGGCTGGCTGGCGTATGCAGCGCGCAAAGCCAGGCGAGATTTTCCTCGGCGCTCAGGGCATCCTTGATTCCCGTCGCATGGCCGATCCACAGCAGCTGGCGACCGCGTTCGCTGCGCTGCACCGGGCTGGCGAAGGCGACGTGCCCTTCTGCAGGCTGCATCAGCCCGGCCAGCAGGCGCAGCAGACTGGTCTTGCCACAGCCGTTGGGCCCGCACACCTGGAGCATGTCGCCCGCGGCCACCTGGACCTGCAGATGCTCGAACAGCAGGCGCCCATCGCGGTCGCAGGCAAGATCGGTGGCGTGCAGGTATGGGGTCAAGAATCCGCCTCATCGGGTTCGGTCGCAGGTTACGGCACCGTGCCGCACTCAAGTTTCGCAGGGCAAGGCCGCTATACTTCCATGGCGCTGTGTAGCAGAGCCGGCCGCCGTGGCCGCGCATTATACATGCGCAGTCTCTGCCCAAGGGCGTAACCGACACAGGTTTCATCATGCCTGATCTGATCAGCAACCTCGCCGCGCTTCCCACCGCCAGCGGTGCCGCGCGCGCCAGTGCGTCGAACACCGAGACGGTGAAGATCACCCAGCCCCTGGACAGCCTGCTGGCCCTGGGCGAGACGGTCGATGCCGAGGTGGTGTCGGTCAAGGCTGGCGCGCAGGACTTTCAGTTGCTGCTGCGCCTGAGTCTGGCCGGCGGCGGCGTGGCGACCATCACCGCCAGCAGCCTGCAGCCCGTGCCGCAAGGCACCGCGTTGCTGGTGTCGCATCTGGCCGGGGGCGCGGCGCTGGTCACCACCCAGGAGCGCGGCAATAACGCACCGGTGACCCTGACGCGCATCGACACCCAGGCCCTGCCGGTCGGCACGCTGTTGCAGGGCAAGGTCAGCAGCAGCCAGATGCTGCCGCAGATCGCCGGGCAACCAGCGGTGTACAAAGCGATGGTGACCCTGCTCAACACCGCCCAGGCTGGCAACATCCTGGCCATCGAGAGCCCTCAGCCACTGCGCCTGGGCAGTCTGCTCAGCGCCCAGGTGATGAGTGACCAGAGCCTGAATTTCGTGCCCTTGAGCGGGCGCATGGACCAACTGGCCGTGGCCCAGCAACTGGGTGCCCAGCAAGCCCGGCAGGGTTCGCTCGACAGCCTGCTGAGCCTTGTGCAGAACCTGAGCCAGAACCCCGACCTGGCGCCGCCGACCCGCGCCGGTCTGGAACGCCTGCTGGCCAGCCTGCCGGACGTGCAGCAGATGGCCGATCCGAAAACCGTCGCCCAGGCCGTGGTCGCCAGCGGCGCGTTTCTGGAAGCCAATCTGCTCAACGGACAACCGGCCCCCGATCTCAAGTCGGCGCTGCTGCGCCTGATGGCGCAGATCGCGCCGGGCGCGCTGCCCAATCCGGCAGCGCAACCGGCGGTGGCGGCCAATGTCCTCGCTCAGGTCCTGCCGGGACGGGTGCGCAATGCCTTGAATGCCTGGGGGCAGGTCAGCGAAAAGACCGTGCCGGTGAGTTTCCCCCTGCCTGCCCGCACCGCGCAGAAAGGCGAAGGCGAGGACGATCTCGAACACCTGCTGCGCCTGGCCGGTGCAGCGGTGGCGCGGCTGCAGAGTCATCAGCTCGCCGGTCTGGAGCAAACCGGGCGCACCCCCGATGGCGCCACGCAGACCACCTGGCAACTGGAGATTCCCATGCGCCATCTGCACGACTTCATCCCGCTGCAGGTCAAGGTGCAACGCGAAGACCCGCCACCGGACCAGCAGCCCCCTGACAAGAACGAGCCCAGGCCCGCCCAGGAAAAGATCTGGCGCCTGGACCTGGCCTTCGATCTGGACACGCTGGGCCCGCTCCAGGTGCAGGCGCAACTGGCCCATGGCAGCCTGTCGAGCCAACTGTGGGCACAGCGTCCGGACACCGCCCTGCTGATCGAAAACCAGCTGGACAATTTGCGCCAGCGCCTGCAAGCCACCGGCTTGAACGTGGCTGATCTGCAATGCCATCAAGGCACCGCACCGCAAGGTGCTCGTACCCGTCTGGAGCAACGCTGGGTGGATGAAACCGCATGACCGAACGAGCCCCGCGTCAAGCCATTGCCCTGCGCTACGACGGCCAGAAGGCCCCTACCCTCACCGCCAAGGGCGACGATGAACTGGCCGAAGCGATCCTGGCGATGGCCCGCGACTATGAAGTACCAGTCTACGAAAATGCCGAGCTGGTGAAGATGCTGGCACGCATGGAACTGGGTGACAGCATCCCTCAGGAGTTGTATCTGACCATCGCAGAGATCATCGCCTTCGCCTGGCACCTGCAAGGCAAGACGCCTTCCGGGTTCGAGTTCGCGCCTATGCCGAGCGAGCGCGATATCACCCCGAAGGCCCCGTAAAGCCTGGGTCAGAAGGCCGCTTTCCACTCCCCGGCGCGAGCCTCCGGCGGCGCCTGGCCGGCCTGCTTGAGGCCGGTTCGCCGCCGACCCCGGCAGCCGGCGCCCTACATAGTTACCACGTCCACCGACTGCGCCAAACGAATCATGGCCCGGTACGACTTCCCGTGCCCATAGAGGAATACCGCCATGACTTCCCCATTCATCAGTAGCCAAGGCGTTCAAGCCGTCCGTGATTCCCTCAAGGCGTACCCCAGACCCGACCGTGCCGCCGCCGACGCGGTGCACCAGTGGGCTGCGAAGCACGGCCTGGACCTGAATCCCGACAAGGTCGACGCCGTCACCCTGCACTATCAGATCAAGGGGCAGCGCTGCATTGCCCGTGTCGTGCAGAAGCTCACCATGACTCAGGCCCTGCTGTCCAACTGGCAAGGCGAGTCGGACAACAACCTGATCGGCGCTGCACTGCATGAGGCCTGGGCGGGCAATCCGCCGCCCTACCCGATCACCCTGGTCGACCATCTGGACGAACACAGCCTGTTCAACAACAGCGCGCCGTATCAGGTGTACAACGGCCTTTACCGACAAGTGACGCCGGCGAGCTATGACCAGGCCCACCATGTACGCATCGGCGCCGAAGCGTTTCAAAGCTTCATCTGGCACCTGGACTTCCAGAAGCCCTACAAGCAGATGCTCAAGGCGTACTGGAAAGACGGGCTGCAGGCCTACCGCGATGCGGCCAAGGTCAATTTCATCGCCGCCTGCAACCGGCAGATCAGCCAAGGCAGCCTCACCGACGCCGGACGCGTGCTGGCCTGGCAGGTCGCCGGCCTGCAGACGCGCGCTCGCGGCGTACACGTCGCCTGCCTGAACGTCTACGGTTATGTCGCCACCAACCTGCTGTGCCTGAAAAACATCAAGACCGGGCTGACCCTGCTGTACATCCCCGGCAACAGTTCGCCGTTCCACGAGTTCGCCGACGAATCGTCGATGAAGCGCTGGGTGGCTGATCAGTGCAAGCACCCGCACACCCGTCAAGCGTTGGAGGCGCATTTTCCACCCGGTGACGAAGCCGACACGCTGGGCTTCAGCGGCCTCACTACCGCGCTGACGGGGCTGGGTTTGTACCCCGAATATCACCATTTCGACCCTGACAAGCACCCAGGCTTCGCCACCAGCGGCCTGTGGGTGCCGCACGACACGGTCAACTATCGGACAGGCAAATACAGCCCGCCAATCGACGGCGACCTGTTCATGGCCATGGCCCGCCACCAGAAACGGCGCAGCGAGCAGGATGCCGACTTCATCATCAACACCGACAGCTCGGTCACCAAGGAAAAATGGCGCGGCTACTTCGTCTCGGCGATCAATACCCTCGCACCGATCGCGATGGTGATACCGGAACTGGCGCCGATCTTTGCCCTGGGCGGCGTCGTGCAACTCGGCTTGGCGCTGGATCAGGCGATCAACGGCAAAACCCTGGAAGAGCGGGCCGCAGGCGCCAAGGATGCCGTTTGGGGCGTGCTCAACGCGGCGCCCCTACTGCACGTGGATATCCCCGAAAACCCGACGATCTTCCGCTTCAAACGGCCCGAGTTCATCGTTCCGGCACGCATCAACGACCAGATCGGCTATCCCTTGAGCCCGCTCCAACCCCCTCGCCTTCCCGCCCTGGAACCGATCGTGGAACAGGCCTTCAGCCTGCCGGCTGCCATGGCACCCGCAGCCGAAGCGGGTCCGAGCATCGCCGATGCCGTGATCAGGGTGCCAAGCTACAGTGGCCAGAGAGATACCTTGGAATGCGAGATCGATGGCTACATGGCCCACGTGCATTACGACCTGCAACACGACGCCTTCATCAACAATGCGGACCTCAACGAGCTCGATCCGCCCTACTACATCGGTCCGCGGCCCGGTCAACGATCCATGACCCGGCTGGAGAACGTCGAGCGTCCCGTGACCGATGCACAGCGGATGGAAACCCTGCAGGGCCTGGGGGTGGACTTGATACTGCCCATGAGCCTGGGTGAATTGCGTCCGCCCTCGATGAAGCCCATTCCGAAGTCGATCTCCTGCATCTGGGTAGGCAACAAGGTGATCAGTCAGACGCTTCTGGAGAATGTGGGCCGCAACGCGGGCCTGTTGCTCGAAAGCGATTACACGTACCAGCTGTACCTCTCAACCGCCTCGCCCAAGGCCTATGCGCGCAATGTACAGTTGCTGACCAAGTACGCACCATCCATGGACGTCCTGCCCCTGGAGTCCCAACCGTTCTACGCTGAATTCAAGCGCAGCCGCTACTACCGTCAGTACCGCGCTGCCATCGACGGCAATGGCGGTGCAGGCACCAACTTCGCTTCGGCCTCGGACGTGCTGCGTTATCGAGTGCTCTACAGCCAGGGCGGGCTGTACATGGACATGGATGACAGCATCCTGCGGCCTGGGGAGAGAACCCCGCTCGGACAGCCCGCCGAGCACATCGACAACGTGCCCTTGGAGACCTCGGACCGAGGCCTGATTCTCTCCGTACCGCTGTCCAACGAAACCCTGGACATGAACATCCAATACAACAACAGCATGATCGGCAGCCACCCAGGCAACCCGACCCTGAATGCGATATCGGACAAGTTGCTGGAGCGCTTCGAGGCGCACCCGGACTTCTATGACAGCCGTCCGGATGCCCTGCAGGATCTCGAAGGCTTCCATCGCTATGCCATAGCCTTGAGTCACATCAGCGGTCCGGGCGTGCTCAACGAAGTCATCACCGATCGGCTGCTCGAACTGGCGCAGTACCGCGAAGTTTGGAACATCACGGCACTGCCGGTACGGGACAGAACAGGGGTGCTCAATTGGTCCGGGTACTTCGAGGCGGCCAACGCACTGACGCCGCTGTCTCGCTTTTCCCAGGTCGGCAGCAACTTGAGCTGGACCCACACGTGATCCGCATCACGCCTACATAATCACCGCGCATGCGGTCTTCGCCAACGCCAACCTCCAAGGCCTCTACAGCAGGCCTTGGAGCCCTCCATGCACACCAACGATCTCTCCATCAACGCCCAGACCGTCGCATTTGCACGCGCGCTCGTGCCTTAACGACCTGGAGCGGTGTCATTTTCAGGCTCTGATACAGGGTCGCCAGAGGGTGGACGAGGTGCCGCCGCTGGCCACTGCCAGCCTGCGGCAACGCGAAGACACCCTACGGGCGCTGGGCATGAACCCGAGCTGGGCCTCTACCTGAGAAAGGCGTCACGAGGGCACCGCGACCGCACCGGGGTGGCAGGTAAAGGCCTGAATCGAATCAACCGCGGTGCAGCTTGCTCATCAACTCGGCCTCGGCCTGCGTCAAGCCGCAGGCCTGGGTCAGCTCGTCCACCGAGGCGCCCATGGCCACAAGCTTGCCGGCCTGAGCGAACGACAGGCTGCCGGGGTCGCGTTGCTCGAGCTGAGCCAGCTTCTCAGGCAATGGCCCGACCACCGCACGCAGTTCGTGCAACGCCTCGCCCAGGCGCACGTTGAGGTTCTGGTAGTCGTCCAGGCGCTTGCTCAGCTCGCGCAGGCGCTGATCGCGCAGCGCGTCGCCAGCCGCCTGTTCGGCGGCCAACTGGCGCTGGCTTTTCTGATAGGACAGGAACAACGACACCGTTCCGACCCACAGCACTGCCAGCAGGACTACCGCGACCTCGAAGATCACTCAGATATTCTCCAGCTCGGACCACTCTTCTTCGGACATCATCTTGTCCAGCTCGACCAGAATCAGCAACTCGCCGTTCTTGTTGCACACGCCCTGGATGAACTTGGCCGACTCGTCATTACCGACGTTGGGGGCGGTCTCGACTTCCGACTGGCGCAGGTAGACGACTTCGGCGACGCTGTCGACCAGAATCCCCACCACCTGCTTGTCGGCCTCGATGATGACGATGCGCGTATTGTCGCTGACGTCGCTGGACTGCAGACCGAAACGCTGGCGCGTGTCGATCACCGTGACCACGTTGCCGCGCAGGTTGATGATGCCCAGCACGTAGCTGGGTGCACCGGGCACCGGCGCGATCTCGGTGTAACGCAATACCTCCTGCACCTGCATCACATTGATGCCGTAGGTTTCATTGTCCAGGCGGAAGGTGACCCATTGCAGAATCGGATCTTCGGAACCTTGGGCAGACGACTTCTTCATGCTACTAACCCCTCAAATGCCATGACGGCGGCGTGTTCATTCAATTCTTGATGACAGTGTTGGTGATGGTGATGGTGGCAGCGGTGCGCTTGCCCGGCGCCGAGTCCACCGCGCGCAGATGCCGTGCGCCGCCACTGGCGATCAGCTCGGCCAGTTCGGCGACGTCCAGCAGCGCACACATGTGTTCGATGACCGTTCCTGCCAGCCACGGGCGCTGGCCGCGCTGGCTGCGCCACTTGATCTCGCCGGGGTCCAGGCGCAGCGAGCGGCTGACCTGATGCACGGCCAGCCCCCACTCGTAGCCCTGCACCGAGATCACGTACTGCAAGCCGTCGCGAAAGTCGTCGCGATAGCGGTCGGGCATCACCCAGCGCGCGGTGTCGAGCACCTTCAGGTTGCCGCTGTTGCTGGGCAGGATGCCAAGAAACCAGTCGGGCTGGCCGAACAACGGCGTCAGGGTCTCGCCGGCCAATGCGTAGATCGAACCCAGGCACACCAGCGGTACGGCCAGGGTCAGGCCGGCCACGTCGAACAGCAGGCACTCGAACGGCTCGGCGGCCCAGCTGGGGCGGCCATCGACCGCCGCCAGCAAGGGGCGCGTGCCCACCGCCGGCAAATGCACGTCGGCCACGGGCGAGACGCGTTCGGGCTCGGCGGTGGGCAACGGATCGGCGACCAGCATGGGTGCCGGGGCTGCCTGGAATGGCGCCGGCTCCGATTCCGGTACGATCATAGCCGGTACCGACCGCAGGCTGACGGCATCGCGCGCCTGCTCTTCGAGCACGGCGGCCTGGAACTCGTCGAGGCGGTCCAGGCCGGGGTCGAGTTCAAGTTCCAGGGCTTCGGTGGCTTCGTGCAGCAGGCTGTCCAGGTAGGACTGCAAGGCCACCTGTGGCCGCTGGGCAATATCGACGGGACGGTTCATCAGGCTACCTGCGCGACAAGTTGTTGAGCCAGCAAATGCTTGAGCAAGGCACGGTAGGCGACCACGCCGCGGCTCTTGCCGTCGAAGCGCGAAGGCGTCTGCCCGGCCCGGCTGGCATCGCGCAGACGGGTGTCGACCGGGATGTAGCCCGGCCACAGATGTTGCGGGTAATCGTCGCGCAGGGTGCGCAGGGTACTCAGCGATGCCTGGGTACGCCGGTCGAACAGGGTCGGGATGATGCTGTACGGCAATGCCTGGCGCCGCGAACGGTTGATCATGGTCAAGGTACTGACCATGCGTTCCAGGCCCTTGACCGCCAGGTGCTCGGTCTGTACCGGGATCACCAATTGCTGGCTGGCCGCCAAGGCGTTGACCATCAGCACGCCAAGCAACGGCGGGCTGTCGATCACGGCGTAGTCGAAATCCTGCCACAGTTGCGCCAGCGTCTTGGCGATCACCAGGCCAAGCCCGCTCTGCCCCGGTTGTTGCCGCTCCAGCGTGGCCAGTGCGGTGCTCGACGGCAACAGCGAGACGTTGGCCTCGCTGGTCGGCAGCAGCAACTGGTGGGCGAGGCCTGCGGGCACCGCGCCCTTGTGCTGGAACAGGTCGAAACAGCTGTGCGCCAGCTCGTCCGGATTGTGCCCGAAATAACTGGTCATCGAGCCGTGTGGATCGAGGTCGACCACGACCACGCGCTTGCCTGCCTCGGCCAGCAAACCCGCCAAGGCGATCGAGGTCGTGGTCTTGCCGACCCCGCCTTTCTGATTGGCTACTGCCCAGACTCTCATGATGGTGGTTTCCCCTCGGTCAACGGCTACCGAGACAGTGATGTTTCAAGTTATGGGCCGGGCGGCGGACTTTTGACAGAGCCAGCCGCCGACGGCGCGTTTAGCGGCGTCAGTGCAGTTTGTGTGCCAGCACGACGCAACGCCGCATCCGGCTGCGCATTGGCACTGCCGGAACTGGTGATGCTGCGACGTACGTCAAGGTTGCGCGAAATGACCAGCACCACCCGACGATTGCGCCCTCGCCCATCGGCGGTGGCGTTGTCGGCCACCGGCTGAAATTCGCCATACCCGACCGCGGCCATGCGCCGTGGATCGATCCCTTCCAAGGCCATCATGCGCACGATACTCGCCGCCCGTGCGGTCGACAGTTCCCAGTTGGTCGGGTACTGCGCCGTGCTGATGGGCTGGTTGTCGGTGAAACCCTCGACATGCACCGGGTTGTCGAAAGGCTTGAGAATGGTCGCGACTTTGTCGATGATCGAAAACGCCATATCGCTGGGCATGGCATCGCCGCTGCCGAACAGCAGGCTGGACTTGAGCTCGATCTCGATCCACAACTCGTTGCCGCGTACCGTCAATTGATCCGAGGCGATCAGGTCACCGAACGCCTGGCGCACATCGTTCGCGATGGTCTGCAGCGGATCGGCCGCCTCGCCGATGGCCGCTTGCGACTGCTCGCTGTCGGTCACCAACGGCTGCGCCGGACGGGTCGTCAAAGGTCGCTCCTCGCCGATCGGAATCGGTCGGGTGCTGCGATCCGGGTCGTTGAACACCCCGACCAGCGCTTGCGAGAGCACCTTGTACTTGCCTTCGTTGATCGACGAGATCGAATACATCACCACGAAGAACGCAAACAGCAAGGTGATGAAATCGGCGTAGGAGACCAGCCAGCGCTCGTGATTTTCCGGCTCTTCAACGCGACGACGACGGGCCATGGCATGCTCTCCTAGTCGAGGTAGCCTTGCAGCTTCATTTCGATGGAGCGCGGATTCTCCCCCTCGGCAATGGACAGCAGCCCTTCGAGCAGCATTTCCCGATAGGCCGCCTGCCGCTGGGCCAATGCCTTGAGCTTGTGCGCCACCGGCAACAGCAGCAGGTTGGCGCTGGCCACGCCATAGATGGTCGCCACGAACGCCACGGCGATGCCATTGCCCAGCTGGCTGGGATCGGCCAGATTGCCCATGACGTGGATCAGCCCCATGACCGCACCGATGATGCCGATGGTGGGCGCATAGCCGCCCATGCTTTCGAACACCTTCGCCGCTTGCAGATCACGGGTTTCGCGGTTGTACAAATCGACTTCGAGGACGTTGCGGATGGTCGCCGCCTCGGCGCCATCGACCAGCAGCTGCAAGCCCTTGCGGGCATAGTCGTCGGGCTCGGCTTCGGCGCTGGCTTCCAGGCCCAGCAAGCCTTCCTTGCGCGAGACCAGGCTCCAGTTCACGACGCGATCGATACCCCCGGCCATGTCGATCCGGGGTGGAACGATGATCCAGCGAACATTGTGCAGGGCGCGCTTGAACGCGCTCATGGGCGACTGGATGAGTGCCGCAGCCAGGGTTCCTCCGACCACGATCAGCGCTGCCGGACCGTTGAGCAGAGCCGACAGGTGGCCGCCTTCGAGAAAGTTGCCACCGATGATGGCGACGAACGCGAGGATGATCCCGATCAGGCTCAAGACATCCATCAGCCGCACGCCTCGACCAGGTGTCGACCGATGTCGTCGAGGCTGTAGACGGCGTCGGCCAGGCCGGCCTTGACGATGGCCATGGGCATGCCATAGATGACGCAACTGGCCTCGTCCTGAGCCCAGATCTGACTGCCACCCTGCTTGAGCAGACGCGCGCCCTCTCGCCCGTCGGCGCCCATGCCGGTGAGCACCACCGCCAACACCTTGTCGCCGTAGGACTTGGCCGCCGAGCCAAAGGTGATGTCGACGCAGGGCTTGTAGTTCAGCCGCTCGTCACCCGGCAGGATCTTCACCGCGCCACGGCCATCGATCATCATCTGCTTGCCGCCGGGCGCCAGCAAGGCCAGCCCGGGACGTAACACGTCACCGTCCTCGGCTTCCTTGACGGTGATCTGGCAGAGCTTGTCGAGGCGCTCGGCGAAGGCGCGGGTGAATGCGGCCGGCATGTGCTGGACCAGCACGATAGGCGTCGGAAAATGCGCGGGCAACTGGGTCAGGACGCGCTGCAGGGCCACCGGGCCGCCGGTGGAGGTGCCGATCGCCACCAGCTTGTAGGGCTTGCGCCGCGGCGTTGCGCTGCTGGCCGTGGGCGCCGGAGCGCGTGCAGGCGTGGCTGGCGCGCTCGTGGCAGGCGATGGTGACCGGCTCGGCGCTGGCCGCGAAGACGCCGCTGCGCTACTTGCACCTGGCGTGGCCGCAGGTGCGGCCGGCGCAGCGGGCGCCGTGAAATGCGCCCCCAGACGGCGATTGCTGCGCGAGATCGTATGGACCTTCTCGCACAGCATCTGCTTGACCTTCTCGGGGTTGCGAGAAATGTCTTCGAAATTCTTCGGCAGGTAATCCACTGCCCCCGCGTCGAGGGCATCGAGGGTCACCCGCGCGCCTTCGTGGGTCAGTGAGGAAAACATCAATACCGCAGTGGGACAACGCTGCATGATGTGACGCACGGCGGTGATGCCGTCCATCATCGGCATCTCGTAGTCCATGGTGATCACATCAGGCTTGAGCGCCTGGGCCTGATCGATCGCTTCGCGGCCATTGGTGGCGGTCCCGACCACCTGGATGGTGGGGTCCGACGAGAGAATTTCCGAGACGCGGCGGCGGAAGAAACCAGAATCATCCACCACCAGGACCTTGACTGCCATAAACACTCCACTACGATCAGATACGCCGCGCGGCGTAGCGCTTGAGCATGCTCGGTACATCGAGGATCAAGGCGATACGGCCGTCCCCGGTGATGGTCGCGCCGGACATGCCCGGCGTGCCCTGCAGCATCTTGCCCAATGGCTTGATCACCACTTCTTCCTGGCCGACCAGCTGGTCCACCACGAAGCCGATGCGCTGAGTGCCCACCGACAGAATGACCACATGCCCCTCGCCCTGCTCCTCGTGAGCGGCGGACTTCACCAGCCAGCGCTTGAGGTAGAACAACGGCAGCGCCTTGTCGCGCACGATGACCACTTCCTGGCCGTCGACGACGTTGGTGCGCGAGAGGTCCAGGTGGAAGATCTCGTTGACGTTGACCAACGGGAAGGCAAACGCCTGGTTGCCCAGCATCACCATCAGCGTCGGCATGATCGCCAGGGTCAACGGCACCTTGATGACGATCTTGGAACCCTGGTCCTTGGCCGAGAAGATGTTGATCGAGCCATTGAGCTGGCTGATCTTGGTCTTGACCACGTCCATGCCCACGCCACGGCCCGACACGTCGGAGATTTCCGTCTTGGTGGAGAAACCCGGCGCGAAGATCAGGTTGTAGCAGTCCGATTCGCTCAGGCGGTCGGCCGCATCGCGGTCCATCACGCCCTTTTCCACGGCCTTGGCACGCAGGACCGCAGGGTCCATGCCCTTGCCGTCGTCGCTGATCGACAACAGGATGTGGTCACCCTCCTGCTCTGCCGACAATACCACCCGCCCGCCGCGCGCCTTGCCGCTGCGCTCGCGCTCTTCGGGCGTCTCGATGCCGTGGTCGACGGCGTTGCGCACCAAGTGCACCAACGGGTCGGCCAGGGCCTCGACCAGGTTCTTGTCGAGGTCGGTTTCTTCACCGACCAGCTCCAGATGGATTTCCTTCTTCAACTGCCGCGCCAAGTCACGGACCAGGCGCGGGAAGCGCCCGAAGACCTTCTTGATCGGCTGCATCCGGGTCTTCATCACGGCGGTCTGCAGGTCGGCGGTGACCACGTCGAGGTTGGAGACCGCCTTGGACATGGCCTCGTCGCTGCTGTTGGCGCCCAGGCGGACCAGGCGGTTACGCACCAGCACCAGTTCGCCGACCATGTTCATGATTTCGTCGAGGCGCGCGGTGTCGACCCGCACGGTCGTCTCGGCTTCGGTGGCGACCGGTTTCTCGGCCACCGGCGCACGTGCCGGGGCGGCCTCGGCCTTGCGCGGGGCCGCAACCGGCGCCGCTACGGCAGAAGTCGGCTGGGCGTCGGGCAGGCTGGCGACATCGCTGAACTTGCCCTTGCCGTGCAGCTGGTCGAGCAATGATTCGAATTCGTCGTCGGTGATGTTATCGCTCACCGGAGCCGGGGCTTGCACTTCGGCGGGCGGTTGCGGCTTGACCGCATCGGCGGTGAACGCACCCTTGCCATGCAACTGGTCGAGCAGCGCCTCGAACTCGTCGTCGGTGATCTCGTCGCCCGGTGCCGGGGCAGCCGTTGAAGCCGTTACGGTATCAACGGCTGGCGTATCGGCAACTTCCGAGGCAACCGGCGCTGTGGAAGCAGGCGCCAGCGCGTCGACGGCGAACTGACCCTTGCCGTGCAGTTGATCGAGCAGCGATTCGAATTCGTCGTCGGTGATCTCGTCACTGACCGGCACATCGGGCACAGCAGTGGCTGGCGCAGCAGCCTGCGCCTTGGCAGCACCCAGAGAGTCGAGCAGCTGCTCGAATTCGTCATCGGTGATGTCGTCGCCAGGCGTCGAAGCCGGTGCAACCACCGGTGTCGCCACGGGCGGTGCAACCGCAACGACGGGCGCTGCCACGGCCGAAGCGGGCTCGGCCAGACGCGCCAGCGCATCGAGCAACTGCGCACTGGCCGGTGTGACCGGGGCGCGCTCGCGTACCTCGGCGAACATGCCATTGACCGCATCCAGCGCCTCGAGCACGACGTCCATGAGCTCCGAGTCAACCCGGCGCTCACCCTTGCGCAGGATGTCGAAGACGTTTTCGGCGATATGGCAGCACTCCACCAGCTCGTTGAGCTGGAGGAAGCCGGCGCCGCCTTTTACAGTGTGAAAACCGCGAAAAATTGCGTTGAGCAAGTCGGCATCATCGGGACGGCTTTCCAGCTCGACCAGTTGTTCGGACAGTTGCTCGAGAATTTCGCCGGCCTCTACCAGGAAATCCTGAAGGATTTCTTCGTCGGCGCCGAAGCTCATGTGGATGCTCCCTGGAATACGTGATTAACGGTCAACACAGTCAGGCGCAGGCGGTGGCCTAGAAGCCCAGACTGGACAGCAGATCGTCGACATCGTCCTGACCGGATACGACGTCTTCACGTTTATCGGCATGAATCTGCGGACCTTCACCCTTGGCAGGATGTTTTTCTTGATCTTTTTCGGCACGAAGCTTTTCGTGGTCGTGCTGGATGCCGGCGAAACGGTCCACCTGGCTGGCCATCAGGACCAGTTTGAGCAGGTTGCTTTCCACTTCGGTGACCAACGCGGTGACGCGCTTGATGACCTGGCCGGTGAGGTCCTGGTAATCCTGTGCCAGCACGATGTCGTTGAGGTGGCTGGCCACTTCACGATTGCCCTGCTCGCTGCGGGTCAGGAATCCGTCGACCCGGCGGGCCAGTTCGCGGAACTCGTCGGCGGCCACTTCGCGGCGCATGAAGCGCTGCCAGTCGGCGCTCAAGGCGCTGGCTTCGGCACTCAGGGTATTGAGCACAGGCGTGCTCTGCTCGACCAGGTCCATCGTCCGGTTGGCCGCACTCTCGGTCAGGCGCACGACATACGACAGGCGCTCGGTCGCGTCGGTGATCTGCGACACCTCTTCGGCCTGGGGGATGGTCGGATCGATCTGGAAACTGACGATGGCGCTGTGCAGCTCGCGGGTCAGCTTGCCGACTTCCTGATACAAACCGCGATCGCGGGTCTGGTTCAGTTCGTGGATCAATTGCACCGCTTCACCGAAACGGCCTTTTTCAAGGCTGTCCACCAGCTCGACGGCGTGTTTCTTCAGGGTCGACTCGAAGTCCCCCAAAGTGCTTTGTTTGTGGTCCATTGCGCCCCCATTGCAGACTTCAGCTATTGACGCGCTCGAAAATCTTTTCGATTTTTTCTTTCAGCACTTGCGCAGTGAAAGGCTTGACCACATACCCGTTGACCCCGGCCTGGGCGGCTTCGATGATCTGCTCGCGCTTGGCCTCGGCAGTCACCATGAGCACCGGCAGGTGCTTGAGGCGGTCGTCGGCGCGCACCTGGCGCAGCAGATCGATGCCCGACATGCCCGGCATGTTCCAGTCGGTGACGAGGAAATCGAAGTTGCCGCTGTGCAACATCGGCAAGGCGGTGTTGCCGTCGTCAGCCTCGGCGGTGTTGGTAAAGCCCAGGTCACGCAGCAGATTCTTGATGATGCGCCGCATCGTCGAGAAATCGTCGACGATGAGGATTTTCATGTTCTTGTCCAATTAGACCTCCAGCAGTCTTGAACACGCCCAGCCTCTGAGCGTGCATAACAATCGAATTCGCCTGAGCCACTTGCCGCTGCAGATCGCTTACACGCGCTACGCCTGCAGGCCTCTTCGCGGGCAGAGCCCGCTCCCACATAGGTCGAGACTGTGGGAGCGGGCTCTGCCCGCGAAAAAGCCCGCACAGATCCCCCGTTTCTTCAGCGTGCCCGCCATTCCCCCAGGCGCCCGCGCAGTCGCGCGGCGCACTGGCTGTGCAACTGGCTGACGCGCGATTCGCTGACACCCAGTACCTCGCCGATTTCCTTGAGGTTCAACTCTTCGTCGTAATACAGCGACAACACCAGTTTCTCGCGCTCGGGCAGGTTGGCGATGGCCTCGGCCAGCGCACCCTGGAAGCGCTCGTCCTCCAGATCCCGCGAGGGCTCCAGTGAACCGCTGGCGCCGTCTTCGTGCAGCCCCTCGTGTTCGCCGTCCTGCAGCAGGTCGTCGAAACTGAACAGGCGGCTGCCCAAGGTATCGTTCAGGATCCCGTAGTAATCATCCAGACTCAGATTGAGTTCGGCCGCAATCTCGTGATCTTTAGCGTCGCGACCGGTTTTTGACTCGATTCGGCGAATGGCATCACTGACCATACGGGTATTGCGGTGCACCGAACGCGGTGCCCAGTCACCCTTGCGCACCTCGTCGAGCATCGCGCCGCGAATACGAATGCCGGCATAGGTCTCGAAACTGGCCCCTTTGCTCGAGTCGTACTTGGTCGAAACCTCCAGCAGGCCGATCATGCCGGCCTGGATCAGGTCTTCCACCTGCACGCTGGCCGGCAGTCGCGCCAGCAGGTGATAGGCAATGCGCTTGACCAGCGGCGCGTATTGCTCGATCAGCTGATGCTGCTGCGAGTCGCGCGACGCCTTGCTGTACATACGGTATCCGCTGGCGCTCATGATACGGGCCCTGCACTGGTTTGCTGCACCAGGCGTTCGACGAAGAACTCCAGGTGGCCGCGGGGATTGGCCGGCAACGGCCAGGTGTCTACCTTCTGCGCGATGGCCTTGAAGGCCAGCGAGCATTTGGAACGGGGAAACGCCTCGTAGACGGCGCGCTGCTTCTGCACGGCCTTGCGCACCGACTCGTCGTACGGCACGGCGCCGACGTACTGCAGGGCCACGTCGAGGAAGCGGTCGGTCACCTTGGTCAGCTTGGCGAACAGGTTGCGGCCTTCCTGAGGGCTCTGCGCCATGTTGGCCAGGACCCGGAAGCGATTCATGCCGTAGTCGCGGTTGAGCAGCTTGATCAGGGCATAAGCATCGGTGATCGAAGTCGGCTCGTCGCACACTACCAACAGCACTTCCTGGGCCGCGCGTACGAAACTCACTACGGAGTCGCCGATGCCGGCAGCGGTGTCGATGATCAATACGTCGAGGTTGTCGCCCACGTCGCTGAAGGCCTGGATCAGGCCTGCATGCTGGGCCGGGGTCAGGTGCACCATGCTCTGGGTGCCGGAGGCCGCCGGCACCACGCGAATGCCGCCAGGGCCCTGCAACATCACGTCACGCAGCTCGCAGCGGCCTTCGATCACGTCGGCCAGGGTGCGCTTGGGGGTCAGGCCCAGCAATACGTCGACGTTGGCCAGGCCAAGGTCGGCGTCCAGCAACATGACCCGGCGGCCGAGCTCGGCCAACGCCAGGGACAAGTTCACTGACACATTTGTCTTGCCGACGCCGCCTTTGCCGCCGGTCACCGCGATCACCTGTACGGGATGCATGCTGCCCATGTTCGTTCTTTACCTTGTCTAGACCGAGGCCACACCAGTGGCTGCCAGTTCGATTGCTCGAGTAATTCCTGGCAACCCTACGATGCAGGAAGATTGTGCTTGCCTAACGTTCTTCACCTCAGCCAACTCGCTTGTCGGGGCTGTGGTAGAGACCTGCGAACATATCGGCCATGGCCTCTTCGCTGGGCTCTTCTTGCATCTGCACGCTCACCGCGCGGCTGACCAGCTGGTGCCGCCGCGGCAGATGCAAGTCGTCGGGAATGCGCGGCCCATCGGTGAGATAGGCAATCGGCAGTTCCTGACTGATGGCCAGGCTCAGCACTTCGCCGAGACAGGCCGTTTCGTCGAGTTTGGTCAGGATGCACCCGGCCAGACCGCAACGTTTGTAGCTATGGTAGGCCGCAGTCAGCACCTGCTTCTGGCTGGTGGTCGCCAGCACCAGGTAGTTGCGGGCGTTGATCCCGCGTCCGGCCAGGCTTTCGAGTTGCATGCGCAGGGCCGGATCGCTAGCCTGCAGGCCGGCGGTGTCGATCAAAACCACGCGCTTGCGCAGCAGCGGCTCCAGGGCCTGTACCAATGACTGGCCCGGATCCACCTGAGTCACCGAAACGTTGAGAATGCGGCCCAAGGTCTTGAGCTGTTCCTGGGCACCGATACGGAAACTGTCCATGCTCACCAGAGCCACGCTCTGCGAGCCGTACTTGAGCACATAGCGCGCCGCCAGCTTGGCCAGGGTGGTGGTCTTGCCCATGCCGGCCGGGCCGACCATGGCGATCACGCCACCTTCTTCGAGCGGTTCGACGTCCGGCGTGCGAATCATACGCGCCAAGTGCGCCAGCAGCATCCGCCAGGCCTGCCGTGGCTCGTGAATTTCACTGGTCAGGCTCAGCAGTTCGCGAGCGATCGGGCCGGACAGGCCGATGCGCTGCAGGCGCCGCCAGAGATTGGCCTGGGCCGGCTTGCTGCCCTGCAGCTGCGTCCAGGCCAGGGAGCCGAGCTGCACTTCGAGCAACTGGCGCAGACCGTTGAGTTCCGAACGCATGGAATCGAACACGCGCTGGTCGACCGCAGGCTGAGGCGCCGGTGCAGGCTGGGCACGCACTGGCTCTTCGCGACGCGGCTCCACCAACGGCTCGGCGGCGGTCAAGGGCAGGCCGGCGACCAATTGACGATTGGTGGCGGCGTCGGTTTCGCCACGAGTACTCAGTTCGGCCTGGGCGGAGACGATGCGCGACTGGGTCTTGCGCAGCTCTTCTTCCAATTCCAGGTTCGGCACGCGCGGGGCCAGGGCCGACAGCTTGTAGTCCAGCGCAGCGGTCAGCTCGACGCCGCCGGCGATGCGACGGTTGCCGATGATGGCAGCGTCGGCACCCAGCTCATCGCGGACCAATTTCATGGCCTGACGCATGTCGGCGGCGAAAAATCGCTTCACTTGCATAACCCACTACCTCAGCCGTTGGGCCCTACTGTCGCTACGATGGTGACTTGCTTGTTATCAGGGATTTCCTGATAGGCCAGTACGTGAAGGTTGGGGATCGCCAGGCGACCGAAGCGTGACAGCATCGCGCGGACCGGACCGGCCACCAGCAGTATCACCGGTTGGCCCTGCATCTCCTGCCGCTGCGCTGCATCGATCAGCGATCGTTGCAGCTTTTCCGCCATGCTCGGTTCCAGCAAAACGCCTTCTTCCTGACCCTGACCAGCCTTCTGCAGACTATTGAGCAATATCTGTTCCAACCTTGGCTCCAAGGTGATAACTGGCAGCTCCGGCTCAACGCCTACAATGCTTTGCACGATGGCACGGGACAAACCGACCCGTACGGCCTGCACCAGCGCGGCGGTATCTTGACTCCGATGACCGTTGTTGGCGATCGCCTCGGCGATGCTGCGGATGTCGCGCACGGGCACCTGTTCGGCCAGCAGCGCCTGCAGCACCTTGAGCAGCGAGGACAGCGAAAGGATGCCCGGAACCAGCTCTTCAGCCAGCTTGGGCGACCCTTTTGCCAGAACTTGCAGCAGTTGTTGCACTTCTTCGTGACCGATCAGCTCATGCGCATGTTTCTGCAGAATCTGATTCAAATGCGTGGCCACTACCGTACTGGCATCCACCACGGTGTAGCCCAGGGATTGCGCCTGGCTGCGCAGGTTGACGTCGATCCACACCGCGTCCAGACCGAACGCCGGATCCTTGGCGGTGATACCGTTGAGCGAGCCGAACACTTGACCCGGGTTGATCGCCAGTTCGCGATCCGGGTAGATCTCGGCTTCGGCCAGGATCACGCCCATCAGCGTCAAACGATAGGCGCTGGGCGCGAGGTCAAGGTTGTCGCGGATATGAACCGTCGGCATCAGGAAACCGAGGTCCTGGGACAGCTTCTTGCGCACACCCTTGATCCGCGCCAGCAGCTGGCCACCCTGGTTGCGGTCCACCAGGGGAATCAGCCGATAGCCGACTTCCAGACCGATCATGTCGATGGGCGTCACGTCGTCCCAGCCCAGCTCTTTGGTTTCCTGGGTGCGCGTCGGCGATGGCAACAGTTCCTGTTGGCGCTGAACTTCGGCCAGGGCCTGGACCTTGACGTCGTTCTGCTTCTTCCACAACAGGTAGGCGGCGCCACCGGCGATGGCACCCAGGGTGATGAAGGCCAGGTGCGGCATGCCGGGCACCATGCCCATGATGGCCATCAGCGCGCCGGAAACGGCCAGCGCCTTGGGCGAGGCGAACATCTGCCGCTGGATCTGCTTGCCCATCTCCTCGGAGCCCGAGGCACGGGTGACCATGATCGCGGCTGCGGTAGAGAGCAGCAGCGAGGGCAACTGCGCCACCAGGCCATCACCGATGGTCAACAGGGCATACACCTTGCCCGCTTCGGCGAACGGCATGTTGTGTTGCAGCATACCGACCAGCATGCCGCCGATCAGGTTGATGAAGAGGATGAGCAAACCGGCGATGGCGTCGCCGCGGACGAATTTGCTGGCACCGTCCATCGAGCCGTAGAACTCGGCCTCGGCCGCCACTTCGCCGCGACGCGCCTTGGCCTGGTTCTGATCGATCAGGCCGGCGTTGAGGTCGGCGTCGATGGCCATCTGTTTGCCGGGCATGGCGTCCAGGGTGAAACGCGCGCTCACTTCCGAGATACGCCCGGCACCCTTGGTGACCACCACGAAGTTGATGATCATGAGGATGGCGAACACTACGATACCGACGATGTAGTTACCACCGATCACCACTTCACCGAAGGCCTGGACCACTTTGCCCGCAGCGGCGTGGCCTTCCTGGCCGTGAAGCATGATCACCCGCGTCGACGCCACGTTGAGCGCCAGGCGCAGCAGCGTAGCCACCAGCAGGATGGTCGGGAACACGGCGAAATCCAGCGGCCGCAGGGCGTACACGCACACCAGCAGGACGACGATGGACAAGGCGATGTTGAAAGTGAAGAACACGTCCAGCAGCAGAGCCGGGATCGGCAGCATCATCATCGCCAGCATCACCAGCAACAGCAGCGGCACCCCCAGGTTGCCGCGGCCAAGGCCGACGATGTTGCTACGAGCGGTGTTGATTAATTGAGAGCGATCCACCGGCATTCCCCACTTCCCCAAGCGAACTTTTGACGCGCCAGGCGTCCTGCCAGGGGGCAGTGCAAGAAGGGGTCCAACTTTTGTCGGAGAGGGTTAAAGAATATTGGAGGGCTGCCGAGACCGGGTAAATCTCTGATATCGGCGGTGCGCCCTTCGCGGGCAGAGCCCGCTCCCACAAATGCCAACCGTGTGGGAGCGGGCTCTGCCCGCGAAGGCCGCGGCGCGGTCTAACTGTCGCGCTGCAGATCCGGCGGAATCGGCAGGTCCTTCAACGGATCGGGGCGCTTGCCGCGTCCGGCCTGGTATTGGCGGATCTGGTAGACATAGGCCAGCACCTGGGCCACCGCCAAGTACAGCCCGGCCGGGATCTGCTGCTCGATGTCCGTGGAATAGAAGATCGAGCGTGCCAAGGCCGGCGATTCGAGCACCTGGATGCGGTGCTCGTTGCCGATCTCGCGAATCTTCAGGGCAATGAAGTCCGAGCCCTTGGCCAGCAGCACCGGCGCATTGCCCTTCTCCGGATCGTACTTGAGCGCCACGGCGTAGTGGGTCGGGTTGGTAATGATCACGTCCGCCTCGGGAATGGCCGTCATCATCCGCCGCTGGGACATCTCGCGCTGCAACTGACGCACCCGCCCTTTCACCTCGGGACGGCCTTCGGCGTCCTTGTGCTCGTCCTTGACCTCCTGTTTGGTCATCATCAGCTTCTGCTTGCTGCTGTACAGCTGGAACGGCACGTCCACGGCGGCGATCAGCGCCAGCCCGCAGGACATCCACAAGGCGCTCCAGCCGACCAGTTGCACGCTGTGGATGATCGCCATTTCCAGTGGTTCATTGGCGATGGCCAGCAGGTCGGCGCGGTCCTTGGCCAACACCATGATGGCAACGATGAGGATGATGGCGAACTTGGCCAGGGCCTTCAGCAACTCGGTCAGCGCATGCATGGAAAACATGCGCTTGAGGCCCGCGGCCGGGTTCATGCGGCTGAACTTGGGCGCCATGGAGCTGGCGGCGAACAGCCACCCGCCCAATGCGACCGGCCCGATCAGGGCTGCGAGCAGCATCGTCACCAGAATCGGCTGGGTGGCCAGGATCGCCACCTTGCCCGACTGCAGCAGAAAGATGCCCATGTAGCGCTCGTCGAGCAGCACCTCGCGGCTCAGAGTGAAGTTGCTGCGCATCAGCTCCAGCAGGCTCTGCGCCAAATGCCCGCCGAACGCCAGCAACGCGCCGCACCCGGCGACCATCACGGCCAAGGTGTTGAGCTCCTTGGAACGGGCGATCTCGCCTTTTTCGCGCGAGTCTTTCTTGCGCTTGTCCGTGGGGTCTTCTGTCTTGTCGGCACCGCTTTCGCTTTCGGCCATTGCCTACTCCGCTCGCGCCAATTCGCGCAGCCACTGCAAGGCGTTGGTCGCCAGCGGCTGATACTGGTTGAGGATATCGCCCAGGCTGACCCAGAGGATGAACATCCCCAGCACCAGGGTCAGCGGGAAACCGATGGAAAAGATGTTCAACTGCGGTGCTGCACGGGTCATCACCCCGAAGGCGATGTTGACCACCAGCAAGGCAGTGATGGCAGGCAGCACCAGCAGCACACCGGCACCCAGCACCCAGCCCATGCGCAGCACCACATCCCAGTAATGCGCGGTCAGCAGCCCGCCGCCGATGGGCAACGTGGTGAAGCTCTCGGTCAGCACCTCGAAGATCACCAGATGGCCGTTCATGGACAGGAACACCAGGGTCACCAGCATGCTGAAGAACTGGCCGACCACCGCTACCGATACGCCGTTGGTGGGGTCGACCATGGACGCGAAGGCCATGCCCATCTGGATCGCCAGAATCTGCCCGGCGACCACGAAGGCCTGGAACAGGAACTGTAGGGAGAAGCCGAAGAGCGCGCCGATGATGATCTGTTCGGCCACCAGCAGCAGCGCCTGGACACTGATGGCGTCGACCGTCGGCGCAGGCGGCAGCCCCGGCACGATGACCACGGTGATGGCCACGGCGACGTACAGGCGCACCCGCTGCGGCAGCACCTGGGTGCCGAAGATCGGCATGGTCATCAGCATCGCGGCAACCCGGAACAGCGGCAGGATGAAGCTGGCCACCCAGCCACCGATCTGCGCGTCGGTCAGCTGCAGCAATGGCTGCATCAGCCGATCACCTGCGGGATGTTGGAGTACAGGGTGGTGATGTACTCCATGAAGGTGCGCACCATCCACGGCCCGATGACGATCAGCGTCACCAGCATGACCAGCAGGCGTGGCAGGAAGCTCAGGGTCTGTTCGTTGATCTGCGTGGCGGCCTGGAACATGGCGATGATCAGGCCGACGATCAGGCTCGGCAGCACGAGGATCGCGACCATTACCGTGGTCAGCCACAGCGCTTCGCGAAACAGGTCGACAGCGACTTCCGGGGTCATGGGTTCAGGCTCCTGGGCAAGGCAGATCTGGCTTCTTCGCGGGCAGAGCCCGCTCCCACACAATGGGTAGCGCCGCGACTGATGTGGGAGCGGGCTCTGCCCGCGAAGAGGCCCTCGACAACACAGCACATCGCAAAGTCAGACACCACCGAAACTCCCCGCCAGGGTACCGATGATCAGCGCCCAGCCATCGACCAGGACGAACAGCATGATCTTGAACGGCAGCGAGATGATCAGCGGCGAGAGCATCATCATACCCATGGCCATCAGCACACTGGCGACCACCAGGTCGATGATCAGGAACGGAATGAAGATCATGAAGCCGATCTGGAACGCCGTCTTCAGCTCCGAGGTGACGAAGGCCGGTACCAGGATGGTCAGCGGCGCCTGGTCGGCACTGGCGATGTCGGTGCGTTTGGACAGCCGCATGAACAGCTCGAGGTCGCTCTGCCGAGTCTGCGCCAGCATGAAGTCCTTGATCGGGCCTTCGGCGCGGGCGACCGCGTCCTGGGCGCTGAGCTGTTCGTTCAGATAGGGTTGCAGGGCCTGCTGGTTCACCTTGTCGAACACCGGCGCCATGATGAACATGGTCAGGAACAGCGCCATGCCGGTCAGCAACTGGTTGGATGGGGTCTGCTGCAGGCCCAGTGCCTGGCGCAGAATGGAAAAGACGATGATGATGCGGGTGAAACTGGTCATCAGCATGACGAACGCCGGGATGAAACTCAGCGCGGTCATGATCAGCAGGATCTGCAGGTTGACCGAATACTCCTGCTGGCCGTTGGCGCCGCTGGTCATGGTCAACGCCGGAATCTGCAGCGGATCGGCGGCCAGCGCCAAAGGCGCCGCCAACATCAAGGCCAGGGGCAGGACTACGCGCAACGCACCCATCACTTCTTATCCTTCTGGTCCTTGCCCAGCAGTTCCATCAGGCGCTGGGCGAATTCGGGTGTGGCCTGCGTGGTTCGGTCGGGCGGCATGACCGGCGTGTTCATCACGTGCAGGGCGCTGATGCGACCGGGGCTGACGCCCAACAGGATCTGCTCCTCGCCCACCTGCACCAGCACCAGCCGGTCGCGCGGACCCAACGCCTTGGCGCCGATCACGTCGATGACCTGACCCTGACGCGGCGCAACCTGCTGCACGCGGCGCATCAGCCAGGCCAGACCGAAGATCAAGGCCACCACGGCCAACAGCCCCAACACCGTCTGGGTCAATTGACCGGCCAGGCCAGTTCCACCGGACGCCACCACCGGCGCCGCTGCCGGCGCCGCTTCGGGCGCCGCCAGGACGACCATGGGCAGGAGCAGCAGAGCCCACAGAAAGCGGCCCATCACCGCAGCTTCTTGATGCGTTCGCTGGGACTGATCACGTCGGTCAGGCGAATGCCGAACTTCTCGTTGACCACCACCACTTCGCCATGGGCGATCAACGTCCCGTTGACCAGCACATCCAGCGCTTCGCCCGCCAGCCGGTCGAGCTCGATCACCGAACCCTGGTTGAGCTGGAGCAGGTTGCGGATGCTGATATCGGTCGCCCCGACCTCCATGGAAATGGTCACCGGAATGTCGAGGATCACATCCAGATTCGGTCCATCGAGGGTGACCGGGCCGTTGCCCGACTTGGGCGAACTGCCGAACTCTTCCATGGGCAGGCGCGAGGAGGCGGAGCCGCCACGGGCATCGGCGGCCAGCAGCGCGTCGATGTCGTCCTGCCCGGCATCCCCGGACTCACCCAGTGCAGCGGCCCACTCATCGGCGAGCGCCTGGTCTTCGGCGGAAATTGTTTCATCTTGATCAGCCATCAGTGGTCCTCGACGGGCATCTAAATCATCGGATTGAAGCGATCAGCGACGCTCGATCGGTTCGATTACTTGTAAAGCCAGGTTGCCCTTGTGCGAGCCCAGCTTGGCCTTGAACGAAGGTACGCCATTGGCGCGCAGCACCAGCTCTTCGGGCAGTTCCACCGGAATCACGTCGCCGGGCTGCATGTGCAGGATGTCGCGCAGCTTCAGCTGGCGTCGCGCCACGGTGGCGCTCAACGGCACGCTGACGTCCAGCACGTCTTCGCGCAGCGCCTTGCTCCATCGCTCGTCCTGGTCGTCCAGGTCGGACTGGAAGCCGGCATCGAGCATCTCGCGCACCGGCTCGATCATCGAATACGGCATGGTCACGTGCAGGTCTCCGCCACCGCCATCGAGCTCGATGTGGAACGTGGACACCACCACCGCCTCGCTGGGGCCGACGATGTTGGCCATGGCCGGGTTGACCTCCGAGTTGATGTACTCGAAGTTGACTTCCATGATCGCCTGCCAGGCTTCCTTCATGTCGAGGAAGGCCTGGTCCAGCACCATGCGTACCACGCGCAGCTCGGTCGGGGTGAACTCGCGACCCTCGATCTTGGCGTGGCGACCGTCGCCGCCGAAGAAATTGTCGACCAGCTTGAACACCAGCTTGGCATCGAGAATGAACAGACCGGTGCCACGCAGCGGCTTGATCTTCACCAGGTTGAGGCTGGTGGGGACGTACAGCGAGTGGACGTACTCGCCGAACTTCATCACCTGCACGCCGCCAACCGCCACATCGGCGGAGCGACGCAACAGGTTGAACATGCTGATACGGGTATAGCGGGCGAAACGTTCGTTGATCATTTCCAGCGTGGGCATGCGCCCACGCACGATGCGATCCTGGGTGGTCAGGTCGTAGCTCCTGATGCCTCCAGGTTCGCCATTGCCTTCGGTTTGCACCAGGCCATCGTCGACACCATGCAGCAGCGCATCGATCTCGTCCTGGGACAGCAGGTCCTGCACGGCCATGAGTTGTTCCTACTGCAATACGAAGTTAGTGAAGAGCACCTGGTCGATGACTGGCTTGCCCACTTCTTTCTGCGCCACTTCCTGCACACTTGCGGTCGCTTTCTGGCGCAGCATTTCCTGGCCGATCGGCGTGGTCAAGGTATCGAACGGCTGGCCGGAGAAGAGCATGACCAGGTTGTTGCGGATCACCGGGGTGTGCACCTTCAAGGCCTCCATGTCGGCCTTGTCCCGCGCCTGCAGGACAATGCTGACCTGCATGTAGCGATCACGGCCGTTCTGCTTGAAGTTGACCACGAAAGCGGGCGTCAAGGGCTCGTAGATTGCCGCAGGCTTGACGTTGGTGGCTGCCGCCGGGGTTTCCGCGGCGGGCGCACTGGCGGATTTGTGCATGAAGTACCAGGTGGCGCCCACAGACAGGCCGACAGCCAGCAACAGGCCTACCACCACCAGGATGATCAGCTTGAGTTTGCCCTTGCCTTCCTTGGCTGCGGGGTCCTTTGCTTCTTCGGTCTTTGCCATGCCAATAATCCGTCACCATTGAGGGGTAAGCGTACCCATGGCGACGATGGAGCAAGGGTTATGCCAACACTCCCGGCGACGTGCCTGCGCGGCAGGTCGCCAGGATCAGGCGGCTGGATCAGGCGTAGTAATCCACCGCACTGCTGCCCAGCACCGTGCTGGAAGTCACGGGCTGGACAGCGGCCACCGCGGGCTCGCCGGCGTCGATCGCGTCGCCGGCGGGGCGCTCGCCCGTGCTGCGGCGACTCTGCTGTGCCTGCTGCTGCTCGCCCTGGGACTGGCGAGACTGGTCGGATACGTTGACATCCAGCTGCCCCATGCCCTGCTGGTTGAACATGTCCTTGAGGCGATGCTGCTGGCTTTCCAGCGCCTCGCGTACACCGATGTGAGCGCTTGAGAAGGTCACCTGCGTCTGCTGGTCGGGCGTGATGTCGACTCGAATGTCCAGACGTCCCAGCTCTGCGGGTGTCAGCTGGATATCCGCCGATTTGAGGTTCTGGCTCGACAGGTACATGACCCGATTGACCAGGCCTTCGGTCCAGCCCGATTGCTGCATGGCCAGCGGCTGGCCCAAAGGACTGGCCAGCGGTGCCGCACTGCCGGCCTTGGCCGTGGCGGTCTGAGTCAGGGCCTGCAGGCGATCGGCGAACGTGTCGACGCGGCTGTCACCGGCGGCCGCATCGGCGTCTTTCGGAGCACTGTCGAGCAAACCGGCAAAGCCGGTATCACCGCCCTCGCCCGCTTCACCGGCCTGCTCCTTGCCCATCATCGCCGCCAGACCGTTGACGAAACTGCCCTCGATACCACGTTCGTTGGTGGCCGCCGGGTCTGCCGATGACGGTTGGCTGGCATGTGCGGAGGTGGTGCCATTGTTTTTGGCGGTCTGCTCAAGCGCCAGGCGCAGTGCAGGCAGGTCAGCCAGGACGTCCTGGGTCGGATCGAAATCCTCGGCTGGGGTATCGGTGTCGCTGTCGGTCAGACTGGCAGCGGTCAACGCCGCAGGCGGAGCCTGGACCAGCGCAGGGTTGCTGGCAGGGTCGGCAGGGACCGGAGCAGCCGCGGGATCGACCGGTGCAGCGGTCGAGGCGACGGCAGGATCATCCTTGTCGTCGGCACCGGTGACCTTGTCGTCGTTCTTGCCGGCAACCTTGTCGGCCTTGTCGGGCTTGTCAGCCTTGTCGATCGTTTCAGGTTTCTCCGGCTTGTCCGCCTTGGCCACTGGCAACTTCTTGCCGCTATCGGCAACCGGAGCGCTGGCCCCGGCCGCTTTGCTGGCAGGGCCAGCAGCCGTTTCCCGGGCAGCCGCGGGCGCAGGATCGACCTTGGCCTTGACCGCGGTCGCGTGGTTCTGACGGGCATAGAGATCGGCAAAACGCGGTGACGAATCGGTGTCCACTCCAGCGGGCTTGGCCGCGCCGGTGGCGGAGGCCGCGCGTGCGGCGGCGCCCAGTTGCAGCAGCAGAGGGTTTGAAGCGACAGCCATGAAGATCTCCCCGATACGGTGGCGTTAGCGCTGATAGCCTGGGAGAAAGCAAGTATCGGGCCATCAGCAGTCAACGGCTGAAGGTGTCGCTCAGTCGGGGAACCGTGCACGCTCTTCGGAATACAGTTTCAGGACCAGCGCGAACTCGCTGTCGATACGCTGCACATAGGCATCCACGCCATCCGGCGTGCCCTGACGGCAGTACTGCTCCAGCTCGCTGCACAGTTGCGCCAGGCGCATGGCGCCCATGTTGCTGCTGCTGCCCTTGAAGCTGTGGGCGGCATGGCTGAGCTCGACCAGATCATGGGATCGATGCAGTTCGTTCAATCGCAGCTGCGAGTCACTGAGGAAGGTATCGAGCAACAGGGGGTATTCATCTTCCATGACATCCTCCAGAGCGGCCAGGGCCGTGGGGTCGACATGGGGTTTTTCCGGCTGTTCATGGGTCGGCTTCTGCACCGTCATTGGTTCGCCAGCTAGATGTTCAATAGTCACTTGTTCGCTCCTTGATCAAGCCAGTTACGCTTGAGACTCCCAGGTAAATTCAACGTGGACACTGCGCCCGTCCTCCGACCACCCCGCGCTGCTGCTGAGCTGACGGACCAGGTTGACCCCGCGCCCCGACAAACCGTGCACGCTTGGCGTTCTTCCCAGCACCTTGGCCGGATCGAAGCCCTTGCCACTGTCTTCGACCACGATGCGCAGCACGCCGCCGACACCTTGCGGGCGTACCTGCAAGTGTAAGCGGATGTAGCCGTCTTCCAAAGCGGCCAGACGCTCGTTGCGCAGCGCGTAATAGCGGGAGAAACCAGCGGCGTCGCGCTTGAGTGCGGAATCGAGCTCCAGCACGCCATGCTCCAAGGCGTTGGAGTATAGCTCGGCCAACACGCTGTAGAGCTCACCACTCTGCGAGCGCAGGCCGTGAATCTCCTGCAACAGTTGCAGGATGTAAGGCAGCGGATTGAAACGACGCAGGGTGTCGGCACGAAATTCGAACATGGCCGACCAGTCCAGCGGACTGGACTGACCACTGTCGGAATAGATCAGGCTGGCCGGTGGCTGGCGTTGGGCGTCGATCAAGGCCAACTGCACCATGCTCACGTCGTCGCGCGATTCACCGCGAAAATCCTCAAGGGCCTGCAGGATGCCTTCGAACAGTGACTCGGGGTTCTTGTGGGTGTCGAATACCCGTTCGAGCCGTTCCACCCCGAAGGATTCGTCCTGCGCATTGCTCGTTTCGATAACGCCGTCGGACAGCAGCAGCACCCGATCACCCGGCGCCAGCGGCCAGACTTCGGTCTGATCTTCGAAACGGGTGGCTGGCAGTACGCCCAGCGGTAAATGCCGCGATACCAGCGCCACGCGCTTCGAGCCGTCGTGGCGGTGCAGGTAGCCATCGGGCATGCCGCCGTTCCAGACTTCCACGGTGCAACGCTGAAAGCTCAGGCGCAGCAGGGTTGCGCAACAGAACATGTCCACCGGCAGGATGCGCTTGAGCTTGGCGTTCATCTCGCGAAGGATTTCCGCCAGCCCGTATCCCTTGGCGGTCATGCCGTAGAACACTTCGGCCAGCGGCATGGCCCCCACCGCTGCCGGTAGCCCATGGCCGGTGAAATCACCGAGCAGCACATGCATGTCGCCCGACGGCGTATAGGCGGCAAGCAGCAGATCGCCGTTGAACAGCGCGTAGGGTGATTGCAGGTAACGCACGTTGGGCGCATCGAGACAGCCGGAGTGGGCGATCTGATCGAACACCGCCTTGGCCACGCGCTGCTCGTTGAGCAGGTAATCATGGTGACGGGTGATCAGGTCACGCTGTTCCAGCACCGTGGCCTGCAGACGGCGCAGGCGATCCATGGCCTTGATCTTGGCGGCCAGAATCACCTGGTTGTAGGGTTTGGCCAGAAAATCGTCGCCACCGGCGTCCAGGCAGCGGACCAGCGCCTGTTCTTCTGTCAACGACGTCAGGAAGATGATCGGCACCAGGGCCTCACCGGCCAACTGCTTGATCGTGCGCGCCGCCTCGAAGCCGTCCATCACCGGCATCATGGCGTCGAGCAACACCAGTTGCGGTCGTTGCTGGCGAAACAGCTCGATGGCTTCCTGACCATTGCTGGCGGTGATCACCGCGTGCCCCTGCCGACGCACGATGCTGGACAGCAGCATGCGGTCGGTCATGTTGTCGTCGGCGATCAGAACCGTCAGTGGTTCCTCATTGACGGGCGGTTTCAAGGGATGTTGAACAACTTGTCGAAGTTGGAGATCGCCAGAATCTTGCGCACGTCGGAGGAAATGTTCGACAGCGTGATATCGGCGTGGTCACCACCGGCGTGGTCGCGCAGCAACAGCAGCATGCCCAGTGCCGAACTGTCCATGTAGGTGGTCTCGTTCAGATCGACGACATAGCGGGTGGACTTGCCCTCGCGCTCGTAACTTTCGCGAAATTGCTGATGCAGGCTGAAGTCGAATCGACCCTTGACGGCAATCGATGAAGTATTGTTTTCGCCGTTGTAACTGTGGCTTACCGAACTCTGGGTTACAGCCATGTAGTGATGCTCCTTGGGTTTGCCGTGCAGGCAAGGTTTAACACTGCATTACGGGGGCGTTCAACTGGGTACTGACAAAATCTGACTAGAAGCTGTCGTGCCTGGGCAATCGCTGGGACAGCTCGTCGAGCAGGCGCTGCTCACGCTTGTCCTCCAACTGCCGGGCCTCGAGGATATAGCGCTGGACCAGCTTGCGCAGCCCCTCCACACGGGCATAGGCCTGCTGCCAGGTGGCGCGCGCATTGTTCAGGTTGTTCTGGTGCCACGCAAGGCTCTGGCGCTGCTGACCGACGGCCGTTTCGAGCTGGTTGAGAAAGCGCTGGTAGTTCATCAGCCACTGGCCGGACACACCGCGGCTGCCGTTGTTGATCCACTGCTGCTGATAGTCGTTGCGAAAACGCTCGAGCTCCGCCAGCTTGGCTTCGGCCAGGTTCACTTGCCCCTGAAAATGACCCAGGCGCTGGGCAGCCTTGCGCTCGGTGCTTTCGGCCATCTCCACCACGGGAGCCAGGCGCGCTGCGCGACTCATTGCCATCCGCGCTTACCCCGGCGCCACAGGCGTGAACACCGCTGCCAGGCGCTCGGCGCTGGCCTGCAGGCTTTCATTGTCGTTGAGGCCCTGGCGCAGGTAACGCACCAGCTGCGGTTGCAGGGCAATGGCCAGGTCGGTCTCGCGATCCCCGCCCGCCACGTAGGCGCCGACGCTGATCAAGTCGCGGCTTTGCTGATAGCGCGACCACAGTTGCTTGAACTGTTGTGCCTGGCCCAGGTGCTGGGGGCTGACCACGCTGGGCATCACCCGGCTGATCGACGCCTCGATATCGATGGCTGGGTAGTGCCCCTCTTCTGCCAGGCGCCGTGACAGCACGATGTGGCCGTCGAGCACGCCTCGCGCCGAGTCGGCGATGGGATCCTGTTGATCGTCGCCTTCGGACAACACGGTGTAGAACGCGGTGATCGATCCGCCACCGGCCTCGGCGTTGCCGGCGCGCTCGACCAGCTTGGGCAGTTTGGCGAACACCGAAGGCGGATAGCCCTTGGTCGCCGGCGGCTCGCCGATGGCCAGGGCAATTTCCCGCTGGGCCTGAGCGAAACGGGTCAACGAGTCCATCAGCAGCAGGACGTTCTTGCCCTTGTCGCGAAAGTATTCGGCGATGCGCGTGCAATACATGGCGGCGCGCAGGCGCATCAACGGTGCTTCGTCAGCCGGTGACGCCACCACCACCGAACGGCGCAGGCCCTCCTCGCCCAACGTGTGCTCGATGAACTCCTTGACCTCACGGCCCCGCTCGCCGATCAGGCCGACGACGATGATGTCGGCTTCGGTAAAGCGCGTCATCATGCCCAGCAGCACGCTCTTGCCCACGCCGGTACCGGCGAACAGGCCCAGGCGCTGGCCACGGCCTACCGTCAGGAGGCCGTTGATGCTGCGAATGCCGACATCCAGCGGCTGACTGATGGGGTCACGCTTGAGGGGGTTGATGGTGGGCCCGTCCATCGGTACCCAGTCCTCGGCCTTCATGCCGCCCTTGCCGTCCAGTGCCCGCCCGGCGCCGTCGAGGATGCGCCCGAGCATGCTCATGCCCATCGGCAGGCGCCCGGTGTCGGCCACCGGCACGACCCGTGCACCCGGCGCGATGCCGCTGACGCTGCCCACGGGCATCAGGTAGATCTTGCTGCCGGAAAAGCCCATGACTTCGGCTTCGACCTGCACCGGTTGGTCGCTGTCGTCGTTGATCACCACACAGCGGCTGCCCATGGCTGCGCGCAAGCCTTCGGCTTCGAGGGTCAGCCCGACCATGCGCAGCAGACGACCTTCGACGATCGGCTGGCGCGGCAGGTCGATGGCCGCCTCGTAGGTTCCCAGGCGCTTGCCGAAGCTGGTGCGATCAAGCTTCATCGGGCGCGTCCAGATCGACGGTGATGTCGGCCGCGGCCGGGTGCATGTTCTGCTCGTGCAGCTGGTCGAACAATTGCGCAATGGCCTGGGTGATGCGCGTCTCCATGCTCGCATCGATGCGGCTGTGTTCGGTTTCGATACGGCAGCCGCCGGGCTGTAGCGAGTCGTCTTCCTGGATCCGCCAGTTTTCCTCGTGCTTCTCGCGCAGCGACTTGATCTGCTCGAAGTCCTGAGGATTGATGAAGATGCGAATATTGTTGGCGCCCATGGGCAGCAACTTCAGCGCTTCGCGCAGGACTTTTTCGATCTGGCTGGAATCGGTCACCAACTCGCGACGGATGACCTGGCGGGCAATGTGGCCCACCAGCTCGACCAGGGACTTCTCGATCTGGGTGTCCTGATCGGCGATGGGCGTCAACAGGTGCCCCAAGAGCCGGTCGAACTGGGCAAGCTTGCCAGCCAGCGCCGCTTCGGCTTCCTGACGAACCTTGAGCTGGGTGCTGTGAAAGCCCTCCTTTTCACCGGTGGCGAAGCCCTCGTTGTAGGCCTCTTGGCGAATGGCTTCCAGCTCTTCCAGAGTGATGGGCTGCACCTCGTCGAGGGGCACCTCTTCGATTTCCTCGACCGACACGGGCTCCGGCACCACCTCTTCAGCAGGCCGCTCGGGATCGAAGCTGGGCAACGCCCACAGGTCGGCACTGCGCGCGTCGACGGCGCGAATCAGTTCACTGACGGGTTCTTGGGTGGGGCGGGACATGGCTTGCGATTCCTGACGCCTGGGTGCGAAGTGGGGTCGCCCGGAGCCGACCACCCCAGGGCAGCCGGCCTCCACGACAGAGGTCTGGGAGAGGGATGATTAGATCATCTCTTCCCCGCCCTTGCCACCGAGCACGATTTCGCCGGCTTCGGCCATGCGCCGAGCAATGGTGAGCACTTCCTTCTGCGCCGACTCGACATCGCTGACCCGCACCGGCCCCTTGGCCTCGAGGTCGTCGCGCAGCAGCTCGGCCGCGCGCTTGGACATGTTCTTGAAGATCTTCTCGCGCACACCCTCGTCGGCGCCCTTGAGGGCCACCACCAGCACGTCCGAGGAAACCTCGCGCAGCAGCGCCTGGATACCGCGGTCGTCGACATCCTTGAGGTTGTTGAAGACGAACATGAGGTCTTCGATCTGCCCGGACAGTTCTTCGTCGACCTCGCGGATGGAGTCCATCAACTGGCCTTCGGACGAACTGTCGAGGAAGTTCATGATATCGGCAGCGCGCTTGACCCCACCCAGGGTCGTCCGGGTGGCGTTGGAATTGCCGGAGAACTGCTTCTCCAGAATGGTGTTGAGTTCTTTCAGCGCTGCCGGCTGTACGGTGTTGAGCGACGATACGCGCAGAATGATGTCCAGCCGCGCCTTGTGCTCGAAATGCGCCAGCACTTCACCGGCCTGGTCGGGGTCGAGGTAGGCCACGACGATCGACTGGATCTGCGGGTGCTCGTAGCGAATGACGTCGGCCACGGCGCGAGGCTCCATCCACTTCAGGCTGTCCAGGCCGCTGGTGTTGCCGCCCAGCAGGATCCGGTCGATCAGGCCGTTGGCCTTGTCTTCGCCCAGGGCCGAGGTGAGCATCTTGCGGATGTAGTTGTCGGAACCGACGCCCAGACCGGTCTGATCGCCGACCACGGTGACGAATTCACTCATCACCTGCTCGACCTGCTCACGGTGCACGTTGCGCATCTGCGCCATGGCCACGCCTACGCGCTGGACCTCCTTGGGGCCCATGTGGCGAAGCACCTGCGCCGCGTCGGTTTCACCCAGCGACAGCAGAAGGATGGCGGCCTTGTCGACCTTGGTCAGCTTGGGGGTGACGGCTTGTGAACTACTCATCGGCATTGATCCACTCTTTCACGACCTGGGCCACTCGGCCCGGGTCTTCGGCCACAAGACTCTTGATTGCATTCAACTGGGCGTCATAGCCCTCGGTCGGGCTGGGCAGCAGAATGCTCTGCGGCCCACCCAGGCTGACCCGATCGTTGGCCAGCTCGCCGTCCATGCCCAAGGCGGCCACACCGCCCATCGCGCCGGCGGCGCCGAGTTCGGCATCGCCCGCCTTGCCCTTGCCACCGCCAGTGATGTTGTTCAGCACCGGACGCAGCACGCCGAACACCAGAACCAGGATGAACACCACGCCCAGCACCTGCTTCATGATGTCCCAGAACCAGGGCTCCTTGTAGAACGCAGGTTCGGTGATGACTTCGGCCGAGTTCGGCGCGAAGGGTACGTTGATCACGGTCACGCTGTCGCCGCGGCTGGCATCGAAGCCCACGGCGTCCTGCACCAGGCGGGTGAAACGGGCCAGTTCCTGGGCGTTCCACGGCGTCATGGTCACGGTACCGTCGGCCGGGTTGACCTTGGCCTGATCGTCGACCACCACCGCCACCGACAACCGGGTCAGACGGCCCTGCTGCTGCTTGGTGTGGCTGATGGAACGGTCCAGCTCGAAATTCTTGGTCGACTGCTGACGCTTGTCGGCCGGATACGGTGCCAGCATCGGTTGGCCGGTGGCCGGGTCCATGATCTGCTGGCCGTTGGCGTCGAGCAGCGGCTGGCCCGGCTGGATGGCGCCTGCGGCGGCCTGCCCTTGAGCGGCATTCTGCGGCGCGGTGGCCGGCCCCGGAGGCTGGTTGCTCAAGGCCCCCGGCACGCCCGAAGGGCCCGAACCGCTGGAACGCTGCTCGCTGGTGGACTGCTCGCTGCGCAGTGCCGGCTGGTCCGGGTTGAACTGCTCGGATGTCGATTCGACGGCGCTGAAATCCAGGTCTGCCGAGACTTCAGCCTTGAACCGATCGCTGCCCACCACCGGCTGCAGAATGTTCTGCACCCGCTGGGTCAGCATGCTTTCCAGGCGACGGCTGTAGTCGTACTGCTTGCCGGCCATGGTCAACGCGTTGTCTTCCAGCTGCGCCGAGAGCAGCGTGCCCTTCTGATCGACGACCGACACGTTCGACTTGTTAAGTTCCGGAACGCTGGTCGCCACCAGATTGACGATGGCCGCCACCTGACCGGCGTCCAGGGTACGGTTGGGGTACATCTCCACCAGCACCGACGCGGTGGGTTTGCGCTCGTCGCGGACGAACACCGAGCTTTTCGGAATGGCCAGGTGCACGCGAGCCGCGCGGATGTTGTTCAGGCTGCCGATGGTACGGGCCAGTTCACCTTCCAGGCTGCGGCGATACCGCGCGGTTTCCATGAACTGACTGGTGCCCAGGCCCTGCTCCTTGTCGAGCGATTCGTAGCCGACATTGCCGTCGCTGGGTGCCACGCCAGCCGAGGCCAGGGCGATGCGCGCACGCGACTGATCGTCGGCCTTGACCAGCAAGGCGCCGGAGTTGGGTTCCACCGTGTAGGGAATGTTGGCGGTGGTCAGGGTGTCGATCACCTGCTTGGTGTCCATGCCCGCCAGGCTGCCGTACAGCGGACGGTAGTCGGGCTGCTGCGACCACAGGACCACGGCGAAGCCGATGGCCACGCTGGCCGCCAGGCCGACCAGCAGGCCGACCTGACGCAGCATGGTCATCTGTGACAGATTCTGCAGGACGGACAGACCCATGAGCGGCGATTTGTTGCCGCTCTTGGCCGGAAGATTGTCGGTGGTCGCTTCAGCCATGACTCAATTCGTCCTCAGACCGGCATCTGCATGATGTCTTGGTAAGCCTGGACCAGCTTGTTGCGCACCTGGGTCAAGGCCTGGAAAGAGACGCTGGCTTTCTGCGAGGCGATCATCACGTCGGTGAGGTCGACGCCGCTCTTGCCGATCTCGAAGGCAGTGGCCAACTGGCTGGAGGCACCCTGTACGTCGGCGACCTTGTTGATCGCGCCGCCGAGCATGTCGGCAAAGCTGCTGGCGCCGACTTCCGGCGCCGCAACCGCCTTGGGCCTGGCCATGGCGTCCGCCTGCATGGCGCGCATGTCCAGCATCAAGCGGTTGAATTCAATACCTTGGCTCATGGGTAACCCTCTGCGACGACCTGCGTTTTTTTGACACTGCTGCATTCACTACAGAGGTAGTAGCAAGGAGGGTGCCAGTTGCAGTCACAGGGTGGCGAAACGGATCGGCGGCGACAAATCACCGCACCGACCGTCGCTCATCGGACGGCCTTCAAGAGGCGAACAGGCTGGCCTCCACGTCCATTCCGGCATCGCGCATCTGGGCCAGCTTGTAGCGAAGGGTCCGCGGGCTGATACCCAGGCGCTCGGCGGCTTCCTTGCGCCGACCGCGCTCGCTGCGCAGGGTGTCGATGATCATCTCGAATTCGCGTCGGCGCAGATCGTCCTCCAGCACGCCGGGCGGCGTCTGTGGCTCGGCGGGCGCGGGCGCCTGCACCACCCGCCCCAACGGTGCCGACGGCGCTGCACCGGCGGGCCCGACCAGGCAGAAGTCGGCGGCCTGGATCAGGCCACCGTGCTGCAGGATCAACGCGCGCTGAATGGCGTTGTCCAGCTCGCGGACATTACCCGGCCAGGGATGATCGAGCAGGCACTGTTCGGCCTGGGGCGCGAAGCGCACCGGCGCGTGCTTCATCTTGTCGATGTGACGGGCCAGCAACCGTCGGGCCAGCGGCAGAATGTCGCCACGCCGTTCGCGCAGCGGCGCCCAGGCCAACGGGAACACCGAAAGCCGATAGAACAGGTCTTCGCGGAAACGCCCCGCCGCCACGTCTTGCGCAAGGTTGCGGTTGGTGGTGGCGATGACCCGGATGTCCAGGGCAATGGGCTTGCGCGCGCCGACACGTTCGACTTCGCGCTCCTGCAGCACACGCAGCAGCTTGGCCTGCAGCCCCAGGGGCATTTCGGAAATCTCGTCGAGCAGCAGTGTGCCGCCATCGGCCTGCTCGAACTTGCCGGCCTGGGCCGCAATGGCGCCGGTGAACGCCCCTTTCTCGTGGCCGAACAGGGTGGCTTCGAGCATGTTGTCCGGAATCGCCGCGCAATTGATGGCAACGAAGGCCTGCTGCGCACGGTTCGACTGTTGATGGATGTAGCGCGCCAGCACTTCCTTGCCGGTACCCGACTCACCGGATATCAGCACCGTGGAATCGCTGCGCGCGACCCGCGCGGCCAGCTCGAGCAGAGCCTGGCTCGCCGGCTCAAGCGCCACCGGCCCCTGCTCGGCGCCCGCCGCAATCAGACCGCGGCCATGCCGGGTCACCAGGTCGAGGAGCGCGCTCGGTTCGAACGGCTTGACCAGATAATCGGCGGCACCCTGGCGCATGGCATCCACCGCTCGGTCGACCGCGCCATGGGCCGTCATCAGCAGGACCGGCAGTTGCGGTTGGCGAGCGCGGAGCAAGGCCAGCAACTGGTGCCCATCGATTCCCGGCATATTGACGTCGCTGACGACAATGCCGAAAGGCTCACGCGCCACCGCCTGCAACGCTTCCTCGGCACAGGTCACCGCTTCGAAGTCGAAACCGCCCAACTCCAGAGTATCGCCCAGCGCCTCGCGCAAGGCACGGTCATCCTCGACCAACAGCACCTTGATGTTCATCGAATACCTTCCTGCCGAGCCACCAACGGCAAGGTCAACGTCGCACAGGTGCCACGACCCACCGTGGAGCGCAGGGTCAGGTCGCCCTGATGGGCGCGCGCAACGGCCTTGACCACCGACAGGCCGAGCCCGGTTCCGGCGGGCTTGGTGGTGAAGAACGGCTCACCCAGACGCGCCAGGATCGCCGGCGCCATGCCAGGCCCGTCGTCGCTGACGCACAGGCGCAGCGTATCGCCGCGGCTATACAGGTGGATTTTCAGACGGGCCTGACCGCTGCTGGCCTGAATGGCGTTATTCACCAGGTTGAGCACGGCGCCCACCAGGGTGTCCTTGTTGCACAGCAGCTCGCCGGCGTGGCTGTCGCATTGCCAACGCACAGGCACGTCCTGCACATGGGGTTGCGCGGCAGCCTGCAAGGCCTGCAGCAATTGTCTGGGTGCCAGGCGGTCCGGCAGCGGCAGCTCGCCGCGGGCGAACACCAGCATGTCGCGGACCTGATGCTCCAGCTCGTGCAGACGTTCCTTGAGGCGACTGGCGAACCGTTGCTGGGTCTGTACCGGTAAAGGCTTGTCGGTCAGGTGACTGGCGTACAGCAGCGCGGCAGACAAGGGTGTGCGAATCTGATGAGCAAGCGAGGCCATCATCCGGCCCAGCGACGAAAGGCGCTCACTGCGCGCCACTTCGCTTTGCAGTTGACGGGTTTCGGTCAGGTCGGTGAGCAATACCAACTGGCCAGGTTCGGCATCGAGAGAGCGAGTGGCGATCGACAGACGTCGTCCATCGATCAAGGAGATCTCATGGCCGTCGTCCCGGCGTGGCGCGAAGCTGCGCACGATCACGTCCCGCCACAACTCACCTTCCAGGGGCGCCCCCAGCATCTGCAAAGCTGCCGGGTTGGCCTCGCGTACGTGACCTTGGCCATCGATGACGATCACCCCGCCGGGCAATAGATCGAGCAGGTTCTGCAAGCGATTGGCGAGGCGTTCCTTTTCCGCAAGCTCGGCCAGGCGCTGGGCGCTGACCACTTCCAGCTCCCCCTTGAGCGCTGCCACGCGGTCTTCGAGCATGCTGTAGGAGTCGCTCAGACGGTCGGACATCTGGTCGAACAGGGCAAAGGCCTGGTTCAGACCCTGCTGGCCGCCGATCTGCGCTGCCGATGCGCGCGCGTCGCTGGAAGGCTGGGGAACGGACGGCTGGATAGCGGCCTGTGGCATGACTGTCTCTCACTTGGCTCACCGTCAAAAACGGTATCGTGCCAAGGGCAAAAGCAATAGCCGTGCCGAATGGAACTCCAAAGGCGCAAGTCAGGGGAAAGAATGAGGCGGATGCGCTGGGTTAAAGCCCGCGATTTCAGCGGCTTGGCGCGGTTAACACGAAGTAGCAGATGGGGTGTAAAGCGCGGCCGCTGCCTTGCAAGCAGCGGCCAGCGCGGCCACAGGCGTCAATCGTCTGCCTGTTGCTCCTCGCCCTCACCTTCGCGCCGGCTCATGCCGTACTTGCGCATTTTTTCCACCAGCGTGGTGCGGCGGATGCGCAGGCGTTCGGCAGCCCGGGCGACGATCCCGTTGGCGTCGTCGAGCGCCTGCTGGATCAAGCCCTGCTCCAGACCACCGAGGTAGTCCTTCAGGTCAAGGCCTTCGGGCGGCAGCATGGCGCTGGAAGCGAAGTCGGGCGTGTGGCCGTTGATCGCCACACGTTCTTCCAGATCGCTGCGCAGGCTGTCGACCAACTGCTCGTCTTCGTCGTCCACATAGCGGAATTTCTTCGGCAACTCGACCACGCCGATGACGCCGTACGGGTGCATGATCGCCATGCGCTCGACCAGGTTGGCCAGCTCACGTACGTTGCCCGGCCAGCCGTGGCGGCACAGCGACATGATGGCCGCCGAGTTGAAGCGGATCGACCCGCGCTTTTCATGCTCCATGCGCGAAATCAGCTCGTTCATCAGCAGCGGAATGTCTTCCACCCGCTCACGCAACGGCGCCATCTCGATGGGGAACACGTTCAGGCGGTAGTACAGGTCTTCACGGAAGGTGCCGACCTCGATCATGCTTTCCAGATTCTTGTGAGTGGCGGCGATGATGCGCACGTCAATACTTTGGGTCTTGTTGCTGCCCACACGCTCGAATGTCCGTTCCTGTAACACTCGCAGCAGCTTGACCTGCATCGGCAACGGCATGTCGCCGATCTCGTCGAGGAACAGGGTGCCACCGTTGGCCAGTTCGAAACGACCGGCGCGACTGGTGATCGCGCCAGTGAACGCGCCCTTTTCGTGGCCAAACAGCTCGCTTTCGAGCAATTCGGCGGGAATGGCGCCGCAGTTGACCGGCACGAACGGCGCATCGCGACGCTTCGAGTGGTAATGCAGGTTACGTGCAACCACTTCCTTGCCGGTACCCGACTCGCCAAGGATGAGCACACTGGCGTCGGTATCGGCCACTTGCTGCATCATCTGCCGCACGTGCTGGATTGCGCGACTGGTGCCGACCAGACTGCGGAACAGGTTGGGTTCGCGCTGACGGCCGCGCTCGCGGGCCTGGTCGTACATCTCGCGATAGACCTGGGCGCGGTGCAGAGAATCGAGCAGCTTGCTGTAGCTGGGCGGCATTTCCAGATGGGAAAGCACGCGACGACGCAGGTCGTCTGGGAGCTCGACGGTACCTGGCTCGCCCAGCAGCAGCACGGGCAGGAATTCGTCCCAGTTGGCGAGGGTCTTCAGCAGCCCGGCCAGATTGCCCGAAGACACATCCCCCACCAGGACGCAGAGAGCCTCGCGGCTGGACGACAATGCGTCGACCGACATCTGCCAGTCGCCGCTGCCGCAGGCCAGGTTCTCTTCGCCAAGAAAGTTCAGGATGACCGCCAGATCCCGGCGGCGAACGCTATCGTCATCGATCAGCAGAATTTTCGTTTCACGCCACATGCAATAGCAACTTCCCTAGTCAACTCGAAGCCCGGAGGGCGCTCTCGACGTTTTTGGCCATGGTTTCAGCTAACAGACGCCAGACGAATCACAACAGCCACTAGTAAAGGCAAAAAAATCGACTTAGTCAAATTTATGGCGCAATGGCTGTCAACGGAACAGATGGTAAACCTTTGCAGCGTTCTTCGCTTGGTTGAACTGTGACATTTCGTCGACAACCGACTGACGCGCTAAACGAGTGACGTTGAGTAATTGACGGTAGACCTCGAGCAGATCTTCCAGGTGGCTGCGCAACTGGGAAGGGTCTTCCGGGACTTCCTGCAGCACGCTGTCGACGCAGGCACGGCACTCGATGTCCAGCACGCCGATCGCATCCCAGTCTCCGGCCTGCATGGCGTCTACCAGGGCGTGGCGAGTCTGCTGAATCCGCTGTAGTGCACTCATGACGAACTCCTCAGGCCGGCAGTGCCGATTCGTGGCTGGCGATGGCATCCCAGCCGCTCTTGACGGTGATCATCAGGCGAGCGACTTCGTCGATCAGCTGTGGATCGTTCTTGATATTGGCTTCGGTCAGACGTCCGGACATGTAGGCATACAGATCGTCGAGGTCCTTGACCGACTGTTCGTTGGCCGCCTTGGTGGCATCCAGCCCCTGGCGCAGGCCGCCGATGATGGCGACGGCCTTGCCGAGCATCTCACCCTTCTGCGCTACCTGACCGCGGCTCAGCGCGCCCTTGGCCTGGGCCATGCGATCGAGGCTGCCCTGCATCAGCATCTGCACCAGCCGGTGCGGCGTGGCTTCGGATGTCTGGGCATGGGAATCGACCTTCTGGTATTGGCTCAGCGCTCTCATGGCGTTCATTGCGGTGGACCTCGTCACACAGTATTTGATGTTGTATCGCTTGATTACTATGTCGTCGCGGGCGGGGAAAACTTTAGCGGGCCTGGGGGAATATGCGCATGAAACTGAGATCAGGCCGATAACGTCGGCGATATGGAGGCATTCGAGAAACGGCTGAATACGCAAAAGCCCGGTATGAACCGGGCTTCTGAAGTTCCGCGAAGCGTCAATCGCTGTCGGTCTTGTTCAGCGCATTGAGCGTGGTCATGATGCTTTTGCTGGTGGCGTTCAGCTGCGCGACGAGGGTGTCCATCGCGTTGTACTTGGCATTCAAGGAGTCCGTCAGGTTCTTGATCCGACGATCCAGGGCCTGCTGCTGCTCGGTCAGCTTGGTCAGCGTGCCGGAGAGCGCGTCCGACCGCGCGGCAAGAATGCCGCCCTTCACCGCGTAGGAATCAGTTGCGCTGGTCATGCGCGCAAGCAGGCCGTCCTTGCCGGTGAACATGTCCTGGATGGCAGCCACATTGGCGGTGTCGCCCATGGCCTTGGTCCACTTGGCGTCGTCGATTACCAGCAGGCCGGTCTTCTGGTCGGTGTTGATGCCGAATTGAGACAACGTCAGTTTGCTCGAACCTGAGGAAGTGACCAGCTCGTTGCGCATCGACTGGATCAGGTGACGGACGGTGGAGTCACCGGTCAAGCCTCCCCCACTGGTGGTGCCATTGGCCGCGGTAGTGACCTTGGTCAGGGTGTTGAGCTGGGTCATGAGCGCGTTGTAGGCGTCCACGAATCCACTGGTGGCTTTTTTCAGGGTGTCGGTGTTGGTAGTGACGCTGATGGTCGTCTTTTCACCGCCGGCCTCCAACAGTTTGATCGACACGCCACTGATGGCAGCTGCCACCGTGTTGGTCGACGACTCCATCTCGATGCCGTCGATCTTGTACTTCGCATTGCCTGGCGCGGTGACGGTGGTGGTAGCGGTCAGTTTGTCGAGCCCGCTGTCAGCGTTGGCCGACATGGAAATTTCGGTGCCCGCGCCTGTGGTTGACGAACTCAGTACCAGACGCGAGCCACTGGCGTCGGTCAGGATGTTGGCACTGATGCCACGGCTGGCCATCTGGGTATTGATCAGATCACGGGTCTGCGCCAACGTGGCACCTGCCGGAATGCTGACTTTGCTGTCTTTGCCGGATTGAGTGATCGTCAGGTCCTGAGCCGATGACGTGGCGTTGACCACCGCCGCGCTCTTCTCGGCATACACGCCGGAAGAGATCTTCGAGGCGCTGGCCAGGCTGGTCACTTCCAGCGAATAGGTACCGTCGGAGGCAGAATCGGTCACCGTCACCGAGGCGGCCTTCTCGTTGGACGAAGCGCCGGTCAAACCACTGAAGGTCGAGGCCTTGTTCATCGCCGCAACGGCCGTGCGGTAGGTTTCCAGCGCGCTGGTGACGGTACCAACAGCAGTCAACGTCGTGGTCGTGGTCAGCGTCTGGGTATCGATCTGCTTTTGCTTGGGCGCTTTCTCGGCGTTCACCAAGGCCTTGACGATGGCATCGGTGTCGATACCCGAGCCCACGCCGCTGGATTTGATCGCGCCGCTGGTGCTGGTCGAGCTGGTGGTGTTGCTGGTACTTGCGGTGCTGGCAGCGGTGGTAGCGGCCGTGGTGCCAGTGGTGGAGGAAACAGTAGCCATCGCAATCTCCTAGAACTGAGTCAGGCGTGTTTTTGACGGATACCGCCCCAAGCACACCCAGCTACATTTTTCGTGCCAGTTCAGATCTTCGCGTCAAGCAGACCGCTGCGACCGTCCGCAAGGCTCTGCGCTAGCTTGAGCGCGGCCTCGGTCGGCAACTGACGAATGATTTCACCGCTGTCCGTAGCGATGACTTTGACCACGACGTGATGCGTCGAGTCATCGATAGAGAACTCCAAGTTGCGCTGTGAGGTGTTCACGTGCGCCTGGATATCCTTCACCGCTTGTTCCAATTCGGCCCGCTCGGGTGCAACGGGTTGCGCTGCGGGTTCGTCTTGCGTGACCTGCCGGCCAGGCAGGGAGGCGGCGCCGGCTGGCGCTGACGTGACGGCAAGAGGCGGTCTCGCTGTAACGCTCATGTCCATGTTCATCACCCCGGAAATCAAAAAACGGAAGGGTGCGTGGGCACCCTTCCGTCAGTCAGCCAAGTGGCGAATTACTGAAGCAGCTTCAGTACCGACGAAGGCAGCTGGTTGGCCTGGGACAGGATCGCGGTTGATGCCTGCTGCAGGGTCTGCTGCTTGGTCAGCTCAGCGGTTTCCGAAGCGAAGTCAGCGTCCTGTACGCGGCTACGGGCAGCGCTGGAGTTTTCCGAAATGCTCTGCAGGTTGGAAACGGTGCTGTCGAAGCGGTTCTGGATCGCACCGAGGTCCGCACGTTGCGAGTCGATGTTGGAGATCGCCTTGTCGATGGCCGCCAGCGCTTTCTGAGAATCTTCAGCGGTGGTGATCTTGCTGTCGCTGATGGTCTTCAGTTCGGAGGTTTTTGCCGCGCCGCCGAAGTAGCTGGTGAGTGCCGCTGCACCGCCGGTGGTACCGCCCAATACCGAGAACGCCTTACCCGAGTCCAGCGACACATCGCCCGTAACCACCATGTCGTCGACGATGGCCGTAGCAGTACCTTCGCTGCCAGCGACGAGTAGATCACCCGCCGTAGCGGTCAGGCCGGAAAACTTGATGTTCTCACCCGAAGACGACGTCACCGAGAGGGTCTTGGCTTTCGAATCGTAGTCTACAGTAACGCCGAGCTTGGAAGCGTTGGACGATAGCTGGTCGGCGAGGCCTTCCAGCGACGTGACGCCAGTCAGAGTGACCGAAGAGCTGCCTACCGACATAGTGACGCTTGCAGGATTGGTCAGGGTGTCGGTGGCCAGGCTCAGGCTTGCGGTGGTCTTGGCGGTAGCGCTCAGGCCTGAGACAGCGCCGTTGAGCTTGGACGCAACGTCCTTGGCCGAAGCACCGTCGGCGATGGTGATGTTTACGTCCTGGCCGTTACCGACCACGCGCAGGTCACCACCGGTCTTGGCAGTGGCGCTAGGAGCGCCAGCGGTAGTGGTGATCTGGTTGGTGCCCAGCTTGTTGGCCGAGATGTCACCCAGAGTCACGTTGATGGTTTCGTTGGCGTTGGCGCCGATCTGGAACGCGGTAGTACCAAAAGAACCGTCAAGCAGGTTACGACCACCGAAAGTAGTGGTAGTGGAAATACGGGTCAGTTCCGAAGTCAGCTGCGAGTACTCGGACTGCAGGGAAGAACGGTCTTCGCTGCTGTTGGAACCGTTTGCCGATTGCAGGGCCAGTTCACGCATACGCTGCAGGATGTTGGTGGATTCCTGCATCGCGCCTTCAGCGGTCTGGGCGATGGAGATACCGTCGTTGGCGTTCTTCACTGCAACCGACAGGCCGTTGATCTGGCTGGTCAGGCGGTTGGAGATCTGCAGGCCGGCGGCGTCGTCCTTGGCGCTGTTGATTTTCAGGCCCGAGGAAAGACGGGTCATCGAGGTGCTCAGCGCATCGGAAGCCTTGTTCAGGTTTTTCTGAACGGTCAAGGAAGCGGTGTTGGTGTTTACGGATAAGGCCATGACAAATTCCTCGGGGTTGTTAGCTGTGGCTTCCGGCCCTGGCGAGCGCCGGGTGTGGCCTAGAGAACCTTCGTAGTAGTTATCGTCGGTTCAGCGCTTTGCTTGAGGGTGATTGCAATGTTTTTTCACCTTCAAGCCGCTGTAGCCGGAAAAAGCAAGCGTTGGCTTGATCTCTCTTGATAACTATTTCGTCCGGGGAAGGGGGAACTTGAGGGGGATGCGTGGGAAAAGCGAGGATTTCTGGCGTCAACGGATAGACGGTCGCGGTGGCGGGTGCGGCAGTGTGTATGGACGACCGCGGCGTGGCCGGACGCGGCTTGCGCCGCTGCTACAGGGATTGCGGTGTTTGCGTGGGCGGGTAATGCGGTGTGGATGGACGACCGCGGTGTTTGCGTTGGCGGATACGCGGTGTGTATGGACGACCGCGGCGTGGCCGGACGCGGCTTGCGCCGCTGCTACAGAGGTCGCGGTGTTTGCTTGGGCGGGTAACGCGGTGTGGATGGACGACCGCGGTGTTTGCGTGGGCGGATACGCGGTGGGTGTGGTCGACCGCGGTGCGGCCGGACGCGGCTTGCGCCGCTGCTACAGGGGTCGCGGTGTTTGCGTGGGCGACCCAGGTTTTGTAGCAGCGGCGCGAGCCGCGTCGGCAGGCGGCGCGGTATCAGGGGCGGTAGATGAGCGCGGAGCCCCAGGACAGGCCGACGCCGAAGCCGCTCAGGGCGACTCGCTTCCAGGAGGAGTCGAGGATGTGCTTTTCCAGCAACAGCGGAATGCTGCTCGACACTGTATTGCCGGTTTCGACCATGTCCTTGATGAACTTCTCCGGCTCTTCCTCGAAGCGCCGCGCCACGGCGTCGACGATCGCCGCGCTGCCCTGGTGGATGCAATACGCGTCGACATCGGCGCTGGTCAGCCCCGATTCGTCGAGCAGTTCATGCAAATGTGCCGGCACCTTGAGCAGCGCAAAGTTGAACACCTGACGGCCGTTCATGAAGAACACGCCATCGGTCACCTTCAAATGCGGCGCGCCGGAACCGTCGGTGCCGAACTTGGCCTTGCCCAACTGCCAGGGCGCGTCTTCACCCATCCAGGTGGCGGTGGCCGCGTCGCCGAAAAGCATGGTGGTGTTGCGGTCTTCAGGGTCGACGATCTTGGAGTACGGGTCCGCGGTGATCAGCAGACCGTTCTTCAGGCCGGCCGCTTCCATGAAGCCCTTGAGTGCATAGATGCCGTATACATAGCCCGAGCAACCCAGGCTGATGTCGAACGCTGCGACGTGGGTCGGCAGGCCGAGCTTGTCCTGAACGATGGCGGCGGTGTGCGGCAAGCCCTCCTCGTCTCCGTTCTGGGTCACGACGATCAACGCGTCGATGGACTCGCGCGACAGCTGCGGATTGCTGGCGAACAGCGCGTTGGCCGCTTCCACGCACAGGTCGGAGGTTTCCTGGTCGGCAGCCTTGCGCGGCAGGAAGGCCGAGCCGATCTTGCCGATGATGAATTCTTCATCCTTGGCGAATTTGGCACCTTGGGCGTAGTTGTCCAGGCCTTCGGCAGGCACGTAACTCGCGATGCTTTTTATGCCAATCATTGTGGCTTCCCAATACAAAGGTAGCTGGAGGTCATCACGCGGGGCATTTGCGCGATGCCATCGAAAAGGGTGTCAGGCGGCGCCGACCTCTGCGGGACGGGGCCAGCGCTGCCGAAAAACAAGCAGCTGCAGGCCGCTGATGCAGCGACCTGGCAATACATAAGGGTGAAGATGCACGATCCGACTCATTGGTCACAGGGATATTGTGCCATAGGCCGTAGGAAATGGCGCGACGCGGGGTGGTAGAGGGCAGACGGGGCTTGCGCCCCGCCGCTCACAGCTTGTTGAACAGACTGAGCTGGGAGATCTTCGCGAAGGCCAGCTGCGAGGCTTGCAACATGGTCTGTTGCAGGCTCAGGGTGACCGATGCCGTGGCGAAGTCGGTGTCCGCTATCGCCGACTGGGTGCCCTTGTTGGCAAGAGCCAGGCTGACGTTCTCGTCGTTCTGAATGGCCAGCGAATTGAGCCGTGCACCGATCTGCCCGCGGGAGATGTCGATGTTCTCGTTGGCGCTGGCCAGGTTGCCCAGGGCCGAATCGGTGGCATTCTTCAGCGCCAGCGCGGACTTGGCGTCCGTCACCGGTATCTCCAGAGCCGACTTGAGCTGGTGCAGGGTGTCCAGCACGTTCTGGGTCTTGTGGCTGTTGGCGTTGACGCTGAAGCTGTCACCTGCACCGGCTTCACCGGAAAGCTTGAACGTCACGCCTGCAGCCGTGATCGTGCTGCCATCGGCGCCGACGGCCACCGTACCCCTGCCGATGGCTCGACTCGAATCGGTCAACGGCTGGGCGTAGAGCTCGTACTCGCTGCTGCTGGTGAACTTGATCACTGCCCCGCCGGCCGGGAAACCTGCCGCATAGCCCTGGGTATCGGTCACGGTGGCGCTGACCAACTGCGCCGTGGAGGTATTGGCCGCGTTGCGCGTCGAACTGATGCTGTCCGGCTTGCTGCCCAGGCTGAACGTGCGTCCGGCGATGTCGGCATCGGTGACGGTGCCCAGCTCGCTTTGCTTGGTGGCCACATCGATGTCGAATTCCACACCGTACAGGCTGACGGTGGTGCCGCCGTCGGCCTTCGGATCGAAGGTGCCATTGCCGCTGACCTGGGACGTCACGTCCTTGCCGCTGCTGTTGGTGAGGGTGAACTGGGTGCTGCTGGTGAACGTCAACTTGTACGGCTGGCCATCGGTGAAGGCCTTGTTGTAGGTGGTCAGCGATTCCAGGCGGCCGTCGGACACCGTGACCAGACCGTCGTCGACCACCGCGCCGTTGGCATCCACCGGCGCGGTCATGGTGGTCTGCGTGCGGCTGGTGTTCACCGCCGTTTCCAGAATGCTATAGCCGGTGTCGTTGGTGGCCAGTTGCAGGGTGTCGGACACCTGCAGGCTGAGCTGGGTCTGGTCGCCCTGATAGGTATAGCTGCCGTCGCTGTTCTGCACATAGGGCGGCGTGCCGGTCTTGGACCCGGAGAACATGTACTGGCCGTTGGAATCCTTGGTATTGAGCAGGCCCAGGACGTTCTTTTCGATCTCGCCAATTTCACTGGCGATCGACGTCCGGTCGGCGTCGCTCAGGCCCCCGTTACCGGCCTGGATGGTCAACTCCTGCGCCCGCTGCAAGGCCGTCGTGATGCTGTCGAGCACACTCTCTTCCTGGGTCAGCGAGTTGGTGACGCTGGTCATGTTGCCGCTGTACTGGGTCAGCAAGCTGCTCTGCTGTTGCAACTGCAACAACTTGGCCGCGCCGACCGGATCGTCACCAGCGCTCTGGATGCGGTTCCCCGAGCTGATCTGTGCCTGGGTCTTGGCGGTGTCCGAGAAATTCTGGGAATAGCCGGTCGCGCTGGTCTCGAAGTACTGAGAGGTGGAAATTCGCATGGTCGACTATTCCTTAGAGGGCGTTGATCAGGACGCTGAAGGTTTCCTGAGCAGCCTTGATGATCTGCGAGGACGCGGTGTAGTACTGCTGGAACTTCACCAGGGATGCCGCTTCGTCGTCCAGGTTGACGCCGGATACCGAGTCGCGATTGGTCTTGGACTGGGTCAACACGGCGCCGGTGGCTTTGGTGTCGACGGTGGCCTGGCTGGCCTTGGCGCCGACCCGTTCCACCAGCGAGGCGTAGGCACTGGTGAAGCTCATGCCGGGGTTGCCCGCCGTGGCGCCCACGGTGGCCTTGGTCTGCAACGCCAGCAGTTGCGTGGCATTGCGGTTGTCGGATTTGCCGTCGGCGTTGAACGACACGGTGTAGCTGTCGTTGACCGCAGGCGAGCCACCCACGGTGGTTTCGACGGTGAAGGTCAGTTGCTTGCCGTCGGCGCCGTTGACCGGTTGGCCATCAGCACCCACCACCGGCACGGTCAGGCTCAGGTTGTTGCTCTGGCCGGGCACGATCGTGCCGCTGCCGATGCTGGCGCCCGAGGCATTGAACAGGCTGTAGCTCTGCGCGCCGTCGGTGGTCTTGCCGAACACCAGCTTGACCGGCGACGAGGTTTCGATGCCGCTCTGCAACTGGCTCAGGGCCGTGCCGCTGTAGATGTCGAGCTTGCTGCTCAGTACCGGCTGGGTGAAGGTGCCGGTGCCCGAGTTGCCGACGGTCGCCGTGCCGGTGAGCGGCGCGGCGAAGGCCAGCTTGTTCGAGTCGGTCAGTGTATTGGTGATGGCGCTCGCGCCGCTGCGGGTCGGCGTGACCACGAAGCTGTCGCCAGTCGCGACCTTGCCGTTCAGACCCAGGGTGACGCCATCGATCACCGGCGCAGGGTTCGTGCCCAGGTCGAAATTGCCCATGGAAGTGCCGTCGGAACGGGTCACGCTGTAGGCAGTGGCGCTGCTGAACTTGACGTTGTAATCGTAGATGGTCAGCTTGCTGGAGTCGGCCACGGTGACGCTGAGGTTGCCCGAACCTGCGCTGTTGTTGGACGAAGCCAGGCTGCGGTTGGCAACGGCGGTTGCGCTGTTGATGCTGGAAAACAGCGAGGAGCCGAAGTCACCGTTGAGGTCGATGCCTTTGCCCAACTGGCTGTTCAGGCTGTCGGCGACGACGATCGCCGTGCGCCCCAGCTCGTTGATCGCCGGGTTAAGGGCGTCGCTGCGAAAACGCAACAGGCCGCCGATCTCGCCGCCGGTGGTCACTGAGGTCACGTCAGTGCTGTAACCTTGGTACTGGATGGTCAAGCCGTACTGGCTCTTGTCGGCTACGCCAGGCGTTGCCACCAGCGAGTTCGCCGAGCTGCCGGTGACCAGCGACTGCCCCGAACCCAGGTAGACATCGTAGTTGCCGTCGCGCTGCTGCACGGTCACGCCGACCAGCTCGTTGAGCTGGCGGACGTTCTCGTTGCGCGCATCGATCAGGCTGTTGGGCGTGGAACCGCTGCCCGACATCTCGGTGATCTGCCGGTTGAGCTCGGCGATATTGCCGCTGAGCTTGTTGACCTGCCCGGTCAGGGTGGTCAGCGATGCATTGATTCTGTCGTTCTGCTGACTGAACTGCGCGGAAATCGAGTTGAAGCGATTGCTCAGGGTCTGCGCCTGGGTCAGCAGCAACTGCCGCGCCGAGGTATCGCTGGGGTTGGCCGATGCGGTCTGCACGGCGGAAAAGAAGCTGCTGAGCACGGCGCTGATACCGGTGCTGCCATCGGACAGCAACTTGTCGATGCTGTTGATCTGGGTGCTGTACGCGGTCGCGTCGGCACTCAGTGCAGTGCTGGTCTGCAACTGGGTGTCCATGTAGCTGCTGTAGATGCGGCGCACGTCGGAAATGGTGGTACCGGTGCCCAGATAGCCCACGCCGATGTTCTGCAAGCCACTGGCAGTATTCACCACCGACTGCCGGGAATAGCCGGCGGTCGCGACGTTGGCGATGTTGTTACCGGTGGTCGCCAGGGATGCCTGGCTGGACGCCAGACCGGACAGCCCAATGGAGATCAGATTCGACATGGGTTCAAACCTTATAGATTCGTGGTAGCGCTGGTGCTGCTGCGAGCGTAGTTCTCATAGCCTTGCATCTGCTTGGCGATCGAGGAGATCTTGCTGGCGTAGTTCGGGTCGGTGGCGTAGCCGGCCTTCTGCAGTTCCTTGACGAATTGTTCGGGGTTGTCCGCGGACTTGACCACGCCCTGGTAGCGGTCGTTGTTCTGCAACAGGCTGACCAGGTCGTGGAAGCTGTCTTCGTATGAGTCGTAGGAGCGGAAATCGGCGGTTTCCTTGACCATCTGGCCATCACGGAACTCGCTGGTGATCGCGCGGGCGTTCTCGCCCTTCCAGTTGCCGGTCGCCTTGATGCCGAACAGGTTGTGGCTGTTGCTGCCGTCATCGGCACGCATGATCGATTTACCCCATCCGGTTTCCAGCGCCGCCTGGGCCACCAGCACCTTGGGATCGACACCGATGCGCGCTGCGGCTTTTTCGGCCATGGGCAGCATGGTCGCGATGAATTCGTCGGACGAACCGAAGGCGCGCTTGGCTGGCGCCAGCGGCGGCTGGGCGACGCTTTTCGCCAGGCTGCTGCCTTCGACCGCGGCACCGCTGCGCACGGCATTGGCGATGCTGTTGGCCGGTGCGCTGGCCGGGACGTTGATGAGGTTCTTGCTGGAGGTGGCAGCGCTCGCCTCGGTCGCCGCCGACGGCACGATGCCGGCCACGAGACGGTCGGCCAGCTTGCTCGGCAGCGACAGGCGCCGCTGGTTCAGCAAGGCCATGTCGTTGTGCGCCGTGGTGCCGGCAGCCTTGGCATCGGCCGAGGCGTCGCGGGTGGCGCCCAGCGGCTTGGTCAGGCTGTTGTCGGCATGGGCGAACGGATTGGCCCCGGCACGGGCCACGCCCTTGGTCTTGGACAACTGGCGCATGAGCACGTCCTGCAGGCCAATGCCGCCGCCTTCCTTGGACAGGGTCACGGACAGCTGCTGGTCGTACATGGACTGGTATTGCTTGGTGGTTTCGGTGTTCAGCGGGTTGTCCTTGGCCAACACGTCATTTGCCGAACGCATGGACTTGAGCATTTCACCGAGGAACAGCGACTCGAATTCCTGGGCCACCTTGCGCAGGTTGGCCTCGCTGTCGCGATCCCCGACTTTCAACGAGCTCAGGCGATTGAGGTCTGTGTAAGCCCCCGAATCCCGTGTTCCCGATACTCCGCCATTCGGCATTTCCATCAGCTGCTACCTCAAATCACGATCAGGTCGGCCTGCAAGGCGCCGGCCTGTTTCAGGGCTTCGAGAATGGCCATCAAGTCACCGGGCGCCGCGCCTACCTGGTTGACCGCGCGGACGATCTCGTCGAGCGTGGTGCCAGGGCCAAACTTGAACATCGGTTTGGCTTCCTGCTGGGCGCTGACCCGCGAACGTGGCACCACCGCCGTCTGGCCGCCGGACAGAGGCCCGGGCTGGCTGACGATCGGATCTTCGGTGATGGTCACCGTCAGGCTGCCGTGGGTCACTGCCGCAGGCGATACCTTGACGTTCTGGCCAATCACGATGGTGCCGGTGCGCGAATTGATGATCACCTTGGCCACCGCCTGGCCCACGTCGACGTCGAGGTTCTCGAGAATCGACAGGTAGTCCACACGCTGGCTGGGGTCGACCGGTGCAGTGACGCGTACCGAGCCCCCATCGACAGCTTGTGCAACTCCCGGGCCAAGTAGCTCGTTGACCTTGTCGACGATGTGCTTGGCCGTGGTGAAGTCAGGCCGGTTGAGGTTCAGCGTCAGGCTGTTGCCCTGGTTGAAGCCACTGGGCACGGAGCGCTCGACGCTGGCACCGCCAGGAATCCGTCCTGCCGACGGCACGTTGACGGTGATTTTCGACCCGTCGCGGCCTTCGGCGTCAAAACCACCGACGACCAGGTTGCCTTGGGCAATGGCGTAGACGTTGCCGTCGATACCCTTGAGGGGAGTCATCAGCAGGCTGCCGCCGCGCAGGCTCTTCGAGTTGCCGATGGACGACACAGTGATGTCGATCACCTGCCCCGGCTTGGCAAATGCGGGCAGATCAGCGTGGATCGATACCGCAGCGACGTTCTTGAGCTGCACGTTGCCCGAACCAGGCGGCACCTTGATACCGAACTGGGACAGCATGTTGTTGAAGGTCTGCAGGGTGAACGGGGTCTGGGTGGTCTGGTCGCCGGTGCCGTTGAGGCCCACGACCAGGCCGTAGCCGATCAACTGGTTGGTCCGCACGCCGGAAATGCTGGCGATGTCCTTGAGACGCTCGGCCTGAACGCCGAACGCGGCGGACATCAGCAGTGCAGCGGCGATCAGGTGCTTGAAGTTGAGCATGGACGGACGCACTCAGAAAGGAAACAGGGGGCTGGCGAAGAACCGGTCGAACCAACCCGGCTGACTGGCTTCGGCGAAGGAACCGGTGCCCGAGTAGGTGATGCGCGCATCGGCCACCCGTGTCGAGGACACGGTGTTGTCGGTGGCGATGTCATCGGCCCGGACCAGCCCTGCAATGCGCACCAGCTCTTCGCCGGTATTGAGTGTCATCCACTTTTCTCCGCGGACCGAGATGATGCCGTTGGGCAGCACGTCGGCCACCGTCACCGTGACCGAGCCGGTCAGGCTGTTGTTCTGCGCCGCCGCGGCGGTGCCGTTGGTGGCGCGCGTACCGCTGTAGCCCGCGTTGAGGCTCAGATCACCACTGCCCAGTGGGTTGTTGGTGTTCACACCGGCGCCGAACAGCGAGGTCAGGCCCAGGCTGTTGCTGCTGTCCTTGCCGACCTTGGAGTTGGCGCTCTTGCTGGCGCTGGTCCGCTCGTTGAGGGTGATGGTGATGATGTCGCCGACGCGGAACGCCTTGCGGTCGCTGTACAGGTTCTGCTCGAAGCCGGCCTGGTAGATCGAGCCATTGTTGGCGGCGGCAGGCATCGGCGTGCGCGGCAGCACCGGGGCGTAGTACGGGTCGTTGGGCTTGGCCGGTGGCGCGACGCAACCGGTCAGCAGGGCCATTCCACTCAGGGCAAGAACAATCGAGACACGACGCATGACACAGACCTCACGGTGTAGCCGGCGCACACGGCGCCCAGGTAGCTTGGGGGTTACGGATAGCCCAGGGTTACAGGTTCTGGGTCAGGTTCTGCAGCATCTGGTCGGCGGTGGAGATCACCTTGGAGTTCATCTCGTAGGCACGCTGGGTGGTGATCATGTTGACCAGTTCTTCCACGGTGCTCACGTTGGAGTTCTCCAGGGTGTTCTGCAGCACGGTGCCCGCACCGTTCAGACCGGGGGTCGCTACCTGCGGCGCGCCGCTGGAGGCGGTTTCCAGGAACAGGTTGCCACCGATGGCCTGCAGGCCGGCGGGGTTGATGAAGTCGGCGGTCTGCAGGTTGCCGATCACCTGCGAAGCAGGGTTGCCGGCGGTGGTGATGGAGACGGTGCCGTCGGTGCCCACGGTGAAGGTCTGGGCGTCGTTGGGGACGACGATGGCAGGTTCCAGGGCCAGGCCCTGAGCGGTGACGATCTGGCCGTCGGAGTTCAGGTGGAACGTGCCGTCGCGGGTGTACGAAACGGTACCGTCAGGCTGCATTACCTGAAAGAAACCGCGACCGTTGATGGCCATGTCCAGCGGTTGCTCGGTGGTCTGCAGGCTGCCGGCGGTGAAGTTTTTCTGGGTACCGACGATGCGCACACCGGTACCGACCTGCAGACCCGACGGCAATTCGCTGTCCTGGGTCGACTGGGCGCCGGGCTGACGCTTAATCTGATAGAGCAGGTCCTGGAATTCGGCGCGATCACGCTTGAAGCCGGTGGTCGATACGTTCGCCAGGTTGTTGGAAATCGTGGTCAGGTTGGTGTCCTGGGCCTGGAGGCCGGTCTTGCTGACCCAAAGTGCTGGAAGCATGTGTCATCTCCTGGAGCGCCTGGTTTACGGCGCGATCGCTACGCTGAAATTAGATTTGCAAGACCCGGGCCATGGCCTCGTCGCCTTCTTTGGCGGTGCTCATCATCTTGATGTGCAGTTCGAACTGCTTGGAGAGCGCCAGCACCGAGGTCATCTCCTCGACCGCGTTGACGTTGCTCGCCTCCAGGAAACCGGACTCGACCCGCACGGCGGCATCGGCGGGCGCCGGCTGGCCGCTGGTGGTGTGGATCAGGCCGTCCAGCCCCTTGGTCAGGGTTTTCACATCGGGATTGACCAGCTTGATGCGGTCGACCTGGGCCATGACGTTGGGTGCCTGTCCCAGACCGCGAATGCTGATGGTGCCGTCCATGCCGATCTCGATTTTCTCGTCCGGCGGAACGGCGATCGGACCGCCGTTGCCCATGACCGGCAAACCGTTGCCGGCACGCAGCACACCGAGCGCATCGACGTTCATGCTGGCGGTACGCACATAGGCTTCGCCGCCGTCGGGCGTCTGTACGGCGATGAAACCGTTGCCGCCCACTGCCACGTCCAGGTCTCGGCCGGTTTCCTGCAAGGCACCGCCGCTGAAATCGGTCGCCGGGCGTTCGGTAAGCGCGTAGGCCCGCGAAGGAAAGGTGTCGCCGAACACCGGCATGGAACGCGCCTGTTCCAGGTCACGCTTGAAGCCGGTGGTCGAAATGTTGGCCAGGTTGTTGGCATGGGCCTTCTGCGCCAGCGCGTTCTGGCTGGCACCGGTCATTGCCACGTAGAGCATCTTGTCCACAGGTCTCTCCATCGACGGGCGAATGCCGTCTACTGCTGTACTGAGAGAGGTAGAGCAATATGCGGGCCAACTTTCGACAGATGCCTGCAGCCCCTCTGGGCCGGGGCCTGCAGCGATTCGGGAGAGACTAACTGGAAGCTTGACGCCGAAAAGTCGGCGCGACATTGCCGCTAGCGGCAAGGGAGGAAAGGATTTACGTCACCTGCCACGGCGGAGCGTGGCAGACGCACGGTCAACGACGGCAACCGGCGTTGCCGAAAGGTCCGGCAAAACGGCGATACTGGGGGCCGGGGTCGACCTGACTGCACAGGTACCGACCGGTCGCCAGGCTCTGGTATTTGTACCAGGGCGCTGGCGCAGCGACCGCCACCGCGCAGGTTGCCGCGATGACCAGGGCCGCACACAGACACCGCATCACTGCCCTGCCCTCATCAGGTCATCTGAATGATGGTCTGCATCACGGTGCTTTCGGTGGAAATGGTCTTGGCGTTCGCCTGGTAGTTGCTCTGCGCCTTGATCAGGTTCACAAGTTCAGCGGTCAGGTCGACGTTGGAGTCTTCCAGCGATTGCGATTGCAGGTTGCCCATGACGCCGGTGTCCGGAGTGCCAATCACCGCGGTACCGGACGCGAACGACTCCTTCCAGTTGGTGCCGCCGTTGGGTGCCAGACCCTGCATGTTAGCGAAACTGGCCATGGCGACCTGACCGATGACCTTGTTCTGGCCGTTGGTGAAGTTGGCGAACAGGTTGCCGGTGCCGTCCACCGACAGGCCGGTGAGCTCGCCGGTCGCATAACCGTTCTGAGTCTTGGCCGAGGTGGCGGAGGCCGAGTTGTATTGCGTGGTCGCCAGCATGTCCAGAGCCACGCCGCCGGCATTGGCCGTTGCGCCGTTGGGCGTCCAGGTACCGTCGGCGCCCTTGGTGGCAGGCACCCAGCCGGCCAGGTTGAAGCTCTTGTCGGCATTGATGCCCAGGCCGCCGGCTACCGGACCCTGCTCGGGAACGATGAGGCTGCCGTCGGATTTGAAGGTCAGCTTGTTCACCAGTGGTGTGGTGGACGTGGCATCGGCTGGATTGCGACCGTCGATGGTGGTGTGCATGGTCCAGCTGTTGGCCACCTCGTCCTTGACGAAGTACTGGTTCATCTGGTGCGCGTTGCCCAGGCTGTCGTAGACGTCGGTGTTGAAGGTGTAGTTGTAGCTGCTGACGTTGCTCGGATCGAACGGCGTGATGGTCGGCTGCGCAGCACTGGAATTCAGGTTGACGGTTTCGGCGATCTTGGAAGTGGCCTTGGGCTGCAGGTTGGACGAATCGATTTTCAGGTTGGTCAGCACGCCGGTCTGCACCACGCCGTCCTGTGCGTTGTAGCCCTGCAGGTTGTTGCCCGACACGTCGACGACGTTGCCGTCCTTGTCGCTGTAGAAGGCACCGGCGCGGGTGTAGAGCTTCTGGCCGCCGTCGTTGAGCACGAAGAAGCCGTTGCCGTTGATGGCCAGGTCCAGGCTCTGCCCGGTCGAGGTGATGTTGCCCTGGGTGAACTGCTGGGATACGGCTGCTGTGGTCACACCGCTGCCGACGCTGGTCTTGCCGGCCGTGGCGCGGATCGACGCGGCGTACTGGTCGGCGAACTCGGCGCGCGAGGATTTGAAGCCGGTGGTAGCGACGTTGGCGATGTTGTTGCCGGTCACGTTGAGCGCCTTGTTGGCTGCCGAAAGACCGCTCAAGCCGATGTTGAAAGTCATGCTGTACTCCTGCGCCGAACGAAGCGGCTCAAATTCCGATGGTTTGGACTTTCGACAGCGCGACGCTACCCAGTCCAGCGAGGTTGAGGGTCAGTTCACCGCCATTGGTGCCCATCGTGACGCTGTTCACCGTGGCTGGCAGGTAAGTGCTCATGGCCGTGGCGGTACCGTCGACGGTGGCTGCGGCCTTGAAGGTGTAAGTGCCGGCGGCGGCGACCGCGCCGTTGCTGTCCTTGCCATCCCAGGTGAAGCTGGCGTTGCCGGCCGACTGGCTGCCCAGATCGATGCTGCGCACCAGGTCGCCTCTGCTGTCGTAGACGCCGACCGTGGTGTTGCTGCTCGACGAGGTCAGCGCCACGGAGCCGGTGAGGCCCTTGGTGGGGTCGACCACGGCGGTGTCGGTCTGGGCAATGACCGAGCGGCCGACCAGGGACGAGGCCTGCAGCGCCTGGGACGATTGGTAGTTGTTGGCGATGGTGCTCACCGACGAATTCAGGCTCTGCATGCTTTCCAGGCTGCTGAACTGCGCGAGCTGGGCGACGAACTCGCCGTTGTCCTGGGGATCGAGCGGGTTCTGGTTCTGCATCTGGGTCACCAGCAACTGCAGGAACGCGTCCTTGCCCAGGGCACTGCCGGCGGTGCCGGTCGAGCTGTTGGTGCTGCTGGTGGTTTTCTGCAATGAGTCCAGGACCGAGGAGCTCACGCCGGTAGTACTGCTGGTAGTCGTCATCTGCGCTCGCCTCTATCACTGACCCAGGGTCAGGACTTTCTGCATCATGGTCTTTGCGGTGTTCATCAGTTCAGCGTTGGTCTGGAAGGAACGGCTGGCCGAGATCATGTCGGCCATTTCCTCGACCACGTTGACGTTCGGGTAGTAGACGTAGCCGTCCTTGTTCGCCGCCGGATGGTTGGGCTCGTAGCGCGCCTCGAGGTTGCTCTGGTCCTCGACCACGCCGGTGACCTGCACGCCCTGCCCCGCCGAGTCCTGGTCCTGGAACAGCGAACCGCTGTCGCCGTTCTGCTGGCCCTGGAGCATGGTGGCGAACACCGGGTGCCGCGCACGGTAGGTCTGGTCGATGCTCGACGACACGGTTTCGGCGTTGGCGATGTTGCTGGCCACGGTGTTCAGGCGCGTGGTCTGGGCACTCATGCCGCTACCGGCGATGTTGAAGACACTGGCGAGGGACATGGCTTACTCTCCGCGAAGGGCCGATACCAGCCCTTTGAACTTGCTGTTGAGCAGGGTGAAACTGGCCTGGAAGTTCACCGAGTTCTCGGCGTAGTTCGATTGCTCGATCTGCGCATCGACGGTGTTCTGGTCCAGCGATGGCTGGGTGGAAACGCGGTACTGCAGCTCCTCGTCACCCGAGCTGAATCCCTGGGCGGCGATGTGCTTGCCGTTGGTGGTCTGCAGGCCGAAGGCGCCTTTGCCGTTCTGCTCGCTCTGGGCAGCCAGCACCGAGGCGAAGTCCAGGTCACGAGCCTTGTAGTTGGGGGTGTCGGCGTTGGCGATGTTGTTGGCCAGCACTTCGGCGCGCTTGGCGCGAAACCCCAATGCCTGCTCGTGAATGCCCAGCGCTTTGTCGAAACTGATGCTCATGTTGGTACCTATGCGGCAGACCAGATGGTTCGTGCAGGATAGATAGCAATGACTGTGCCAAGTCCCGAAATGCCCGCCCTGTGCGGGTTGCGGGTCGGTCAGCCGAGGGGTGATGCCAGAAAAGCGGCAAGAAATTTCCGCTGGAGGGGAAAAGCGGCAACGCCGGCGTCAGAAAAATTGCCGCATGGCGCTGCAGTGGCGCACCTCGTCGGACGAGGCACGGGGTCACTTGGCCTGATAGATGATGCCGGGGCTGCACTGCACCATCTGGTAGAGCTCGGGCAGACCGTTCAAGGCTTCGGATGCTCCGAGAAACAGGTATCCGCCTGGCTTGAGGGTGCCATGGATGCGGGTGAGGATGTCTTTCTTCACCTGCGCGGAAAAGTAGATCAGCACGTTGCGACAGAAGACGATATCGAACTTGCCCAGGGCGGCGTAGCTGTCGAGCAGGTTGAACGCGCGAAACTCGACGCGACTGCGAATCGGCGCCTTGACGGCCCAGCGCCCTGGACCCTTGGGATCGAAGTAGCGCTGCAGACGCTCCTGGGAAAGGCCGCGACCGATCGCCAGGCTGTCGTACTCGCCGCTCTTGCAGTTGGTCAGCATGCTGCCGGACAGGTCGGTGGCCACGATCTGCACGCCCGACTTCAACTGGCCCAGATTGCTGCGCTCGAATTCGTCGATGGTCATCGACAGCGAATAGGGTTCCTGGCCCGAGGAGCAGGCTGCCGACCAGATGCGCAGGCGCGCGCCGGGGCTGGCCTTGATGCTTTCGGGCAGGACCTTGTTCTTCATCACTTCGAACGGGTAGGTGTCGCGGAACCACAGGGTTTCGTTGGTGGTCATGGCGTCCACCACCTGCTCGCGCAAACCGCTGCGCGGCTGGTTCTGGATGCGTTGTACCAGCTCGCCCAGGGACTTGATGCCCTGCTGCTCCATCAGCTTGTTCAGGCGGCTGGCAACGAGGTACTGCTTGTTCTCGCCCAAGAGAATGCCACAGGCTTTTTCCAGGAAGACCCGGAACTGATCAAAATCCAAATTACCCGTAGACACGGTGCCGCCTCTTGCTGGTTCGGTAGGCCGGGCGCTGGCGCCCGGCATTCATACTGCTGCCTTGATGCGATCGACGACGCGAGCCGCCAGATCGTCGGGGCGGAACTTGGCCAGGAAATCGTCGGCGCCGACTTTCTTCACCATGGCCTGGTTGAACACCCCGGACAGGGAAGTATGCAGGATCACGTGCAGTTTCTGCATGCGCGGGTCGCTGCGAATCTCGGCGGTCAAGGTGTAGCCGTCCATTTCCGGCATCTCGATGTCGGAGATCAGCATCAGGAACTCGTCTTCCGGACGCTTGCCCTCGTCGACCAGCTTGCGCAGGTATTCCAGCGCCTGTCGACCGTCGTTGAGCGCCACCACTTCCACGCCGACCGTCTGCAGGCAGCGGGTGACCTGCTTGCGTGCCACCGATGAGTCGTCGACGGTCAACACGCGCAGGGACACGGCCTTGCTGTGGGTCTCTTCGTCGACCACGCCGACCGAGATCGCTTCAGAAGTCGGCGCCACTTCGGCGAGGATCTTCTCTACGTCGATGATCTCGACCAACTGGTTGTCCACGCGGGTGACGGCGGTCAGGTAGTGATCGCGGCCGGTGCCCCTGGGTGGCGGATGGATCTCCTCCCAGTTCATGTTGACGATGCGTTCCACCGAGTGCACCAGAAAGCCCTGAATCTTGGTGTTGTACTCGGTGATGATGACAAAGGTGTCGGTGGATGCCTCAAGCCCCACGGAGCCTGTGGCCATGTCCAGATCGAGGATCGGAATGGTCGCCCCGCGTATGTTGGCCACACCGCGAACCACCGGGTTGGACTTAGGCAATACCGTCAGCTTGGGGCATTGCAGCACCTCCCTGACCTTGAAGACATTGATCCCGTAGAGCTGCTTGCCATTTAGGCGAAACAACAACAACTCGAGGCGATTCTGTCCAACCAGCTGCGTGCGCTGGTTCACCGAATCCATAACACCGGCCATGCCCAAACTCCTCTCGCGACCCGGACGATATCGGCACGGGCCTTGCTATTAGCACTGCATGAACGCAAAAACGACGGTTTCTCGACACATCGCTGCGTATTTATTCTGGGCCGTTGCCACGGTGGGTGGCGCGGTGCTCGGCAGTACGGCGCGCGCCGACAATGTCACATTGCCCGAACAGCTTATCGGTGTCACCCAGGGTTTTCTTGAGTTCACTGTCGAAGATTATCTGGCGACCTCGCAAATCCAGGGTCGCTACGAGATCGAGGTGAACAATCTCGACCCGCGTCTGCGCATGCCGGGTTGTGATCGGCAGCTGTCGGCGACCCTGGAAAGTCCGGCGCAACCCCTGGGCCGGGTGACCGTGCGCGTGCGTTGCGAGGGCGGCGCGCCATGGACGGTATTCGTTCCGGCCCAGGTCCGGCTGTTCCGCGAGGTAGTCACCACCACCCGGCCGCTCAAACGCGACAGCGTACTGACCGAGGCCGATGTGGCGTTGCGCGAGCGGGACATCGGGGCGATGGGGCAAGGCTTTCTGGTTTCGCTGGACGAAGCGGTGGGCATGAAGCTGATCCGACCGACGGTTGTCGATCAAGTGCTCACGCCGGTGTTCCTTGAACAGCAGGCACTCGTGCTCAAGGGTGACCAGGTGGTGATCATCGCCCGCAGCGGCACCCTGGCGGTGCGCATGCCGGGTGAGGCGCTGGCCCAGGGTGGCATGAGCGAGCAGATCCGCGTGCGCAACCTGAACTCCAAACGGGTGGTCAAGGCACGGGTGACTGGCCCCGGACAGGTGGAAGTGGCGATGTAAACGCTGGTCGGCGAAGCGGAGTTTTCCTACACTAGGGGGCTATACAAGCCCGTCGCCGCGGCATCGGGCATTTGCGAAATAGCGCCTAAAGTTAATCGGGATTTGGCCGAAAACAAGGCAAGCGTCCAAATACCCAGAGGTTCAGAACAATGGTTATCGACTTCAACCGAGTAGGAAACTCGCCGTCAGTGCAAGGTACGCCACGTACCGGCGCTGCCAAGGAAGTGGCCGCCGACACGCCCGTGCCAAGCACGCCAGCCGTGAAGAGCGGGGAACCGGTCACCTTGAGCGATCAGGCCCAGCAAATGCAGAAAATCACCGACAAGCTGAGCGATCAGCCAACTGTCGACAGCGCCCGCGTCGCCGAGCTCAAGCAGGCCATCGCCGAGGGCAGCTACAAGGTCGACAGCGAGCGCGTTGCCAGCAAAATGCTCAATTTCGAAGCCCAGCGCTAGTTCAGTCTAGGCGCCGGGGCTTCTGGACGCGTCAACGCCAGGGCTCACCATGCACGATCAAACGCTGTTGCAGCTGATTGAAGAAGACCTCCCTTACGCAGGGCAGTTGCTCGAGCTGCTGCGCGATGAGTCGCTGGCTTTGCAAAGCCGCGACATGGAGCTTCTGGAAACGATTCTGGCGCAGAAGCAGTCGTTGATCGTGTTGCTGGAACAGAATGGGCGGCGGCGCAGCCAGTTGCTGATGCAGCTCGGCCTGTCGGCCGATCGCGAGGGCTTGCAGGCGCTGGCGCTTCAGTCGCACCTGGGCGATGCGTTGCTGGCCCGGGGTGATGCGTTGAGTCAGTTGCTGGCGCAGTGTCAGGCGATCAATGCCCAGGTCGGTCAAGGTATCGCGCGCCAGCAGGTGGCGACCGCCAACCAGATCCGCATTCTCACTGGCGCGGAGCCACCGTCGCTCTACAACAGCCGTGGGTCGACCGCGAAGATGGCCACCTACCGGGCGCTCAGCCAGGCGTAACAAGCGCGTCGCCCCCGGACGCGGCTCGCGCCGCTGCTACAGGGATCGCGTATACCCACGCGATGCGTACCGCACGCCTCCGCAACGACGTCGCACGTTGCGTCGGCGGCACACGTGGTTCCCGCAACGACGGCGCACATTGCGTCGGCGGTACACGCGGTCCCTGTAGCAGCGGCGCGAGCCGCGTCGGCGGGCGATGTGGTGCGTGTTGGCACAACGCAATGCGCGCGCGTCATCTTTAAACCTTTTCAACGAGCTGGCAGAATGCCGCACCTGCGCAGTCGGCGCGATCCGGAGTGGACAAGAACGTGTCAAACGCATCGAACCTGGAAGACGCTCCGCAACCGCCCAAGGTACTGGCTACACCTCTGGAAGTCGCCGCCAACCTACGCCTGCTTCAGGAAAGCCATGACCCCCTGATCATCACCTTCCAGGACCGCCCCCTGCGCTGCCAGAGCTTCCTGGTGGAAGTGGACCGAGACAACCTGCGCATCGTGCTCGACGAAATGATCCCTCGCGAAGGCGAAAAATACCTGGAGGCCGGCGAGCCGTTCAAGGTCGAAGGCTTTCATGACGGTGTGCGCGTGGCGTGGGAAAGCCATGGCAACTGGACCATCACCCAGAAGGAATGCGGCCGCTGCTATGTTGGCGCGCTGCCGGGTCAAGTGGTCTATCACCAGCGACGCAACGCCTTTCGCGCCGCACTCAAGCTGTCGCAACTGGTGGATGTGGAAATCGCCGGCAGCCGACTCAAGAACACGTTGGTCGGCAAGCTGCTGGACATCTCGGCCCACGGTTGCAAACTGCGCTTCGAGGGCGACATCAGCGAGCGCCTGCAACTGGGGCAGATCTACGAGCGTTTCATGGCCGCCCTGCCCTTCGGCGCCATGACCACACCGGTCGAGTTGCGTCACCTGCATTTCGAGGAGCGTATCGACACCACCTTCGTGGGCGTGCGCTTCCACAACATTCCCGGCCTGGTGCAACGCCAGATCGAACGTTTCGTGCATCAATTGCAACGCGAAGCGCAGCGCTTCGACAGAGACGACTTCTGAAACAAGGCCGCGCGCCATGCGCGGCCCCGCCAATCCCTAGACGGGCTTGACCGGCTCCTCGTCGGCAGGCTCGGTGTTCTGCATCTGCTCCTGCACCAAGTGCTCGTCGACACGGGGGTCCAGGGCCGCGGCCAGCGGCGAGTTGGCCGCCGGCATGGCGACGTGATGCAGCGGCGCATCGTCCACCACATGCAGGTTGGTCACCGCCTTCGGCCGGATGCGCCAGACCAGCACCACGGCGAAGAAGCAGAAGAAGGCATACAGCATCTGGCTGCCGAACTGCTTCATCAGCACGCCGGCCACCAGCGGGCCGACACTGGCACCCACCCCGTAGGTCACCAACAGCATGGCGGTCAGCGACACGCGCCGGTCGGCTTCCACGTGGTCGTTGGAGAACGCCACGGCCAATGGATACAACGAGAACTGCAGCAGCGACACGAGGAAGCCGGCGGCGAACAGCACCTCAAGCGGCACGCTGGGGATCAGCGCCAGAGGCAGCGCAGCAATGGCGATACCCACGGCCACGCAGCGGATCAGCAGAGCACGGTCGTAGCGGTCCGACAGCCAGCCCAACGGCCACTGCACCAGCAGGCCGGCAAAGATGCACGAACCCATGAACAAGCCCACCTGCTCGGTGCTCAACCCTTGCTGCGAGGCATACAGTGGGGCCAGGCCATAGAACGAGCCGACGATCAGACCGGAGCCGAGCACGGTGCTCAGCGACTGCGGCACCCGACTGAGAAAGAAACGCGGTTCCATGGGCGCCGGGTGCATCGGCGCCGGGTGAATCCGTCGCGTGAGCGCAACCGGTACCAGGCACAGGGCGAAGCACAGGGCAACCAGCATCAGCAGTTCAAGGCCCAGTTGCGGGTGCACTACCAGGATCAGTTGGCCCAGCACCAGGCCCAGGTAGGAGGCGATCATGTAACCGCTGAACACCGCCCCACGCTGCTTGGTGTCAGCCTGCTCGTTGAGCCAGCTTTCGATCACCATGTACTGGCACATCATGCCCAGGCCGACGATGACCCGCAGGAACAGCCAGGCGGGCAGGTAATTCACCAAGCCATGGCCCAGCACGGCCGCGCCGACGATACCGGCGCAGGTGGCGTAGGCGCGTATATGGCCTACGCGGGCGATCAGCCTGTGGCCGATCTTGCCGCCCAGGGCCAGACCGAAATAGTTGGCTGCCATCAGGGCGCCGACCCACAGACTGTCGACCTGCTCGGCCGACAGGCGCAGGGCCAGGTAGGTACTCAATAGACCAGAGCCGATCAGCATCATCAGTGAGGCGAAATACAGGGCTCGAAAGTTTTTCCAGATTTGGCGCATTGCAGGTCCGCGGTAAAGGGTGTCGGAACGATCAGGTCACGGGCGGCGGCCCTCCCGCCACTTCGGCGGACCGCTGCGGGAGAGGAGCGTCACCTGCATCAAGCTGTTGCAGGATCAAGCCTGGGCCGCCAGTACCCGGCGCTCCCAAGGGGTGATTTCATCGAAGAAACTCGCCAGCTCCAGGATCTTGGTCGCGATGTAGCCTTCGATGAACACATCGCCGAACAGTTCCCTGGCCAACAGGCTTCGTTTCAGACGCTCAAGAGCGGCATGCAAGGTACATGGCAAGGACAATTCATCGGGCACCGCGAGGTCACCCTGCATGGGCGGGGATGGCTCGAGTTGCTGTTCGATGCCGTGCAGACCGGCGGCAAGGCTGGCGGCGATCGCCAGGTAGGGATTGGCATCGGCACCCGGCAGGCGGTTCTCGACCCGTCGCGCACTGGCCGCACTGGCAGGGATGCGCAGCCCGGCGGCGCGATTGTCGTAGGACCAGCAGGCATTGTTGGGCGACGCATACGGCTGGCAGAGGCGCTGGTAGGAATTCACGTTGGGCGCCAACAGCGCGGTGAAATCGGCCATGGCCGTCTGTTGCCCACCGATGAAGTGGCGGAAAGCATCGGTGGGCTGGTCGTGGGCATCGCTGAACACGTTCAGGCCGCTGTCCACTGCCACCACACTCTGGTGTATGTGCATGGAGCTTCCGGCCACCCGCGCCAGCGGCTTGGCCATGCACACCACGCTGAGCCCATGTTTGAGCCCGACTTCCTTGAGCAGATGCTTGAACAGGAAGGTCTGGTCGGCCAACAGCAGCGGATCGCCATGGAGCAGGTTGATTTCGAACTGGCTGACACCCATTTCGTGCATCACCGTGTCGCGTGGCAGGCCCATCGCCGCCATGCTGCGATAGACCTCGGTGAAGAACGGCCGCAGACCGTTGTTGGAGCCTACGCTGAACGCGCTGCTGCCGTCCTCCCGTCGACCGTCCAGGCCGATCGGCGCCTGGAACGGCAGCAACGGGTCGGGATTGGCGGCGAACACGAAAAACTCAAGCTCGGTGGCAACCACCGGCGCCAGCCCTAGATGGCTATAACGCGCCAGGACTGTCTTGAGCAGGCCGCGGGTCGACAGCGGGGAGAGGCCACCGGTCAACTCCTCGGCATCGCAGACCACCCAGGCGCGGGGCGGCTCGCTCCACGGCAGGCGGTGCAGCCGAGTCAGGTCGGGCGCCAGCGCGACGTCGCCGTCATCGGCGCCGTAGTAGCGGCTGGGCGGATAGCCGCCCATGATGCATTGCAGCAACACGCCGCTGGCCAGTTGCAGCCGCCGCCCCTCCTGAAAGCCCTCGGCGGTCATCACCTTGCCGCGCGGCACGCCGTTGAGGTCAGGTGTGACGCACTCGATTTCATCGACACCGCGCAGGTGCTCGGCGACCGTACGCGGTCCTTCGATACTCATGTCTCTGTCCTTGACGTTGAATGCCGCACGCGGCGATGGGCACAAAATACGCAACGCAACAGGCGCGTGACAAGCCATCGGCAAGCAGAGCTACGACCAAAGTCGCTTGCCGATAGCGTAGCGCCAGTACACAGTGTAACGACTTGGATAAAAGCAGCTCGATGCTGCGCCTTGTTCGCCGGCTCGGCGGACATCAGGAATGATACACATGGATGTTTTTGCTGCACTGTTTCACCCGCTCGAACCACGCCTTCTCATGCTCTGCAGCGATACTTCACGGACCGATTCGCTCGAGCGCTACCTTCAAGACCTTTCTCTACCCGTCGAGGGCCTGCAGCCGGAATTGCAGCCAGCGTACGACTACGAAAAAAGCCGGCACAAGGTCATTCTCGTCGAGCCTGGCCGTGGTGAACGCCAGAAAGGCGTGCGCTGGGTCGATGATATCCGCCGCGGCAACAGCTGGGCTTCGATACTGGTGGCCTTGACGGGCGCCGATGCGGCCATTCGCCAGGACTATCAGCAGGCCGGAGCCGACCATGTCTTGCGCCTGCCAAGCACGGAGCCTGCGCGCGAGACGTTCTACGTCGAACTGTTCCAGAACCCGGACTACTGGAATCTGACGCCGCCGGTGGTGGACCCCGCGCGTCTGTGTCTGGAGGATGAAACCCGGCGGCTGGACCTGACCTTTGCGCAGGTTCAGGTCGTCCTGGCGCTGCTGTACGCGCCGCATCACCAGTTGAGCTTCGACGATCTGGCGCAACTGCTGGGGCTGAATCTGCGGACCTACGACATGCGTGTGGTGGAGAAATTCGTCAGCCGCCTGCGCAGCAGCATCCGTCAAGTCTTCGGCACCAACGTGATCCAGAGTGTGCGCGGCAGTGGCTACCGCCTGAACCGTGGGTGCATCTCGCCGCCGCCCAGCGCTTTCCACTGAAAGGCGGTTTTCACCAGACCGATGGCCATTGGCGGTTTTTTCACGGCGTACTAGGCTTGGAGTTATACGACAACTGTATCCAGCTCTACGTTTTGAAGGAACGACCTCATGCCTACGGATCTTGGCGACAAATTTTCATCCATCAACAATCAGCTCTACACAGCCCACCAGACAACCGACGAAGCGCAGCTGGCGCGTGGTTTCTGGTGGTTCAATGACGTCGACTGCACCCTGACCCAGAACGGTATCACCGTGGGTCTGACGCGCACCGAATGTTGGCTGCTGAGCCTGCTCGCCTTCAGCAGCGAGCGGGTCATCGGCAAGGAAGTGCTGATTGCCGGACTGGACAAGGACCCCAGCCACTACAACGGCCTGGAAATGTCCCTGAGCCGCCTGCAAAGCAAGTTTGGCCAATGCAGCGGTGGTGAACGCCTGATCCGCTCGGTACGCAACCGTGGCTACTGCCTGGCCCAGGTGGTGCGTGCTGCCTATTGCCCGAGCTGGAAATCGCCGACGGGCCTGGCTGGCAAGCCCCCCTGCTGCTGCTAGCGTTCGCGCAGGGCTTCCTTGGCCCGGTTCAGTGGCTTGATCAGGTAATCCAATACCGTCTTGTGCCCCGTGGTGATGTCCACCGTGGCGATCATCCCGGGGACGATGGCGAAGGTCTTGCCGGCCTTGTTTTCCAGCGAGTCGGAATCGGTGCGGATGAACACGCGGTAATAGAACACTTCCGGTTTGACCTCATCCTGAAGGGTGTCGGGCGAGATGGTGACGACCTTGCCGTCAAGCCCGCCGTAGATCGAATAGTCGTAGGCGGTGATCTTCACCTTGGCCTGCTGGTCGGGATGGATGAAGGCGATGTCGCGAGGCGAGATGCGCGCCTCGATCAGCAGACGCTCGTCCAGCGGCACGATTTGCATGAGTTGGCCGTTGGGCGGTACCACGCCACCGATGGTGGTGACCTCGATATCCTTGACGATGCCCCGTACCGGCGAACGCAGGGTCAGGCGCGAGACTGAATCGGAGCGGCCCTTGAGCACGGCGGTGAGGGTTTCGACGTCGGCGTTGGCCTTGGCCAGTTCCTCGCGGGCACGCACCATGTAATCGGAGCGCGCCTCGGTGAGCTTGAGTTCGAGTTCCGACCGCTGCCGATTCAGGCGCAGGACTTCCACGCGGCTGGCCGCCCCGGTCCTGGCCAGGTTATCGGTGATCTGCAACTCGCTGCGCACCAGACGCAGCGACTCGTTGATGCCGGTCAGGGAATCGTCCAGGCCACGACGGCGGGCGTTGTACAGCTCGGTTTCAGCCTTGAGCAGTGCCGGGTAGGCATCGAGCTCGGGGGGAAATTTCAGCGGCTTGAGCCCGACCTCGGCCTGCAGCCGGGCGACGCTGGCCAACGTGGCCCGGTATTTGGCCGCGCTTTCGCCGAAGTTGGATTCGGTCTTGGTCGGATCCAACTGGGCCAGCACTTGCCCGCGCTCCACGATCGCCCCTTCGGTCACATTCATCTCGGCGATGATCCCGCCTTCGAGCGACTGGATCACCTGCTCCCGCGAGCTAGGAATCACCTTGCCGGTGCCGGTGGAGACTTCCACCACTTCGAAAAAGAAGGCCCAGACGAAGAACGCCAGGAGCATGGCGACCGATACCCACACCACGCGGGTGGCGCGCACCACGGTGGCGTCGTCGACACCGTCCTGATAATACGACTGGCCGGGCGCACCGTCTTCGCTGAGCAGCGGAATGCGCTTGAATTCACCGGGGCCCAGCACCTTGAATCCCTTGCCTGTGTCCATTTGCCCTGCCCTCCTTGATTAAGCCGCGCCCTTGGGGCGCGACAGTGTGGCGATGGCGTTTTCCTTGGTGTCGTCGATGACCACCTGGCCGTTGTCGACCACGATGATCCGGTCGACCAGCGCCAGCACGCTGGTGCGGTGGGTGGCAACGATGATCGTGCGCCCTTGCCCCCAGGTGGCCAGGTTGTGGATCAGCCGGCGCTCGGTGGTCTCGTCCAGGGACGCGGTGGGTTCGTCGAGCAGCAGGATGTGCGGCTGACGGATCAACAGGCGCGACAGCAGCAGCGACTGGCGCTGGCCACCCGACAGGCCGAGGCCGCCTTCCAGGATCAAGTGATCCATGCCGGTCGGACACTGGCGGACGAAATCCAGCGCGCCAGTGATCTCCAGCGCCGCAATGATTTCCTGATCCGAGGCCTGCCCGGCGCCCATGATCAGGTTCTCGCGCAGGCTGCCGTGGAACAGCCGTGAATTCTGCGTGAGCAGGCCGATGTCACGACGCACGTCGGCCGGGTCTATGTGTCCCAGGGCCACACCGTCGAGCGTGATACTGCCGCCGCTCAGGTCCAGGCCACCGGCCAATGCCTGGAGCAGGGTCGACTTGCCTGCCCCGTTGCGGCCGAGGACGGCGATGCGTTCGCCGGGCGCGATGGTCAGGTCGTTGACGGTCAGCGCCGGGGTGCGCGATTCCTCACTGTATTTGAAGCTGGCACGCTTGAGCGCGTAGCGCCCGCCGATCACCGGCAGGTGCACGCGCTGGGCGCCTTCGGGGTGATCGACAGGCAGCAGCATCAGACGGTTGAGCCCTTCCAGGGCCACCTTGGCCTGTTGCCAGCGCGTCAGCACGTGGGTCAGTTGCGACACCGGCGCCATCATCCGCGAGGCCAGGATCGAGGCCGCCACCAGGCTGCCGGTGGTGAGGTCACCGGCGATCACCATGGGAGCGCCGAACACGATGACGATGGCGAACACCGCGCTCTGCACGTTCTGTGTCCAGGCCACTAGGCCGTTGGTCAAGGTGCGCAGGCGCAGGCTGCTGTCCGCTGCCACGGCGTTGTAGTGGTTCCACTGCTGCTGGAAGCGTTGTTCGGCCTGCAGGCTCTTGATGTCGTCCATGCCCTGCACGGTTTCCACCAGCATGGCGTTGCGCAGCGCCGACTCGCGCATGGACTCGTTGGCCAGACGCGCCAACTTGCGCTGGGCCAAGAGCCCCGGCACCACCATGGCAACGAGCGCGCACAAGGGAATCAGCACCAGCGGCCCGCCGATCAGGTAGAACACCACCAGGAAGATCAGGAAGAACGGCAGGTCGGCCAGCGCCGTGGCGGTGCTGGAGGTGATCAGGTCGCGCAGCGATTCCAGCTCGCGCAACTGCGAGATGAACGAGCCGGTCGACTTGGGCCGTGCCGAGTTGCGCAGGCGCAGGGCGTGACCGAACACCAGGTCGCTGACCCGCAGGTCGGCACGCTTGCCCAGCAGGTCGGTGATCTTCATGCGCATGATGCGCATGATGAAGTCGAAGACGATCGCCAGCAGCACGCCGCCGAACAGCACGTACAGCGTGGGCAGGGATTCGGCCGGGATGACCCGGTCGTACACCTGCATGGAGAACAGCACCCCGCCCAGCCCCAGCACGTTGGCCACCAGCGAGGCCAGCATGACGTGGCCGTAGGGCCGCAGGTCGCGCAGGACGATCTTGCGGAACCAGTGCTCGTCGTAGGGCTTGATGTAGTCGTTGGTGCGTACATCGCTGACCGGTCGGGCCGGACGCAGGATCACCGTGCGCAGCGCGTTGTCCAGCAGGGTCTGGCGGTCGATGCTGCTCTGCAGCCCCAGGTCGCCGCTGTAGGCGATGCCGATCTGCTCGTCGTCGCCGAGCACCTGGATGATGCCCACCTGACCGTCCTTGAGCTGCACCACCAGAGGCGTGCGCCACTGGGTCAGAGTGGTGGGATCGTAGTGGGCGAACTTGATGGTCAGGCCGGCCTGACGGGCCATCTGCCGCAGCACGTCCTCGACGCTGGAATCGTCGGCGCGCATCGACGCGATGCGCACGTTTTCGGCCGAGCATTCCAGGCGGTAGTGGCGCGCCACCCCCAGAATCGCGTCGAGCCAGACCTGGTAGTCCTGGCGTGAAAAGGTTTCGTGGGGTTGCGCCGTTTCCGGGTCCAGCGGCAGGTTCACGGCATCGTTCATGGCAGGATCTCCACGCCTTGGATGGTGCTCCGATCGATCCGGTAGGCACTGCGCAGGGCGCCGGTGCTGTACAGGCAGTCCACCTGCAGGCGGCGCAGGTCGGCCTCGGTATTGGCCAGGTCAAAACGCGACTGGTGGATTTCCTGCTCGGCGTTGAGCAGGTCCAGCAGCGGCCGCGTGCCCAGTTCCAGGTACTGCTGGCCATACAACTCGCGGGCTTCGACGATGCTGGTCTGGCGGTACTGCAGCGAACCGAGTCGACGGTCCAGGCTGGCGGTCTGCGCCTGGGCTTCGAACAGCCCCTGGCGCGCCTGCAGCCTTGCGGCGTCTTCGGCCGAATCGGCGGCGGTCAGGGCGTAGGTGGCCGCTGCGGTGCGCGCGGTGGTGGCGCCGCCCTGGTAGAACGGCACGTCGAGGTTGATGAAGATGCCGGCCTGGGTCCGGTCGATGTTGGAATTGTTGCTGTTGTAATTGCTGTCCAGGTAATGGTTGAGCGTGGGGTCGACCGACAAGGTCGGCAGCCCGTCGGCGCGGGCCTGGCGGATGGCCGCTTGGGCTTCGACCCGTTGCGCGTTGGCCACCAGAATCCCCGGCAAGGCATTCATGTCCGGCTCGGCGGTGTTGCAGGAGGCCAGCAATGAGGACGGAAAGTCGTCGTTGACGTCGAACGGCGCGGCGCGCCCGACCAGATTGATCAGGTTGGCCCGCCAGCGGTTGTACAGCGCCTCATACTGCAGCAGCGTGGCCCGCGCGCCGTCTTCGCGCGACTTGGCCTGGACCACGTCGGAACGGGTCGCGGCGCCCATGTCGCTGCGCTGACGGGCGAGTTCGGCGATGCCGGCGATGCCCTTGATCTGCTCGCGGGCGATTTCGAGCAGGCGCTTGTAGCGCTGCACCTCGATGTAGGCCTGGGAGGTGTCGCGCGCCACTTGATCGATGCTCAGCAGCACCTGCGCCTGGCTGCGGGCGACCCGCGCCTTGGCCACGTCCACGGCGCTGTCGACCTTGCCGAAGTCATACAGCATCTGCTTGAGCGAAATGTTCACCGCCTGACTGGTGCCGTTGCCGCCGTAGGAGCTGTCGAGGCCACCACGCAGGCCGCCGGTGATGCGCGGGTAATAACCGGCGCGCGCAACGTTGATGCCCTCGCCCTGCTGGTAGAGGGTGCCGATCGCTTCAGCGATGCTCGGATGCCATTCCACCGCCAGGCGAACCGCCTGGGCCAGGCCCAGCTGGCTGCCGGCTATCGGCGCAGCCAGGTCGGTGTCATCCCGCTGAGCAGGACCAGGCACGGCTGCGGGCCGGGCGGTGGGGCGTGGATGAAGCTCGACGCGCGAGTCGGGGCGGGTTTCCAAACGGCTGGGGCTGATGACCCGCAGTTCGGGTTCGACGGTGTCTGCGGCCTGTGCCGACAGGGTGTACAGCGTTGTGCCACTCAAGGCCAGAACGGCCACCGAAAACTGTGCTGCCAAAAAGGTCCACTTCAAGCCAATCCTCCACTTCCTGTTGTTCCTGACACGCCCGAGACAGGCGACGTGCGACTTCCTGCCGCAACGTCAGGCCCGAAGGCCTGACGTGGATTGCAAGTATCAGACGACACTGATACCGCTCTGCACCCACAGATGGTGCGATGGATCCTCCTGCGCAGTGTAGACGTTGTACTGCACGCCATTGTCGGTCTGGATGGCGCCCGGAGCCCAGGTCGCGCCGGTCATGTGCACGGTGTCGTGGCTGTCGCCCAGAATCAGCAGCTTGTCGGTGCTGGCGTCGGTGACCGACAGCAGATCGCTCAGGCTCAAGGTCAGGTTGACCTTGCTCGACTGGTTCAGGTCGATGACCTCGATGTTGTTGATGCGCGCGGCCAGATTGCTCAGGTCGATGTCGGCATCGCCGCCATTCCACTTCAGGGTATCGATCCCGGCACCCCCATCCACCGAGGCGAAGGCCTGGTCGTAGATGACCAGAGTGTCGTTGCCTTCATGCCCCTGCAGGGTCAGCGCACCGCCCTGGGCTCCATCGAGCACATCATCGGCCGAAGTGCCCTGCTGGTCGTGCAGGTCGCTGCCGGCAGCGGCGACGTGGACGGCACTGGCATCGTCGCTGTCGAAAAACGCCAGGCGCGCGAAGCTGGTCGGCGCAGCCGCGTTGTTGAGGTTGATGGTCAGGGTCGCGGTATCGCTGGCCCCGGTCGGATGGTTGAGCTGGTAGGTGAACACGTCGCTCTGCCCCACCGCCGTGCCGCTCTGGTTCAAGGTCGGCGTGTAGGCGTAGCTGCCGTCGGCGTTGACCAGCAGCGAGCCGTGGGCACCGGCGATGCTCGCCCCGTTCACCCCCGGCAGCACGAAGGCCCCGGCGCTCAGCACGCTGAGCGAAGTGTAGGGAGAGCCCACCACATCGGCGCCTGCACCGGTCAGCAGGTTGCCCGTGGCAGTGGTTGCGCTGCCGACGACGAAGGTGTTGGTCGAGGTGGCCTCCTGGCGCACGCTGGCGGTGTAGCTCGACGACACACCCAGGCCGCCGTTGGTGATGGTCAGGCGATAGGTGCCCGCCGTCTGGTCCTCGACCCGCACTCCCAGGCCTGAGCTACCGACCGCGATCAGATTGGCACCCGAGTAGGCCCCTACCTGCACGTAGCTGCCGTTGGCCTGCAGTTTTGACAACACGAAATTGACCGGCGACAACAACGACAGGCCGCTGCCGGTTACGGACAAGGTCAGATCGCTGGAGGTGTTCGGCGCCACGCTGAAGGTGAACTCGCCGCGACCGCCTAGCGTGCCGCTGGTGTAGCTACCCAAGGTGGCCGTGGTGTCGGTGAACTGGCCAACCAGACTCAAGGCGCTTGTCGCGGTGTCGTTGACGGCATCCACCAGCGTGGCGTTGGCGGCCAGGTTGTTGGGGTTCCACACCTCGGTGACGTTGGCGCTGTCAATGCGCACATACAGGTGAGCACTGGAAGTCAGGCCATTGGGGTGCACCAGCTGGTACTGGAAGTCCTCGACCTTGCCTACGGTGGCGACGGCACCGCTCGGGTTGTAGGTGTACTTGCCGGTGGCATCGATGGTCAGTTGACCGTACAACCCCTGCACCACAGTGCCTGCACCGGCGCTCACGTAGGTGCCGTTCTTGAGCACCTGCAGCACCGCACCATTGTCCGGCCCGGTGCGGTCAGCCAGGCCGTTCACGCCGGGATCGGTGACGACGTTACCGTTGAGCGCGGTGGGCGTGCCGGTGAACTGGGTCAGGCTGGTGGTGGAGAACTGGATCTGGGTGCTCAGGCTGTCGAGCAGCGACACCAGGTTGCTGGCCACGGTCAGCCGGTAGTTGCCAGCTTGCAGCGGGCTGATGTCGGCCTGGACCTGGTTGGTGCCCAGTCCAATCAGGTTGAGCAACTGCGGATTGGTGACGCTGTTGGCCAGGGTGACCCAAGTGCCCGCAGCGTTCTGCACCTCCAGGGCGAAAGCCGAAGCGGGCAACACACCGAGCGCCGCATTGTTGGTCACTGTGATCAACGGATCGGTCACGGTACCGGGGGCAACAGTAAAGCCGAAGGCTTTGACTTGGCCCAGCAGCAGGATGACGCTGGTGTTGGTGTAAACGCTGTCCACCGTTACCGGGGTGATGTTGACGGTTGCCGTCGCCAGGTTGCTGGTAGCGATCACCGGTTCGTTGACATCGATGTCCGGTGCCACCACCGCGGCACCGACGCTGACGTTGCCGCGTGCATCGGTCAGGGTGACGCTCAGGCGTTCGCCGTTGATCTGCGCGGCGTTCAAGGCCACGGTGAACGTACCGTCGGTGCCGACGGTGACTGGCGCGACATTGAGCACGACGCCGGTGGCGGCTTTGACGCTGACGGTGGCGCCTGGCTCGCCGGTGCCGCTCAAGGTCAGGCCATTGCCAGCCACGGCCAGCCCGGTGGCCACGTTCGGCGGGGTCAGGTCCGGCGCCGTGGTGGTGGTCGTGGGCGAAACGTTGGCCGCAGCGTCGGCCTGACTGACGCTCAGGACCTGGCTGTTGATCTGCGCGGCACTGAGCGTAACGCTGTAGGTGCCGTTGGCCGCGACCACGGCGCTACCCAGGACGCTCGCGCCGCTGCGCACGGTGACCGTGGCACCCGCCTCGCCTGTGCCCGAAACCACGGTGCCGCTGGGACTGATGGTCGCGGTGGGCGCAGTGGGTGGTGTGGTATCGGCCACACCCAGTTGACCCGCAGCGGACACGTTGCCAGCCGCGTCGGTCAGCGTCACCTGCAACGCACCGCCGTTGAGCTGCGGCGATGCCAGGGTCACGCTGAACAGGCCCAGGCCACTCACCGGCCCTTCGGCCAGCAAGGCATTGTTGGCACCGTAGACTTTCACGGTGCTGTTGGCCTCACCCACACCCGTCAGGCTGACGCCACCAACCAGCACCAGTGCGGTCGGTGCATTCGGCGCGGTCGCATCGCGCGCCGTCAGCGCAGTGATGGGCGATGTCAGCCCGGCGGCGTCGGTCTGCACTACAGTCAATTGCTGACCATTGAGCTGCGCGGCGCTGAGGTTGACGCTGAAATTACCGCTGGCGTCGACCACGGCAGTGCCCAGAGCCACGCCACCGACGCTGACGGTCACCCGTGCGCCCGCCTCGCCCTGCCCGGTCACGGTACTGCCACTGGTCGCCAGGGCCACATTGACCAAGGCAGCAGGAGGCGTGGTGTCGAGCGTGAGGAACGGCGTTGCCACCGACATGTTGCCCGCCGCGTCGGTCAGCTTGACGCTGAGCAACTGCCCATTGAGTTGCGGGCTGCTCAACGTCACCGCGAAGGTGCCATTGGGCAGTACGGTGGCGGTGCCGATGGCCACGCCCACTGCGTTGTAGACCGTAGCGATGGCACCTGCTTCACCGGTGCCGCTGAGGGTCAGCCCGGCATTGCCCAGCCCGGTTACCACCGGCGCAACGGGCGCGATGATGTCCGGTGCGGGGACCGTCACAGCTGTGGAGACATTTTGCGCCGCATCGACCTGAACCGCCGTGAGTACGCCACCGTTCGCCTGGGCCACCGGCAGCAGCACGGCGAAGGTGCCGTTCGCGCCAACCAACCCGGTTCCGACCACCACGCCGGCGCCATTGCTGACCCGCACGGTAGCGCCCACCTCGCCGCGACCGGTGACCACGGTACCGGTACCGTTGACGTTCAGTTCAGTGATCGGGGCCGGCGCGGTGCTGTCCACCGCGGTAAAGAAGGTCGCCACCGACGTCAGCGCGCCTTTGGTCGCGTGCAGTTCCAGCACCTGGCCGTTGGCTTGCGGCGGGTTCAGGGTCACGGTGAAGGTGGTACCCGTGGCGACCGCGCTACCCAATACGGTTCCACCGGCGTTGCGCACGATTACCGTGGTGCCGGCCTCGGTGGTGCCGATCAGGGTCACACCATTGCTGGTGATGGCGCTTGCCAGCGGCGCCGCGGGTGGCAACTCCAGTGGAATGTTCAACGCAGCGCCCGCCGACGGATTGCCTGCCGCATCGGTCTGGATGACCGTGAGCAATTGCCCGCCCAGCGCAGCCGGCACCAGCGGCACCTGGAAGTTGCCGTTGGCATCGACCACAGCGGTGCCCAGCACAACAGGCGTCTGGCCAACCACCAGGCCGACACTGACGGTCGCCCCGGCCTCACCCTTGCCGGTCAACAGAGTACCGTCGGCATTCACCACCAACTGCGTGGCCAGGCTCGGCGGGGTGATATCGGGAACGCTCAAGCGCGCCAGTGCCGACTTGTTGCCAGCGGCATCCTGGGCATACACCTCCAGGGTCCCGCCGTTGAGCTGGGCCAAGCTCAGCGGCACGCTGAAGGTGCCGTTAGCGCCGACCAGGACATTGCCCAGCGACGCACCCTGCGCGTTGGTCACGAACACCCGCGCACCGGCTTCAGCCGTGCCGTTGAACACCAGCCCGTCGACGCTCAGACCCAGGCCGGTCGGCAGTGCCGGTGGCGTGAGGTCCGGGGCATTGACGGTGACACCGGTGGAGACATTTCCTGCAGCGTCGCGCTGAACCAGCAGCAAGGCCTCGAAATTGGTCTGCGGCGTGCTCAGGGTCACACTGAACGTACCGTCGGCGGCCACGACTGCCGTGCCCAGCGATGCGTTGAGCGGGCCGGTGACGCTAACCGTCGCGCCGGCCTCGCCACGCCCGGTGACGATTCGACCGTCGGCGCTGACCGCCGCCAGCGTCAGGGCCACAGGCGCGGTGACGTCGGGTACCGGGAAATTGACCGGCACCGAGACGTTGCCGGCCACGTCGGCCTGGGTCACGACCAGCAACTGACCGTTGAGCTGCGGGGTGGCCAGGTTGACCGTGAAGAGGCCATTGGCATCGGCGGTCGCTGCGCCGATCTGCACGCCCAGCACGTCCTTGACCACGATGCGCGCCAAGGCTTCACCGCTGCCGGTGAGTTGCAGACCGTTGCTCGACACCGTCAGGTTGACCAAGGCGCTCGGGGCTTGGAGGTCGCTGGCGGTGACGGTGACCGCCACCGAGGCATTGCCTGCGGCATCGACCTGGCGGACGCTGAGCACCTCGCCATTGATCTGCGGCACGCTCAGGGTGACGCTGTAAGTGCCGTCGGCGCTGACCGTACCGGTGCCTACCGAGACGTTGAGGTTGTTGCGCACGACTATCTGCGCGCCGGCCTCCCCTGTACCTGTGAGCAAGGTGCCATTCGCGTTCAGCGCCAGAATGGTCGGCGCTGCTGGTGGTGTCACATCAGGGGCGGTCAGACTGCCCGGCCCCGACACATTGCCGGCCGCGTCGGTCAGGGTCACCACCAGCGATTGACCGTTTTGCTGCGCTGGCAAGGTGACCTGGAAAGTACCATCAGCACCCACCGTGGTCGCCGCGCCCAGCGTTGCGCCTGCCGCATTCTTGACGATGACAGTGGTGTTGGCTTCGCCCAGCCCGCTGAGCACGGTGCCGCTGCCAGTCAGCGCCAATTGCGTGGGGGCTGACGGAGGCGTCAGGTCAGGCGCGAAGATCGGCGTGCTCGCGCCGACGTTGCCGGACAGGTCCGTCTGTGCGACGGTCAGCGGTTGATTGTTGATCTGCGCTGGCGACAAGGTCACCACGAAGCTGTTGTCGCCCGCCACCTGCGCGGTGCCCAGCACCACGCCCGCGGCATCCTTGACCGTCACGGTCGCCCCAGCCTCGCCACGGCCGGTCACGGTCGCCCCAGTGGTGAGGTTGATCGCCACCTGGGTCAGCAAATCGGGTGCTGTGGTGTCTGGCGAGTTGATCGTCGCGATCGGCGAGACGTTGCCCGCTGCGTCGACCTGCACCAGGTTCAGCGGCTCGCCAGTAGCAACCGCCGGGGTCAGGGTGATACTGAAATTACCCGCAGCCGACACGGGGCCATTGCCCAACACGGTCCCGTCGACCCGTGTCACGGTCACCACGGCGCCGGGTTCTCCCTTGCCACTGAGCAGACTGGTCAAAGCGCCGTCGTTGCTGATGGTGATGTTGGTCAAGGCCACCGGGGCGGTGGTGTCGCCGGCCAGCACGGCGCCTGGTACCGACACGTTGCCCGCAGCATCGGTCAGGGTCACGCCCAGCGCCTGGCCATTGACCTGCGCCTGGCTCAACACGACCTGGAAGCTGCCATCGAGCAGCACCGTACCCGTACCCAACACGATGTTCTGAGCGTTGCTGACCGTGACCTGCGCACCGGGCTCCCCGCTGCCGGTGAGTACCAGACCTTGGTTGATCACGGCCAGATCGACAGGCGCCAACGGTGGCGTGCGGTCGCCGGCCAGGGCGACGAGCGCAGCCGAGGTGTTGCCGGCCGTGTCGGTCTGCACCACGCTCAAGGCTTGGCCATTGAGTTGTGGCGTGTCCAGGTTGACGGTGAAGATTCCGGTCACGGCCACTATGGCGGTGCCCAGAATGACATTGCCGGGGCCAGTGACGACCACGGTGGCGCCGGCTTCGCCACGACCGGTCAACAGCGTGCCGTCGAGGCTGACCGACAGCTCGGCGAGGTTGGTCGGCGCCGTTACATCCGGCGCTACCAATTGCGCGGGCAGCGAGGTCAGCGCGCCGTCGGCGGCAGTGACCTGAAGGATCTCGCCATTGAGCTGCGCGGTGGCAAGCTGGACCTGGAAGGCCCCGTTGCCATCGACGGTGGCCGTACCCAGCACGGTGCCTTGCAGGTTGCGCACGGTGATCAGGTTGCCGATGTTACCCTGGCCGACCACCTGCAGACCGTCGGTGCTGAGCACCAGCGCCGTCGGCACGTCAGGGCCATTGATGTCAGGCGTGGTGACGGTAGCAATGGCTGAAACGTTGCCGGTCTGGTCGGCCTGGGTAACGCTAAGCAGGGTGCGGTCTGCGGAAACCGGATCGAGGGTGACCGTGAAGTTGCCATTGGCATCGACCGTGGCCGTACCTACGGACAGACCGCCCGCCCCCAGCACCGTGACTAGGGCACCGACCTCGCCCTTGCCGGTCAACAGCGCACCGTCGGCGCTGACCACCAGATTGGTGACTGCGTCGGGCACAGTGGTGTCGGGCGCGACCACGACAGTGGTCGAGGACACGTTGCCGGCTGTATCGGTGGAGGTGACCAGCAGCGTCTGCCCATTGGTCTGCGCCGCATCGAGCACGACCTGGTAGGTGCCGTCGGCGGCAACCGTTGCGGTCCCCAGGACATTGCCTTGGGCATCGCTGACGATCACCGTGACCACGCTGCCCGGTTCCGCCGTGCCGACCACGGCGTTGCCGTTGAGCTCGACGGTGGCGCTCGGCGCCACGGGCGGTGTGCTGTCCACCGCAGGCACCAGCGCCGTTGGCGAAACGTTGCCCGCCACGTCGGTCTGCGACACCGTCAGGTTGCCGCCACCCAGCTGCGGCACCGTGAACGGCACGGTGAAGGCGCCGGTGACACCGATAACCACGCTGCCCAGAACATTGCCGTCGGGGGCAAGAACGGTGACCGTCGCGCCCACTTCGCCACGCCCGGTCAATTGGGTGCCATCTGCACTGGCCACCAGATCGGTCAGCGCCCCCGGCGCGGTCACATCGAGCGCCTGGAATGGCGCAGGTACCGAGACCTGCGCACCCAGGCTGGCAACCACTTCAAGCTGTTCGCCGTTGAGTTGCGCGGCCGACAGCAAGATCGTGAACGCACCGTTGGCGTCGGCCACGGCCGTGCCCAGCAACACACCAGTGGCACTGCGCACGGTCACGGTGTTGCCGGCGTCGGCCTGGCCGCTCAGTTGCAGGCCATCGGTAGTGAGCACCAAGGCGCTCGGTTGATCCGGACCGGTACCGTCCGGTGCAGTGATGTTCAGGGCAATGGACGGATTACCGGCGGCATCTTGCTGCACCACCGAGAGCACGGCGCCAGGAACGACGGGGGTAGTCAGGGTGACGATGAAGCTGCCGCTGGCACCGACCAGGCCGGTACCGACGGTGTTCCCGCCAGCATTGCGCACGGTCACTTGAGCACCTGGCTCGCCGCGCCCGGCCAGCAGGTCGCCGTCGGGGCTGATGACCAGACCGGTCACCTGCGCCGGTGGCGTGATGTCGGGTGCAAACAGCGTGGTACTCGTCGACACGTTGCCGGCCGCGTCGGTCGAGGTCACCAGCAAGGTCTGGCCGTTGGCTTGAGCTTGGCCCAGATCGACCTGGTAAGTGCCATCGGGCGCTACGACTGTGCTGCCGAGTATGTTGCCCTGGGCATCGCTGACGATGACCCTGACCACGGTACCCGCCTCGGCAGTGCCGCTGACCGCCGTGCCGCCAGGATTGAGAGTCGCTACTGGCGCATCGGGCAGCGTGCTGTCGCGAGCAGTGACGGTGGCTGCAGCCGACGGGTTGTTGCTACCGTCGACCTGCACGGCCGTGAGCACCTCGCCGTTGGTTTGCGCGTCGTCGAGCGTCACGCTGAATGCGCCGGTGACGCCCACCGTCGTCGTGCCCAGTATGGCGTTGTCAGGGCCGCGAATGGTCACGGTGGCTCCTGCTTCGCCGCGCCCGCTGACCTGGGTGCCGTCGAGGCTGACCTGCAGGTTGGTGATCAGACCGGGAGGCGTGATGTCGGCCACGGTGATCAGCGCCGGCAACGACACCAGGGCGCCGCTGGTGGCGACGACTTCCAGCGTCTCGCCGTTGGTTTGCGCCGCGCTCAGTGCAACCAAGAAGTTGCCGTTGGCGTCGACCACAGTCGTGCCCAGGACTACGCCGGTCACGCTGCGTACAGTGATGGTGTTGCCCACATCGCCCTGCCCGCTCAGGCTCAAGCCGTTGCCGCTCAGGAGCAGTGCAGTGGGTTGATCAGGACCGTTCACGTCCGGCGCCACGACGGTGGCCGCCGTCGAAACGTTGGTGGCCGCATCGATCAAGGTGACGTTGAGCACCTCGTTTTCGGTGGCAGGGCGATTGAGCGTGATACTGAAGGTGCCATTCGCACCCACCCGACCGATGCCGAGCAGATCGCCATTGGCAGCGCGCACGTTAACAGTGGCGCCGATCTCGCCCTGGCCTGCCACGGTCAGGCCATCGAGGCTGACCACCAGCGCGGTCGGTGCATCCGGCGCGGTGAGGTCGGCGGCGATCACGGTGACACTGGTCGAGGTGTTGCCGGCTGCATCGGTAGAGGTCACCAGCAAGGTCTGGCCATTGTTCTGCGGGAACGCCAGGTCGACCTGGAAGGTACCGTTGGCAGCTACCGTGGCGCTGCCCAGCACATTGCCCTGGGCGTCGCTGACCACCACCGAAACCACGGTGCCGGGCTCTGCCTGGCCAATGACCGCCCCGCCCTGAGGACTGAGCACGACATTGGTCGGTGCGGGCGGCGCTTGCAGGTCCGGTGCATTCAGGATGACGTTGGCGGAGAAGTTGCCTGCCCCATCGGCCTGAGTGACGGTCAGCTGCTGCAGGTTCACCTGCGGGGTGTTCAACGTGATCGAAAATTGACCGCTGGCGTCGACCTGGGCGCGGCCCAGTTCGGTATTCCCGACCAGTACGCGAACCAGCGCACCGGCCTCCCCGCGCCCGGTGACCACCTCACCATCGCCGCTGATCAGAACAGCGCTGAGGGCCGTGGGCGGTGTGATGTCCGGCGCGGTGAGCGCCACGGGTACCGAAGCATTGCCGGCCGCATCGGTCTGCAGCACGTCCAGGAGCTGGCCGTTGGCCTGCGCCGGGTCGAGCGCCACGCTGAAGGTGCCGTTGGCCGCAACCAGGGCCGAGGCGAGCACGGTACCGCCGACGGTGGTGACCGTGACGGTCGCACCCGCCTCGCCACGCCCGCTGATCAAGGTGCCGTCGGCGTTGATCACCGGGGTGACGACAGCGACCGGAGCCAGGGTATCGCGACCGATCACGCTGCCCGCCAGGGACACGTTGCCGGCGGCATCGCTCAGCGTGACCCGCAACGCACCGCCGTCGATCTGCGGGGTGTCCAGGGTAATCTGGAAACTGCCGTTGGCGTCCACGATGCCTGCGCCAACCTGGGCGCCCACGGCATTGCGTACCACTATGGTGGCGCCCGCCTCGCCGGTGCCGGTCAAGACCGTACCGACATCGTTGAGCAGCAGGGCGACCGGCGCTTCGGGCGCCGTGAGGTCCGGTGCGGTCACGGTCACACCCGGCGACAGATTGCCGGCCGTATCGGCCTGGGTCACGTTGAGCACTTGCAGGTTGGTCTGGGCTGGCGTCAAGGCGACCGTGAACGTGCCGTCCGCTGCCACCGTGGCCGTGCCCACCGACTGGTTCAGCGCATCGCGCACCGTCACTTGCGCACCCGCCTCGCCCGTGCCGGTGATCAAGGCACCATTGGCGCTGATCTGCACGTTGGCCAGGGTATCGGGCGCGGTGGTGTCAGCGGCCGCGAAGGGTACTGCAATCGACACGCGGCCGATCGCGTCACTGGCTTGCACGCTGAGCACTTCGCCGTTGCGTTGCGGAGTATCGAGCAGAATGCTGAACGCACCTGACCCATCGACCGTGCCAGTGCCCAGCAGCACGCCGGTCGTGCTGGTGACACGAATGATCGCACCGGCCGAACCAGTGCCGGTGAGAATGGCGCCCTCCAGCGTCAGCAGCAGATTGGCCGGCGCGCTCGGGGCGCCGCCGTCCGGGCCATTGACCTGGGCCGGCAACGACGGATTGCCCGCCGCATCGGTTTCGATCACGGTCAGCACGTCGCCCAGCGTGGCCGGCCGGTTCAAGGTAATCAGGAAGGTACCGCCCGCGTTCACCGTGCCGGTGCCGAGCAGATCGCCATTGGCGGCAGTGATGCGCACCGTGGCACTGGCCTCGCCCGAACCGCCGAGCAGGGTGCCATCGGCGCTGACCACCAGATTGCTGACCGCGACCGGTGGCGTGATGTCGGCAGCCACCAGGGTGCCTGGCAGCGAGGTATTGCCCGCACCGTCAGTGGCTGTGACCCGCAGTGTCTGGCCATTGGCTTGGGCCGACGCCAGCGTGATGGCGAAGGTACCGTCAGTGCCGGCCACACCTGTGCCGAGCACTTGGCCCTGCGCGCCGGTAATGCTGACAGTGGCGCCCGCTTCGGTGACACCGGAAAACAGCGTACCCGCCCGGCTCAACGACAACTCGGTCGGCGCGGCAGGCGCGGTGATGTCGGCGGCCTGCAGGGTAAACGTGGGTGAAGCATTGCTGGCGGCATCGACCTGCACCAGCGACAACGTCTGGCCATTGATTTGCGGACTGCTGAGGATAACGTTGAAACTGCCATCGGCGGCCACTACGGCGCTGCCCAGGGGTACGCCAGCAGCGCTGCGTACCGTCACGTTGGCACCGGCTTCACCGGTACCGGTCACCACCCGTCCATCGCTGCTCAACGCAACGTTGATCAGCACGGTCGGTGGCGTAATGTCCGCTGCGGTCACGGGTGTGGAAGGTGAAGTATTACCGGCCGTATCGCTCTGCGTGACGGCCAACAACTGCCCGGCGACCTGTGGCGTGTCCAGGGTAATCTGGAAGCGACCATTGGCGCCTACCACCCCGCTGCCGACAACGTCACCGTTGGCATTCCTGACCTGCACGCTAGCGCCCGGCTCACCAATACCACTGAGCAACAACCCGCTGCTGTCGAGTACCAGCGCAGCGGGCGCCAGGGGAATCGAGGTGTCGCCGGCCTGCACGTTGACGACCGGCGATTCATTGCCCGCCAGATCGCGCTGCAACAGGGTCAGGGTCTGGCCGTTGTTCTGTGCCTGGTTGAGGTTGACGCTGAACACGCCATTGCCATCGACCACGCCGCTGCCCAGTACCACGCCATTGCTGGCGAACACGGTGACTGTCGCACCGGCTTCACCGCGCCCGGTGACGACCAGGCCATCAGCGCTTACCAGTGGCTGCAGCACCCCTGCAGGCGCCGTCAGGTCTGGCGCGGTCACGGTGGACGGCGTCGAGCTGTTGCCGGCCGCATCGACCTGGTTCACTTGCAAGCGTTGCGCGTCGATCTGCGGCGGCGTCAAGGTCACGCTGAACTGGCCAGTGACGCCAACGGTGGCGGTGGCAATCGTCATACCGACCGGGTTGAGCACGGTCACCGTGGCACCGGCTTCGCCGCGCCCGGTGATCAGGCTGCCGTCGTTGCTGATGACCACGTTGGTCAACGCCGGCGCGGTGCTGTCCACGGCCGTGATTTGGCCAGGCAGCGAGTTGAAGCCACCGGTGCTGGCAACCACATCCAGCAACTCGCCATTGGTCTGCGCAGCACTCAAAGTCAGTTGGAAGGCGCCATCGGCATTGACCGTGGTGGTGCCGAGCACGCCATTGGAGCCGCGCACGGTGATGATGTTGCCCGCGTCGGCGATACCGCTCAGGCGCAGGCCATCGGCGCTGAGCACCAGCGCGGTCGGTTGATCGGGCCCGTTGGCGTCGGGCACGGTCACCGTAGCCGGCAACGAAGCATTGCCGACACCATCGGTGAGAATCACGCTCAACACGGCGTTCTGCGCGACCGGCGTCACGTTGACCAGGAAGCTTCCGTTCGGCCCGACGGTACCGGTGCCGATCTGCGTGCCCTGGGCATCGAAGACCGTGACCGTGGCACCGACTTCACCTTTACCGGCCAGCAACGTACCGCCCGGGTTGACCGCAAGGTCGGTGGCCTGGGTGGGCGCCGTGAGGTCGGCGGCAATGACCGTGATGGATGTGGACACGTTGCCAGCGGCATCGGTGGACGTCACTAGCAGGGTCTGGCCGTTGGTTTGCGGCGTGGTCAGGTTGACTTGGAAAGTGCCGTTGGCGGCCACGGTTGCACTGCCCAGGATATTACCCTGGGCGTCGCTGACCACCACCGAGACTACCGTGCCAGGCTCGGCCAGGCCGGTCACGGCCGAGCCTGGCGCGGTCAGCACGACATTGGTCGGCGCGCTCGGGGCTTGCAGGTCGGGCGCGAGCAGGTTGACGTTGGCCGAGAAATTACCCGCCGCATCGGCCTGGGTCACCGTCAGCGATTGCAAATTGATCTGCGCGGTAGCCAGGTTGATCGAGAAGCGCCCATCGGCGCCGACCGTTGCCGAGCCCAGCTCGCCGCCTGCGCTGGTCAAGACCCGCACCGTGGCGCCGGTTTCACCTACGCCGCTGACCACCGCGCCGTTGGCGCTGATGACCACATTGTTCAAGGCGGTGGGCGCGGTCACGTCGGCGGCAATCACTGCCACCGGCAACGACAGGTTGCCGGCCGCGTCCGCCTGTTGAACGTCGAGCACTTCGCCATTGGCTTGTGCAGGCACCAGATTGACGACGAAGCTGCCGGTCGCGCCGACGATGGCGCTGCCCAGCACACTGCCATCGGCGCCTGTCACGCTGACGGTCGCACCCACTTCGCCCTTGCCGGTCAGCACCGTGCCCGCCACGTTGAGTTGCAGGCCAGTCACCAGACCAGGCGCGGTGACATCGGCAACCGGCAGAGCGGCCACCGGGGAGACGTTGCCGGCGCCGTCCGTCAAGGTCACTTGCAGAATCGTACCGGTCAATTGCGCCGGGCTCAGGGGGATCTGGAACGTGCCATCGGCGGCCACGCTGCCGCTGCCGATGACGGTACCCGCAGCGTCGCGCACGGCGACCGTGGTGCCGGCTTCGCCCTGGCCACTGAGCAACGTGCCCACAGCGTTCAGGCTCAAGCCCGAAGCAGCCGGTGGCGCCGTGAAGTCCGGCGCGGTAACGCTGACCGCAGGCGACACGTTGCCCCCCAGGTCGGTCTGGGTGGCGGTCAGCACTTGGCGGTCGACCAGAGCAGGCACGAAGGTGATGCTGAAGGCGCCGTCGGCGCCGACCGTCCCGGTCCCGAGCAACTGCCCCTGGGCTCCGCGCACGTTGACCGTGGCACCGGCCTCGCCGGTACCGCTCAGGGTGCTGCCATTGGCGCTGAGCAGGACATTGTCGAGAGCCTGTGGCGGTGTGTCGTCCAGCGCCGTGAGCAAACTGGGTACCGACACTCGTGCGCCATCGCTGGCCTGCACGCTGAGCAGCTCGCCGTTATGCTGGGCCGGGGCCAGGGTCATGGTGAACTGGCCGGAGGCATTGGCCACGGCCGAGCCCAGCAGTACGCCCTGCGCATTGACCACGGTCACGGTGTTGCCAGCCAGTGCGGTGCCGGTCAGGGTCAAACCGTCCAGGCTGATCACCAGGTTGCCGGGAGCGACCGGTTCAGTGCCGTCCGGCCCGTTGACGGTGACAGGTGTGGAGGCGTTGCCCGCCGGATCGGTCTCGATCACGTTCAAGACGTCGCCCTGCACCGCCGCCCGCGTCAAGGTGATCAGGAAAATGCCATTGGCACCCACGGTGCCGGTGCCGATCAGGTCGCCGTTGGCAGCACGCACTGCCACGCTGGCACCCGCTTCACCGGTGCCCGACAGCGTCAGGCCATTGGGACTGATCGCAAGGTTGCCGACCGGAACTGGCGCTGTGGTGTCTGCAGCGACCAGGGTACTGGCCGCCGAGCTGTTGCTGGCCACGTCGGTGGCCACGGCCTTGAGGCTCTGGCCGTTGGTCTGCGGCGCGCTCAAAGTGATGCTGAACGTGCCGTTGGCGGCAACCGTGCCAGTGCCCAGCAGCGTGCCCTGGGCGTTGGTAATACGCACCGTGGCGCCGGCCTCGCCGGTACCGGTCAGCACCAGGCCGCTGGCGTCCAGCGCCAGCGTCGCCGGAGCGCCGGGTGGGGTGACATCGGCGGCGGTAACGAACGTGGTCGGCGACAGATTGCCACTTGGGTCGGCCTGGGCCACACCCAAGCGTTCGCCATTGACCTGCGCACTGGCCAGCTCGACGCTGAAGGTGCCGTCGGTGCGCACCACGGCGCTGCCGAGCACGGCGCCATTGGCCGCACGAACGGTGACCGTGGCCCCGCTTTCACCGGTGCCGGTCACGCTCAGCCCATCGCGGCTCAGGGCCACATTGGCCAAGGCGCCTGGCGCCGTGCTGTCGCCAGCGGTGATTGCCACCGGTACCGAGGTCTGCCCGGCGCCATCGGTCTGAGTAACTTCGAGCAATTGGCCGTTGGCCTGGGCCGGAACGAGGGTGACCTGGAAGGTGCCGTTGGCGCCGACCACGGCAGTGCCTAGCGCAACGCCATTGGCATCCACCACGCGCACGGTAGCGCCCGCCTCGCCTAGGCCGTTCAACACGGTGCCGCTGCCGTTGAGCAGCAGTGCGCTGGGCGCGGCAGGCGCATCGGTATCAGGTGCCTGCGCGAGGGCGATCGGCGAGCGGTTGCCGGCGGCATCGCTCTGGCTCACGCTCAGGCTCTGGCCATTGGTCTGCGCCGTGTTCAAGGTGACGCTGAACAAGCCATCGCCGCCCACCGTCGCGGTACCTAGAATTACGCCGTTGGGTGCCAGAACCGTGACCGTCGCGCCGACCTCGCCACGTCCGGTCAGGGTCAGGCCGTCATTGCTCACGGCCAACTGCGACAGCGCGGTAGGCGCGGTCAGGTCAGGCGCAATCAGGTCGACAGCGTCGGCGCTGTTGCCCGCTGCATCGGTCTGCGTGATCTGCAGCAACTGCGCATTGAGTTGCGGTGTGTTCAACGTGACGCTGAAGGTGCCATCGGTGGCCACCGTGGCCGTGCCGATCACGGCACCGTTGGCGCCACGTACCGTAACGGTGGCGCCGACTTCGCCGGTACCGGTCACAGTCGTACCGTTGGCGCTGATGGTCACGCCACCCACGGGGTCGGGCGCGGTCGAATCGAATGCGGCGATTTCGACCGGTACCGAGTCCTCGCCTCGCGCATCGGTGGCGACCACCGACAACACTTCGCCGTTGGTCTGGGCCGGGTTGAGGGTAATGACGAAGGTGCCATTGGCGCCGACGGTGGCGGTGCCCAACAGGTTGCCTTGGGGGCCGAACACGTTGACCGTGTTACCCACGCTGCCGGTACCGGTCAGTTGCACACCGTCACCGGTCAGGGCCAGATTGCCAGGCGTTCCGGGGCCGATGGCATCGGGCGCAACGACGGTCGCTGGCAGCGAGACATTGGTAGCCGCGTCGGCCTGCACGGCGGTGAGTACATCGCCTTCGACCACAGCGGGAGCCAGGCCCGTGCTGAAATTACCGTTGGCACCGACCGTAGCGGTGCCGACGATCGCGCCACTGGCGTTGGTGATGGTGACCGTGGCTCCGGGCTCACCGCGACCGGTCAGGGTCAGGCCATCGGCGCTGACCAGCAGGTTGGTGACCGCATTCGGCGCGGTCGTGTCCGGCGCCGTGAAGGGTACCGCAGGCGAGCTGTTGCCAGCGGCATCCACGGCACTCACCGTCAATGCCTGGCCGTTGGCCTGAGCCCCTGAAAGCGTGACCTGGAAGGTACCGTCAGCAGCGACCAGTGCCGTACCCAGCACCGTGCCCGCAGCGTTCTTGACCGTTACCGTAGTACCAGCCTCGCCGAGGCCCGAGAGCAGCGTACCGGTGGCGTCCAGCGCCAGGTTGCCAGGCGCCACGGGCGCTTCCAGGTCCGGCGCGGTCAGGCCGACAGTGGCCGACGCATTGCCGGCCGCGTCCTGTTGACCGACCAGCAGCGCCTGGCCGTTGGTCTGCGCCGGATCGAGGACGAGGCTGAAAGTGCCGTCGGCTGCAACCGGGCCGCTGGCCAGGACCACCCCGCCCGTGCCGGTGACGGTAATGGTGTCGCCGGGCTGGCCACGGCCGCTGACCAGAGTGCCGTCAGCACTGATGGTCACCTGGCTCAGCTCCACGCCAGCGGTAATATCGGGCGCCGTCGTTTGCACCGCGGCCGAAACGTTACCCGCCGCGTCGGTCTGGGTAACGCTGAGTACTTGCCCATCGGCCTGGGCCGGAGCCAGCGCCACGACGAAATTGCCGGCCTGGTCCACCGTAGCGGTGCCGATCACGTTGCCCTGCGCATCGCGCACGGTCACCGTGGCACCCGGCTCGCCGGTGCCCGTCAGGGTCGTCCCGTCGGCGCCAAAGCCAACGTTGCCGACGAGGGCCGGAGCCGTGCTGTCGGCGGCCACGAACGGCACGGGCACCGAGTTTTCGTTATCGAAATCGGTGGCAATGAGGGTCAGGATCTCACCATTGGTCTGAGCCTGGCCGAGGGTGATCGAGAACGTGCCGTCGGCATTGACCAGGGCACTGCCCAGCAACACGCCCTGGCTGGTGAAGACGCGTACGGTGTCGCCGGCAGTGCCAGTACCGGTCAGGGTCAGGCCGTCCTGGCTGAGGCTGAGGTTGTCCGGAGTGCCAGGGCCGATGTCATCGGGCACCAGCGCGCTGAGCGTGGAGGTAACGTTGCCGTTGTCATCGGTCTGCGTGGCGGTAATGGGCTCGTTGGGGGCCAGACGCAGCGCGAAGCGAATGAAGAACCGACCGAATGCGTTCACCTGCGCGCTGCCGACCACATCCCCGGCCGCGTTGGTGATGGTTACGGTATCGCCCGCCTGGCCACGGCCGCCGCAGGAGAACCCGTCGGCGCTGATGACGAACTCGGAAATAGGTTCGGAAACCGTCAGGTCCGGCACCTGCAACTGGCCGGGCAGCGACGCATTGCCCGCCGCGTCGGTGGCCACCACGCTGAGGGTTTGGCCGTCGACCTGAGGGGTATTCAAGGTGATCTGGAAACTGCCGCTGGCACTGGCCGTGCCCGAGCCGAGCAGAGTGCCCGCCGCGTCGCGCACCACCACCGTGGCACCGGCTTCGGCGCGTCCGCTGAACACCAGGCCTGTGCCATCGATGCTCAGGCCGGTAGGTGCTGCAGGCGCTTCGATGTCCGGCGCGACGACGTTGCCGGGCCCCGAGACATTGCCCGAGGCGTCGGTCAGTGTCACCTCCAGCCCCTGACCGTTGGCCTGGGCGGGATTGAGGTCCACGCGGAAGTTGCCATTGGCGTCCACGGTCCCGGTGGCGATGAGGTTACCGGTGGCATCGGTGACGTTGACAACAGTGCCCGCTTCACCGCGGCCGGTCAGCACGCCGCCATTGGCACTGACCGCGAGGCCCGTCGGCACCGCCGGAGCGGTGGTGTCGGGTGTTGGATCAGGGGTCGGGTCAGGCGTCGGATCAGGCGTAGGATCCGGTGTTGGATCAGGCGTAGGGTCTGGTGTCGGATCAGGGGCGGTGTCAGGTGTCAGATCGGGTGCGACCAGGCTGGCGGCCGGCGATAGGTTGCCCGCTGCATCGGTCTGTGTTGCGCTCAACGCTTCACCGTTGACCTGCGGCGGGTTCAGGACCAGGCTGAACGACCCATCGGCCGCCACCACCGCCGAACCCAGCACCACGCCCGAAGCATTGATCACGGTGACCGTGGCACCAGGCTCACCGGTACCGGTCAAGGTGGAACCGTCCGCGGTCAGCGCCAGCCCGGCGGGCGCTGCGGGCGCCGTGGTATCGGGTGCGGTGATCACCAGCGGATCGGAGCTGTTGCCTGAAGCGTCGGTGATGACGACCTGCAACGGCTGGCCATTGGTCTGAGGCGCCGGAAACGCCACCTGGAAATTGCCATCGGCATCAATCGTACCGGTGCCCACGACGTTGCCCTGAGCATCGCGAACGACTACGGATGCGTTGCTCTCGCCGCGGCCTGAAACACCACTGCCATCGGGCGCAAAAATGAGCCCGGTGGGCGCGCCGGGCGCCGTGGTATCGGTCGGTGGCACCGGAGTGACGGGTGATGCTGTCCCGCCACCGCCACCGCCACCGCCACCTCCACCACCGCCGCCCGACACCGCGGCACCCGTGGCACCTGCGCCGGCCAGACCGAACGCGGCCAGCATCCAGCCAGGCGTGGAACCGCTGGCGGCCGCGCCGGCCAAGAGCAATTCATCGGCGGTCGAGGCTTCCGAAAAGGTAAAGCCGGTGAAGGGCTCGCCGTAGTTGGCCTGCCAGAGAAAACCATCCTGGCCTTCGAACACCAACTCGCTCTGCTGACCCGCCGCATCGACCTTGAAAAAGTCGCCGATGGTGACTTGTTCGCCAGATTTGAGGGTGACGATCAGGTTGTTGCCGGAACGCGCAGTGGAAGCGACATCGCTGGGGTCCACTGGCAGTTTGACCAGACTGGTATCCAACAGCTTTATATTGCCCCACGCCATTTCCGAGGTGCTTTGCGCCGACTTCGCAGCAACAACGATACTGTCCATATTTGCTCCTAGCAGATTCTTGCAGTGCACCACAGGGCACCGCACACGCAACTTCACCTGCACTCGGCGTTTGCCGACGCCAGTGATTAAAGGTGTATTCCAATAAGTATCCCGAACGGGAAGTCGCTAGACGAAACGATTCATCCGTAGCGATCCCGCTGCATGATGAATAATTGACATGATTCCATGGCGAGCGCACCTTAAACTTCTAACTGCCTGTCCTGGGCCGACTTTTCTGAAAACCTTATATGTTGTCGACGTTATGGCTCTGCGCCATATAAGCAATAGGCTATTACGTCACGGCGCTCAGGGGCTGACGATTTATAACAATTTCACGATATCAGACCGCTATCACCGAACATCGTTAATCCGGAAAAAAACAGCACAACATTAGTTTGTGCAAAAAACAAAAAGACGTATCCGACTTCCTTTCTGCTCAGAAAGGACCCCGACTTCAAGTTGCGCGAACCATCCCTTAACCGGCCTGTCATCGATTCAGCGACGTCGCACCTCACTGCGAAAAGCATGAAAGAAGTTCGTGCGCTAGTTGCGGGATGGCCCACTGCTCGGTGTACAGTGGCGGTACAAGAATTCAGGTACAGGAACACGACCGTGACCCGCCCCTCCCCGCAGATCAGTGCCGACTTCGACAGCGGCAACATCGAAGTCATCGACGCACGCGATCCGCTCGACGTGCACCTGGCGATTCGCCCGGACCGTCAGAGCGCGCACTTCCAGTGGTTTTACTTCAAGGCCGCAGCGCTGCAGGTTGGCCAACGCTACGAGTTCAGGTTGCAGAACGCCGCCCAGTCCTCCTATGGTCACGCCTGGCACGGCTACCACGCCGTAGCCTCCAGCGATCAGAAGCACTGGTTCCGTGTCCCCAGCACGTTCGATGGCCAGGCCCTGCGCTTCGGCCTCGAAGCGCAGAACAGCGACATGTGGTTTGCCTATTTCGAACCTTATAGCCGCGAGCGTCACGACGCCCTGATCGATCGCGCGGTGATGGAGGCAGGTTTGCAGCTGCTTGCCGTGGGCCAAAGCTGCGAGGGGCGGGAAATACCGTTGCTGCGCAAGGGCGATGGTGCGCCGGGCAAGCGTCGGCTGTGGCTGATCGCCCAGCAGCATCCGGGCGAGCACATGGCCCAGTGGTTCATGGAAGGGGTGATCGATCGCCTGCAGGCCAATGATGCCGAGGTCCAGGCGCTGCTGGAGAAGGCCGATGTGTACCTGGTCCCGAACATGAATCCCGATGGCGCCGTGCACGGTCATCTACGCACCAACGCCCGCGGTCGGGACCTGAACCGTGCCTGGCAGGATTCCAGCGCCGAATACACGCCCGAAGTGTTCTTCGTTCAGCAGCAGATGGACAAGCACGGCGTCGACCTGTTCATCGACGCCCACGGTGACGAAGAAATCCCCTACGTGTTCACCGCCGCCTGCGAAGGCAACCCTGGCTATACCCCGCGCATCGCCCAACTGGAACAGACCTTCCGCGACCTGTTGTGCTCCCGTACCCCTGACTTCCAGGCAGCACACGGCTACACCCGCGACAAGCCGGGCGAGGCCAACATGACCCTGGCCTGCAACAGTGTGGGCGAACGATTCGACTGCCTGTCACTGACCCTGGAGATGCCGTTCAAGGACCACGACGACGCACCGGACAGTCATACCGGCTGGAACGGCCAGCGTTCCGCGCGACTCGGCGGCGATGTGCTGAGCGTGCTTGTGCAAATGGTCTCGGACTTGCGTTGACCCACGGTTCGTCATGGAGCACCCCGATTGACCGCATTACCGTCGCTGCACGCCCTGTACAAACGCCTGTTCAAACCCGAGCCGAAGGCTGAAACCAGCGACGAGGCTGCAGCGTTGCACGCTTGGTTCGACGAACGGGCAAGGCAATCGGGCTACACCCTGGGCGCCGATCAAACGCAGGTCATCGCCAGCATGGCCGAGCGCATGCCTGCCTTGCTGCAGGGCACGGCGGTGCGCAGTCTGTACCTGCATGGCGCGGTGGGGCGCGGCAAGAGCTGGCTGCTCGATGGCTTGTTCAGGGCGGCTCCTCTGGAAGAAAAACGCCGCCTGCACTTCCACGATTTTTTCGCCCAGTTGCATCAGGGCATGTTCCGCCATCGGCAGGCCATCGACCCATTGGCTAGCACTCTGGATGAGCTGCTGGAGAACTGCCGTCTGCTGTGTTTCGATGAATTCCATGTGCACGACATCGGCGACGCCATGCTCATCACGCGGCTGTTCAAGGCGCTGTTCGAACGAGGCATCCTGCTGGTCGTGACCTCCAACTACCCGCCCGAAGGCCTGCTGCCCAACCCCCTCTATCACCAGCGCTTCCTTCCCGTTATCGAGCTGATCAATGCGCGCATGGATGTGCTGGAAGTCGGCGGCGCCACCGATTACCGCAGCCTGTCCCAGGACCGCCCGCAACAACGCTTCACCCGCGGCCACTATGTATGGCCCGGCACCGCAGCGCAGCGGGCGCGGCTGCAGCTGCCGCCAGCGAATCTGGAGCCGGTGCCGCTGGACGTCGGCAACCGGCGGCTGCGCGCGCGCCTGATCGATGACGACCGCGTCCATTTCACCTTCACCGACCTCTGTGAAGAACCCACGGCGGTCATCGACTACCTGGCGCTGTGCAAACGTTTCGAGCGATGGAGCATCGACCATCTGCCGCTGCTGGACGAGTGCTCGACCGCTGTCCAGCAACGCTTCATCAACCTCATCGACGTGCTGTACGACCAGGACAAGACCTTGATACTGGTCGGCGAACGCCCGCTGGCCGAGAGCCTGGCGGGTTCGGTCATCGACCTGATGCGCACACGCAGTCGACTGGGGCAGTTGATCGTGCTCGATGAACAACCGCCCCGGTAACGGCTCGGCTAACGCGCAGCGAGCACCTGGGCGATCTCCTCCAGTATCGCCGGGTCGTCGATGGTCGAGGGGGCGACGAACACTTCCTGCGCGGCAATCTTGCGCAGCACCGCGCGCAGGATCTTGCCCGAGCGGGTCTTGGGCAGGCGCTTGACCACCAGCACCCGTTGCAGGCACGCCAGCGCGCCGATGGATTCACGTACCTGCGCCACCAGTTGCGCCTGCAGCACGCTGGGGCTCACGTCACTGCCGTCCTTGAGCACCACCAGCGCCAACGGCACTTCACCCTTGATTTCATCGCTGACGCCGATCACGGCGCACTCGGCCACGTCGGCATGGCGGGCAACCAGGTCTTCCATTTCACCGGTCGACAACCGATGGCCCGAGACATTGATGACATCGTCGGTGCGCCCCATGATGTGCACATAGCCGTCGGCGTCCAGGTAACCGCCGTCGCCGGTGTGGTAGTAGCCGGGGTAGCGTTCCAGGTAGCTTTGCAGGTAGCGCGAATGATCGCCCCACAGGGTCTGGCTGCACCCCGGTGGCAACGGCAGCGCGATGACGATGGCGCCCTGCTCGCCCGGCGCCAGCAGCTCGCCCTGCTCGTCCAGCACCTGCACGTGATAGCCCGGAACCGCCCGGTTGCTCGAACCCACACGCACTGCCGAACCCTCCAGGCCCATGCAGGGCGCGGTCACCGGCCAGCCTGTTTCGGTCTGCCACCAGTGGTCGTGGACCGGCTTGCCGGTCTGCTCTTCCAGCCACCGGTGAGTACTGGAATCGAGCTTCTCGCCGGCCAGGAACAACTGGCGCAACGAGCTCAGGTCATAGTCACGCAACAACCGTCCTTCCGGGTCTTCCTTGCGAATCGCACGCATGGCGGTGGGCGCGCAGAACAGCGCATTGACCCGGTATTGCTCGATCACGCGCCAGTAGCTGCCGGCATCGGGCGTGCGAATCGGCTTGCCCTCATAGAGAATGCTGGTGCAGCCGCACATCAAGGGTCCATAGACGATCAGCGAGTGGCCCACCACCCAGCCGACGTCGGAAATCCCCCACCACACATCACCTGCGCGCATGCCGTAGATGGCGCCCATGGTGAAAGTCAGGGCGACCGCGTTGCCGCCGGTTTCCCGGACGATGCCCTTGGGTTTGCCGGTGGTGCCGGAGGTGTACATCACGTACAGCGGATCGCCGCTGGCCATGTCCACGGCTGCGACCGGCTCGGCATCCTGCAACTGTGCCTGCCAGTCCAGATCGCGCCCCTCCTGCAGTTGCGCCAGGGCCTGCGGGCGTTGCAGCAGCAATACCTGCTCGGGAGCATGGCGTGCCAGGCTCAGGGCCTTGTCCACCAGAGGCTTGTAGGCAATCACGCGGTCGAATTCCACACCGCAGGAGGCCGTCAGCAGCAGCTTGGGCCGGCAGTCGTCGATGCGCAGCGCCAGCTCGTTAGCGGCAAAGCCGCCGAACACCACCGAATGCACCGCGCCGATCCGCGCGCAGGCCAGCATCGCCATGGCGGCTTCAGGGACCATCGGCATGTAGATCACCACCCCATCACCCTTGCCCACGCCCAGGCGAGTGAGCACGCCCGCCAGCCGCGCCACGTGGTCGAGCAGCACCTCATAGGTAAAGCGTTGCTGGACCCCCGTGACCGGTGAATCGTAGATCAGCGCCGTCTGTGCACCACGGCCAAGTGCCACCTGTCGGTCCAGGCACAGATAGCTGGTATTGAGACGGCCGTCGGCGAACCAGCGGTGGGTGCCGTCTGGCTGTACATCGAGCACGTGCTGCGGAGGGTGCGACCAGGCGACCGACCGGGCCTGTTCTGCCCAGAACCCGGCCGGGTCGGAAATGGAGCGTGCGTACGCTTGCTGATAGTTCATCGATAGCCAACCCTGGATTGTTGTTATTGAAGGGCGAGCATTGAGTATGGCTGGCGTTGGCCGAGCTGCCAGCCGACCAAGGTCGAACGGCGAACGTGGCGTGACGCCCACGAACCGCTATGATGGCCACCGCGATTTCCTTGACGACGGTTGTCCCATGAATACCCTCGAGCTGCTCGAAGCCGGCCAACTGGCAGGCACCACCCGACTGGACCTGTCCTGCGGCCTGACCGAATTTCCCCAGGCCATCTTCAGCCTGGCCGACAGCCTGGAGGTGCTCAACCTCAGCGGCAACGCGCTGACCCGCCTGCCCGATGACCTGCACCGGCTGCACAAGCTCAAGGTGCTGTTCTGCTCGGACAATCCCTTTACCGAATTGCCTGCCTGCATCGGGCGCTGCCCGCAGTTGAGCATGGTGGGCTTCAAGGCCAACCGGATCGAACACGTGCCGGCAGAAGCGCTGCCTGCTCAGTTGCGCTGGCTGATTCTCACCGACAACCGTATCGAACACTTGCCCGAAGCACTGGGCAACTGTCGGCAGATGCAGAAGCTGATGCTCTCGGGCAACCGTCTGCAGGCCTTGCCCGACAGCCTGGCGCAACTGGAAAACCTCGAATTGCTGCGGCTGTCGGCGAACCGTCTGCCAGCCCTGCCCGACTGGCTGCTGCGCCTGCCGCGGCTGGCCTGGCTGGCCTATGCCGGCAACCCGATGAGTGAAGCCTTCACCACACCGCACAGCGAAGGCACGCGCGGACACATCGCCTGGGACGACCTGCGCCTGGACGCGCAGCTGGGGGAAGGCGCTTCGGGGATCATCTACCGCGCCCATCTGGACAGTGGACAGCCGGTGGCCGTGAAGCTGTACAAAGGTGCGATGACCAGCGACGGTTCACCGGTCAATGAAATCAACGCCTGCATGGCCGCGGGTGAGCATCCGCAACTGATCGAGGTACTGGGCCGGCTGAGCGGGCATCCCGACGGTACCGCCGGGCTGGTCATGGCCCTGATCGACCCTTCGTTTGCCAACCTGGCAGGACCGCCCAGCCTGGCGTCCTGCACGCGCGACATCTACTCGGCCGATTTCGCCATCGACCGCGATGCTTTGTTGCGCCTTCTGCGGGGTATGGCCGGAGTCGGCGCCCATCTGCATGCGCGCGGGATCAACCACGGTGATTTCTACGCCCACAATGTGCTGTGGCAGGAAAATGGCGAGTGTCTGTTCGGCGATTTCGGCGGCGCCTCGTTCTACCCCGGCGACGGCGGCGAGGTATCGCAGGCACTGGAGCGCATCGAAGTCCGCGCCTTTGGCTTGCTGTTCGAAGAGTTGCTGACGCGTTGCAACGAAGTGGACGACGGCCTGTGGGCGCTGCAACGCCAGTGCGTCCAGCCCCAAGTCCTGGCCCGCCCCAGCTTCGCGCAGATCACCCAGCGCCTGGATGCCTGAGTCCAGCCCGACCTACCGCGCCGAACCCGGACGCGGCTCGCGCCGCTGCTACACCCGCGGCGCAAATCCACGCCCACGCATGCGCACAATCCCGCCGCGGCGCAAACCCACGCTCACGGCATGCGCCGATCACTGTAGCAGCGGCGCGAGCCGCGTCGGCGGTACATGCGATCAACCTGATGCACCGCAGGCGCCGATTGAATCAACCGGCCAGGCCGACGTAGACGTTCTGCACGTCATCGTTACCGTCGATGGCATCGAGGAAATCTTCCACTTCGGCCAACTGCGCGGCATCGTCCAGGGTCACCGGGTTCTTCGGCACGTAGCCGATCTTCGCCGACACCACAGTAAAGCCCTGGCCCGGCAATGCCTTGCAGACAGCGTCCAGATCGGTGGTTTCGGTCAGGAACAGGAACGCGCCCTCGTCGGCCGCCTCGACTTCCTGGGCACCGGCTTCAATGGCCGCTTCCTCGGCATCGACATCGGCCGAATCAGGTGTCGCCTCGATCATGCCGTAGTGATGGAAATCCCAGGACACCGAACCCTCGGCGCCCAGCGTGCCCTTGCGAAACAGCACGCGAATCTGCGAAACGGTGCGGTTGACGTTGTCGGTCAGGCACTCGACGATCACCGGCACCTGGTGCGGCGCAAAGCCTTCGTACTTGACCAGCGTGTAGTTGACCGCATCGTCGCCCACGCCGGCGCCTTTCTTGATGGCGCGTTCCAGCGTCTCGCGGGTCATCGAGGCCTTCTTGGCCTGTTCGATCACCAATCGCAGGCGGGCGTTGGTGTCCGGATCGGTACCGGAACGTGCCGCGATCGAAATTTCCTTGGACAGCTTGCCGAAGATCCGCCCCTTGGCGTTGGCTGCTGCTTCACGATGTTTAGCTTTCCACTGTGCGCCCATTTACCCGCTCTCTTGTTCGCTTGACCCATGCGCGGGCGACTGCTGCCCGCGCGTTGCGGCGCAGTTTACCTGCCCGCCGGGAGCGGATCGACCAAAATCCGCCGGGCCCGCCATCACGCCACGCGTTCAACCCAGCGTCCGAACGCATTGATGAAACCCTGCAGGAATGGCCGGCTCTTCTCCACCACCTGCCCGTTCTCGTCGAACAGGCCACCGGCGTGCCCCAGGTACGCCTCGGGCTGCTGCATCATCGCCACGTCGAGAAACACCATGCACTGACGCAGATGCTGGTTGGCCCCGAAACCACCGACGGCGCCGGGCGAGACGCTCATCACCGCGCCTGGTTTGCCGGTGAAGTGGCTCTGGCCATAGGGGCGCGAACCCACGTCGATCGCGTTCTTCAACGGCGCCGGCACCGAGCGGTTGTACTCGGGCGTGACGAACAGCACGGCATCGGCTTTGCCCAGCGCCTGGCGAAAGGTGTTATAAGCAGAGGGGGGCGTGACATCGATGTCTTCGTTGTAGAGCGGCAGATCGCCGATTTCGACGATCTTCAGCGCCAGGTTGTCAGGCGCCATGGCCTGCAGCGCCAGAGCCACCTTGCGGTTGATGGAATCCTTCCTGAGGCTGCCGACCAGTACCGCAACCGAATAGACCTTGCTCATGTCGTTACCCTCGTAGTGGATTGATCGAGGGGTAGTTATAGATGACTTGGCCCGGTTTGTCCGCCACCAGTCCGGAACCCGCACTATTTTTCCTCGTTGGCAAAACTACCTGAATAAACAGAGGTCTACAGTGCCAGCGAGATACGCGCAAAATTCTTCAGAGGTTGGAAATAAAATGGCTGCAGTGCTGGTTGGGCAATTTCATGCACGCGATGCGGAAGGTCGTATCTACCCGGTGCATGAGTTTCAGGAATCGACCCCGGCGGTCGAAGGCAGCGCGCCGACCTCCACCTACAAGCTGGCCATCGGCGATCGCGTCAATCACCTGGGCGAAGACCGTTTTCAACTGGTGCAAAGCGGCGTGGAAATCATCCGAATCCCTTGATCGTCCGTGCACCGATTTGCGTTAGCATACCTTCCGAACCCTTAGCTGGTACGGACTGCGCATGAGACTGCGCCACATCGAAATCATCCAGGCGCTCTGCCAGACCGGCGAACTCAAGAGCGCCGCGCAGATGCTCGATATTTCCACGCAAACCCTTGAGCAGACCCTGCACGATGCCGAACGGCAACTGGGGTTTCTGCTGTTCGCACGGGTCCGCGGCCATTTCCAGCCTACGCCGGAAACCCTGCGCATGCAGGCCGACATCGCCGCGGTGCAGACTCAGGTCGAACGTTTGCAACGCCTGGCCGACGGTTTGCGCGAGCACCAGGACCCTGGTTTGCACGTGGTCTGCACGGCGTCCCTGGCTCACCAGCTGTTGCCGCAGAGCATCGCGACCCTACGCCGACGCTTCCGTGAAACGCCATGCACCTTGGGGGTCCAGAACACCGAGGAGATGGTACGCAGCCTGCTGCTGCACCAGACCGACGTCGGCCTGAACCTGCACTGCCCCCAGCATCCCTCCATCAGCAGTCAGGTCCTGGCCGAAGGTAAGCTGCAGCTTCTTGCTCCCCAGGGATGGCTCTCTCCCAAACATCGCTATATCGCACTGCATGAGTTGGCGGGACAGGCCATGATCGGTCTGGAAGGGGAAGATCCGCTGAGCCTGGTGCTGGAGCACAAGCTGCAATCGTTGAATCCGCCGCCGCGAATCCACACGCGGGTGCAGACCTATCCGATGATGCGCAGCATGGTCGCAGCCGGTGAAGGCTTGGCCATCGTCGATCCGTTCACTGCGGCAGACGCGCGTGATCAGGGGCTGGACACCTGCCCATTGTCACCCGCCGTGCCGGTGACCTTGTACGCCCTCACGCGCAACGCAGGGTCGAGCTCGGCAGCCGAGAAGACCCTACTGGAAATCATCGCCCACAATGCCCAGGCGCTGCTCTCACCCGTCCGCGAATAGCCGATACCAGAACAGCGCCGTCTCGTGGCTGGCCGCATCGATCGCCTGATAACGCAGGTAATCGATGCCGCCCAGCCGGAAACCGCAGCGCTCGTACAGACGACAGGCCGGCAGGTTGTTGTTCTGGGTTTCCAGCATGATGCCCGGCAGGCCTTGCTTCACGGCCCAGAACCGCACCACGTCCAGCAGCGACCTGGCCACACCCAAGCCGCGCGCCGAGGCATCCACGGCCAGCTCGTCGACATAGGCGAGGTTGTTCCAGTGCCGACTGACCACCACATGACCGACCGCTTTCTCACCCAGCCAGGCCATGAAGATGGCGCCGCCGGTGTCGGGCTCGCGATAACGGGCGAACTCGGCCGGATCGATGCCATAGTCCTTGCGATAGGCCCGTATGGACCTGAGAGTCCAATCGGCTACCGGTCGATTGAACTCGGGCGAGGCGTAGCCAGACACCTGGGCACTGAAATCGGCACCCAGCACATAGTCGTCGAAGCTGGCGTCGGCCAGTCGGATGCACACTTGCGCAGAGAACGTCACCGAGTGCGCCGAGGTGGCCTATGAGCCCAGTTGCGTCCAGAGCGCATCGGCTCCGGCGGCTTTGGCGATGATCTGCAGGCGCGCCATGTGCTCGTCGAGCTCGGCCTGACTGGCGCGGATGATAGCCGTCTGCCGACGATCCGCAGGCAGGCGACGGATCTCGCTGCCCTGCTTGCTGCTGCTGTCGCCATCGCTGGCGTTGCCGGCCAGCGACAGACTGGTCTGCCCCCCGGTCATGGCCAGGTAGACGTCCGCAAGGATCTCCGAGTCGAGCAACGCGCCGTGCAGTTCGCGCCCGGAGTTGTCGATGCCGTAGCGCTTGCACAGCGCGTCGAGGCTGTTGCGCTGCCCTGGATGACGCTCACGCGCCATGGCCAGGCTGTCGATAACCGTGCAGTACTCGGCAATGTTGGCCCGCTCGGGCATGCCGGCGATCTTGAATTCGTTGTTCAAAAAGCCGACGTCGAAAGTCGCGTTGTGGGCGATGATCTGCGCGCCCTGGATGAACTCGTAGAACTCGTCGGCGACTTCGGCGAACCGGGGCTTGCCCACCAGAAACTCGTCAGTGATGCCGTGCACGCCAATGGCGCCCTCGTCACTGGGCCGGTCCGGCTGCACGTAGACGTGAAAGTTGCGCCCGGTCAACCGGCGTCCCATCAATTCGACGCAGCCGATCTCGATGACGCGATGGCCATCGGTGACCGGCATACCAGTGGTTTCGGTGTCGAATACTACGGAACGAACGGCCATGGGCAAAAACTCGCGAGCGGGTGAGCGGAAATCGGGGGTAAAACGAAGAGCTGTCGGTTCGAGAAGATCGAACCGCGGGCGGTGAAACTCTAGCACAGCACGGCAGGCGCTCCCAGCGACCTGCCTCGGGCTGCCTGGCTACGCCTGACGCATGCCCCGCACTTCATCGACCCCGCGGTTGGCCAGGTCATCGGCGCGCTCGTTGCCCGGATGGCCGTTGTGGCCGCGGACCCACTGCCATTTCACTTCATGGCGATTGACCTGTTCATCGAGCTGTTGCCACAGGTCGGCGTTCTTGACCGGCTGCTTGGCGGCGGTCTTCCAACCGCGTTTCTTCCAGTTGACCATCCATTCGTTGATGCCTTTCATCACGTATTCGGAGTCGGTCACCAGCAGCACGCTGCAGCCACGCTTGAGCTCCTGCAGGCCGCGAATGGCAGCGGTCAGCTCCATGCGGTTGTTGGTGGTGGTGCTCTCGCCGCCCCACAACTCTTTCTCCACGCCCTTGCACACCAGCAACGCACCCCAGCCACCCGGGCCCGGATTGCCCTTGCAGGCGCCGTCGGTGAAGATTTCCACAGTGTCACTCATCAGGCTTTTCCATCGATGTTCGGATTGTCTCGGTTGACCTTGGCCATCGGCAGCGGCAACAGCTTGCCCATGGGCTCGCGGCGTTGCTGCACCAGTGGCCGCAGCCCCACCACCATCTTGCGCGCGACCAATATATAGAAGCCTCCGCCGCCGCTCTGCCACTTGCCGGCAACCCGCTCCAGACCGGCGAGACGCGCCTGCCAGCTGGGCGAAGCAAGCGGCGGACGATAACACCCGAACCGGCGTTTCTCCAGCCCGAAGCCCAGCAGGTTGAGCCAGTCGGCGACCCGCGAGGCGGAGAAACAGCGGGCTTTGTGCAGGGCGTCCTTGGCGAACACCCGCCGTGCGCCCCACGCGCTCCACGGGTTGATGCCGACGATCAGCAGGTGCCCGCCTGGCCGTACCGCGCTGGCCGCCTCGCGCAGCAGGCCATGGGGCGACAGGCTGAAATCCAGCCCGTGCTGCAGCACCACGACGTCGGCGGCGTGTTCGCCCAGGGGCCAGGCCTGTTCCTCGCAGACGATCTCGACTCCAGGAAACGGCGCGCCCATGCGCACGTTGCGGTGGATCTGCCCGGCCACCGGTGGCGGCTCGGCGCTGGGGCCGTAGTGCACCAGGTAGCCACCGAAGAAACGCGCCAGCTCTTCCTCGAGCAGGCGCTGCTCCTCACGCAGCAGCAACTGGCCATGCGGCCCGGCGAACCACTCGCGGGCCTGGCCGATCAGGTCCAGCCACTGTGGGTCGGCCTGGGCAAAGGCGGTATCGGTCATGACGATCTCCCACGCTGAGGTTCACCTAATGCCGACGCAGCACTAAGATGGACCATTAATCGAAATCAAGCGAACCGAGCCATGATACAGATTCAAGCGCTGAACGCTTTCTCCGACAACTACATCTGGTTGTTACAAGACACTGCGGCGGGCGAATGTGCAGTGGTCGATCCGGGCGACGCCGGGCCGGTCGAGCGATGGCTGGACGCCCACCCCGACATGCGCCTGACCGACATCCTCATCACCCATCACCACAATGACCATGTGGGCGGCGTCGAGGCGCTCAAGCGCCGCACCGGTGCCCAGGTCAGCGGGCCCGCCCAGGAATCGATACCGGACCGCGACCGCGCGCTGCACGACGGCGACACCCTGGACGTGCTCGGCCTGCACCTGCAGGTGCACGACGTACCGGGGCACACGGCAGGCCACATCGCCTTCTATCACGCCAGCGATACCCAGCCCCTGCTGTTTCCGGGCGACACGCTGTTCGCCGCTGGCTGCGGTCGCCTGTTCGAAGGCACGCCGCAGCAGATGCACGCCTCGCTGTCGCGCCTGGCCCAACTGCCCGACGACACTCAGGTCTACAGTGCCCACGAGTACACCCTGAGCAACCTGAAATTCGCCTTGGCGGTCGAGCCCAGCAATCCCGACATCGCTCAACGGCTGCAAGAGGTCACCGCGTTGCGTGAGCGCAACGCTATCACCCTGCCCACTTCGATCGGCCTGGAAAAGCGTACGAACCCTTTTCTGCGGGTCGCTGAAACATCCGTTAAACAAAAAGCGGACGAACGGGCCGGAACGGCTCATGGCACGGCGCAGGCGGTGTTCGCAACCTTACGTAGTTGGAAAGATAAGTTCTGAAGGCCGCTGATTTGTGTCGGAAATTTCTCAAAGGTTGACCGACCTTCGGTCACTTTCTAGAATCGCCCGACATTTTCGCGCGGAACTATCCTCCAGCCAATGTCGTCATCCATACGCACAACCCTCAAGTCCGACGCATTGACGCGACTGGCCCAAGCGATCGCGGTCACCCTGTGCGCCGGTCTGGCCGGTTGCCAGAGCACGGCGAGCGTCTCTTCAGGCACTGGCCAGGACGTCCGCCCCCATGCGCTGACCGCCCACGTGCGGCCCAAGCCGATCTTCGTCAACCAGGCCCAGGCCAAGAAGGCCCCGCACGATGTGTGGGAGCGCATCCGCGACGGTTTCCAGCTGCAAGACAGCATTGCCATGAACCCGCGCGTCGAGCAGCAGCGCCTGTGGTTCGTCAGCAACCCTTCGTTCCTGGAAAGCGCCAGCGGTCGCGGCAGCCTGTACATGCACTACATCGTCGAGCGCCTGGAAGAACGCGACATGCCGTTGGAGCTGGCCTTGCTGCCGGTCATCGAAAGCGCGTTCAACCCCATGGCCTACTCGCGCTCCGATGCCTCCGGACTGTGGCAGTTCATCCCCTCCACAGGTCGCTACTTCAACCTGCGCCAGACCAATTTCTACGACGGCCGTCGCGATGTCACCGCCTCCACCGGCGCGGCATTGGACTACCTGAGCAAGCTGCACGAGATGTTCAACGGTGACTGGCTGCTGGCCCTGGCGGCCTACAACGCCGGCGAAGGTACGGTCAGCCGGGCTATGGAGCGCAACGAGAAACTGGGCCTGCCCACCGATTACTGGAACCTGCCACTGCCGCAGGAAACCCGTGACTACGTGCCCAAGCTGCTGGCCCTGGCCGAACTGGTGCAGTCGCCCCAGGCCTACGGTGTGAACCTCAACCCGATCGCCAACCAACCGTACTTCGATGTGGTGGAGGTCAACCAGCGCGTCGACCTGTCCCGCGTGGCGGCACTGGCCGGCATCGACGAAGACGAGATGTTCCAGCTCAACCCAGCGTTCAAGAAGCGCGTGACCATGGAGCCCACCCAGCACCTGCTGGTGCCCACGGCCAAGGCACAATTGCTGACCGCTAGCCTGTCGAACATGAAGCCCGAAGAACTGCTGACCCTGGCGCCCGCCCAGCGAGTGTTCGACGAAGTGGCAGTGGTGCAGCCCAGCCGGCCCAAGTCGTACACCGTGCGCCGCGGCGACAACCTGGCGTCGATCGCCAAGGCGAACAAGGTCGACACCCGCGACCTGCAGCGCTGGAACCGCCTGACCGGCAAGAACCTCAAGGTCGGCCAGACCCTGGTGATGCAGGCCGATACACAAGCCAAGGGTCGGATGGTAGCCAAGGCCGGGTCGGCCGCCAGCGATGCGCAGAAAACCACCACCTACAAGGTGCGCAAGGGTGATTCGCTGTACCTGGTCGCCAAGCGCTTCAATGTCGAGATGCAGCACCTCAAGCGCTGGAATCCGCGCAGCGGACACGCGCTCAAGCCCGGCCAGACCCTCACGGTCTATCTGAACCGTCGCTGAGGGCGCCTGACCCCGCAACGATCCGCCCTGGCGGACGTTGCAGGGCCAGCCGAATGCCACCACCACTCTTCTTCCTGCTGAGACAAACTGTTACTGTAAGCGCAACAAAGTCATTGCCGACCGGTTCGGATTCATGAATTGATGCGTCCCCTCCTTCTCAGCCTGCTGGGCCTTGCGTTGAGCACCTGTGCCAACGCGACGATCACCCAGAGCCACGGCTATGCGCAATTCGGATCGCTCAAATACCCGGCTCGCTTCAGCCACTTCGATTGGGTCAACGCCGACGCTCCCAAGGGTGGCACCTTGCGCACGATGGCCTTCGGCACCTTCGACACGCTCAACCCCTATACCTTCAAGGGCATCAGCCCGGTCCAGACCGCCAACTTCCTGCAGTACGGCATCAACGAGCTCAACGAACCGTTGATGGTCGGCACCGGGCAATACGCGCCTTCGGGTGATGAACCCACCTCCAGCTACGGCCTCATCGCTCAATCGGTGGAATACAACGAAAGCCGCAGTTGGGTCGTGTTCAACCTCAGGCCGCAGGCGCGCTTCAACGACGGCCATCCGATCACCAGCGCGGACGTGGCGTTTTCTTACCGAACGCTGTTGAGCCAGGGTCATCCGATGTACCGGACCAACCTGCAGGAAGTGCTGCGGGTCGATGTGCTGAGCCCGACGCGGATCCGCTTCGTGTTCAAGCGTTCGGGCAACCCGCTGCTGATCCTGCGCCTGGGCGAGTTGCCGATCCTGCCCAAGCACTACTGGCAAGGCCGGGACTTCCAGGCCACCACCTTCGAGGTGCCGGTGAACAGCGGCCCGTATCGGATCACCCAGGTGGTGCCGGGCAGAAGTCTGGTGCTGGAGCGGGATCGAAACTGGTGGGGCAAGGACCTGCCGGTCAATCGCGGCAAGTACAACTTCGACCGCATGGAAGTCGAGTTCTACCGGGACAGCGACGTAGCCTTCGAAGCGTTCAAGGCGGGCGAGTTCGACATCTACATCGAGCACCAGGCCAAGAACTGGACCAACGGCTATGACTTTCCAGCCGTGCGCCGCGGGGAAGTGATCAAGGCGCAGATCCCCCACAAGATCCCGACGCAGACCCAGGGCCTGTTCTTCAATACCCGTCGCCCGGCCTACAGCGATCCACGCGTGCGCGAGGCGCTGGGCCTGCTGCTGGATTTCGAATGGACCAACCGCGCCCTGTTCAGCGGCGCCTATCGGCGCACCGAAAGCTACTACCCCAACAGTGAATTCGCCGCCACCGGCCTGCCCAGCGGCAAGGAACGGCTGCTGTTGTCGGCGTACAAAAGCGCGCTGAGCCCGGCCTTGTTCCTTGAAGCGCCGAGCATGCCCGCCACCGACGGCAACGGCATTCCCCGGGCCACGCTGCGCCAGGCCCTGCACCTGCTTGGCGAAGCCGGCTGGACGTTGCAGGGCGACCGCCTGCGCAATGCCGCGGGGCAGCCGCTGCGCCTGGAGATCCTGCTGGTCAATTCCAATCTGGAGCGCATCCTGGGCCCCTATGTCGCCAACCTGGCCAGCATCGGCGTGCAGGCCAACCTGCGCAGCGTGGACCGCGCGCAGTACAAGCAGCGCCTGGACCAGTTCGATTTCGACATGATCTCGCTGACCCTGCCGCAGACCCTGAGTCCGGGGCTCGAGCAATGGCAGTACTTTCACTCCAGCCAAGCCGCCGTGCGCGGCAGCAAGAATTACGCAGGCATCGCCAACCCGGTGGTCGACCGTCTGCTCGAACAGTTGCTCGCCGCCCAGAGCCGCGACGACCAGGTGGCCGCCGCCAGGGCGCTCGACCGCGTGCTCCTGTCGCAGCACTACATGGTTGCCAACTGGTACCTGGACTACCACCGCTTGGCGTACCGCAGCCGGTTGGCCTTCGTCACCACCCCGCCGTACACCCTGGGCCTGAGTGCCTGGTGGATCAAGCCTACGGAGAAGATTCGATGATGCCCTTACGTGCCCTGAGCAAGGCCCTGAGCGCTGTCGCGCTGTGCATCGCCGCCAGCGTGGCGCACGCCGCGCCGCAGCATGCACTGACGCTGTACGACGAAGCGCCCAAATACCCTGCGGACTTCGAGCACTATGACTACGTGAACCCCGACGCCCCCAAGGGCGGTACCTTTCGCCAGAAAGGCGTGGGCAGCTTCGACAGCCTCAACCCTTTCATCAGCAAGGGCGTGCCCGCCGACGACATAGACCTGATCTACGACACCCTGGCGCGGCGGAGTCTGGACGAGCCCTTCACCGAGTACGGCCTGGTGGCCGGCCGCATCGAGAAAGCCCCGGACAACAGCTGGGTGCGCTTCTACCTGCGGCCCGAGGCGCGTTTCCACGATGGCCAGCCCATGCGGGCCGAAGACGTCGTGTTCAGTTTCCAGACCCTGATGCAAAGCGGCTCGCCGCTCTACCGAGGCTACTACGCCGATGTCGCCGACGTCGTCGCCGAAGACCCGCTGCGGGTACTGTTCAAGTTCAAGCACAGCAACAACCGGGAACTGCCGCTGATCCTCGGTCAACTGCCGGTACTGCCCAAGCATTTCTGGCAGAGCCGGGACTTCACCAAGGGCAGCCTGGACATCCCACTGGGCAGCGGCCCCTACAAGGTCGCCGAGGTCAAGGCGGGTCGCTCGATACGCTACGAGCGGGTCAAGGACTACTGGGCACGCGACCTGCCGATGAACCGCGGGCTGTTCAACTTCGATGTGCTCGATATCGAGTACTACCGTGACAGCACCGTGGCCCTGCAAGCCGGCAAGGCCGGGCAATTCGACTTCTGGCTCGAAAGCAGTGCGAAGAACTGGGCCACCGCCTACGACATCCCGGCAGTGCGCGAGCGACGCCTGTTGCGCGAGGAAATCCCCAACGGCAACCCGACCGGCATGCAAGGCTTCGTTTTCAACCTGCGCAAGCCGCTATTCCAGGACGTGCGCGTGCGCGAGGCCCTGGCGTTGGTGTTCGATTTCGAGTGGACCAACAAGCAACTGTTCAACGGCGCCTACCTGCGCACCGACAGCTATTTCGAGAACTCCGAAATGGCGGCTTCCGGCCTGCCCAGCCCGGCCGAACTGAACATCCTCGAACCGCTGCGCGGACAGATTCCCGAACGCGTCTTCGATACGCCGTTCAGCAACCCGGTCACCGACGCCAGCGGCATGCTGCGCGAGCAGCAACGCCAAGCCTACAAACTGCTGCAGGAGGCCGGCTGGCGCATCGTCGACGACAAGATGGTCGATGCCCAGGGCACACCGGTAAAGATCGAGTTCCTGCTGACCCAGGCCGACTTCGACCGGGTGCTGCTGCCGTACAAGCGCAACCTGGCGGATCTGGGCATCGAACTGGTGATCCGGCGTGTCGATGTCTCGCAATACGTCACTCGGGTGCGCTCGCGCGACTTCGACATGATGGTCGGCAGCTTCGCCCAGTCCACCTCGCCCGGCAACGAGCAGCGCGAGTACTGGGCCAGTTCCAGTGCCGACAAGCCGGGCAGCCGCAACTTCATGGGGCTCAAGGACCCGGCCATCGACAGCCTGGTGGAGGGCCTGATCAATGCCTCCTCGCGCCAGGACCTGATCGACCACGCCCGCGCCCTGGACCGGGTACTGCTCTGGGGCCACTACGTGGTCCCCAACTGGCACATCAAGACCTGGCGCGTGGCGTACTGGAACCACATCGGCCACCCCGCCATCACGCCGCGCTACGACATCGGCGTGGAAACCTGGTGGAGCAAGCCCCAGGCCACGCCTGCGGTCACCACCACGCCTTCAGGGACGCCATAAGATGCTGGCCTACATCCTGCGCCGACTGCTGCTGATCATCCCCACCCTATTGGGGATCCTGATCATCAATTTCGCCATCATCCAGGCCGCGCCCGGCGGCCCGGTGGAACAGATGATCGCCAAGCTCGAGGGATTCGACGGCGCCACCAACCGCATCGCCGGTGGCGGCGCCGAAGTAGCGGTTGCCGGTTCCAGCTACCGCGGTGCACAGGGCCTGGACCCGGCCCTGGTGCAGGAAATCGAGAAGATGTACGGCTTCGACAAGCCGGCGCCCGAACGCCTGTGGATCATGATCAAGAACTACGCGCGGCTGGACTTCGGCAGCAGCTTTTTCCGCGACGCCAAGGTCATCGACCTGATCGTGGAAAAGATGCCGGTGTCGATTTCGCTGGGCCTGTGGAGCACCTTGATCATGTACCTGGTGTCGATCCCCCTGGGCATCGCCAAGGCCACCCGCCACGGCAGCCATTTCGATGTCTGGACCAGCTCGGCGATCATCATCGGCTACGCCATTCCCGCGTTCCTGTTCGCCATCCTGTTGATCGTGGTGTTCGCCGGCGGCAGCTACCTGGACTGGTTCCCGCTGCGCGGCCTGACCTCCAACAATTTCGAGGAGCTGAGCTGGGGCGGCAAGGTACTCGATTACTTCTGGCACCTGGTGCTGCCGGTCAGCGCGCTGGTCATCGGCCACTTCGCCACCATGACGCTGTTGACCAAGAACAGCTTCCTCGACGAAATCGGCAAGCAATACGTGGTCACCGCCAAGGCCAAGGGCCTGAGCAATCATCGTGTGCTGTACGGCCATGTGTTCCGCAACGCCATGCTGCTGGTGATCGCCGGCTTCCCCTCGGCCTTCATCGGGATCTTCTTCACCGGCTCCCTGCTGGTGGAGGTGATCTTCTCCCTCGACGGTCTGGGCCTGATGAGCTTCGAGGCCGCGATCAACCGTGACTATCCGGTGGTGTTCGGCACCCTGTTCATCTTTACCTTGTTGGGGCTGGTAGTGAAACTGATCGGCGACCTTACCTACACCCTGGTCGATCCACGCATCGACTTTGGCCACCGGGAGCATTGAGATGAACCTGTCTCCCCTCAACCGACGCCGCTTCGAGCGGTTCAAGGCGAACAAGCGTGGCTGGTGGTCGCTGTGGCTGTTCCTGGTGCTGTTCGGCCTGAGCCTGGGCGCCGAGCTGATCGCCAACGACAAACCGCTCGCGGTGCGCTACGACGGCGAATGGTATTTCCCGGCCTTCAAGCGCTATCCGGAAACCACCTTTGGCGGCGAGTTTCCCCTGGAAGCCAATTACAAGAGCCCCTACATCCGCGAGTTGCTGGCGGCCAAGCAGAGCTGGACGCTGTGGGCACCGATTCCGTTCAGCTACCAGAGCATCAACTACGACCTCAGCGTACCGGCACCGGCGCCGCCGTCCGCGCAGAACTGGCTGGGCACCGACGACCAGGGCCGCGACGTGCTCGCGCGGGTGATCTACGGCTTTCGCATCTCGGTGCTGTTCGCCCTGACCCTGACCATCGCCAGCTCGGTCATCGGGGTGATCGCCGGGGCGTTGCAAGGCTTCTATGGCGGTTGGGTGGACCTGGCCGGCCAGCGTTTTCTGGAAATCTGGTCCGGCCTGCCGGTGCTGTACCTGCTGATCATTCTGGCCAGCTTCGTGCAGCCCAATTTTTGGTGGCTGCTGGGCATCATGCTGCTGTTTTCCTGGATGAGCCTGGTGGACGTGGTCCGCGCCGAGTTCCTGCGGGGCCGCAACCTGGAATACGTGCGCGCCGCCCGCGCGCTGGGCATGCAGAACGGCGCCATCATGTTTCGCCATATCCTGCCCAACGCCATGGTTTCGACCATGACCTTCATGCCGTTCATCCTCACCGGTGCGATCGGCACCCTGACCGCGCTGGATTTTCTCGGCTTCGGCCTGCCTGCCGGCTCACCGTCGCTGGGCGAGCTGGTGGCCCAGGGCAAGTCCAACCTGCAAGCGCCCTGGCTGGGCATCAGCGCCTTCACCGTGCTGGCTCTGATGCTCAGCCTGCTGGTGTTCATCGGCGAATCCGCCCGTGACGCCTTCGACCCGAGGAAATGACATGCGCCAGGACAATCTGATCGAGGTCCGCGACCTGGCCGTCGAGTTCGTCGCCGGTGAGAGCCGCCAACGCGTGGTCGAGAACATCAGCTTCGATATCCGCCGGGGCGAAACCCTGGCGCTGGTGGGCGAAAGTGGCTCGGGCAAATCGGTGACGGCGCACTCCATCCTGCGCCTGCTGCCCTACCCGCTCGCCCAGCACCCCAGCGGCACCATTGCCTACAATGGTCGCGATCTGCTCACGCTGCCGGAAAAACAACTCAGGCAGATTCGCGGCAATCGCATCGCCATGATTTTCCAGGAGCCGATGAGCTCGCTCAACCCGCTGCACAACATCGGCAAGCAGATCGGCGAAGTGCTGGCCCTGCACAAAGGGCTGACCGGAGCAGCCGCCACCCAGCGCACCCTGCAGTTGCTGGAACTGGTCGGCATCGGCGAACCGCACAAACGGCTCAAGGCATTGCCCCACGAGCTGTCGGGCGGCCAGCGTCAACGCGTGATGATCGCCATGGCCCTGGCCAACGAACCTGAACTGCTGATCGCCGACGAGCCCACGACCGCGCTCGACGTTACGGTGCAGCTGAAGATCCTCGAATTGCTCAAGGAACTGCAGGCCCGACTGGGCATGGCCCTGCTGCTGATCAGCCACGACCTGAACCTGGTGAAGAGAATTGCACACCGGGTATGTGTCATGCAGCGCGGTCGCATCGTCGAACAGGCTAGCTGCGAAGAATTGTTTCGTGCACCACAGCATCCGTACACACAGGTGCTGCTGGGGGCCGAACCCAGCGGAGCGCTTGCGGCAACGCAGATCGGCGAGCCGATTCTGTCGGTCGACGACCTGCGCGTCTGGTTTCCCATCAAAAAGGGGTTTCTGGGGCGCACCGTGGATCACGTCAAGGCCGTCGATGGCATCCAGTTCGAGCTGCCCCGTGGTCAGACCCTGGGCATCGTCGGCGAAAGTGGCTCGGGCAAATCGACGCTGGGCCTGGCCATCATGCGCTTGATCGCCAGCCGTGGCTCGATCCGCTTTCAGGGTGAGGCCCTGGACGGCCTGCCCCAGCAGCAGGTGCGCCCGCTGCGCAAGCAGATGCAGGTGGTGTTCCAGGACCCCTTCGGCAGCCTCAGCCCACGGATGAGCGTGAGCCAGATCGTCGGCGAAGGCCTGCGAATACACAAGATCGGCAACGAGGCCGAGCAGGAACAGGCTATCATTGCCGCGCTCGAAGAGGTTGGGCTGGACCCACAGACCCGGCATCGTTACCCTCACGAGTTCTCCGGCGGGCAGCGGCAACGTATCGCCATTGCCCGGGCCTTGGTTTTGAAGCCGGCGTTGATCCTGCTGGACGAGCCCACATCGGCGCTCGACCGCACCGTTCAACGCCAGGTAGTGGAGCTGTTGCGTTCACTGCAACTGAAATACAACCTGACCTATTTGTTTATCAGCCATGACCTGGCGGTAGTCAAAGCGCTGAGCCACCAGTTGATGGTGATCAGACACGGTCAGGTCGTCGAACAAGGGGCGGCGCGGGATATCTTTGCCGCGCCGCAGCACCCTTATACACAGCAGCTGTTGGAAGCAGCCTTTTTGGCCCCAACGGCTGTCGATTAACCTGAAGAGGAACAACACATGGGTTTTCTCGCCGGTAAGCGCGTCCTGATCGTCGGTGTCGCCAGCAAACTGTCCATCGCATCCGGCATCGCTGCCGCCATGCACCGCGAGGGTGCTGAACTTGCCTTCACCTACCAGAACGAAAAGCTCAAGGGCCGCGTCGAGGAATTCGCCGCAGGCTGGGGCTCCAGCGCCGATCTGTGCTTCCCTTGCGATGTGGCCAGCGATGCTGAAATCGCCTCGGTCTTCGAAGCCCTGAGCAAGAAGTGGGACGGCCTGGACGTCATCGTTCACTCCGTCGGCTTCGCCCCGGGCGACCAGCTCGATGGCGACTTCACCCAGGCCACCACCCGCGAAGGCTTCCGCATCGCCCACGACATCAGTGCCTACAGCTTCGTGGCCCTGGCCAAGGCCGGTCGCGACATGATGAAAGGCCGCAACGGCAGCCTGCTGACCCTGTCGTACCTGGGTGCCGAGCGCACCATGCCCAACTACAACGTCATGGGCATGGCCAAGGCTTCGCTGGAAGCCGGCGTGCGTTACCTGGCCGGTTCCCTGGGCCCGGAAGGCACCCGCGTCAACGCCGTATCGGCCGGTCCGATCCGCACCCTGGCAGCCTCGGGCATCAAGAACTTCCGCAAGATGCTGGCCGCCAACGAAGCGCAGACTCCGCTGCGTCGCAACGTCACCATCGACGAAGTCGGCAACGCCGGCGCGTTCCTGTGCTCCGACCTGGCGTCGGGCATCAGCGGCGAAATCATGTACGTGGACGGCGGCTTCAACACCACCGCCATGGGTGATATCGAAGAGTAAGCTGGCTTCGGTCGGTTGAAGAAACGCCGCTGATTTCAGCGGCGTTTTTTTATTGCTCGGTTTATCGGTGGCGCAAGGAGTAGTGGTGACATGTGGGAGCGGGCTCTGCCCGCGAAGAGGCCCTTGAATCCACCAAAAAACAAAAGGCCGCATACGCGGCCTTTTGTTCAAACATCCATCACCTCAATACTTGGTGATGTCCGCCTTGGTTTCCAGCAGCTTGCGGTACGCCGCGAAATCCTGCTGACCCATGCGCGACGCCAGGAAGCGACGGTACTGGGTCTTTTCTTCATCGCTCGGCGCTGCAGCTTCGTTCACGCCGTCCAGGCGCAGAACCACGAAGCTACCGTCCTTCAGCGTCACGCTGCTGAACTCGGGCTTGTCCTTGGCCTGCGGCTTGGGCATGCGGAACAACGCCTGCAGCTCGGCCGGCTCGATGCCGTCCTGACCGCGGCTGACCGCCTCCAGCACTTTCCACGGCTGACCTTCCTGACTGGCCCCCAGCGGCACCTTGCCATCGCGCAGACCGGCCAGCAGCGCTTCGCCCTTGGCCTTCACCTGGGCTGCGGCGTGCTGCCTGGCCAGCTCGGCACGAATCGGTCCAGCCACGGCTTCCAGCGGCAGTTGCTCAGGCTTGCGATGCTCCTTCACGCGCACCACAACCATGGTTTCCGGGTCCAGCTCCAGCGCAGCGCTGTTGGAACCCTCCTCCAGCACTTCAGGGCTGAATGCGGCCTGAACCACGGCACGGCTGGCAGTCACGCCCTGGCTGCCGCCTTCCTTGCCGAACGGCTCGGAAGTGTGGACCTTGAGGCCCAACTCCTGAGCAGGCTGACCCAGGTCCGAGGCCTCGAACGCCGAATCTTCCAATTGCTTGGTGGCGGTCACGAAGCGCTGTTCAACTTCCTGAGTCTTCAGGTCGCTGGTCAGCTTGGCCTTGAGGCTGGCGAAGGTCGGTACGTCCGGAGCCTGCACGTCTTCAAGCTTGATCAGGTGCCAGCCGAAGTCGGTGCGCACCGGCGCCGAGACCTGGCCCTTGCTCAGGGCATTGAGCGCGGTTTCGAACGCTGGGTCGTACACGCCATTACCGGCGAAACCGAGGTCACCGCCATTGCTGGCCGAGCCTGGATCCTGGGAGACTTCCTTGGCCAGCTTGGCAAAGTCCTCACCCTTCTCCAGACGTGCCTGCACTTCCTCGATCTTGGCCTTGGCCTGCGCGTCATCGAGCTTGTCGTTGACCTCGATCAGAATGTGCGCGGCACGACGCTGCTCGGACAGGTTGGCGATCTCTTTCTGGTAGGCGTCCTGGAGATCCTCGTCCTTCACGGTGACCTGGTCGAAGAACGAAGACTTCTTCAGCTCGACGTAGTCGATGACTACCTGGTCAGGGCTCATGAACTCCTTGGCGTGTTCGTCGTAATGCGCCTTGACCTCGTCGTCGGTGACCTTGGTCGCCGTCGGGTCCGCCTTGAACGTCAGCGAAGCGAAATCACGGGTCTGCTTCTCGAGGCGAGCGAACGCGGCAACCTGCTCGTCGGTCACGAAGCTGCTGCCCGCCAGGCCGGCACGCAGCTGGCCGATGAGCATCTCTTCGGAGAGCATCTGACGGAACTGCAGACGGCCGTAGCCCATCTGGCGAATGACCTGATCGAAGCGTTCGGCGCTGAACTTGCCGTCGACCTGGAATTCAGGCGTCTGCAGCATGATCTGGTCGAGCGCACCTTCGGAGAAGGCGAACTTGGCGTCATGGGCGCCTTGCAGCAGCAGCTTGCGATCGATCAGGCCCTTGAGGGCCGCTTCGCGCAGCATCTTGTCGTCGAGCAGGGCTGGATCGAAATCTTTGCCCAGCTGTTGCATCAGTTGGCGACGTTGCATCTCGGTTGCCTGACTGAGTTCGTTCAAGGTGATCTCGTCACCGTTGACCTTTGCAGCGTCCTGGCTATGGCTGGCGGCCTGGAAGATCGCGTCGAAACCGGTCAGCGCCATCAAGACGATGATCAAACCGATGATGGTCTTGGCAATCCAGCCCTGGGAGTTATCCCTGATGTTCTGCAGCATGCATCCCCCGAAAACGGCCGTACAGATAGAGCGACCGCGGAGAGTAATAGGAATCCGGATAGAAGAAAGGCGCATCCGAGGATGCGCCTTCTCGTAACTCGCGGAGCTTGCTCAGCTCCACTCCTGCTGCCGGCATTGCCTGGCAGCAGGTAGCAAAGGCGTGGCCGAAGCTTAGTTGACAGCTTCTTTCAGGGCTTTACCGGCTTTGAAGCTGGGCTTCTTGGCGGCCGCGATTTCCAGGGCCTTGCCGGTTTGCGGGTTGCGACCGGTACGCGCCGGGCGATCAGTCACGGAGAACGTACCGAAACCTACCAACACAACCGAATCACCGGATTTCAGGGCACCCGTCACGGATTCGATCACGGCGTCCAGCGCCTTGCCAGCTGTAGCTTTGGAGATATCAGCAGATGCGGCGATTGCGTCAATCAGTTCCGACTTGTTCACTATAAGTCCCCTTATATCGATATTTTGAGTTGTTTCTAAGTATGTGGTGAAACGTGCGCCGGGTGGCTGTCGACACAGCAAGTGCCGCTTTATAACAAGGGCTCAAAAAAGCTGTCAAGAAAGCCACCCAGTCAAATCAAGGCTCAATGCGTGCTGATTCGTTCCTTGGAATCCGTATCGCGTTTCTCATCCTTGGCGACAATCTCGGGAGCCACATCGGGCAAGGGCTCCGGCGCGTATTGCAGCGCAATTTGCAGGACTTCGTCAATCCATTTAACAGGTTTAATCTGCAGATCCTGCTTGATATTGTCGGGAATTTCCTTGAGATCGCGCACGTTTTCTTCAGGGATGATTACAGTCTTGATTCCACCACGATGGGCCGCCAGCAACTTCTCCTTCAGCCCGCCGATGGCCAATACCTGGCCACGCAAGGTGATTTCGCCGGTCATGGCGACATCGGCGCGTACCGGAATCTGGGTCAGTGCCGAAACCAGTGCGGTGCACATGCCGACACCGGCGCTCGGGCCATCCTTGGGGGTAGCGCCTTCGGGCATGTGGATGTGCGTGTCGTGCTTCTCGTGGAAGTCGGCTGCAATGCCCAGGCTCTTGGCACGGCTGCGCACCACCGTCTGCGCCGCGGTGATGGATTCGACCATCACGTCACCCAGCGAACCGGTCTTGATCAACTGGCCCTTGCCTGGGATGACCGCCGCTTCGATGGTCAGCAACTCGCCGCCCACCTGAGTCCACGCCAGGCCAGTGACCTGACCGACCTGATCCTGCTGCTCGGCCAGACCGTAGCGGAACTTGCGCACGCCCAGCAGGTGATCCAGCGAGTCGGGCGTGACCTTGACCGTGAATTTCTTCAGGTGCGCATGCTCTTTCACCACCTTGCGGCAGATCTTGGCAATCTGACGTTCCAACCCCCGCACGCCCGCTTCGCGGGTGTAGTAACGGATGATGTCGCGAATCGCATCGACCTCGATCTCGACCTCGGACTTCTTCAGGCCGTTGGCTTCGATCTGCTTGGGCGACAGGTACTTGATCGCGATATTGATCTTCTCGTCTTCGGTGTAGCCCGGCAGACGGATGACTTCCATACGGTCAAGCAGCGCCGGCGGGATGTTCATCGAGTTCGAGGTGCACAGGAACATCACGTCGGAAAGATCGTAGTCGACTTCCAGGTAATGGTCGTTGAAGTTGTGGTTCTGCTCCGGATCCAGCACTTCCAGCAAGGCCGAGGCAGGATCGCCGCGCATGTCGCTGCCCATCTTGTCGATTTCATCGAGCAGGAACAGCGGGTTGCGAACGCCCACCTTGGTCATCTTCTGGATCAGGCGGCCGGGCATCGAGCCGATGTAGGTGCGACGGTGCCCCCGAATCTCGGCCTCGTCACGCACACCACCCAGGGCCATGCGCACGAACTTGCGGTTGGTGGCATGAGCGATGGATTCGGCCAGGGAAGTCTTGCCCACACCCGGCGGCCCTACCAGGCACAGTACCGGACCGCGGATCTTCTTCACCCGCTTCTGCACGGCGAGGTATTCGAGGATACGTTCCTTGACCTCTTCCAGACCGTAGTGGTCGGCATCGAGAATGCTTTCAGCGCGCGCCAGGTCCAGACGCACCTTGCTCTGCGCCTGCCATGGCACCTGCACCAGCCAGTCGATGTAGGTGCGCACCACGGTCGCTTCCGCCGACATCGGCGACATCTGCTTGAGCTTGTTCAACTCGGCCGTGGCCTTGGCCAGGGCGTCCTTGGGCAGGCCCGCGGCATCGATGCGCTTCTTCAGCTCTTCGACTTCGTTGTGCCCTTCCTCACCGTCGCCCAGCTCTTTCTGAATGGCCTTCATCTGCTCGTTCAGATAGTACTCGCGCTGGCTGCGCTCCATCTGCTTCTTGACCCGCCCGCGAATGCGCTTCTCGACCTGCAGCAGGTCGATCTCGGCATCCAGCAGGGCCAGCACGTGTTCGACACGCGCAGGCAGCTCGATGATTTCGAGTATTTCCTGCTTCTGTTCGATCTTCAGCGCCATGTGCGCAGCCATGGTGTCGACCAGGCGGCCGGGCTCATCGATGCTGTTGAGCGAGGACAGCACTTCGGCCGGAACCTTCTTGCCCAGCTGCACGTACTGCTCGAACTGGCCCAGCAAAGTGCGCACGAACACTTCGGACTCGCGGTCCGGAGCATCGATCTCGTCGATCAACTGCACTTCGGCACGCACGTGGCCGTCGATCTCCAGGAACTGCTCGACACTGCCGCGCTGCTCGCCCTCGACCAGCACCTTGACAGTGCCGTCGGGCAGCTTGAGCAACTGCAGGACAGTGGCGACAGTGCCGACACGGTACAAGGCGTCTTCACCTGGATCGTCATCGGCGGGATTCTTCTGCGCGAGCAAAAGGATCTGCTTTTCGCCCGACATCGCCGCCTCGAGGGCTTCGATGGACTTCTCACGACCCACAAACAGCGGGATAACCATGTGCGGATAGACGACGACATCGCGCAATGGCAGGAGAGGCAATTCGATGGTTGTCTTCATGATTTCGCCTCTACAGCGGCCCCGAAGGCCGTAAACAGATGGAATTGAACATGCCTTCAATGTGGGGGCTTGCCCGGCAAAAAACAAGTTCGCTGTCTGAAAAACGAAAAGGGCCCGTAGGCCCCTTCCTTGTTTCAGCTCAGATTTTCGATCAGGCGTCGGGTGCAGCCTTCGCCGGTGGCTCGCTGTTTTCGTAGATCAACAGCGGCTTGGACGTCCCTTCGATTACGCTTTCGTCGATAACCACTTTGCTGACATCCGTCTGCGAAGGAATCTCGTACATGGTGTCGAGCAGAATGCCTTCCAGGATCGAACGCAGGCCACGGGCACCGGTCTTGCGCTCGAGCGCGCGACGGGCAACCGATTTCAACGCGTCGGTACGGAACTCAAGATCCACACCTTCCATTTCGAACAGCTTGCCGTATTGCTTGGTCAGCGCGTTCTTGGGTTCGGTGAGAATCTGGATCAGTGCCGCTTCGTCCAGCTCGTCCAAGGTGGCCAGCACCGGCAGACGACCGACGAACTCGGGAATCAAACCGAATTTGACCAGGTCATCGGGTTCGACTTCGCGCAGCGACTCGCCAACCTTCTTGCCTTCCTGCTTGCTGCGCACCTGGGCACTGAAACCGATACCGCCCTGGGTGGAGCGATTCTGGATGACCTTCTCCAGGCCGGAGAATGCGCCACCGCAGATGAACAGGATGTTGCGCGTGTCGACCTGCAGAAACTCCTGCTGAGGATGCTTGCGACCACCCTGAGGCGGTACCGAGGCAACGGTGCCCTCGATCAGCTTCAACAGCGCCTGCTGCACGCCTTCGCCCGAAACGTCACGGGTGATGGACGGGTTGTCCGACTTGCGCGAAATCTTGTCGATTTCGTCGATGTAGACGATGCCCATCTGGGCCTTCTCGACATCGTAGTCGCACTTCTGCAGCAGTTTCTGAATGATGTTCTCGACGTCCTCACCCACGTAACCGGCTTCGGTCAGGGTGGTGGCATCGGCGATGGTGAATGGAACGTTGAGCAGGCGAGCCAGGGTTTCGGCCAGCAGCGTCTTGCCCGAACCGGTCGGGCCGATCAGCAGGATGTTGCTCTTGCCGAGCTCCACGTCGTCATTCTTCTTGTCACGCTGATTCAAGCGCTTGTAGTGGTTGTACACCGCTACTGCGAGAACCTTCTTGGCGCGCTCCTGGCCAATCACATACTGATCCAGGATGCCGCTTATTTCTTTGGGCGAGGGCAATTTATGCGCGCTGCTCTCGGCCTGGGCTTCCTGCACCTCCTCGCGGATGATGTCGTTGCACAGGTCGACGCACTCGTCGCAGATAA